>Ga0208495_1000008_pt1 | contig 182685 bp, 146 predicted proteins | sample CryBogmetaGMA14M_FD_184551 | JGI IMG/M metagenome (GOLD analysis project Ga0208495, IMG submission 184551) | Freshwater microbial communities from Crystal Bog, Wisconsin, USA - MA14M (SPAdes) | ecosystem: Environmental > Aquatic > Freshwater > Lake | place: Crystal Bog, Wisconsin, USA...
CTTCAGGTGTTTGGCAAGATCGGATACAGGGCAAAAACGTGATATTACTTCATGTCTTTGAAATACCTCTCTATTAATCCCGGAACGGGTAATTCATGCATTTTCTCAGGGGGGATGAGGCTGCCGAACTGCTTGTACGGTTTTTCAATTTTGATGCTGAAGAATGTTGCGATGATCTTCTGGTGGCTCAGCAGATGGCTGATTGCTTTCGTCTGACCGAGGACACTGAACTGCACAAAAGCGAAATATTTTTTCCAGTCTGCAGAATTCATCAGTGTCGTAAGGGTCGCTGATCCGGGTGTTTCAATCAGGGGAAATTCATATAACCCTTTCCAGATATCATTTTCTGATCGTTTGTTAAAGTAAAGGCCCCCTCCCCAACCGACTCTGATTACCAGATAATTAAAATACCTCGGTTTTAAAGGTTTCTGTTGTTTTTTCAGAGGCAGTTCTCCGACCATTCCGTTCCTCCGGGCGTAGCAGCTTGTTTTGAAGATGCATCTGTTGCAGCCCGGATTTCTCGGTATGCAGCAGATCGCGCCGAATTCGATCATTGCCTGGTTGAAAAGGCCGGGATCCCAAAGGTTCCGCGACCTTTGAATACCATCCATCAGGCTTGTAAGCACTTTGATGATCTCTTTTTTTGCAGCCGTAAGGTCCACGGAAGCTGTGATTCCAAAATGCCGGGTGATAAACCTGATGACATTCCCATCCATAACAGGATGCGGCAGGCCGAAGCAAACAGAAGCTATCGCAGCAGCGGTATAGTCACCTATTCCTTTTAAGGATCTTAGCCCATCATACGTTTCGGGGAATCTGCCTGCATATTTTTCAACAACCTCATTGGCTGTCGAATGCAGATTCCGTGCCCGGGAATAATAACCCAGCCCCTGCCATTGTTTCAGAACCTCATCCTCACGGGCATTGGCCAGGTCAAGAACTGTTGGAAATACTTTTATAAATTTATCGTAATACGGAACACCCTGATCAATGCGTGTTTGCTGCATAATGACTTCCGAAAGCCAGATCAGGTAAGGGTCCTTCGTATGGCGAAAGGGCAAATCCCTTGCGTTTGCCTGATACCAGGAAATCAGTTTTTTGAGGAAACCGGTCATTGGAAACAAATGTAAGATTAATTCGTGATGGACGGGATGAGAGAACGCGAGGCGTCCCATACAGTATCTGCCAGATATCCATGACTAAATGCAAAAATATTTTCCCCATGGCCTTGTTTTCTCAAAAATGTTCTATATTTGCAACCCCGTTCCGGGTTTAAGAAAAACATTCAGTATTAATTATATATAAAACAAATCATCAAGTAAAATGACAAAAGCAGAAATTGTAGCAGAAATTGCTAACAAGACCGGAATCGAGAAGGTCGCTGTCCAGGCTTCTGTTGAAGCTTTCATGGAAACCATTAAAAATTCTATGGTTACTGGCCAGAATGTTTATCTTAGGGGATTCGGCAGTTTCATTATTAAGAAACGTGCGGAGAAAACAGGAAGAAATATATCAAAGAACACTACCTTGATTATTCCCGCTCATAATATTCCTGCCTTTAAACCTGCCAAGACCTTTGTAAATAAGGTTAAAAATCACGTAAGGGTTAAGTAAGCAAATTAGAAACAGGATATGCCGAGCGGAAAAAAGCGTAAAAGACATAAAATGGCCACGCACAAGCGTAAAAAACGCTTGCGTAAGAACCGGCACAAGAAGAAGTAATCCATGCAGTTCGCATGGTTCTTCCCTGCTACAATTCCTATGTTCATTACAATTGCCGGATCTCATCCGGGCTTTGTGATCAATATACTATAATAAGTGAACAAGGAACTCATCATCAACTCGACTTCATCAGAAGTCGAAATCGCCCTTCTGGAAGACAAGCTCCTCGTTGAGCTGAATAAGGAAAAGTCTAACAACGAGTATTCCGTCGGTGATATTTATTTGGGCAGGATCAAAAAGATCATGCCGGGGCTGAATGCCGCTTTCGTGGATGTAGGCTATGAGAAGGATGCGTTCCTTCATTACCTCGACCTCGGACCCCAGGTTCAGTCCTTACTAAAATATATACGGCAGGCCCAGAGCGGCAACGCACAGAATTTCAACATTGGCGATTTTGCCTTTGAACCCGAGATCGTTAAAACGGGGAGGATTAATCATGTTCTGAAATCCGGATCGAACATCCTGATCCAAATTGCGAAGGAACCTATTTCAACAAAAGGCCCCAGGGTATCTTCGGAACTTGCTTTTGCAGGCAGGTATCTTGTTCTTATCCCATTCTCCGATAAGATCTCTGTTTCTCAGAAAATCAAGTCGGCGGAGGAACGTAACCGTTTAAAGCGTCTCATCACAAGTATCAAGCCGAAAAACTGCGGGGTGATCATACGCACTGTAGCCGAGAACAAGCTTGTGGCCGACCTGGATGCCGACCTCAGGGCTTTGTACAAGCGATGGGAGTCTATTTCACAGAAGCTGGCCACGGCAAAGCCTCCCCAGAAGATCATCGGCGAAATAGACCGTACATCGGCTATCCTGAGGGATGTACTGAGCGAATCATTCAACAACATTGTTGTGAATGATACCACCTTATATGAAGAGATCAAATCTTATATCGGCAAGATCTTCCCTGATAAGATCGGTATCGTAAAACTGCATTCCGGCAAGACACCGATCTTCGAACAGTATGGTATTGATAAACAGATCAAGGGTACTTTCGGGAAAACGATAACGATCAAAAGCGGGACCTACCTGGTAATTGAACATACCGAGGCCCTGCATGTGATCGATATTAACAGTGGCCATCGAGTGAACCAGGACCAGAACCAGGAAATGAATGCTCTCGAGACCAACCTGGAAGCCGCAGCGGAAGTCGCACGCCAGTTAAGGCTGCGCGATATGGGAGGTATTATCGTGATCGATTTTATCGATATGACCCTCGGGCAGAACAGGCGCAAACTTTACGACAAGCTCAGGGATGAAATGAAGAGGGACCGCGCGAAGCACAGCATCCTGCCTCCAAGCAAATTCGGCCTTGTTCAGATAACCCGTCAGAGAGTCCGTCCTGAAATGAATGTGCAGATCCTCGAGAAATGCCCCACCTGCGATGGCAGTGGTGAGATCCGGCCCAGTATCCTGCTTACCGACGAGATCGAGAATAACCTCAGCTACCTGGTCCGTGAACAGAACGAAAAAAGCCTCACGCTGATCGTCCATCCTTATATCCATGCATACCTTACGAAAGGACTGTTCAGCTGCGAACTTTCGAAATGGAAGAGCAAATACAAGGTAAAACTGAAATTAGAACCACAAAACTCATATCATTTCCTCGAATACCATTTTTATAATAAGAATGGGGACGAGATAAAAATGTAGCCATGAGGCATGGGCCACGAGAAACAAATTTATTACTCATGGCTCGTGGCTTATGGCTCATGGCTAAAATGATAAATGTTACAACAGATGCAAACCGTCGTCAGTGGAATCCGTCCCACAGGGAACCTGCACTTAGGCAATTACTTTGGTGCATTAAAGAATTTTGTCAGGATGCAGCAGGAGAATACCTGTTATTTCTTTATTGCCGATTATCATTCCCTCACTACCCATCCCACCCCTGCCGACCTGCATGGAAATGTTAAGACTGTGCTGGCCGAATTCCTTGCAGCCGGCCTGGACCCTGAGAAAGCAACTCTTTACATCCAGAGTGATCTGCCCGAGACAGCCGAGCTTTACCTCCTGCTGAACATGAATGCATATATAGGTGAACTGGAACGCTGCACCTCATTTAAGGAAAAGATCCGCACCCAGCCACAGAATGTGAATGCCGGCCTGCTTACATATCCTACTTTAATGGCTGCGGATATCATAATCCATAAAGCCCATAAGGTTCCCGTTGGCAAGGACCAGGAACAGCACCTCGAAATGACAAGGACCTTCGCGAACCGTTTCAACCGCACGTACAAGGTGGATTATTTTCCTGAGCCGCAAGCCTATAACTTCGGTGAAGAGCTTGTAAAAATACCCGGTCTTGACGGCTCGATGAAAATGTCGAAATCTGACAATGTGAGTTCAGCGATCTTCCTGGCCGATGCCCCGGAAGTCATCCGTAAGAAAGTGATGAGAGCCACAACCGATACAGGTCCGTCGGAGCCTGACTCGCCTAAAGCCCAAGCCGTTCAGAACCTGTTTGACCTTATGGAGTATTTTTCGGGCAGAGAAACATTTGAACATTTTAACATTCAGTACAAAAACTGCCAGATCCGTTACGGGGACCTGAAGAAGCAGCTGGCCGAAGATATCATTAAATTCACGACCCCTATCCGCGAAGAGATCCTTAGGATCTCATCCGACGAAGCTTATATAAGCAGAGTCGCAAGGCTCGGAGCGGAGAAAGCTCACGCCTCGGCATCGAAAACCATCAAAGAAGTCAGGGAGATTATCGGGTTCAGAAGCTTTTGAATAATAAAATTGAATACTCGAGTACTTGAATTTTGAATTACGAATGAATAGGCCTTTCCCATTCAAAATTCGCTATTCGTTATTCTATTATTCGAGTATTCAATCCTTCTTTAGATTTTCGGCAGGGTCACACAAAACTTCGAACCTTTGCCAACTTCGCTTTCAACCCATATTTTTCCGCCATGTTTATCCATCAGCTCTTTGCAGATGATAAGGCCCAACCCGGTACCTTTTTCATTCGCCGTTCCCACTGATCTTACCTGCTGATCGATACGGAACAATTTATCAAGATTCTCAGGGGGAATACCTACACCTGTATCCGTTACGCAGATCCTGATCATTTCCTTTTGATCCTCTTCCTCTGTAAAATTTTCAGAATAGATCCTGATCTGGCCGCCTTCCGGTGTGAACTTGATGGCATTTGAAACCAGGTTACGAATGACAGACCTTACCATCTCCTCATCCGCAAGAACAACAGTCCCGAAATTCACGCCAGTGAACATCCTGATCCGTTTTCTTTCTGCCTGATCGCGAAGGAAAATCACCATATCGTTTGCGATAACACTCATATCGACAGGGTAAGGATTAAATGGTTGTTTCCCTGATTGTGCAATAGACCAGGCAAGAAGGTTTTCAAGCAATTTAAAAGTGTTCTGGGCCGATGAATATATATTGCGTAAAAAATGCTGGCGTTCGTCATCCGAATAATCATTCCATTCCCTCGTAAGGATCTCCGAAAAACCAAGAATGGCATTGAAAGGTCCTTTAAGATCATGTGAAATAATTGAAAAGAACTTGTCTTTCGATTTATTCAGTTCCTGCAGCTCTTCATTATATTTCCGGATCTTTTGCTCGACTTCCTTTTCCCTGGTCACATCGCGCGCTGTTCCAACAATACCAATCATTTTACCATCTTCACCGAAAATCGGAGATTTATATACATCCAGGATAACGTACTTGCCTTTAACAAAGCCTGCTTCTGAAAATTGCCGGGGTTTTTGGGTATCCAGGATGACCTCGTCTGAATTTATGCAAATTTCTCCGAACGTATGATATTGCAGGTTTTCAGGATGGCTTTGCCTCTCCCTTTCAGCAAAGAATAGATCCGTTTTGCCAACAGGCTCTCCGCAGTCCCTGGCATTCAGCAAATTCTCAACATGTGCCTTGTTTGTAAATAAAAACCTTTTCTCAAGGTCCTTGGCCCATAGCATATCCGGCATGCTGTCAGCCAGAAGCCTGAATATCCTGAACAGGTCCTGGTAATTTTTCTCACTTTTCTCCAGTTTCCGGTATTCGGTCAGCCGTTCTTCTTCCATCCCTATCGCGGAGGCCACCATTGAAAGAATTATTTTATCAGCTTCATCGGGAATAAAATCATTAATAAAAACGGCACACAGAGATCCAACTGTTTTTCCGCCAAACCTGACCGGATAACCTACGTATGTTTTCAGCCCGTATTTTGTGACATTGGGATCTGATTTGACATACGGGGTCGAGGGCAGGTGCCTTACAAGCAACATCTCACTGGTCTGATTGAGAATGATATCATAACAGAGATGCCCGTCAGCCTTATCCACGGGGGTATAATCGGATGGAACACCCCATTTGCCAATAGTATGAAGCATTTCTCCTTCGAGCCGGTTATATAAAGAAGCCTCAGCACCTATGATCTCTCCGAAAACCTTAGTCATCGACTGGATATTCAGCTCCGAATCGGCCTTAAAATTCAGAAGGCACTGGCTGAATTTTCGCAACTGGTTGTTTGCTTTATTCCTCTTGCTCACGTTTCGCACCATAGCCTGCAGGAACGTTTTACCATCTATATGAACAGAATTCAGGCTTACTTCAGTGTCGAACTCATGGCCGTCGAGGCGTTTATGGACCCACTCAAAGGTTTGGGGTTTGCCACTTAAAGCCAGATCTATCTTTTCAAGTGATTTTTCCAATGATTTCCTGCCATCGGGCTGGAACTCAGGAGAGAAAAGGTGAGGATTTTTTCCTATTATGTCCTCACGATTACATCCGAAGGTTTCAAGCGTTTTAGGATTGCAGTCGGTAAAAACATCTTTTTCCATTAAAAAAATTGAATCATGAGCCGATTCAAAGATCAGACGGTAGCGGTTTTCTCTTTGTTTGAGCTCTTCTTCTGTTTTTTTCCGCTCGGTAATATCCCTTAAAACGGCACCCATATTCAGTCCTTTTTCCGTCTTGAACACGAAAGCGGTCTGAAGCACAGTTTTTATTTCTCCTTTTTTTGTTATGATTTGCCCCTCATATGCCTTGTCTATGATCGGATGCCCTTCGTTTTTAAGTGCTTTCTGCATCAAGGCTTTTATAAATTGCAGGGTTTGAAGTGGTTTTCTTTCAGGAAGGACGAATTCATACATCACCTCATAATGAGCCCGGTTCAGGGCCTCTTCCCTCTTCATGCCGGTAATCTCTTCCAGTGCTTTATTCCAGCTTACAATCTTCCCCTGGTTATTAAGAAGAAGAATTCCCTCCGAGAAATGTTCGAGAAAATCAGGGTAATTAAAACTGTTTTCAGAATCCATTTGTTAATTTATTAGCAGAATCTGTAAAATTATAAATTTTTATCGAATGAGTTATTCCTGATTTTTGCTGGTTGAGAATGGTTGTCTACCTTTGTTATTCGTAATTGGTTAATATGAAACACCTGAAATTGCGGCTTATTTTGCTTTCCCTTGCTTCCGGATTGCTTCTTTCCTTAGCCTGGCCCGAAAGAGGATGTCCTGCTTTGCTGTTCATCGGATTTATTCCTTTACTGCGGATGGAGGATCTCATCAGCACAAACAGGGATCGTTTTAATCGCTTTTCGGTGTTTTTCTACTCATATCCCGGTTTTCTTCTCTGGAATTTGCTGACGACATGGTGGATCGTCAATTCAACAGGAGAGGGAGCCATTCTGGCGGTTGTACTGAATTCAATGTTCATGTCGATCATCCTTTCGTTCTTTCATGGTACGAAACGGCGGCTGAACAGCAGGCCTGCTGCGTACCTGGCCCTTATTTGCTTCTGGATCATGTTTGAATACCTTCACCTGAACTGGGATCTCAACTGGCCATGGCTTAACCTCGGGAACGGATTTGCATCATACAACCGCTGGGTTCAGTGGTACGAATACACAGGGGCGTTCGGGGGAACGGTATGGGTACTGGCGGCGAACATCATGATCTTCTCTTTATTGAAAGGCGAAAAGCGAAAAGCGAAAAGCGAAAACAAAGTGGAGATTAGCGAAAAGCGAAAAGCGAAAAGCGAAAAAGAAGATGCTAATTTTGGGAAAAGTATAGAGAGCAGGTTAATACAAAAATTTCACCTTTCGCTTTTCGCTTTTCGCTTTTCAATTATTTCGTTACTTATACTCCTGCCTATCCTTTTCTCCTACGTTATGTATTACTCCTACCATGAAAAGTCAAGGCCCGTTAATACAGTCATTTTACAGCCAAACATAGATCCGTATTCCGAACAATATGTTCTTCCCCCAATTCAGGTTGTGGGAAGGATCGTGAAACTGGCCGGAACTGCAATCGATTCCGGCACAAACATCCTTGTAACACCTGAGTCGGCGCTGCAGCAGGAAATGTGGGAAAACAATATGGAAACCTTTGAAAGTATCGGGTTGGTCAGGAATATTATTTCAAAATATCCGAACCTGAATATTATCGTTGGAGGTTCAACTTACTATGCTTTTAAACCAGGCGAGAAAATTCCTCATACCGCCAGGAAGTTCACAAAGGAGAACGCATGGTATAACAGGTATAATGCGGCTATCATGGTGAACCGGTATCCGGCATTACAATTATATCATAAATCAAAACTCACACCCGGCGTTGAGGTTTTACCTTCTTATAATGGATTTAAGTGGCTCGAAAAATATGCCATCGATCTTGGAGGCATAGTAGGGAGCCTGGGCACAGATTCGGTACGCAGAGTTTTCAATGTGGTGAACATGCCTCCCGTTGCAGTTTGTATCTGCTACGAGTCCATTTTCGGCGAATTTTTTTCTGAATTCGTAAGGAACGGGGCCCAGGTGATGTGCATCATTACCAACGACGGGTGGTGGGGTAACACGGCCGGGCATCGCCAGCACTTTGCTTTTGCCCACCTGCGTGCAATTGAAACCCGGCGCAGCATCCTCCGTTCGGCTAATACGGGAATTTCAGCATGGATTGATCAGAGGGGTGATGCACATGAACAGACGAAGTACTGGGTTCCGGCAGTGATCAAGGCCAGGGTAAATGCGAACGACAAAATAACGTTTTACACCCGCCATGGAGATTATATTGCAAAATGGATGTCGTGGCTGGGCGGGTTGCTGTACATCGGTTCGCTGCTGGTTTGGATCACAAAAAAAAGGATTAAAAAATCATGAGATTGCTTGCATTTTGCATACGTGGTGTTCGCTCGTATCTTCAAAATACCAGCTCAATATCGTCAGGAATGAAAAAGTTAATATGAAAAAAATGAAACATCTTCTCACTTTAATCCTCCTGCTGATCATCGCCTCCTGCAACTATCCTTCTCAGAGAAGCAAAGTCGCGGCGGCGGATTCGGCCGCAGTGAGCAAGCCGAAAATTGACATTCCGGCCTTCAATAAAGACTCGGCTTATTCATATGTTGTGGCTCAGCTGGCTTTCGGGCCCCGTGTCCCGGGGACTCCGGCTCACGAAAAATGCGCTGAATACATAACGGTCAGGCTGAAATCATGGTGTAAAGACGTAATCGTTCAGAAGTGCAGGATGGCGGCATACAATGGCAAAGTCCTTGACGGTAAAAACATTATAGCTTCCTGGAAGCCGGAACTGAAAAACCGTATTATCCTTTGTTCCCATTGGGAATCCAGGCCCTGGGCCGATCATGATCCCGATCCGGGAAACCGTCGCAAACCAGTGGACGCCGCCAATGACGGAGCCAGCGGGGTGGGTGTCCTGATGGAAGCAGCCCGTCAGTTCAGCCTGAAAGAGCCATCCGTTGGCATTGATATCGTTCTGTTCGACCTGGAAGATTACGGTCCTCCGCAGGACGAAAGCCAGGGCGATGACAAATGGTGGGGACTTGGTTCCCAATACTGGGCTCAGAACCCTCATAAACAGGGATATTCGGCACGATATGGAATTCTGCTCGATATGGTTGGTGCACCCGGGGCAACTTTCCTTCTTGAAGGCATATCTCAGCAGTATGCCCCTGATATTCAGAAAAAAATATGGGATGCAGCCAACCGGATTGGTTATTCTTCTTTTTTCCTTTATGAAAAAGGAAGTTACGTCACCGACGATCATGTATTCCTTATTAAATACATGAACATTCCTGTTGTCGACCTCATCCATCTCGATAAAACCACAGATTCAGGCTTCTATCCTTACTGGCATACGACGCATGACAACCTCGCGTCCATTGATGCTGCTACCCTCAAAGCCGTCGGACAAACGTTGCTCACTGTTGCTTACGAAGAGGAATGATTCACTTCAGCCCTTTCTTTGATTTATCAAACCCGAAAAAGCGATTTCCCCTGCGAACGCATCAGGAAATTTGCGTTAAGAAAATCAAGTTCTGAGCTGTGAAAATTCCTTCTCTTCAAGACCCGCGCAGCGGGGCGGTATAGGAATTTTAGGCGAAGAACGAAGGTTTTCAGCAAATTTACTTCAGCGTAAGCAGGGAAATCGCTTTTGAGGAGTTTACAGCATCTCATTCGCGAGATTCGCGAGATCGGAGCGCTCTCCCTTTTCCAGTTTGATATGTGCGTATAAGGGGTGATGCTTGATCTTGTCTATCAGCGTTGACAGCCCGTTCGACTGCGCATCCAGGTAAGGCGTGTCGATCTGGTGGATATCGCCGGTGAAAATGATCTTCGTGTTTTCGCCTGCACGTGTAATTATCGTCTTGATCTCATGAGGCGTGAGATTCTGGGCTTCATCAACGATAAAACAAACATTCGAAATACTTCGTCCGCGGATATATGCCAGGGGCGTGATCACCAGCTTTTCATTTTCCACAGCTTCCTGGATCACCTTGTACTCCTTATCCTTCTCTCCGTATTGGTTCTGGATGAACTTCAGGTTATCCCATAGGGGCTGCATATAAGGATCCAGTTTTGACTTTATATCCCCCGGAAGATAACCGATATCTTTATTACTGAGAGGTACAATAGGGCGCGCCAGGTAGATCTGCTTGAAATAGCGTTTCTGTTCAAGGGCTCCTGAAAGTGCCAGCAAAGTCTTTCCTGTACCTGCGATACCCTGAAGGGTGACCAGTTTGACATCGGGATTCAGGATGGCATGAAACGCAAAGACCTGTTCGGCATTGCGGGGGATGATCTTAAAACAGGAATGTTTCTCAATCTTTTCAATTCTCTCGGTTGCAGGGTTAAAAAAAGCAAGAACAGAGCTTTTCCCGTTTTTAAGAATAAAATAATGGTTGGGGATGGGTTTTTTAATCCCTATATCTTCAGGAAGGCAAAAACCAGTTTCATACATCAGGTCGATGATCGTCTTTTCGAGCCCCTCAACCGTGGTTTTGCCTGCGTAAAGTCCTTCCACATCCTTGACTTTTCCCGTGAGGAAATCCTCCGCCGCAATGTTCAGGGCCTTGGCTTTAAGGCGAAGGTTAATATCTTTCGACACCAGGACCACTTTTTTACCTGGATTTTCCTGCATCATCATCAGTGCGGCATTGAGTATCCAGTGGTCGGGCTTGTTCTCGCCGAATACCGAATTGGTATCAAGATCGCTGTGCTCGTTCATTACGACCTTGAACTTGCCCCCTTTCGATCCGCCCAGTGAGATCCATTTGGTCAGGGTGGAACGGCTCGAGAGTTTATCCATGATACGGATGAACTCCCGGGCTTCGAAATTGATCGTATCATTGCCTTTCTTGAAGGCATCCAGTTCCTCGAGCACTGTAATGGGTATGGCTACATCATTATCTTCAAAACTATTGATCGCGTCATGGTTATAAAGGATAACTGAGGTATCCAACACGAAGATCTTCTTATCTGCTGATTTCTTTTTTATCATGGAAGATGTTTTGATTTGCATAAAAGTATACGTTTAAATATGGTGATCCGACATCAGCCAAAAGAAAATATAAACAAGGTTTTGTTGGGAAATATTTTATGATTAATTCCTTTTATCTTTGCCGAAAATCATATTTTGTCAGAAAATAAACTGTTCCTTCTGGATGCAATGGCCCTTATCTACAGGGCGTATTATGCATTCAAAAACAATCCCCGGGTGAATTCAAAAGGTGTCAACACTTCGGCTGTTTTTGGATTTGCCAATACCCTCTTTGATGTTTTAAGAAAAGAAAGGCCCACTCATATAGGAGTCGCATTCGATACTATTGCCCCTACCGTAAGGCATGAGGGTTATGAGTTTTATAAAGCTCACCGCGAAGAGACTCCGGAAGATATTATTTCATCTCTTCCCTATATTCACGAGCTTCTTCACGGCTTTAATATTCCTGTTTTGTTTGTGGATGGCTTTGAGGCGGATGACGTGATAGGGACCCTTGCCAAGCAGGCTGAATCTGCCGGCTGGACAACTTACATGATGACTTCGGATAAAGACTTCGGACAACTTGTAAGCGCCACCACACTGATGTACAAGCCCGGAAAATTCGGAGGGGATGTGGAGATCATGGGTGTGAAGGAGGTGTGTGAGAAATTCGGGATCAGCAATCCCCTGCAGGTAATCGATATACTTGGTTTATGGGGCGATGCCTCGGATAATATCCCGGGTATTCCCGGCGTGGGAGAAGTCACGGCCCGTAAGCTTTTAGCTGAATTCGGATCGGTTGAGAACCTGGTGGAACATCCCGAGAAAGTAGCTAATGAAAAACTCCGCCAAAAGGTCATAGAGTTCAAAGACCAGGCACTGATGTCGAAACAACTGGCTACGATTATTCTTGATGTGCCTATTGCCTTCGAGCCAGCTAAACTGATCATGGATCCGCCCGATGTGCCCCGCCTTAAACGCCTGTTTGAGGAGCTGGAGTTCAGGGCATTAGGCGATCGTGTTTTCAAATGGGCAGACTCTTTGAAAAGCGAAAAGCCAAAAGCGAAAAGCGAAATTGAAGATAAAAGCGAAAAGCCAAAAACGAAAAGCGAAATTGAAGATAAAAGCCAAAAGCCAAAAACGAAAAGCGAAAATAACGGGCCGGATCTTTTCTCGACTCTTGAGGTGCCGGCGGAAAACAATGAAACTAAACCTGTTGCAATTTCGCCTTTCGCTTCTCACTTTTCGCCTCTTGAAGGAGCCCTCGCCACAATCTCAGATACCCCCCATACATACATTCTGGTCAACACACCGGAAGCAAGGAAGGACATCATCCGCAGTCTTAAAAAAGAAAAAACATTCTGCTTCGACACGGAAACGACCGGGCTTGATCCCAACAATTCGGAACTTGTGGGAATATCGTTTTCAATTAAACCTCATGAGGCATATTATATCCCATTGCCTGAGAATTATCACGAGACGGAACTGATATTGCAGGAGTTCAGGCCGGTTCTCGAGGATGACCGGATCGAAAAAGTAGGTCAGAACATCAAATTTGATATCGCGGTTCTGAAATGGTACGATATTCATGTGAAAACTCCCATGTTTGACACCATGCTGGCGCATTACCTCATCCAGCCCGACATGAGGCATAATATGGATTATCTCTCGGAGATCTACCTCAAATACAAGCCGGTGTCAATTGAGAGCCTGATCGGGAAAAAAGGATCGGGTCAGCTCAGCATGCGTACGGTCGATACTGAAACCATCAAGGAATATGCTGCCGAGGATGCAGATGTGACGCTTCAGCTGAAAACTGTATTTGAGCCCATGTTGGCTGAAAGCGATACCCGCAAGCTGTTCGACGAGATCGAGATACCGCTGATTCCTGTTCTGGCTTCGATGGAAAAGGAAGGTGTAAGGATTGATGCCCCGGTACTCAATGAGTATTCCGGGGAACTTGAAAAAGAAGTACTCATCATACAAGAGGAGGTCTTCAAACTTGCAGGAACAACATTTAACATTTCTTCCCCGAAACAGCTTGGCGAGATACTTTACGACAGGCTGAAGATTGTTGAAAAACCCAAACAGACGAAGACCAAACAGTATTCCACTTCCGAGGATGTGCTGACCAAACTTGAGGCGAAGCACCCTATCATCACAAAAATCCTTGAGTACCGGTCGTTGACAAAGCTTAAATCGACCTATGTGGATGTTCTTCCGGGCTTGATCAGCTCACGTGACAACCGGCTGCACACCTCTTATAACCAGGCTGTTGCAGCTACCGGCAGGCTCAGCTCCAACAATCCTAACCTGCAGAATATCCCCATCCGCACTGAAAAAGGCCGTGAAATCCGCAAGGCGTTTGTCGCGCGAAGTGAGAATTATACTCTCCTTTCGGCCGACTACTCCCAGATCGAGCTTAGGATCATCGCTTCAATGAGCGGGGATAAAAACATGATCACGGCCTTTAAAAACGGGGAAGATATTCACCAGGCGACAGCTGCAAAAATATACAATATTAAACCTTCGGAAGTAAGCAAGGATATGAGGCGGAACGCCAAAATGGTCAACTTCGGCATTATTTACGGTATTTCTTCTTTCGGTCTTTCGGAAAGATCGGGGATGTCGCGAAAGGAAGCTTCCGACGTAATAAAGCAGTACTTCGAACAATATCCCGGGATCAGGGAATATATGGATAAAACCATTGCCTTTGCCCGGGCTAACGGCTATGTTGAGACTCTGATGAAACGCCGGCGGTATCTTAGGGATATACATTCAAACAATGCAAATGTCCGCGGGTTTGCCGAGCGAAATGCGATTAATGCACCGATTCAGGGGACGGCAGCCGATATGATAAAAATTGCCATGATCAGGATTTTTAATAAGTTTGAAGAGCTGAAACTCAGGTCGAGGATGATACTGCAGGTTCATGACGAACTTGTTTTTGATGTGCATCAATCTGAAATTGAAGACGTTAAAAGAATAGTTGAAGACGGGATGAAGAATGCGATGCATCTCGATGTACCTGTGGAAATTGATATGAATACAGGGGAGAACTGGCTTTTAGCGCATTAATAAAGGCGAAAGGCGAGAAGCGAAAAGCGAAATTGAAGACAAAAGCGAAATGCGAAATAGCGAAACAAAAAAATGGTTTAAATCCAGTAAAAGGTCCTTTATTCCGGTGAAATAATAATTTCGCCTTTCGCTTCTCGCTTCTCGCTTTTCATTAGAACAAACACATAACATATGAATTATACTACCGACAAGCGAATCGTAATGACCCTGGATGCCGGGGGGACTAACCTGGTTTTCTCTGCTGTACAATCCGTTAAAGAGATTGTTGAACCCATCACACTTCCGGCGAAGGCCAATTCACTGGAAGAGATACTGAAATCCATAATTAAGGGATTCCAGCTCGTTCAAAGCAATCTTCATGACAAGGCTTCGGCTATCTGTTTTGCATTTCCCGGTCCGGCCGATTATGAAAATGGTATCATTGGCGAACTTCAGAATCTTCCGTTTTTCCGCGGGGGTGTTGCCCTCGGGCCCATGCTGCAGGAACAGTTCGGCATGCCGGTTTTCATCCTCAACGACGGAGATCTGTTTACATACGGCGAAGCTATGTTTGGGCTGCTTCCCCAAACCAATGCAAAGCTCCGTGCTTCGGGTAATTCAAAAGAATACAGGAACCTGCTTGGAGTTACTTTCGGGACAGGTTTCGGAGGCGGGATTGTAAGCCGTCATGGCCTGCTATTCGGTGATAATTCCGCGGGAGGTGAGATCAACCGTTCACGAAACCGTACTTATAAAAGCTGGGATGCGGAAGAAAGTGTAAGTATCAGGGGGCTGAAACGCGAATATGCCAGCCTGAGCGGGCTGAATACAGGCTCCGTACCGGAGCCCAAGGAAATCTTCGCAATTGGAATGGGGCAGAAACCAGGCAATAAGGAAGCTGCCATCAAGGCCTTCAGAGCGTTTGCTGTTGATGCGGCCGACACTATTGCCAATGCTGTCACACTGATCGACGGTCTGGTGGTAATCGGCGGCGGCTTATCAGGGGCTTATCCCTTATTTCTTCCGAAGCTGGTCGAGGAAATGAATTTGCCTTTTGCCACGATGAGCGGACATCCACTGCCACGCCTTGAAACCGAAGTCTATAACCTCGAGGACCAGGAGGAGCTGAAAAAATTTCTGATCTCAGGATCAGGCAGGATCCAGGTTCCTTTCTCAGAAACCACGGTTCAGTATGACCCGGGAAAGAAAATCGGCGTGGGAATTTCAAGGCTCGGAACTTCCGCAGCAGTTTCCCTCGGCGCTTATGCCTATGCGCTTTCCAGGTTATAATCCTGCAAACCCGGCAACTTTTCTTTAACTTTGCTGTCTGTAATGTAATGTTGCTTAATTCCTGTTATGAAATACCCATACCAGCTGCGGTAATACAAAAAGTGAATGACAATATGGGTATTTCATGTGACCGCTTGTAAAAAACTAAATATTGACAGATGAAAAAATTTATTCTTTTTGTGGTATTATCTCTCCTGAACTTTTCTTTATTCGCAGGAATAGTTACCAAAACTTACCACTTCGGCAAAGTAACAATAAAGAGCAACGGGAACTTCCAGACTCTTTCGTTTGACAACACATTATTGTCGGGCAACGCAGGTGACCCCATGATGCCATGGAAAGCAGTAGCGCTTATGTTACCGGCCGGTGAATCGGCCAGGGAAATTCATATGCAGGGCTCGGGATTCACAGAGATCCAGGGGAACTTCATGATCCAGCCGCAGCAGGACATCAGCCCGATATCAAAAGGTGACAACGGGAAATTTCTTAAAAATGAGGCAGTCTATTGTTCTTCATCACCATATCCGCTTGTGGCGACTGGAAACCTCAATACTTCATATCTTAACGGATATGCATTTGCCCTCTGTACTTTTACCCCGATGGTTTATTATCCTTCACTTCAGAAAGCCGGATATTATTCCGATGTCACAATTACAATAACAACTGAAAAATCAGCCAGATCTGAAGAAGCTCTGAAAAATCTTTCACCCTCCGGAAAAGTCATTAACCGGGTCAGGCAGTTTGCCCAGAACCCTGAACTGATTGATCAATACCCTCAGAAACAGAGCAGTGCTTCCGGGTACCAGATCCTCATTATCACCAGCCAGGCTTTCTCATCAGGCTTTGCGCAGCTTACTGCCATGTATGATTCTCTTGGGATCAGTTCGCAAATCTACACCGTGGAAGACATCTACGCTACCATCACCGGCCTTGATGAGAAGGATAAAATCCGTAACCTGATCCAGAGGGAATACCAGCAGAACGGCGTTGAGTATGTCTTGCTTGGGGGTGATGTTTCAATTGTTCCTTTCCGGGGTTTTTACTGTTATGTGATCTCTGGCGGGGGTTATTCTGATTCAAATATTCCTGCTGACCTGTATTATTCGGGGATGGATGGGAATTACGACGCAAACGCCAACGGGATCTATGGAGAAGTGGCAGATTCTGCTGATCTGCTTCCTGAAGTATCTGTAGGAAGGCTCCCGTTTGGTACAGTCCAGGAGCAAGCCAACATCATCCATAAAACGATATGGTACCGCACCCACCAGAAATCCAACGAACAGGCTCAACCTCTCATCGCAGGTGAATTTATGGATTCGTCCACACCGCGATGGACTATGGGCCAGGATTATCTGGAACTCCTGATAAATGATCATACCGACAATGGCTATTTCACCCACGGCATTCCATCTTCATTAAATACCATCGACAGACTTTACGATACCCTTATCAGCCCCAATGGTCCTGTTGGTTATACCTGGAAATTGAACGCACTTTTAAGCAGAATAAACAACGGGCCCTCATTTATTTATCATGCAGGTCATGCCAACCAGGTTTATGTTATGAGGCTCAACCTGGATGATATCACCAATGCGAATTTCTATGCACTGAACGGCGTCACCCATAATTACACCCTGATGTATACCCATGGATGCGACTGCGGCGCCTTCGATGCCAACGACTGTATTGCCGAGAGAATGGTGCTGATTGAGAATTTTCTTGCAGGGGGGATCTTTAATTCAAGGTACGGCTGGTTTGACCAGGGTACTACCGAAGGGCCTTCGGCCCACCTCAACAGGGAGTTCGTCAGCGCCCTGTACAACGATACCGTTGCTGACCAGGTTCATGAACTTGGAACTGCTCATCTCATGTCAAAAGTTAAAACGGCTCCCTGGGTGACCATCCCGAATGAATTTGAGCCTGGTGCACAGCGCTGGTGCCATTATGATTGTAACCTTCTCGGAGATCCCGCCCTTTGGGTGTTTACCGAGAATATCCCGGTAGGGATCCGGGAGAAACAGAAGGATGCAAGTATAGATGTATATCCTAACCCATGCTCCGGCAAAGTAACACTGAAAACCGGTTCCACCCTCACATCAAAGGTGGTGATTTGTTTAGTTAACACCTTTGGGCAGGTTGTCAGGACATGGGAGAACATGAACCTGTCGGACCCGCAATCCGTTACATTAAACCTGCCTGCTTTACCATCAGGGGTTTATTCTCTTGAAGTTAAAGGCATTAATTATAATTCTGTGACAAAACTTATAATCCGGTAAATCATTTTAAATTGAAAAGAGGTTTATTGGTACTGGTTGCTTCCATGTTCTTTGCATTCTCTGCGGATGCAAAGAATTATTCATACAGCAGCAGCTGGAGCCAGGGTTTTAATCTCACGCTCTCGACGCCGGATGTTGTTAAGCTGGTTTATTCAATCCGGAATTTCTCCATTGAACCTGTCTTGATAAACCGGCAAAACCTGTTGAAGGTCAACCTGCCGGGAAACTTCCTTTCAAATAATGCAGGTAAACCTGACCTTCCCGGAACCGGGCGTTATATTGCAATCCCCAAGGGGGCCACTCCGCATCTTGAAATTGTTGATTACGACGTGGAAACGATACAGGGGATTGACCTTGCCTGGGCTCCTGAGCTCCCTCTCGACACTCAGAAAGACATTGTTTACAGGAAAGATGAGGCAGTGTACAGCCTGAATGCTTTTTATCCTGCAAATCCGTTTCAGATCTCAGGCGTAGACCAGATCCGCGGCACCGACGTGGTTATGCTTGGCATCACTCCGTTTCAGTACAACCCGGTTACAAAGGAGCTGAAAGTATATAAGAATATTAAGATCAACCTGACTTTCGAGGGTGGTACAGGCGGCTTTGGCGATGAAGCTTTCCGAAGTCCATACTGGGATCCGATCATGGCCGATAATATCATGAATTTCTCCTCGCTTCCTGTGGTTAATTACCCCGAACGCATGCAAAACCTCAGGAACTGCAAGTCAGCAGCCGGCAATGAATGTGAATATATTATCATCAGCCCGAACGGCCCTGACTTTCTCCGTTGGGCCGATACACTGAAAAACTGGCGTAACCAGCAGGGTATACTTACAAGGGTTTTTTCGCTTGCCGATATTGGCGGGAACACCCAATACGCAATTAAATCTTTCATCTTGAATGCGTATAATAACTGGACCATTAAACCGGCAGCCTGCCTTTTGCTTGGCGACTACGGTACCGACGCGAATAAAAACATCACCTCACATCTTTTTTCCCATGATGCCGGCTATCCCGATTTCGCCTCCGACAATTACTTTGCCGATGTGGATGGGGACGACATGCCTGATGTCGTCTTTGCACGGATTGCTGCAAATGACTCTTCACAGTTGCATACGATGGTCGGCCGGATCATGAATTTTGAAAGGAACCGACCCCTTGATACAGCTTATTACATGCATCCCGTCACTGCCCTTGGATGGGAGGATGACCGCTGGTTCCAGCTTTGTTCCGAACTGGTCGGAGGGTTTTGGAAGAACGTCCTGGGAAAGCATGTTGAAAGGATTAACGACCTTTTTTCGCCGGCCGATAATTACTTAAGCGGCCCCTGGTCAACTGCCCCGAGCACAAGTACATTGGTCGATTATTTCGGTCCTTCCGGGCTGAATTACATTCCAGGTACACCCGGCGAACTGGGAGGATTCACAGGAGGAACTGCCACAAAAATCAATGCCGCCATCAACAGTGGTGCGTTTGTGGTTCTTCACAGGGATCACGGGACTTACACCCTTTGGGGGGAACCATCTTATTCCATCTCCGACATCAGCCAGCTCACGAATACACTTTTACCTTTTGTATTCTCCATCAACTGCGAGACCGGCGCTTTCCATAACCCCCTGGGTTGCCCTGCAGAATGTTTCCAGGAAGTTTTTGAGCGCCTCACTGCCAATGGTCACGATGCGGGCGCCCTGGGCCTGATTTGCCCGACTGAAACATCTTTTTCATTTGTGAACGATACTTTTCTCTGGGGGGTTTTCGACAATTTGTGGCCACGGTTCATGCCGGCTTATGGGTCACTTCCGTCTTCAAGGGGTATTCTCCCTGCATTCGGAAATGCAGCCGGCAAATACTTCCTGAAACAGTCCGACTGGCCTTATCTGACTGGGGAAAAGCAGATCACTTACCGTTTATTCCATATGCATGGCGATGCTTTCCTGCAGTTGGCCGATACCGTTCCCGTTAATCTTACAGTAAGCCATCCAGCAACCATTGACAGCGGAGCTGCAACTGTCAGGATCACCGCTAATGACAGTGCATTTATCGCCCTCACCGTGAACAATGAGATCATTGCCACTGCTTACGGGAGCGCATTTGGCCCGGTGGCTGTCACCATCCCTCAATTCCCGGTTGGTACCCGGATCATGGTAGTAGCTACAAAACAAAATTATATACGCTACAGTTCGTATATCACAGTGACTTCACTACCTCTTTCTGCCGACTCCAATATTAATAATAGCGGCATCAACAACCCGGGATTCGAAGTTTACCCAAGCCCGGCAAGCGGAAAATTCACTATCGGTTTCATTTCCCGCTCGCCTGTGCAAATAACAATCAATGTGTTCAACTCACTGGGGACTTCCGTGTTCTCTGAAAAAAACCTGAAAATCAGCGGTAGGCTAAACAGGATCATAGACTTTAGCCAACAACCTGAAGGCATCTACTACATCAGGATAGAAAGCGAGGCAGGCTCCTTTATCAGGAAGCTTGTCATCCGGAAATAATGATCTGCGGATCTGAAAAAGACCCGGCCCTGAAAAGCCGGTTTTTTTATTCCTTTATTTTTTTAATAATGAACTTATCGATGCGGTTGCCGTCGAGGTCGACAATTTCAAATTCATAGCCCATAAAACTGAACTTTTCGCCTGGCTTAGGGATTCGTTTGAGTATGCTGATAGCAAGGCCTGCCAGGGTGTTGAACTTAATCCTCGATTTATCGAAACCCTGCAGGTTGAATTCATAGGCAAATTCGTAGAACGACATCTGTCCGTCGGCCAGCCAGCTTCCGTCATCCCTGCGGTTGATCTGAGGCTCATCAGGGTCGGGTTCGTTGAAGTCGCCCACAAGGGCTTCCAGAATATCATTCAGGGTTACCATCCCTACGATGGAGCCGTATTCGTCAACCACCAGGCCGTAATGTATCTTGTTTTCCTTGAACAGCTCGAGCGACTCGTATGCTGTGAGCGTCTCCAGCACAAGCTGCGCGGGCTTGATATAGTCTTTCAGATTGAGATCCGCATCCGGCTTCGAATGTAAAAACAAATCTTTGATATAAACCACCCCAAGAACATTATCAAGGTCATCCTCGCAAACAGGGTAAACCGAATGTACCTCTTCCCTCATTTTCTTCCAAATCTCTGCCAGGCTTTCATTAGCATCAAGCCAGAGGATATCGGAGTAATGAGTCATGAGAGAAGCGATTTTCTGGTCACCCAGGTGAAACACCCGTTCAACAATATCCTGTTCTATTTCCTGTACTTCACCATCCTCAGCCCCTTCCTGCACCATGGCCCGTATTTCTTCTTCCGTTACTTTTGAGTCTGCGGATGTCTTTATCCCAAAAAAAGCTATGATCAGGTCGCTTAACCTGGTCAGCAGCCAGGTAACAGGCTTGAGTACATAAGAGATTCCGACAATGGGGGCGACCATTACTTTCGATATGCCTTCGGGATTGATCAGGCCAATGCGTTTGGGAACAAGCTCGCCTATGAGCATTGATATGAGTGTGACCAGTATGACCACAATGGTAAGGGCAAGGGTCTTTGAAACGGAAAGTGAAATACCTGCAGATACCAGCAATGAGGCCATCCCTTCGGATATTTCGGCTCCGCTGAACACCCCGGTAAGAATGCCTATCAGTGTGATGACTATCTGGAAAGTGGATAGTATGCGGGAAGGGTTGTTCAGCTGTTCTAAAGCAATCCGTGCACCTTTGTGACCCGAATTTGCATCCATTTCGAGCCTGGTCTTTCGTGACGAAACCAGGGCAATCTCAGTCATGACAAACAGTCCGTTGATGAGAAAGAGAATGAATAAGATGAATATTTCGAGAAACATATATTCTTTTTTCAAAGATACACAATCCTGCGCAAAATTGTTCAGTACCTTTGTATTCATTGAGCTTCAGTACGATGAAGAGATTATACTTGATCATCCCGGCCCTGCTGATTTGTTGTTTGTTTTCTAAGGCCCAGAGGCTGTCGGGCTTACCCGAAATCACGGCTGCAGGAAAAGGGAGAGTAATCCCTTATGCCGACAATATCGGCTACTGGAAAGAAATGGTACGCCTGGGTTATGTAAAACCTCAGAAGCTCTTACCCTGGGTAGCTCCAAAACCCGGTTCATCCTGCATCCGTACCGTCGGCCTGGCTCCCCTGGATTCGCCTGATGTGCCGGTCACAGGTAACACCGGGCTGACCCAAAGCGAAAATTCAGTGTTCATCGACCCAGGGGATGAAAATAATGTATTGAATTCGAATAATTCCACAGACTGGGACCAGGGTTCTGTACAGAATGCTTTCGGTGCCGACTCCTATAGTTCTTCGGATAACGGACTAAGCTGGGGCGGCTCCTTCGAGGGTGCAGGAAAGGCGAACAGCGGTGATCCCGCGACCGCCATCAGCAGGGACGGGAGATGGTATGTCGGCAAGATCAATAATACATACGGTCAAAGTGTTGCCTGCAGCTCCGACCATGGAAATACATGGCATGAAGTCCAGGTTGCGCCGGGCCCTGTTAATGTTTATGGACTCCTCGATAAGAACCATCTGTGGGTCGATAACTCAACTGTTAGTCCTTTCGGGGGTAATGTATATATTGCATGGACCAATTTTATAAGTGGATCAGCCGACACAAACCAGGTGCAGGTTTCAGCCAGCAACGACGGCGGGCTTCACTGGTCGTCGGCATATGCTGTAAGCCGCGAAGTGAATGCCGGGAAGTTTAATCATGGCGTTAATATTGCCACGGGGCCTGAAGGCCAGGTGTACCTGGCCTGGAGCATCTATGATACCTGGCCCGGCGATGAAACTGCAATCGGGTTTACTGTTTCGTTCAACGGCGGCGGTATATGGCAAGCCTCACACCGTATCATTTCGAACATCAAAGGCATACGTAACAGCATGACTGCAAAAGCGATGCGTGTGAACTCCTTTCCTTCGATGGCAGTTGACCAGAGCAATGGCCCCAACCGCGGAACCATATACCTGGTTTGGGCCAATGTAGGGTCACCCGGGATCAATACAGGTGACGACATTAATATTTATATGATCAGGTCTGCGGATAAAGGAGATACATGGTCTGCACCTGTGAAAATAAACCAGGACGCGCCCGGCCTGGGCAAGGAACATTATTTTCCATGGATCACAGTCGATGCCGTGACCGGGGGGATCTGCGTGATCTACTATGATGACAGGAATGTACCGGCTACCAGGGCTGAGACCTGGGTCTCCTATTCATACGACGGGGGAAACAGCTTTACCGATTTCAGGGTCAGCGATGTTTCGTTCACCCCCGTTCCCATCCCGGGGCTCGCTATGAATTACTTTGGCGATTATATCGGCATACAGTCACTGAATATGAAAGTGTATCCTGTATGGACCGATAATCGCCTGCCCGGGGGGCAGACCATGACCTGGACTTCGCCCTTCGACCTGGGACCTGCTCCCGGACAAGCCTGGGTTATGTATTATTCAAACGAACTTTCTTCCATTGCCAAAGGCGGTCCGGCGGTTCTGAAATACGGGGATTCACTGCATCTGAGCCTGGGCATGAAAAACACCGGCGACCTCGCTGCAAACGGGCTGGTGGTTAAAGTCACTTCGCCATCGCCATACATCACGATGACCGATTCACTGGAACCTTGTTCCCCTGTTGTCGCCGGTGGAACAGAAACCATTCCGGACGGCTTTGCCTTTAAGGTCTCCGATACAATCCCCGACAATATCAAAGTAAGGTTCGATGTGCAGGTAAGCAATGCCGACACTACCTGGAACAGCCATTTTGCCCTGGATTCACATGCACCGGGGATGACGATAGGCAACCTGGTCATCGATGATGCATCAGCCGGAAATAATAACGGCAGGTTCGACCCGGGTGAAACAGATGATGTTGTGATAACAATCAGCAATACGGGCAGTTACGCCTGCCCGGGAACATCCTGCAGGATCAATACGGATTCACAGTTCCTGAACCTTCTCAATGATGTTGTTTTTACGGATACCATAGAACCTTCCCGCTCAGTGAACCTGCACTACACAGTATCGGTAAGCGATTCAGCCCCCACTTCCGCGGGGGCCGACCTGTTTTGCAGGGCAGGCAGTGATAAGTATATACGGTATAAGGAATTTCGTCAAATCATCGGAATGGTTGCGGAAGACTGGGAAACCGATTCATTCACTAAATTTCCCTGGACAAACGGAGGTAACAAAGCCTGGACCATCACTGGTGTAAACCCCTTTGAAGGATCATTCTCTGCTGTGTCGGGCAATGTAAGCGACCAGCAAAGTTCATGGGTTTACGTTACCTATACATCAGCCTCCGACGACAGCATAAGTTTTTACTTTAAAACCTCATCAGAACAGGATTATGATTTCCTTAATTTTTTCATTGACAATACCCTGCAGGGGCAGTGGTCGGGCGAGAATCCCTGGGCCAGGGTTTCGTTCCCTGTTACCGCCGGAACGCATATTTATAAATGGATTTATCAGAAAGATGTGTTTGCCAGCGGAGGATCGGATCAGGCGGGACTTGATTTCATCATTTTCCCTGCTCCCGTTGTTCCGTGGATCACGATCAAACCTGAGGATACTATCTGTGCCGGGAATACCTGTACACTGCAGGCCACGGTAAATCAATACGATTCATTAAGGTGGTTCACATACGGCGACGGCAGTTTCACGAATCCTGTGATAGCAGAACCTGTTTACAATCCCGGAAGCAACGACATAATCCGGGGCCGGGCCGACCTGAGACTTACTGCTTTCAGCAGGTATGGGCGAAATATAAAAACGATGAGACTTACTATTGCCAGTCTGCCTGTTGCAGAGATCAGCGTTTTTCCGAAAGATACCGTCTGTGAATGGCAAACCATCAGTCTTACGGCCGACACCACGAATGTTCATTCCTACCTGTGGACGCCCGGTGAACTGACCACATCGTCGGTGATCATTGATACCAGTATTGCAGGTGGCATTGGCACAAAAATCTTCCGCCTTAAAACCCGGAATACTGCAGGATGCTTTAAAACTGATTCGGTCTGGCTTACGTTTAAAGATTGTCTTCTGATTACAGAGGTTAAAGGAAGATTCTCTGTAAACCTTTACCCCAACCCGTCTTCCGGGCAGTTTACCCTCGATATCTTTACACCCCTGAAGGAAATTATCGGAATTTCCATTGAAGACTTTCAGCAAAAGCTGGTTTTTGAAGAAAGGGATATCAGGGTTTCGGGCAGGTTGATAAAATCGTTTAACTTTGCGGGCCTTTCTCCAGGAATGTTCATAATGAACATTAAGAGAAAGGATGAAATGATTTCCAGAAAACTACTGATCAGCAGGTAATGAAAAAGATACTGCCGGTAATTGTTTTGTTTGCAATGCTGTTCAACTCGGCCGGTTATTATATTGTATATGAGTTTAACCGTTACCTGATCCGCCGTGAATTCACAAGTTTGATCAAACATGGTTGTTTTAATCATGAACTTTCGGTATTTTCTGTTTACAATCCTGCTGAAGATGCGGCTTTCCGCCGTATTGACAAACAAGAGGTCGTTTACCGGGGAAATCTTTATGATGTTGTGAAAGAGGTTCCCAGAGGCAGAATCATTACATTTTACTGCATCCACGACAGCAAGGAAGAAGCGCTGATTGCAGGCATGAACAATATGCATCAGGATAAAAAAGCCGTGAATCTTTTGCAGCATCTGGTAACGATAGCTTTGCCTGTTACCTACCCGCGTACTCATCCGCAGGAAACAAAAAAAATAATATATCCCCTGCTCAGTGAGGGGTTCACCGCAAGAGCTGAAATTCCGTTCTCTCCTCCCCCCGAATTGCCTGATTTTTCAGTCTTTTCCGGCTAAGTTTACCTTAACCTTCATTCTGTTGCGCACTCCTGCAAAGCAGCCGGGTTTATTCCTGCCGGAATAGTTTATTAATAATCAGGTATTCAATGTAATAATAAAAATTTATCATGAAAACAAGACTATGTATCAGCTTGTTCCTGCTGTTTGCTTTGGCATTTGAGGGGATGAGCCAGAAAAATGCAAGCCCGGGCGGTAAAGTATTGTTTACCCGCGATACGGTTAAACTCGACGAAGTGGTGATCAGCGCCATGCGCACTGTGACCCCGTTGAAAGAACTTCCGGCTCCCATCTCGGTTGTAAACAAAGCCCAGTTACAGGAATTCAGTAAAACAATCTCAGCCGATGAAGCCCTGCGCCTGGTTCCCGGCCTTAAGGTGGAAAACGGCACCGACGGCTCAAGGGTTCATCTGTATATCCGCGGCCAGGGTATCCTCACCGAAAGCGGTTTCAGGGGGATACAGGTACTTATCGACGGCATCCCTGTGAATGATCCGGGCGGATATTGCCCCGACCTTTATGATGTTGACTGGAGTGTCGTGAAGAACGTTGAGGTTGTAAGAGGCCTGGCTGCTTCTTTATACGGAGCAAACGCTACCGGCGGCGTGGTCAATATCATAACCGATAACGGGGGTGATAAACCAGTAAATGCCACGCTGATGGGTTCAGCAGGTTCGAATGGTTTCTGGAAGATACTGGGACAGGTTGACGGCACCCAGGACAAGATCAACTACAGGGTTTCGTATTCCCATATGCAGGGGAATGGTTATCGTGACCACCAGGCATTCATGGGTGACAATTTCAGTGAAAAGATCAATTGGAAACCTTCAGAGAAGATCCAGATCACCCAGTTACTGAGCTATACCAATTATTTCAATCAGAATCCCGAAGGGATCAACCTTTACCGTTACGAGACTTTCGGACCGAAAGCTGCCAATACTGATGCTATTCCCTATAATGAATTCCATGAGACCAAACGCCTTACCGGCGCACTTATTGGAAAATTTGATCTCTGCAAAAACCAGGATATAACCGCGAAAATTTTTGCCCGGATGAATAATTACAGAGAAACCTCCAATAACGGTGACGATTACAAACCCTATGTCAATATGGGCGCTTCGGCCCAGTATAATCTTCACCTTGGAAAGCACACTGTTAAGAACCTGCTCAGCATAGGGGGAGATTACCAGACCCAGACCATTACCGAGCATATGTTTGCCGTTCCCGGGGAATACCAGAGGGATTCGAACAGGGTCGATTCACACTGGAGCCGTGATTGTTTCGACCTTGACCAGATCCTGATCAACCAGATCATCAGGCAGAGAAGCATGGGTGTATTCCTGATCGATAAGCTGGATATCAGTCCGAAACTGCATGCCCTTGTAAACCTGCGTTATGATAACGTTTACAGCAGCCTGCAGAGCAACATTCCTGTTCCTGATTCGTTAAATCCCAATGGCAGCAAAACCTACGATAAACCGACCTACCGAATCGGCCTTGCTTATGATATTATCAGGCCTTTCAATGTGTTTGCAAGTTTTGGTACCGGCTTCCTCACTCCTTCGAATGATGAGTTGTATAACAACCCCCAGGCCTACGGTGGTTTCAACAACCTGATCAAACCTTCAACTTCACAGGGAATTGACCTTGGGATAAGAGGTGATATCGGGAAAGTGTTCCATTATGATGTTACTTTCTTTGATATCTGGTCGAACAATGAATTTTACCGTTACAGTGTTGCCTCGAGAGGAAATAACACTGCCTTTTACGGGAACATGGGAAAGAGCACCAAATGGGGCATCGAGACCTTTGTTTCGTATTCCCCTGTTAAAAACCTGATCATTGATGCTGCTTATACATATTCCAATTTCACTTATAATTCACCCGACACCGCGAAGGTACAATGGACTCATTGGATGCCGAACAGCCCGAGGGACATGCTTTATGGTGAGATCACCTATAGTTTTCTTAAAAATTTCAGCGCCGGCATCGCCTGCCAGTGGCAGTCGAAATTCTGCATACAGGTTGATGACTCCATTTATAACAACTACACTATCGGGCAGACCTATTATCAGCCGGGAAGCGTAAGAAGCTCATGGGTAAGCGGATATAATACCTGGAATGTTGACCTGCATTATAAATGGAAACTCGGATGGCTGAGAGGTGACCTTGGACTGTATGTAAAGAATGTTTTCGACACCCGGTATTTTGGTTTTACCGAACCCAACAACGGGGTCGATTACAATTCATACCAGCCTGCTCCCGGAAGGGAATTTTTTGTTAACCTGAGGCTGAACTTATGATTGCGTCGTATCTTCCTCAGAGGGTGTTTCGTCAGGAAAATTTGCCCTGGCTCTGTAATTGAATAAGGCCCTTAATTTGTCCCAGAAGTCGCCTCCGAGGACAAACAAGCTGGTAAGGAATACCAGGTCAAAAAAGATGTTGACATAAACCCTCCACGATGCCAGTTCAGGCAGAAGGTGAGGGGCATAGGCCATCACATACGATGGGACAAAAGGCAGGGTAAACATGAACAAGCCTATATAATATCTTGTTTTACCTACCGGTCTGGGTACAATGATCCGCTTGTAATGGATTTTAAGGTGTTCTATTAAGTAATAATAGGACACCTTTCCCATTACAGCAATTCCCAAGATCTTCCACAAAGGGCCGTTAACCCAGAAAAAGCCCAGTATAAGGGCTTTCACTGCATTATGATGCATATGATGGGTTATAAAAAGTCCCGTCGGAACCATGAAAAAGGAGAGAAAAATAATGAAACTCCCAAGATATAACCTGAAGCCCGGATTGTAGTCGTCGGTAATGATGGTTTTTTTCATTTTGAAGGCAATTATAGGAAGAAAATTGCAACTCCCCCAACGGCGAGTATGGCTCCGATGATTTCTTTTAAACTGATTTTTTCTTTATATAATATCATGGAGGCAGGAATAATAAGTACCGGGACTATGGCCATGATCGTTGATGCGATCCCGGCATCGGCGTATTTAACAGCAATCAGTGAAAATGAAACCCCCAAAAAGGGGCCGAAGAATGCGCCAAGAGATAAGATGGCCATTGGTTTTGCCCTTGCGGCTCCCCTCAGCACGTCTTTCCATTTGCCCATAAATGAATAGATCAGGGCGAAACCGGCAGTTCCTGCCATCACCCTGATCTGGGTGGAAGCGAAGGTGTCATATCCCTGCATCCCCACCTTGCTCAGCACCAGGCCAACAGACTGCCCGACGGCTCCTCCGAAAGCCAGTAACAAACCCCAGAACGGGTATGAAAATTTCAGAATATTCATCAGCCCGTTTTTGTCGTTTTCTCCTTTTTTTCGCAGGACCACCAGCGCAATGCCGCTCAGAGTCACCACCATCCCGATACAGCTCAGGAGGCTGAGTTTTTCGCCAAGGACCATCCATGCAAGCAAGGCAGTCATAGGCGGAGCGAGGGCCATGATTAGCATTGAGACCCTTGCTCCGATCAGCACGAACGACTGGAACAGGCATAAATCGCCGAAGGTAAACCCTATGAGACCTGACAGTGAAAGCCAGAGCCAGTTTTGCCAGCCGGCGTCGACGGGAAAGAGATATCCGCGGTAAAAAAAAGCAAAAATGCTTAGAAAAATAAACCCTATGATCAGCCTCAGTATATTCACTACCATCGAACCTATTTTCCGGCTGGCTGCCTCGAAGGTGATTGCAGTAACAGTCCAGAAAAAAGCAGTAAGCAGGGCGGCGAATTCTCCGATATGGTTCATTTCGTGTCAGGCTTATCGGCCGGCAAGCCAGCTTTCAGGGTTCTGGATTATTTTTCCTTTCCAGATCTCAAAATGCAATTCGGTCTTTTGTTCATCAACATTCGTTTGCACCTTCCCTATAGCCTGGCGGGTTGTGACTTCCTGGCCTTCTTTTACGCTGACTATTTCCAGGTTTGAGTAAACAGTAAGGTATTCCCCGTGCCTCACAATAACGACATTATTCAGGTTGGGGAATGACATGATTTTGCTCACTTTTCCATTGAAGACCGCTTTTACCTGGGCGTTTGGCTGGGTGGTTATATCGACCCCGTTATTTTTCACTTTTACCCTTTCAAGAACAGGGTGAGGGTGCTCACCAAAGGTACCGGATATGAAGCCCCTGTCGCATGGCCAGGGCAACCTTCCCCTGTTTGCTGCAAAAGAGCTGGAAAGATTTCGCTCCGAAGGTGTCATCTCATAAGTAGCAGGTCCCGAGACGATATGGCTGGCCGGTTTTTTCTCTTTGCCTTCGCTCCTGCGCATTCTTTCTTCCGATGCGCTGATCTCGGCGGAGATCAGTTTCTCTATCTCGTACTGCAATCTCGCTGCAGCCTGCTGCTTCGTTTTAAGGGTAGCAATAAGCTGTTTCTCCTTGCTTGAGAGTTCTTTTACGGTTTTAGCCTTGTCCTGTTTTTCAAGGTCCAGCTTCACCTTTTCCTTTTGCTGGGTCTCAAACAAAGTCAGCTTCTCCTGCTTTTTTGCTTCCAGGTCCTTCCTCTGACTGTCTATGACATGGGTGGTGCTTTCGATACGTTCGGCCTGCCGGCGCCTGTATTCCGAGTACTGCTGGTAATACTTTATTCTCTGCCAGGCCTGGTTGAAGTCTTTTGCCGAAAATATGAACATCAGCTTGTTTCTTCCGTTCATCGTGCGGTAAGCATGGCAGATCATCCTGGCATAATCTGTTTTCAGGGCCTTAAGTTGCTGCGACATACGGTCGAGCTCAACATTTTCGACCTGGATATTCATGTCGATCTGGCCAAGTTCAGTGTTGATGGTGGCAATAAGAGCTTCACGGCTGCGTATCCTCTGATTCAGTATCTTCAGCCTCTCCATCGATACCTGTTTCGACTGTTTCGTTTTCTCGAGCAGATCGTTCGTGTAACGGATCTCGTCTTCAAGTTGTTTTTTGGTCTTTTGTAGCTTTTCTTTGTCCGTCTGCCCGAATGCAGCAACCGACAAAAGAAATATCAGGATCAGTTGTAAACCGAAGATCGCAGAGTTCCGGCAGCAGTTCCTGGTAATCATCCCGTTTGAATGAATTGTTTACTTAAGCCGTGTATATCCCGACGGTATTCTGAAAGGGAACTGAAGCGGCACGTCTACATTGATCTTTGAAAAATCGGCCTTTACCTTGATCGTGTTATCAGCCCATATGGTCACATCCAGTATTTTAGGAAAAAGCTGTCCCTCAATATTTTCAAAGTCACCATAACTGGCTTCCAGCTTGATCATTTCATTTGAGATCTCCGTCACGTCTGCTTCGGTGATCTTGAAGGTTTCCGAATCAAGCCAGATATTCTGGATAAACGCCCTTACACTTTCCCGGCTGTTTCTCACATATTTTTTAAGCTTCATCCTGTCAGCAGTTGAAAGCTTGTAGCTGTTCCTGTCGATCGTAGCCCTGAATTTACCTTCTTCATAGAATTGCAGGTCGTTGCCCAGAAGATAGGCCTGCAGTATGTCAAAGTCGATATTGGTTTTAAGAAAATGATTAACCGCTTCATAGTCCTCAATATAATAAGTATCGTTGAGCTTATTGATCATTTTCACTGAATCCTGAGTGATGATGAGGCGAACAGCTTCAATACCCAGCCCCGGGGTCAGCGAAAGCCATATGACACTGTCTTTTTTAATCCTGATCTGCCCGTTAAAGGAGGTAGTTTTTTTCTGATTTTTATATTCAGCCGAGAACTTACCCATGAAATAGGTGTATTTCAGCTCATGCTCCTTGAGTTTCTTGAATAAATAATCAGCCCCTTCTTCCTTGATCGGCGCCTTTATTGCTTTCCTTGCAGGGCTGCAGGCAAATGACAGTAAAACAATCAGGGCGGCAAGCCCTGTCAAATATCCATTCCTCCGCCTGTTATTCTTTCCCATTCTGTTCAATCAGTTTTTTTTCGCTTATTTTCTTATTCAGCAATTCTGACCCTTCTCCTTTTGCTTTTGCTTTAATCCAGTATTCAAGAGCTTTTTCCCGCTCGCCAAGTTTATATAGAACATCTCCATAATGTTCCAGGACATCACTGCTGACATTTTCTTTGTCTTCGAGCGCTTTTTCGATCCACTTTCCTGCTTCGCTTACTTTATTGAGTTTATAAAGCACCCAGCCATAAGTATCTTCGAAAGAAGAATTCGCCGTATCAAGTTCATTGGCTCTTTTTGCCATTTTCTCAGCCTTCTCGAGATCTTTCCCCCTGAGTGAAAGGTAATAGGCAAAGTTATTCAGAACATAGGGGTTATTGTCTTTCGCTTTTAATGACTTATCATAAGCCTTATCCGATTCATCCGTATTCTTCAGGGCATGCCATGCGTCGCCTATATACATATAAAACTGGGCGATGAGATCATCGTTATTCACTACCATCCTGAGTCCGCTTTCAAGTATATGAATCCCATCCTCGTATTTTTTTAACTGGATAGCGCTCAGGCCATTGAACAGGTAAAGTATGCTCTGTTCGGGAAAAAGCTCGATGGCCTTTTTACTGTGATCATTTACAGCCTGGTATTCGCTCAGCTGAAGCTCGAGCCGGAGCAACTCTTCCCAGACCACGTATTTGCTTGAATCGAGGCTGACCACTTTCAGGAAAGCATCCCTTGCCCCGGCATATTTTTTATCCTGTGAAAGAAGGTCACCATAGATTGACCATGCTTTAGGGCTGTCAGGATGGGTTGAGATCAAAATGCCTGAAAGCTCGAAAGCCTGTTCCTTAAGCTGGTCGTAGATCTGGTTTATGGTATAGAACGAAAGAAGGATGGTCACTTTCGTATCTACGTCCAGGTTAGGGTTGGCAAAGCCCAGTTTAAGCTCCGAGAATGCTTTTTCTTTATTGCCGGTCTTGCGGTAATAATCGGCCAGCGACATATGAATGTAAGGATTGCCCGGGTCTGTTTCAGCAATCTTTTTATAGATCTCAAGGGCTTTGGTTTGCTGATTGTTTCCCATATAAAACTCAGCCAGCATAGACAGGTAGCGGGCATCATCAGGAAAGGCCCGGACCATGTTCTGGAGCTCGTTTTCGGCTTTTTCAACATCACCAAGGTGGAGGTATATCTTCTCTTTCTGCAACGAGATATCTTCATTTATCCCTGCCTTTTCCTCTATCTGATCATATATTTTAGCAGCTTTCTTTTCATCACCCACTGTCATATACAGCGCTGCGAGCTGGAAATAATAATCCAGTTCCCCCGGATATTTCTTGATCAGGTTCTCATAAACGCCAACCGCCTCTTTGTCTTTTTTCATAAGCTGGCATACTTCGGCATAGAAGATCTGGTAGTACTTATTGTTTGGATCAAGGCTGATGGCATCCTGCATCAGTTTATACGCAGCGTCGGATTTATCCCGGGCTGCCAGGAGCCTGGCCAGTTCAAACTTTCCGGCAGCGTCGGTGGGGTAGCGTTCAGTGTAGCTCGTGAACATCTGCACGGCTTTATCCGTATTCCCGATCAAAGCTTCTTTCTTCGCATCTATCAGCATTGCCGGATTTTCAACAATGATTTTGGGTTTTTCTTCATCAGTACGTTTGCCGTGTTTAACCCTTCCTGAATCGGGCTCCCCCTTGCTTATCATCAATATTCCCGGCATGCACACAGCCTGAGATGCAAGCAACAAAAAAAGATATGCTATTATAAATCCTTTATATTTCACCATTTATTCGCAACAATTGCTTATTTCTCTAGCTCGCTACCTCATTTATGTCCCGTCGACCCGAATCCTCCTGCCCCGCGGTTCGTTTCTTTGAGCTCTTCCACCTGTATCCATTCGGCCTGTTCATGGGCGGCAATGATCATTTGCGCTATCCTGTCTCCGTTTTTAACAATGAAATCCTCATTTGATAAATTGATAAGTATAACTTTAATCTCTCCCCTGTAATCGGCATCGATAGTTCCGGGAGTATTCAGTACTGTAACTCCTTTTTTTATTGCGAGACCGCTCCTGGGCCTTACCTGGGCTTCAAAGCCGATTGGAAGTTCGATGAACAAGCCTGTAGGGATCAACGCTCTTTCAAGCGGCTTCAGAATGATGTCGCTGGGGATGAAAGCCCTCAGGTCCATCCCTGCCGAAGCCATTGTTTCATATGCAGGCAAAGGATGGTTGGAATTGTTGACTATCCTGATTTTCATAGAGAAATTTGATGTGCAAAGGTAATAAAAAACTCAATTGGGGGTCTTTACGGGACCCGGCTTCTCGACGAAGAAAGCAGTGAGCAGGAAAACAAGAAGCAAGCCTGTATTGAAAGCCAGCCTGGGGGCCATCCCGGATATATGGACATTGGCGCTGATAAAATAAATAAGAAGTGCAAGGCCGAGATAACCTGCGAATTTCTTAAGGTTATAGGGAACAGGGTAATAAGTTTGCCCGAGCAGGTAAGCGACCACCATCATAGACCCGTAGCAAATAAACGTAGCCCAGGCCGAACCGATATACCCGTGAATGAAGTGGTCGGGGCCAAGCGGGATCCACCAGAAATTCAGGGCCAGCGTGATCACCGCCCCCATCACTGAAAGCAATGCCCCCCAGATCGTCTTCCCGGTGAGTTTGTACCATATTGATAAGTTGTAATACACTCCTAAAAAAATATTGGCCATCATCAGGATCGGGATAACGCCCCTTCCTTCCCTGAATTTATTTCCTATCATCAGGCGGAGGATCACATCGTCAAGGTAAAGCATAGTCAGCAGGAATACGGCGCAAAGCGCAATAATGAAGTAATCCATGATACGCGCATACAGCAGTTTTGAATCTTTTTCTCTTGCATGGGAGAAGAAGAAAGGTTCGGCTGCAAAGCGGTATGCCTGTACGAAAAGGGTGATCAGTATCGAGATCTTGTAACAGGCGCTGTAAATCCCGACCTGGGCTTCGGCCATTTCCTTTGACATAGGAAGCAGGTAACGGAGCAGCAGCCTGTCGAAGGTTTCATTCACCATACCCGCCAGTCCGGCAAACAACAGCGGCAGGGCATATACAAGCATCTTCCTCCACAGTTTGTTATTCAGCCTCCATTTCATCCGCAGAATCATGGGAAGCATCAATACAAGGGTAAGAATGCTGGCCGCCAGGTTGGCAATAAACACATATTCTATTCCCCAGTCGGGCCTGTAAACCAGCCCAAGTAAAGGCTTCATCGAGGCATGGCTGCTCCAGGCCCATGGGCAGAAAAGTATGAAAAAGAGGGTAAGGCCAATGTTTGTCAGAATGTTAATCATCTTCACTGTGGCGAACCACGCGGCTTTATTCTGTGAGCGAAGCCTTGCAAAAGGAATTGCGACTACAGCATCAAGTCCCAGTATCCATGAGAACCAGAGAGTGTATTCACGGTGCTCGGGGTAACCGATCCAGGCGGAAATGCTGCCCGAAAACAATCCCGTAAGAAAGATGAAAGATGCGGAAGTCAGCAAAAGGGAGATCATACCCGTGCTGAATACACTGTCCTTATCGGCTTCCTTCTCACTGAACCTGAAAAAAGCCGTTTCCATTCCATATGTGAGGACCACCATCAGGAATGATGCGTAAGCGTAATAAACACTGATTATGCCATATTGGGGAGGCAGGAAGATACGGGTAAGCACGATCACCATTGCATACTGCAGGAACCTCCCCAGGATGGTGGGGACTCCGTAAATTACAGTCTGCCCGGCAAGGCTCTTGATTGACGACATTCTCTTTGTGATCGGTGATTAGTGAAGGTGACTGATAAAGTTCACTATTCAAGTAAGTGTCCAAAATTAATCATATTTTTGGGCTGATAAAGAAACGATGCCAAAGTCAAAATATTACGTCGTCTGGAACGGGCGGAAACCTGGGATATACGAGGGCTGGGATAACTGCAAGGAACAAGTGTCGGGTTTTAACGGGGCAAAATTCAAAGGGTTCCCCACGAAAGACCTTGCCCTGAGTGCTTTCAGCGATGATCCCCGAAAATATACGGAGAAGGGGCTCCAGGCTCCTAAAAAAGTCATCTGCAGTAATCCCCTGGTGGGTGAACCCATTGCCGACAGCATCTGCGTTGATGCAGCCTGCAGCGGGAATCCCGGCGCGCTTGAATACAGGGGTGTTGACACCGCTTCGGGCGCCGAACTTTTCAGGGTTGGTCCTTACCCTGAGGGCACTGTGAACATCGGCGAATTTCTTGCCATAGTCCATGCCCTTGCATATCTGAAACAAAGGGATTCGGACTGGCCTGTTTACTCAGATTCGCGAACAGCCATTGCCTGGTTGAAGAAAAGAGCCATCAATACGAAACTCGTGGTTTCAGATAAGAACCGGGAGCTATTTAATCTGGTTGACAGGGCCCTTAGCTGGCTCGGGAATAACAGCTGGGAAAACCCGGTTCTGAAATGGGAAACCGGATACTGGGGTGAAATACCGGCGGACTTCGGGAGAAAATGAAAAGATGTACAAATTACAAATTACAAATTTAGAAAGGGATTAAAACATTTGTACATTGTACATTGTAAATTTTACATTCATTTACAAGGTGGGATAAAACGCATCAGGAATATGCCTGATCTCAGTCCCGTCCTTATCCGCAGTCACTGAAACTATATCAAACCTTACCTCGCCCCGGAATCCTTTGTATTTCACAAAAGCGTTTCCTGCCCTGACCAGGAGTTTTTGTTTTGAGGGAGTTACCCAGGCTTCAGGTTCACCGAAATATTTTGTATTCCTCGTTTTAACCTCAACGATCACAAGCATTCCCTTATCCAACGCCACGATGTCGAGCTCGGCTTTGCCCGCGCGGAAATTCCGGGCCAGGATCTTAAAACCCCTTGCCAGCAAATACTCTGCTGCAAGATCTTCACCTTTTTTCCCGAGGTCGTAGGACTTTGACATTAAAATTCAACATTATTCGCACCCATTGTTTATTTCATTTGCGTGCTCATTTCGGCTTTGCCGAACGATTATTCGATATTCTTTTTTAAAACCCCAGCTCCACTTCCTCGTCGACGATCAGCTTCACCCTGCGGCCAAGGATCATCGCCACATTTTCAGGGCAGTGGCCTGCCGGAAAATCAAAACAAACAGGGTACTTATACTCTTTAACTGCCTCGAAAATGATCTGCTGAGCCGTTTTGCCAAAAGGAACGATGTTGTCTTTCATGTCCTGCATGCTGCCGACGATCAGACCCTTCAGCTCTTTAAGCATGCCGGCCCGCTTCAGGTTCATCATCATACGGTCAATGTGATAGAGATACTCATCAATATCTTCAAGGAACAGTATTTTTCCCCTGGTATCGATCTGGGAATGTGATCCCATAAGGCTGTATAATATCGAAAGATTCCCTCCCGCAAGAATGCCTTCCCCGGCTCCGGTCCGGTCTAGGGGGCCAGGTCTCCTGGCATAAACGATTTCTTCACCAAACAAGGCTTTCCTGAATGTTTCAACAGATCTGTTGTGGAGCTGGCTCTCAGGCATATTCACCGGCATCGTAGCATGCAGGGTTTCTATGCCAAAATGCCTGTGGATATGGGAATGCAGCACTGTTATATCGCTGTATCCCACGATCCATTTCGGATGTTTTATAAACTTCGTAAAATCCAGGTTGTCGATGATTCTGACGCTGCCGTATCCTCCCCTGGCACAAATGATCGCCCTGATGGAAGCATCATCGAGCATCACCTGGAGGTCCTTCATCCTTTGGGCATCTGTACCTGCGAACTGGTTTTCATTATTGAAGACATAGGATCCGAGGATCACTTCAAGCCCCCATTTCTGGAATAATTTCATGGCCGGATGAACTTCGTCGAAAGAGATTCTCCGGGCCGGGGCAAGGATGGCGATCTTGTCGCCTCTCTTCAGGTAGGGTGGCTGAATCATATTTACAAATGTAAAAAATTGATTCGTATCTTTGCTTCCTGTTATATTTATTATGGAAAGACCGGAGTATAAACGCTATACTGTAACTTCCGCGCTTCCCTATGCCAACGGGCCCATCCATATCGGTCACCTGGCCGGGGTTTACGTTCCTGCTGATATTTTTGTACGTTTTCTGCGGATGAACGGTGAAGATGTAATTTTTATCGGGGGTTCCGATGAACACGGGGTCCCTATAACGATCAAGGCCCTGCAGCAGGGTGTCCCACCCCAGCAAATCGTGAACAAATATCACGAAATGATCAAAAAATCATTTGAAGAATTCGGGATTTCATTTGATATCTATTCACGTACATCCAACCCCATCCATCATGAAACTGCATCGGCATTCTTTAAAAAAATGTATGATGCTGGACAGTTTATAGAAAAGGTTTCCCAGCAGTATTATGACGAAGCCACCGGCCATTTCCTTGCCGACCGCTATATCACAGGCACATGTCCGAACTGCGGGTTTGAGAAAGCATACGGCGACCAGTGCGAAAAATGCGGGTCCTCATTGAATGCCACGGACCTCATCAGCCCGAAATCAGTCCTCAGCGGCAATGCCCCGGTCATGCGTGAAACCAAACACTGGTTCCTTCCCCTTGACCAGTATGAGCCCTGGCTGAGGGAATGGATACTCGAAGGCCATAAGGATGACTGGAAGACCAATGTTTACGGGCAGTGCAAATCATGGATCGAACAGGGACTGCAAGCGCGGGCTGTAACACGCGACCTCGACTGGGGAGTGAAAGTTCCGATTCAGGGAGCAAAAGGCAAGGTTCTTTATGTCTGGTTCGACGCCCCTATCGGTTATATCTCAGCTACCCGTGAACTGAGGCCCGACTGGGAAAAGTACTGGAAGGACCCGCAAACAAAACTGGTGCATTTCATAGGCAAAGACAATATCGTTTTCCACTGCATTATTTTTCCGGTCATGCTCAAGGCTGAAGGAAGCTTCATCCTTCCTGATAATGTGCCGGCCAATGAATTTTTAAACCTTGAAAGCGATAAGATCTCAACTTCGAGGAACTGGGCCGTCTGGCTCCATGAATATCTTGAAGAATTTCCGGGAAAACAGGATGTACTGCGCTATGTGCTTACTTCCAATGCCCCGGAGACGAAGGATAATGATTTTACCTGGAAGGATTTCCAGGCAAAAAACAATAATGAACTGGTTGCGATCCTGGGAAACTTTGTAAACCGCAGCATTGTCCTTACCCATAAATTTTTTGATGGCGTGGTGCCGATGCAGGGACAACTTACACCATCCGACCTTGCTGTTATAGAGGAAATGAAAGTTTTTCCTTCAAGGATCGCCACCAGTCTTTATGCTTACCGGTTCCGTGAAGCCCTGGCCGAGATGATGAACCTTGCAAGGCTTGGGAATAAATACCTCACCGATAACGAACCCTGGAAACTGTATCCGGCCGATAACAAAAGAGTTGCCACGATTTTAAATGTCTCCCTGCAGATCTGTGCTGAATTATCTATTATTTCCGAACCGTTTTTACCTTTTTCTGCAGCAAAGATCAGGCATACCCTGAACCTTGGATCCTACAGCTGGAAGGATGCCCTTCTTTGTAACTGGATGACCTCCGGGCAGAAACTGAATCCACCGGAATTATTATTTGAAAAAATTGACGACGAAGCGATTCAGAAACAGGTTCAGAAACTTATGGACACTAAAGCAGCTAATGAGGCGGCCCAGGTTGTGACCAGCCTTAAACCGGCAAAACCGGAGATCATTTACGATGATTTTACTAAAATGGATATCCGGGTTGGCACCATAATTGAAGCTGAGAAAGTTCCTAAGACCGATAAACTCCTGAAACTCAAAATAGATACCGGAATTGACCGGCGAACCGTGGTTTCGGGAATTGCTGCATATTTCAAACCTGAAGAGATCATTGGCAGGAGGGTAAGCATCCTGGTTAACCTTGCTCCCCGGAAACTTAAAGGCATTGATTCCCAGGGGATGATATTGATGGCCGAAAATCCAGATGGTACTTTGTTTTTTGTCACCCCGGATGAAGGAACACTTAACGGAGGCGATATTAAATAATATTCTCTATAGAATTCCGGATAATGACACGGATACTGTTCATTGATGATGACCCCTCTTTTGCCGAAGAGATGAAATTCCTGCTGCAGGAGAACGGATTTGAAGTGACTACTGCCAACGACGGGGGCATGGCTTTAAATATCCTGAAAGAACAGGAGTTCGACCTGGTTATTACCGACCTCCTCCTTATAAAAACCCATGGCATGGAAGTTATCCTTCATATGCGGGAATTTTATCCAAAAGTGAATATCCTCACGATTTCAGGAGGGGGCTGGGCTTCATCCCAGCTTCACCTTGACGCCGCCAGGCTGATTGGCTCCGACAGCTGCCTTGCAAAACCTTTCCGGATCAATGACCTCATCGGTGAAATAAAGAGGGTGCTCACCTGATCAGTTCTTACCCGGCCAGGAAATTCGTATTGTCGTGCCCTTACCAACCTGGCTGTCTATTTTGTCCGAGATCATTCATTATGTTATAGATAACGGTCTTATTTAATTTTTGATTTTATATGAAAAGAAAATTGATCCTCCCGCTAATAGTGCTGGCCTTTTGTTCAGGCTGCTGCACGAATTCAAAAAATAATAAAAAAGACTCCGGAATCACAGCTAAAACCGCTCCCAGGGAGCATGTGCTGACCGCCGGGGATCAGGCAAAACTCACTCCTGATCAGGTGATCAGCGAATTGAAGGAAGGGAATAAACATTTTACAGGGAACACATTAACTCTCAATAATTTTCCCGAACAGATAAAGAAAAGTGTCGATGCTCAGTTTCCCGAGGCAGTGATCCTTTCCTGCATGGACAGCAGGGTGCCGCCTGAATATATCTTCGATAAGAGCATAGGTGATTTATTTGTAATCAGGGTTGCAGGAAACATTATCAACCAGGATATCCTTGGCAGCATGGAGTATGCCTGTAAAGAGTCGGGGGCGAAATTAATTATTGTGATGGGCCACCAGCATTGCGGGGCAGTGAAGGCGGCCATAGAGGATATTAAGCTCGGAAATATTACTGGCCTGCTGCAAAAAATCAGACCTGCTATCGAAAACTCGGCCAGTTTTCAAGGTGAAAAGTCTTATAAAAATGAGGAATACCTCAGCCTGGTATGCCTTAACAATGTAGTTGCATCAATGAGCGAGATCAAGACCCGGAGCCCGATCCTGAAAGAAATGTCGGATAAGGGGGAGATCAGGATCGTCGGTGCCCTTTACGAACTCAATACGGGTATTGTAAAGTTCCTGGAATAACATTTCAATGATGAGCAAAACAATTTTGATCAGTCAGTTTAACGCACTGGTGTCGGACCTGGGAATCAGGCTGGAGAAACTTCTTGAAGGCTCAGGGGGCGAAATCGCCGTTTTGCTGAAGCAGATCATCAGCAAACTCGAATCAGAAACAAAGAGGAATACAGAAATGCAGACTCAAGCTGAAACTTAAAATACAACATTTGTTAACCTTTATTGTCTCTATTAGATTATTTACATAAAATATGAAACCAACACCCAAGAAAGCAATGAAACACCTGATCCTAACCCTCGCACTTACCGCTTTAATATTCACAAGCTGCAAGAACAAAGCAGCTGATCCTTTGCCTGATGCAGATCTGTCGGGGACCTGGGAATGTGTCTCGCAGAACAGCCTGTATCAGGGTCACTACTACCAGATCCAGCTAAGCGGGAAATCTTATGCACTTTCAGGAGATGCGGTAGTACGGGTAGACTCGAACCAGCAACCCGGTCTGATCTCAGGCAGCCTCTCGCAAGGGAACCTGAACCTGGTCGGGACATTCTCTTCAGGAGCTCTCTCTTTCAGGTTTACAGCATATGTTGCTCCCGGCTCGGCTCCAACCTCCATTCTTGGACAATTCACTACTGCCTCGCTCATGAAAAACGGGAAAGATGTCCTTAAAGATGTTTACCTAAGGAGGACGTTATCCAGGATCAACTGCGACACCCTGCCAACTAATTCGTATAAATTCGTAAAAGTACTCTCCACCACCAATCCTACCGGCCCTCCCGTGATTTTCGTGCACGGAATGGATGCAACCCTGAAATGCTGGGATACCCTCATCATGAATCTCTCGGCCGATTTCAAACTGAGGCACAATGTTTATGTGTTCCAGTATAACTGGAAAGATTCAATCACGCTTAACGGCAGGGCATTGCGCGATTCGGTGGTCGCTGCAGGGCTGGTAAGCCCCATCCTCATCGGTCATTCGATGGGAGGACTGGTCTCACGGGCCTATATCGCCAGCGGCGGAACCATTACCAAACTGGTCACCCTGGGAACCCCTCACCTGGGAACCCCACTGGTCAGCCTGATCAACCTGGTGTGCTTTGCCAATTTTCCGGGCCCACGGCAGATGTACCCTTACACCGGGTTCATCCCAAACATGCTTCACAATGCCCTGGACATCGCGAACCGGTCAAAATACTGGGTGATCGCCGGTCAAATGACCGATCAGCTTGACAACACGAGTCATTATCAATGGCTGCCGGCCTGGGCAGCCTCCATCGACAGAATCGGGTATGATGCATTCCTTCTGTTCGGACCTCCGCCCAACGACGGACTGGTACCTGTAAATTCAGCCAACTTCGACACCCTGAATGTGCCTGTTAACCGTCCCCTTCCGCTTCAGCAATGGGTAGATCATTTTAACCTCATCCAGCCGGGCAGGGCGCCTCAGGTACTGCAGTTTATTAATTCTTTGTAAACAAATGAAACCACCAGCTCTAAGCCTTTAATGTAACTACGCTGGAAGCGGCTACAGACTGTTATCTTCAAAATAAATTCTATCTTTGTACCCCCATTGGCCCTGTAGTTCAATGGATAGAACGGAAGTTTCCTAAACTTTAAATGTAGGTTCGATTCCTACCGGGGCTACTGAGAACATTGAAAAAGGCTGATATTCAATAAAATATCGGCCTTTTTTCTTTCAGGTGCAACATAGGTGCAACAATTATTAACTTATTGATATTCTGCATTTTATTTAATTCATAGTATATATAAGTTAATATAATACCGGGATTCAGAATTTTATTGAACAAAACGAACAATATGCAAGCGTTTCTTTGACCCGGAAAGCTTATTTGAGAAAAAAATTGATCCGGCCATGATTTATATTATCTTTGTGAATATGAACACATCACCCGGCACTTTCAGAGAGCGTCCGGGTGGGGTGGGATGCCTGTCATTCATAATCTAACTGGTGTTATAAACTTTAATTTCAAATTATGGATACCCGGATTTTTACCCCAGCCAAGTGGATTTTCCTTTGCCTGATGACATACTCAGGTTTTTGCCTCAGTGCCCAACCGCTGGGGGACCCTGCCGTTAATTTTGGAAAAGATCCTTCCATCCCTGCAGTAAGGACCCTGCTGGCCAGCGATACCGGACATGCCTGGCTCAATGTAAATAACATCAATGCCCTGTTCTTTGCCAGGGGGAGCCATTTCTTTTATGAAAATGCCGCCTTCGAGGTGCCGAAAGGCAGCGGGAAGACTTCAGCCTTTTCCAACACCATGTGGATAGGCGGAAAGGACAACCAGGGAGTACTGCATTTTGCAGGGGAACGTTACCGCCAGGGGCCTAATACAGGAGTCGCAGGTTCCTGTCCCGATTTTTACTGCGGCCCCGTCATGGATCCTGCTTATTATTCCGCATACCAGGATTCGGTATGGAGCCATGTGTGGAACCTGAAGAAAACCGACATAGAATATCATAAAGCTCATTATGCTGATCCGGGTTACCAGCCTCTTCCCGATATCCTTTCCTGGCCTGGTAATGGGAATACTTCGATGAGACAGGCGTCACAGCTTGCGCCTTTTTTTGATGTGAACGGCGACGGAATATACAGCCCTATGGATGGCGATTACCCCCTGATCAGAGGAGACCAGGCGTTGTTTTTCATTTTCAACGATGACCGCGGACCCCATCTTGAAACCTTCGGAAACAAACTGGGAGTGGAATTCCATGGAATGGCCTATGCCTGGGACCTGCCGAATGACTCGGTTTTCAAGAACACCATCTTCCTGAACTACAAGATTTTCAACCGTTCCCAGAAGACTTACGACAGCGTTTACCTGGGGGTTTTCACCGATATCGATCTCGGTTATGCTAATGATGATTATGTAGGCTGCGATGTGGAAAGAAACATTCATATCGGATATAACGGAACACCGGTCGACGGGTTCGGGGAACCATATGCTTACGGTGCAAATCCCCCTTCGCTCGGAGTTGTCTTACTTGCAGGGCCTTATATGGATCCCGACGGTATTGACAATCCTAAATATGACAGCTACGGCCACAGGCTTTGCGATTACAGTGTGAACGGGCAGTTTTTCGGGGATTCCATCGTCGACAACGAACGGCTGGGGATGTGCCGTTTTATTTACACTAGCAATTCGGGGGTTCCGTCCTACATGCTTGATCCGAGATACGACTATCAGTATTACAGTTTTATGAAAGGTTTTTGGCTCGATGGCACGCCCTTGCTCTATGGGGGAAACGGCCATACCAGTACCGGTGCATACGGGCCTGCATGCAGGTTCATGTTCCCCGGTGAATCCGATTCCCTGAACTGGGGCACAGGCGGTATCCCGCCATATGGCCCAAAGAACTGGTCGGATTCCACTGCCGGCAACAGTCCGGGCGACCGCAGGGGAATTCAGGTTTCGGGTCCTTTTACATTCCATGCGGGAGCTTTACAGGAAATAGACCTTTCGTTCAATTGGGCCAGGGATTATAATTCAAAAAGTGCCGTAGGCTCAGTTTCAAAGCTGCAAAATATGACCGATTTAGTGACACAAGCCTTTATCACAAATACCCTTCCCGGAGGGGGAACATTCACCGGCATACCAATCAAGACAGGCCACGACAACATCGGTTTGAATATTTATCCCAACCCTGCCAGGGACAAGATCAACATCGTGTTGCTTAGTAGGGATGCAAGCCAGGCTGTGACTATTGAACTCCTTGATATGTTCGGTCGGCTCCTTAGGACCATCTCGCCGGGCAGCGGACTTAACACAATTGCAATCGATATCACCGATGTTACGGGAGGGATTTGTTTTGTCCGGGTCAAATCCAGCAGCAGCGTAATTACCAGGAAAATTGTGATCCTGAAGTAAACCTCATTTTTTATCAGGCACGGCAGCATTTTATTCCTTATCTGCCAGAGCAGACTGTTCATCCGGGAGTGTTGATATATAAAACAGGAAATCGATATATCAATTAACAATCCTGCTCAAAGAGCTCAAACCGTGATTAAAACTTCCCGTTCTACCTCCTTAGGATCAGGCGGTTGTTGTATTTGCTGCCTGAAGCAAGGTGTAAAGTTACGATGTACTCCCCTGAAGCACAGGAGGAAAGGTTGATAGTGAACCGTCCTCCGGCCGGTGCTTTTGTTGATCGATACACTGTTTTTCCATCGATTCCTGTGACCACGATCGATTGTATCTCCTTGCCGATGCTCTGGTCAACAACGACTTCCACGAGACCGCTGCTTGGATTTGGATAGAGCCTTACCGGGTTGCTTGTGATCTCGTTAACGCCATTCGGTTGTGCGAAACCTGCAACCAGGTTGCGGTTCGAATTTGCTGCAAACGTCAATGTTTTTTCGGAAGAATCCGCAATCAGCTGATTATTCTCAGACCATCCCAGGAAGAGCCAGTTCTTTTCAGGGACAGCGTTCATGGTAACTGTTGCTCCGGCACTATATACCCCTGAACCACTAACAGTACCCCCGTTAAGCGGGAAGGTAACACCATTGATCTGGTAATAGCCGGGTTCAACATAAAGTTCCGATTCCCACAGGCCCCTTCCATAAGTAGAGGCGCGTATCTTACCAGCCATATATTGAATATCAAGGTCGGTAACTATTACGTTGGGTAAGCCCTGACTATACCTCCTCCAGTCAGTCATTCCTGAATTCCTGTAATACACACCGGCATCGGTACCAATATACAGGGCATCATTGGTATTGTTCTGATATTTTATGCAGCTCACCGGCAGGTTCGGTAGCGATCCGGAGATGTTAATCCAGGTATCCCCTCCGTCGTTTGAACGGAAAACCTTCTTATTGTTCTTATACCCGCCTAATGAAACCCAAAGTGTATCGGGATTCGTTGGATGTATGGCGATCATCGTTATCACACAACTGTCGTTCCCGGAAGGATTTTTCTTTTCCTTGTATGTTTGCCAGTCATTATCTGTTTTGAAAAGCGCATAAAGCCTGGCCGCATACATCGCCTTTGGATTGCTTTGTGAAATTTCGATGGATTTGATATTTACATCAGTTTTAGGGTTGGGGGTTGGGAGGTTTTGTTTGTTTGCCTTCTCCCATTTTATCCCTCCGTTTATTGTTTTGTAGATATCCTGGTACCCTGCATATATAGTACCGGTATCTTTGGGATGTAAAATATAGGGGGTTACCCATGCACCGGTAGGTCTGCCCGGTATAGAGGCTGAGATTACCGTTCTCATTTTAGAGCTCTCCCAGGTAGGATCGGTGGACCTGTAGATTACTCCATTGCAATATGATGCATACTGCACTGAAGAATTATAATGATCGATCTGGCAATCCATACCGTCACCACCGATGACTTCGGGAGCCAGCCAGTTAAAATCACTTTGAATCTGCGAACCATTATCCTGGAACCCTGCAATGACCAGGTTTTTATTGGTATAGGACCCTCCGATCCGGTAAATCTGACCAATTTGCATACCCCGGGTAATGTCGGTCCATTTTTTGCCTCCGTCCTTTGTAAAATAGATCCCGCCATCATTTCCTTCCATGAATGTACCGGGCTGAAGAGGATGAAACGTGAACCAATGCTTGTCGGCATGTACCGTTTGGCAGGCAAGCGTATCAGTCCAATAGGTAACGAGTGTCCAGGACTTCCCGCTGTTGGTGCTTTTCCATGTATTGACGCCTCCCACCCAGCGTTCGTTGGTATCGGTTGGATTGATCAGGTAGCAAAGATCATAATTTCCCTGCCCTCCCCAGGGGGTAGCATGTTTGTTCATGTCGGCGTAACTGTTCAGCAAATTTTGTTTTGTACTCGTCGAATCAACTGGATCTTTCGGATAAAATTTAGTAAATTTATTTCCCTGGTCAGTCGAACGGTACAAGCCTGAAAGTCCGTTCATCGCATTGGTGCAGATGGCTTCCAGTAAAAGTGGATTCTTTGGGTTTACTGCCAGAATGATGCGATATCCATCTTTGAATTGAGTGAGCGAGTCCCAACCGCTCCCCCCATCGACGGACTTGAAAACCATTCCATTAGTACTGGCAGCATACATCACCAGAGAGTCCTGGGGTTTTAATACGATGTCGGTGAAATATCCTTCTTTCTGCAAGTCCCATTTTATCCCTCCGTTTATTGTCCTGTATATTCCTGAAGACGTTGCAGCGAAAAGAATATTCGATTTAGTTGGATGCATCACAAGGCGGCGGATAAGTTTGCTGCTGTCGGAACTCCAGCTCAACCCGGTAGCATTCCATGTAGCCCCTCCGTTTATCGACTTTAAGACGCCTATACTCTTGGTGTCGCCTGCACCGCTGCCATTGATATCACCCACCATACTGGCAGCATCACCGTCACCAGTGGCTATGTACATGATCTGAGGAAATAAAGGATCAATTACCATATCGCTGACACCAAGGACGGGCTGGTCGTCAAAATTCGTTGTCCAGGTTTTCCCGAAATCAGTCGTCTTCCATAATCCTCCTGCAGGTGTTCCTACCCAGAAGGTGTTCTTGTCGTTAGGATGAAAGGCAATACAGTTGATGCGTCCAAGGCCGAAATACCCGCTTTTTGTAGCATTGGGGCCCATGGCCGTCCAGTAAGCTGCAGAATCCTGGGGCTGATCAGGTACATGAGTCCCAACATATTTTTCCCACTCAGTAGTAACAATATTATTTGGCGGAAAGTTGCCTTGCCGGTCCACGCGCTGCTCCCAAAACCATTCCCAGCGTTTAAATGGCTTATAGCCTGAGCCCCTGGTAACCACCCGTCCTTTCCAGTAATCGTTGAATCTTTTCTGGATCTGATAGAAATTCGCCTTATCCGTAGTTGATGTGGCTGGTGATGTCGCCTGGGCTGATGCAATCCTGCCTGATAATAAAAAGCTTAGAAACAACACCATTGAGATTACAATTACTAGTTGTGCATGCGAATAAGTGCCGGCAAATGTGTACTTGTTTTTCATATATGGGCGGATGAGAATTTTGCCTGTTAAAATCGTATTGAATTTTCAGCCATTTTCGTAACAACTTCACCTTCGAAATTGTATAATTTCACGAAGGTTTGTGAAGTTGCTGCAGCATTTTGCAGGGTTATGGCGACAAAATTCATGGTCGTCAGTTTTGGGTTACGGTCAATCCATGTTCCTGAATTCGCATAAATTGATTTCTGCCCTTTATAGTTGTTTGACGTAATGATTTTCGCAACATGAGTATGTCCGAAAACGACAATTCGTTTATTCGAATTCGGATTCATAAAGTATTGCACTTCTGACTGCCTGTCTGTTTCACCCGCTTCTGCGACATATCTCATGGCCTGGGCTACCGGGATGCTCACAGCAACATGGTTAAGTGTTTGTCGCTGGTCCCATGAATCCTGGATTCCCTTATAAAGCTTCACATCGATATGCCCTCCGGAAGATGACTGATAAGGCAGAAGATCTTTGACTGAATATTTCCCGTTGAATCCATTCACGTTTGTTACGATGATTTTTTCATCATACTTGTTTGTTATCGTAAACATGTTCAATGTTGCTTTCCAGATTTTCCAGTATCCGAACAACAGGGCCTGGCTTTTATCACCCGAATTATTTTTAGTGACGGCCGGTACTGAATCGCTTGCAGTTTTACGACCCTGCAATACATGCAGTGCGGCTATTCTGGTAAAAAAGTATCCCGGAGGCATTATAGTCCCGGGCGCGACATCCTGGTTTGAAATCGGGTCGGGTGCACAGAAAAAATTATAGCGATGCCCATGCTCAACGGCTATTTCAGGATGGTCAGCAGGCGAATAGGTACCTAACCCCAGTTCTTTATCCCTGGCCTGGTGTATTCCCGGCAGGATACTGGCAACATTATCCGCAGTGATAGTCAGATCATGGTTACCGGGTACATAGGTGACTAAAATTTTTCCACCCCGGATGATACGGTTGAAGGCATCTATCACTCCTTTATTGGCGATCGCTATCCGCTTTACAAAATCAGCCTGGTCCTTTCCGTTATATGTGTCGGTTGTGGCCGGGACGAACCACTCGTCAAGCAAATCCCCCGCAATAACAAGTTCTTTTACATTTGGCGACAAGCTGATTTTATCGAGAAATTTCTCAAGCGGTTTAAGATTTTTGTTGATCTCTGCATAAGCCAGGTCGGCACCAAGATGAATATCGCTGATCACAACAATCATATTGCGTTCATTGCTGCCATTGGAGAAAGGGTCTGCAATCGGCTGCGAAAATGTGTTATTGCAAAAAGCAAATAAACCTGTAAACAATAATAGTCTGCTTATTTTTTGAAATGTTCTCATAACAACGATGATTGAATTAATGTTTAATCAGTTTGATGGTCTGAACGGTCTTCCAGTTTTGCAGTCTGAGGGAGTAAACGCCCCTTTCGGCCTGAGAAAGATCAATGAGATATTCACTTTGTTGACCAAAATGTTTCTCTAAAATGATTCGTCCAGTAAGATCAACAACCTGTACGTTCAGGTTGGTAACCGCTGCATTCTGAGGGAGAATGGTAAAAATCCCATCGGAAGGATTCGGCAAAACCCGGAACCATGGCTTGTCGCTGCCTTCCTGTGGGTTGATGCTTACGGGACTATCAAAAACGATGGATGTGATCCTGGTACCTCGGGTCAGGTCAGCCTTGATGTATTGGTTTGTGTACCAAAATGTTTTATCATCTGTCGGATCTACTGCCATCGATGAATAATCTCCCCAACGGTTAGAATACTCCTGGGAGGTCGTCCCGGACCATATCGTGGATTCTGCTATGTCAAGTGTTGAATTTCCTGCAGAATATGCCGTGGAAGACTGTCCGCAATACCTGATCCCCGGGTATTCGCCCAAACTCGACACAGAATAACCCAGACCTATCTTGTTTTGCCCGTTCAGCAGGATACTGCCCATCCAGCGGCTGGTGGTATCGGGAGAATAAGTGCCTTGCTGGCGTATGCTCCAGCTTGCATCGGTTTTGCGTAATTCATACCACCTTATCCCTGCACGTCCTTTGCCGTCAATGTTGACCGTATGGCAGCAAACAAGGGTCTGATACGAACCGAAATTCCTGTATTGAGGCATATTCATAATGATTGTTGGCACGGCATCGATCTTCTGGGTGCTTCCTTTCTGACGGATGTTGGACCAATCGTTTCCAAAATTGCTGGAAAATGGCGCCACATCAATTTGCTGCGTCCGCTGGAAAGTCGAAGCCGTGGTCGTTGTCCAGTTCACAGCAAGCTGATAGATCCAGAGCTGACAGCTGCCACTCCAACCGGCATCATTGATGGCAATAAACAAACCAGGAGATCCTTCCGGGGCAAAGGCTCCGTCATTATCAACAGGGGGCGTAATTTTAAATTCTCCTGCCGAACCGGGACGATTGGGATTGGTAAATGAGACAAATTGCGCCGTTTGACCCAGCAGCATTTTTGAGCGTTCCAAAACAAAGATATCATTGAGCCCATTGGTATTGTTAACCCCTACGTAATAGCCATCGCGCCACACTCCGAATTTGGGATAATCAGGCATCTTGTCAACTTCAAATGAATAAGGATACCAGGTACCTGTAGGATCATTGGTCGATGAAACTGCAACAAGAATATAATTCGGAGTCCCGTCTGTGGGTATCGAAAATTCCGCCACGAGGTAGCGGTCGGCCTGCTCATCGTAAAGAACTATGGCATCACCGTCGTTTCGGTTCGCCCCTGGCTTATTTCCGAAGATCTGGTTGACGTTTGTCGGACCTGCCTTAAGCACACCTGATTTATCGTAAATTGCATAGGTCATATTGACTGTTTGCATGTAATGGTTGGGGCCTGCCGTTCCATTTTCATCAGGTACATAATTGGAGCTTTGCCCTTCAAAATTGACCTGTTGGCTCTGATCAAAACTGAGGCTTCCCATTTGCCTCTGAAGAGTCGGATCTTCCCCCTTCAGCAAAGCTGCATCGGCATTAGGATAGGTACGATACTTCAGGGTGGGGTTCAGAAAATCCTGTTTGAAATTTTTTTTCATCCTCAACTGTTCTTCCTGGCTTAATGGAGGAATATCGCGAAGCGGCCGGCTTTCCCCCAAATAGGTACCAATACCAACTTTTGATGGATAAACAACTGAAGGATTCTGGGCCTTTGATGACAGACTCCCCAGGATGAATGCCAGCAGAAGTATCAGGGAAGAAACTCCGCAGCTCATTTTTTTTGCTTTCATAGGCTTTTTTTTAAGGAGGTAAATATTATTTTCTTTTACTTGCACACAGTCAGTTTTTTTGAAATTCTTTGTTTGTCCGTAGTAACTTGTATCATATAAATCCCGTTGTTCTCAAGCTGGAAATTTTTCACTGATTGTCCTTCAACCTTTGTACTAAGCACAGGTTGTCCGAGTGAATTGAAAATCTCTATTTGTCTTGTCGTTGAGGGAAAAGATACAGTGAAATTCTCTTTAGCAGGATTCGGGAAAACCTTCACAATCTCATTTTGAGGATCCTGCGTATTAATACCAGTCATAACAGACAAAGCATAAAAAGCATTTATTCTTCCAAATCCGTAATATTGGTCCCATCCGGGAGTATCTTCACTTGGATCTCCTACCTGGTCTTCCGCAGTCGATTCAATGATTGATTTTATCTGTGCAGGGGTCCTGTTTGTATCCTGTGCCAATAATAAGGAAGCAAGCCCCGCAACAAGAGGAGTTGCCTGTGAAGTCCCCCCCCAGTAACTATCGTAAGTTGTGTTTGACTGATAGCTCAGCCCATAAATATAATTTCCCGGGGCTACAACAGAAATATGAGACCCGAAATTACTTCCGCTGGTAGGGCTCCAGAAAAACGGATTGGACCTGTTATCATTCGGATCTGTTGAACCTACAGCAATAACACCTGTATATTTTGCAGGATAGTAAATCGTATTTGAGTTTGTGTTCATCATACAGGCAACAATGACTACATCATTATCTAAAGCATAGGTAACAGCATCTTGAAGCGTTGTGGAAACGGCTGTACCACCCAGAGACATATTTATCACTTTTGCTCCATTATCTACAGCATAATAAATGGCATCTGCCCACCATGAGTAATACCCGAAACTTGCATTGTTAAGTCCTTTTAAAATCATTAGTTTGCATTTCCAGTCAACACCGGCATATAAAATTGTGTTATTTGCATTTGCTCCTATAATTCCAGTTACATTAGTCCCGTGTCCCTGATCATCAGTCGGGTCATTATCGGAATTGGCAAAATCCCATCCCTGAACATCATCGACAAATCCATTAAAGTCGTCGTCAATTCCATTGTTTGGTATTTCCTTATAATTTTTCCATATCCTTCCTGCAAATTCCGGATGATCCAGCTTATCTCCGGTATCAATTATTCCAACGATAATAGTGCTGTCTCCCTGTTCAAGAATCCAGCCATTTTCCATATCAATATCCGCTCCGGCTTTTGAAGGAGACAAGGGAAAGGTCCCGTCGTTTTTTAATCCCCATTGTAAATTATAATATTGGTCATTGGGGACAACACCTAGTGTTCCTCCACCTGAACCGATAAAGTCAGGTTCGGCAAATACAGTTTCACCGGTCCTGTAATACTCATCGATGACTTGTTTCAGGTCTGTTTGTTGTGGAAATTGAATAACATAAATGTGCGTGTTGCTCTTTTTTCCTGTGGATTGCCTGTTGATTTTTACCGCATGGAATTTTTGACTTACAATGTCAATTTTATTATTTCCGATTAGATTTTGTTTACTCCATGATTTGCCCGGATCGGCAATTTCATTTTTTAATTTTAAAATAATCCTGTCGGTCTGTCCGGGGTTTTGTCCGAAAGATGCAATGCTACTGAACAGTGTGATTGCAAGCATGTAAATTTTTAGTCTCATTTGCTGATAATTTGAATGGATACTTTAATATTCCGTTGATGTTATTGATATTTGAATGCATTGATGGTTCTCCTGATCTCTATTAAAGCAATATTAATACAGGCCTGGCTGGAAGTAATTTTCGCCACGGATTACGGTCCTGATGGCTTTTTCGAGCTCCTGTTTCCCGGAGGTCTTCATTACAAAACCCATGGCGCCTGAATTTATCATTGCACTGTAGTATTCCTGCTCATAATACATGCTGAACATCAGGATTTTTAAGTCCGGTTTGATGGCCAGGGCCAGCCTGGTTGCCTCGAGGCCGTCCATTAACGGCATCTCAATATCCATCAGCACCAGATCGGGATTCTGAGTTTTAAGCAGGTCGAGAAATGACCGGCCGTTTTCGGCTTCGCCAATGATCTCGCCCATCCCTTCTCTTTCAATAAGGAGTTGTATTCCTTCGCGAAACAGAGCATGGTCATCCACAATGATGATTTTCGGTTGAGGTTTCATAAAGCAGGACCTTTACCGGAAATAAACAGAATATTTTCCATTAAAAATTATACGTTTTATCCCTAAACAAATGTAACTCCCGGAATCCGGAATTGGTAGGGGGTAAACTCTGAAAATGGTACAGGGGAATCCTATAAATGAATTGGGGTAAACCCTATGGCGGGGAGGATATTATATTTCGAAGAGTTTGTTTTTGATAGCGAACAAAACCAGATTAATGGTATTTCTGGTTTCGGTCTTTAGGAGGAGTTTTGCCCGGTGCGCTTCAACGGTTTTAACTGACCTGCTTATTTTGCCTGCAATTTCGGTTACGGAATACCCATCGCAAAGGTATTTCAGCACCTCCAGCTCCCGTTCCGTAAATTCGATTCCACCTGAAGGAGTTTGAGTTGCTGATGACTTCTGTTTACTGAAATCAAGGATTATTTTCCGTAAAAGCTCATTCGAAAAATAACTTTCGCCATGAATAACAGTTTTAATGGCATTTTCAAGTTCCTGCTTACCGGCTGATTTCAGCACACAACCCATGGCACCGGTATTGATCAGTTTTGCATAGTCGTTGCCCATGTCGAGCATGGTGACCAGCAAAATCTTCAGGGCAGGTTTCATTGCAATTGCTTTTGCCGTGGCTTCAATACCTCCCATGACAGGCATTTCGATGTCCATTAATACAAGATCCGGATCCAGTGGTTCGAGCATATCAAGAAACACCTTGCCATTCGGGGCCTCGGCAATGACCACCCCCATACCTTCCGTCTCAATCAGGAGTTTAATCCCTTCGCGGAAAAGCAGATGGTCATCAACCAGGATTATTTTTGTTGTGGAGGGCATTGGGATTTTTTGTTCAAATACCTGTTCTGAAAAATTTAGCAAAGCGGCATTTCAATATAAATTTCCAATCCTTTGCCGACTGCTGTTTTTATTGTGATTACACCCCTGATAAGCGTTAGCCGTTGCTGAATATTCAGCAGGCCCAGGCCGTCTTTCTTTTTTTCAACAAGGGCCAGGTCGAATCCAATCCCGTTATCAGTAAATGTGAAGTTAATCCTGTTTTTTTCGCGTGAGTAAAAATAGGAAATATTTACATTGGTCGCCCCGGCATATTTTAAGGTGTTGTTGATCAATTCGGTAGTGATCCGGTATAGCGTTGTTTCCCTTAAACTGTTGAACCTGGCTTTTGTGTTAAAGCTCAAATTGATGGAGAGTTTCTGTGTGTCGTTGATACTTTTGATAAAGTTCAAAACAGCATCTACGTATCCATATTTGGTAAGAATTACAGAGCTTAAACCCTGTGAAACTTCACGGGTGGTCTGGATCGCTTTTTCGATGTTATTGTTGCCTTTTTCCGTAATCAGTTTCTCTTTTGCCGGATCATCGGTTTCTGCAAGCCACTGGAAATAAAGTTTAATGGTCGACAGAAGGGGGCCAAGACTGTCGTGCAATTCTCCGGCAAACCGGTTTCTTTCCCGTTCTTCCACCTCAACGCTAACATTGAAGAGCTCACTTTCAATTGCGACTTTCTCAGTGATGTCGCGGTTTGAAGCTCTTATACCAAGGCATTTTCCTTCACTGAATATCCTTCTGCAAACATGGTCAATCCAGCAGATATTTCCACTTTTGGTAACGGCCCGGAAGCTGACTTCCGAGGCGTTCTCCCCGGGCATACTGCCATGCTCTTCTTTTTTGTGCGATTCCCAGAGATCCTTGTCGCTGTCGAAAACAATGTTGTCAATCATTGCCGGACCCTTAATAAACTCTTCTATTGAATAGCCGGTGATCTTTTCAGCAGCAGGCGACATATAAATGATCTGACCGTCCAGACCTGTCCAGTATTCCCAGTCGTAAGTATAGTCCGCAACTGTCCTGTATTTTTCTTCGCTTTTTTTTAATGCTGTATTAGCCTGGGCCAGCTCCAGCGCAGATTGCTTCAGCAGGGCTGCATCCCGGATAATTTTTTGTTTATAATTGAATAAATCAAGAAAGATATTGATTTTGCTGACCAGAATACGATCATTGAAAGGCTTAAGGATATAGTCGACGGCTCCGTTATCATACCCTCTGGAGATGTCAGTCTCGGAAAGGTATTTGGCGGTCAGGAAAATAATCGGGACCTTGTCATTGATCCTGGATTGATTGATCTTTAATGCCAGGTCATATCCGTTCATTCCCGGCATTTCGACATCGAGTATGGCAAGTGCCAGGTCCGTTTCATATGTCTTCTCAATTGCCTGATCACCGGAAAGTGCCCTTATCACTTTGGCTTTAATCTTCATCTTCCGGATAATAACATCCAGGAGATCCAGGTTATCGACAGAATCGTCAACAATGAGCAGGTTAGGTAAATTGGTCATCGGCATTTTTAATGTAACGCTCATGAATGAGAATCAAAGCAAATCAAATTCAAAGTTATAATTTATCCCTCGTATCCTGTTTATAAGTTCTCTTATCAGATAAACATCAGAAAAGGTAAATGATGTTATTTTGCAGACGCGATGGAGCAATTCTTTATTCCTGCTGCAGTACTTGGTTCATTTCTTATCCTGGTGGTTCCCGGGCAGATGAGATATTATTTTACCCTGGCACTAATCCTGTTTATAATCCTGGTGACATCAATCCCTGCTGCCATACAGTTTTTTTCTCCACTTTTAACCACTGAATTCAGGCCTGGTTCAGAATTCACGATAAGCCTCACTTCAACAAACTGGACTTTCAAAGGGTACCTGGGCGAGCTCAGGTTCACCATCGACAGACTGAGTTCCTTTTTTATCCTTATCACCAACTTCACCGTTCTTACCGGGATCCTTTATTCAAGGGGATATCTCAAAGCCTATGCGAATACGAAGAACCCTGCCCAGTTTGCGCTTCACAACTTCAGTTATATCTGGCTTCACTTTTCAATGCTGGCTGTCCTTACTTTGCGTGACGGGCTTTCGTTCCTTATTGCCTGGGAACTGATGGCAGTTTCGTCTTTTATGCTCATCCTGTTTGAAGCTGAAAAAAGGGCCATTCTTAAAACCGCTGTCAATTACCTGGTCCAGATGCATATTGGTTTCGTGCTCCTGCTTTTTGCTTTCCTGATAACAGAATCCGGGACCGGGCAGATGAGTTTTGATGCCCTGCCTGCATATTTTTCAAGCCACTCAAACATCGGGCTCTTTGTGCTGTTCTTTTCTGGATTTGCAGTCAAGGCCGGGTTCATGCCTTTTCACACCTGGCTGCCCGAAGCGCATCCTGCAGCGCCTTCCCATGTTTCAGCTGTAATGTCGGGTGTGATGATCAAAATGGGGATTTACGGGATCTTCAGGGTGCTCACTTCGATACAGTCCGACTGGTACACCATCGGGCTCGTCCTGCTGATCATTTCGGCTTTGACAGGGATACTTGGCATATTATTTTCGACAGTGCAGAAAGACCTGAAAAAGATCCTGGCCTATTCAACGATAGAAAACATAGGGATCATAGGACTTGGAATTGGCCTTGGTTGTATAGGTATGGCCCTGCACAACCCTGTTATCGCTGTTCTTGGCTTCACCGGCAGCCTGCTGCATGTGCTTAACCATTCATTATTTAAATCACTGCTTTTTTACGGGGCAGGATCGGTTTACAGGGCTACCCATACAAGGAACATTGAAGAGCTGGGCGGGCTTGTTCATTCTCTCCCGCGCACCGCCGGCTTGTTTTTATTCGGGACTGTGGCAATCTGCGCACTCCCTCCTTTGAATGGTTTTATCTCGGAATTCCTGCTGTATGCAGGCTTTATCAAAGGCCTCAGCTCAGGCAATGAATACCTTTCAATTTTGTTCCTGCTGATCATCCTTACACTTACGCTGATAGGCGGAATGGCTATCTTCAGTTTCTCAAGAGCTTACGGGATCAGCTTCCTGGGAAGCCCCCGTAAGGAAATTCACGTTCAACCCGAAACGATTACCAGGGATATGATCCTCCCACAGCTCCTGGTTGCTTTCATAATCCTTGGCATCGGGCTGATGCCAATGGCCGCTATTGCACCCATCGCAAGCCTGGTTGCAAACACCTTCCCCCCTGGCCCTATTCCCTCAAATCTCTTTTTTACAGATGTCCTCAATAAACTCAGCCTTTTCGGCCTCCTCCTCATCAGCCTGGTGACAGTGATCCTCCTACTCAGGTCACGGCTTCTTAAAAACCGCAAGCCTGAATACGGGCCGACCTGGGGATGCGGTTATACCGAAGGCACGGCCAGGCAGCAATATACAGGGGCCTCGTTTTCAGGGAACCTTTCGGAACTGGCCCAGCCGGTCTTGCAGAACCATGAGGAATTCAGGCCAATTGCGACCGAAGACATTTTCCCGAAGAAGCGTTCGCTGCATCTTCAGACCACCGATATTTTCAGTAAAGGACTGGGAATGCTCACCGACCTTTCCTGGCTGGTCCTGAAAAAACTGGCCCGTCTTCAAACCGGGAACATCCGCCATTATATACTGTACGCCTTCATCTTTATCCTGCTGATCTTTGCACTTTTATACCTTAAACTCATATGACGGGAGCCCTGCTGGCCATAGTATCTGCAATTTTCTTCCCGGGAATCATCCTGAGGGTGAAAAGCATTGCCGGCGGCCGCAAAGGGCCAGGGATACTGCAACCCTGGAAAAACATATTCCTCTTGTTCAGGAAAAGCAGTGTTTTCAGTACAACAACCAGCTTCGTTTTCAGGCTTGCGCCTGCAGTGTATTTTGCCACGATCTGCTGCGCCCTCATGCTTCTTCCATTCCCGGGCATCCCGTCCGTCATGGGCTTTGAAGGAGATTTCATCCTCTTTGCCTACCTGCTGGCCCTGGGCAAACTGCTGTTCATTCTTGGCGCCATGGATACCGGCAGCAGCTTCGAAGGTATGGGAGCCAACCGCGAAGCCCTTTATTCCATGCTCACCGAACCGGCTTTCTTCATTCTGTTTGGAACACTGGCCCTGCTTTCCGGCCATCTTTCAATGCAGGATATCTTTTCCCATTTCCAGTTTGCCGGGGAATTTTCTCTCATCACCGGGGCAATCGCAATTTACCTTCTGGTACAGATCGCAATGATCGAAAACAGCCGCATGCCGGTGGATGACCCTAAAACACATCTCGAACTTACGATGGTCCACGAGGTGATGATACTCGATTACAGCGGGGTCGACCTTGCCCTGATCCAGACCGGCACAAACCTGAAATTCGTATTATACGGCGGACTTATCGCTAACTTCTTTATGCCGGTGAACACTTACTGGTTATCAGCGACTGCAGCTGTTCACAGTTCACCCTTCACTGTTCAAATGCTGGCAGTCCTTGTTAATGCTTTGATCTTCCTGGTTGTCCAGGCCGTGTTCGCCGCTGCCATCGGTCTTATGGAATCATTCCGCGCCAGGAAGAAACTTGCTAAAAACCCACAGTTCATTGTAACACTGAGTTCCATTGCCCTTATCGGATTTATACTTGTTCTGTTATTAACCCGCAACCTCATCCGCTGACATGACCCTGATGCTCATCATCGTTTTTGCGATCAGCCTGATCTACCTCAGTGTTACCGAGAGGTTCAGGATATATGCAGGACTGGTTGGATTGCAGGGCCTTTTGCTGTTCGGTATCTCCTTCATGCAGCTCGACAGGATCACCCTGGCAACAGTATTATTTGTTGCTATAGAAACACTGCTGTTCAAAGTAATCATAGTCCCCTACCTCCTGTTTACCGTGATAAGGAAAACCGGAGTCGCAAGGGTGCATGAAAAAGCGCTGCCTTCTTTTTATTCACTGCTGATGGTGACTCTCGGCCTGCTGCTCAGCATCGTAGTGTCCTTCTCGATGAATACCACCCCCTACAACCTGATGTTCTTTATTGTTTCATTTTTTGCAGTGTACACGGGGCTGTTCCTGATCATTTCACACAGGAAGATATTTTCGCACCTGGTAGGTTTCCTGGTAATTGAAAATGCAGTCCTTTTGCTTTCACTGGCTATAGGCAGCGAGATCCCTATGCTGATCAACCTGGGGATACTGCTGGATATCTTTGTAAGCGTGCTTATCCTGGGGATCTTCGTGATGCGCCTCAGGCAGCATATTGATGATTTAACGATACTTAAGGATGACTAATCGCTCGCATCTTCACACCGCCGAAATCGCTTGCATCTTTGCAACGCGGCTACGGTTCGCTTCGCTTCACCTGATGCCGCTTATGCAAAATACTTCACTATCCATATTTTCACCATTTAACTTATGATCAACCCCACACCTATATTCATCTTTTTCTTCGTTATATCCATGGTACTTGGCTTGCTTGTGGGGCTTATACATTCTAAAACCCTTGCAAGGTTGCTTACATCATTTTATGTAATTATTCACGTTGCGTTTACCATCTTCTGCTGGATGCACAAGGGTGAAACCGTACTTGATTACTTCACTTTTGACACACTGGGTCTTTTACTCCAGTCGGTGCTTTCGATACTGACCGTAACCACTGTATTTCACGGGTTTATTTATGTGCGCAACAACTCACGAAGGACCTATGCCATTTATCACGCGGCATTGATCGCGCTGATCGCATCGATGACCGGCGCTTATTTCGCCAACGGGATGACCACGGTTTGGATCTTCGTGGAAGCCACGACTCTTTCAGTTGCAGCCCTTATCTACCATGACAGAACGGCTATGGCTCTTGAAGCCACCTGGAAATATGTTTTTGTCTGTTCTGTGGGTATCGCCCTGGCATATATTGGAATTCTTTTCCTGGGCTTTACTGTGCGTGATGCCCGTTTGCTTCATCTTTCGTTTTCATCCATCACCGAGATCGCAAAGCTGGCCAACCCGCTTTATCTTAAGATCGCTTTCGTATTTGTACTTGTTGGTTACAGCACGAAGATGGGGCTCTTCCCGATGCATACGGTGACAGTGGATGCGCATACCGTGGCCCCTCCCCCGATCAGTGCTTTCATCTCAACTACCCTGATGAACGTCGGCTTCCTGGCTATTTTCCGCATCTATGCACTGTTTTCAGCCACGCCGATACTGCCTTTTATGAACCATGTGCTGCTTCTTTCGGGTTTCCTGTCCCTGCTGATCTCCGCCGGATACATGCTCAAAGCCAAACATAACAAACGCATGCTTGCATACTCCAGCCTCGAGAACATGGGTATTGTTGCAATAGCCCTTGGAATGGGAGGCATAGGGTATTATGCTGCGATACTGCACATCATCCTGCATTCATTTGCGAAGGCCGGGCTGTTTTACCAGATGGGCCAGTCATACAAAGTCATGGGGACCTATAACCTGGATGAATCGGGTAATTACATGAACCTTTACCCTGCCGGTGCAACGGCCCTTTTGCTGGGTCTCGTTTGCATTACCGCTATTCCTCCCTCAGGGATGTTTATTTCGGAACTGCTGATGTTTAAAGCCATGGTCGCAAACGGTAACTACCTGTACATGGCAGTGGCTGCATTACTGCTTTGCTTCGTGCTTTATGCACTGCTGACAAGAGTTCTTCATATTGTTTTTTCAGAGCCAAGGACACAGAGCGGCAAACAAAGTGAGAAAGTGAACCCCTGGCAAACCGTTTCACAGTTCGTGCTGTTCGGGATCGTGATTGTTATTTGCTTTACCCAGCCTGCTTTTTTCAGGAATATGATCATCGATATTATTCAAAATCTGCCGAAATGACATTACAACTTGTTTACCCTTCCGGAATTAATTTTCGCTACTTCGCTACCTATGTTTAAAGTAAACCCCTTTATTGTTCCTCTCGTCGATATCCCTGTCCTCGATTATCCTGAATTCAGGGATAAGGTGAATGATCTGATGGCGGATGAGGGATGCCATTGCGTTACCTATCACGCGGTCCCGCTTGGCGCAGCGCTCAGGTTTTTCTGCTGTATCGCTTCCGATCATGAAAAGAAATTAATCCTGCTTTCCCATGAGCAGAAAGCCTCTCCCCTGCCGGTTCTTGACTCGCTGACCCTTTCCCATATTTCCTTTCATATGTTTGAACGCGAAATACAGGAACAGTACGGAGTTGAATTCACAGGGCATCCCTGGATGAAGCCGGTGCGTTCTCATAACCTGGATGGAGGGTGCATAATGCAGGATACAGGCATGTCACCTCCCTCTTCCCGCATCCTGCATCCATACTCCTTTTATTCCATCGAAGGCGAAGGCGTCCACGAAGTCGGGGTAGGCCCGATTCATGCAGGAATCATCGAACCCGGATACTTCCGCTTCAGCTGTAATGGGGAAAAGGTACTTCATCTTGAAATACAACTGGGATTCCAGCACAGGGGAATAGAGAAGCTTTTTGTTGAAAAGCAATCAGGAATTCAGCGCGCTATCCTGGCCGAGAGCATTGCAGGGGATACCGCAGTCGGCCATTCGGTAGCTCATGCCCAGCTTATGGAAACCCTGTCGGGGATTACACCTTCCCCTGCCCTGCAGTGTGAACGTATTATTGCGCTCGAGCTTGAGAGGATCGCTGTTCACATAGGTGATTCGGCAGCGCTCTGCACCGACATCGCATACCAGTTCGGGCAGGTTGTGAATGAAGCCCTGCGTACCATCGTGATCAACACAACCCAGTCGTGGTGCGGGAACCGTTTTGGGAAAGGTCTTGTAAGGACAGGCGGCAGTCATTATCCTTTAACAGAAGGCATAGCCGGGATGCTCCTGTCAAACCTTAAGGAAGTTGAAGAACGATATGCCCTGATAACCCATGAAATGTTTACAAACCCGAGTGTCCTCAGCCGTTTCGAGGGAATCGGGAAAGTCAGCGCACACCAGGCCGGCATGATTGGTGCTGTAGGCATGGCCTCAAGAAGCAGCGGGGTGAAACGTGATATACGCTGGTCCCACCCCTTCCAGGCTTTCAGTAAATACAGCTATGAACCGGTTACACTCCACCAGGGTGATGTATGGGCCAGGGCAATGCTGAGAAAACTTGAAGTTGAAAAATCAATGCAGATTATCAGGGATCTTCTCGGGGGGTGCGAATTTGAAAACCGTCATGTGCCAGTTTATGACTTCAGCCTGCCCGCTTCAAGTTTTATCTTGTCTCTGGCCGAGGGCTGGAGGGGAGAGATAATGCAATCCGCAGTCACCGGCGAAAAAGGGAATATCATACATTATAAAGTCAAAGATCCTTCATTTCACAACTGGATGGCGTTGGCTGTTGCTGTAAGGAACCAGGAGATCTCGGATTTTCCTTTATGCAATAAGAGTTACAATTTATCTTATTGTGGATTTGATCTGTGAAAAAGGGAATATTATTCGGCGAAGCCGTAATGAACACCTTTAAATTGAATACTACGTGAATAATATATGGCTCTAAGCATAATAAGTATCTTCCGCCGCCACGGCCGGCAATACGTGAAGGACCTTCGCAAGGCTTCGATTCCGGAAGGTTTCCGTGGCCGCCCCGTAATCAGTGCAGACATCAGCCCTGAAGAAGAGAAAATTGCGGTTACAGTTTGCCCTGCAGGCGCCATATGCACAGGGCCGTTCACCCTTGACCTTGGTAAATGCGAATTCTGCATCGAATGCAGCTTTGCCACCGCAGGAAAGATCAGGTTCACGAATGATCACAGGATGGCAACAAACCTGAGGGAAAGCCTTTTCATAAAAACCGGAATTGATAATCCAATCTGCACTGACCCTGAACTGACCAGGAAAGAGATTCATTCTTATTTCCGTCATGCACTTAAACTGAGGCAGGTTTCAGCCGGGGGCGACAATTCAGCCGAAATGGAACTCAATGCTGCCGGGAATGTGAATTTCGACATGGGGCGTTACGGTATTGAATTCGTGGCTTCTCCCCGGCATGCCGATGGTATTGTGATCACCGGTCCGGTCAATGCGAATATGGCCGAAGCCCTTCAGATCTGCTATGAGGCAGTCCCCTCACCCAAAATCGTTATCCTTGCAGGTACAGCAGCGATCAGCGGGGGGATCTTTAAAGACAGCCCGGTAGTGGACAGAAAATTTGTTGAAAACATAACGCCAGACCTTTACGTACCCGGCAATCCGCCCCATCCCCTTACATTCATTAACGGGATACTTGATCTGATCAGGAAAAAATAATCGACCCCTTATTCATATCTCAGGGCATCAATAGGATTCAGGCTTGCAGCTTTGCGTGCCGGATACCAGCCAAAGAAAATTCCTATTGCCGTGGAAAAGAGAAATGAAAGTATGATGGATTGTAATGTTATGGTAACCGGCCAGCTCATCAGGCTCGCAATGATCCCGGAGGCTAAGATCCCCAGGCCAACGCCAAGCAGCCCACCTATCAGACTGATCATCAGGGCTTCGATAAGGAATTGTAACAACACATCTCTTCCTCTTGCTCCGACGCCCATGCGGATACCTATTTCCCTTGTTCTTTCTGTTACCGAGACGAGCATGATGTTCATGATACCAATACCTCCTACAAGCAATGAAATACTGGCAATGCTTGCGAGCAGGGCTGTAAGTATACTCGAGGTTGCTGTCGCTGTACTCGCAATATCAGCCTGGGAACGGATAGAAAAATCAGGATCCTCCGATGGCCCCAGCCTGTGCCTTTCTTTCAGCACCTGGGTGATTTCATCGGTGGCTTCGGGGATCATTTTTTCCGATGTCGCCGAAATCATTATGCTCTGTATATAGGCTATGGTAAGCATGCGAACCTGGACTGTATTGAAGGGTGCGATCACGATGTCGTCCTGGTCCTGTCCCCATGCATTCTGGCCTTTTGTGGCGATGAGCCCCACAACCTGGAACGGGATTTTATTGATCCTGATCATCCTTCCCGTCGGGTCCTGGCCTTCACCAAAAAGATATTTATTCACTGTTTGCCCGATCACACAAACTTTGTTTGCTGCACGGTCGTCATTCAGCGTAAATACGGCTCCCTTGTCCACATCCAGATTACGGATGTTGAAATAATCGGGATATACTCCCCATACTGTGGTTCGCCAGTTCTGGCTTCCTGCTATGAGCTGGCCGCTTGTCCTGACGGTTGGTGTGGAATACATTACTGCCGGACAGCGGCTGGTGAGTGCCTTGTAGTCATCCATTGTTAATTTGACACTCGATCCTGCTTCCATTCTTACACCGCCGGTCATACTTGCGGAAGGAAAGACCGTGAGCAGGTTGGTCCCCAGGTTGGCTATTTGTTTCTGGATGCTTTCTTTTGAGCCCTGGCCGATAGCCAGCATGGCAATAACTGAAGCAACTCCAATGATAATCCCAAGCATCGTGAGAAAGGTCCTCATCTTGTTCTTCGCGAGAGACCTTAATGCTGCCTTTAACTGGTTCCTAAGTTTCATATGGTCTCCTCTTCTGTTAGTACTGGTATGGTTAAGAGCTCTGCAGCTGCATTCCTTGGTTTTTCAACGTTGAAATCCTTCAGTATGCGCCCATCCCTGAACGTTACATTCCGGTTTGTATAAGCTGCAATATCGGGTTCATGGGTCACAATTATAACGGTAATACCCCGGGTATTCAACTGCTGAAAAATACCCATGACCTCGACAGAGGTACGTGTGTCAAGGTTCCCGGTTGGTTCATCAGCAAGTATCACAACGGGGTCGTTGACCAGGGCCCTGGCGATGGCAACCCTTTGCTGTTCACCTCCCGACAGCTGGCTTGGCAAATGATGAAACCTGTCGGCCAGTCCCACCGATTCAAGAGCATTAAGGGAACGTTCCCTCATTTCCTTTGAAGTGATTTTACTGTTGTACATCAAAGGGAGTTCAACGTTTTCGAGGGCCGACGTGCGGGAAAGCAGGTTAAAGGACTGGAACACAAATCCGATTTTTTTATTTCGCAGATGAGCCAGCTGATCTTTATTTAGCTTACCAACATCTACACCGTCAAGCAAATATTCGCCTTTTGTAGGCACGTCCAGGCAGCCGGCTATGTTCATGAAGGTAGATTTCCCGGAACCGCTCTTTCCCATGATAGCTACAAAATCGCTTTTATGGATCTCCAGGCTAATTCCCCTTAAGGCATGCACCTCAAGGTCACCCATTTTATATATCTTGACGAGATGTTTGACTGAAATAATGGTCTCTTTCATATTAGCGTCCTCCTCTTCCGCCGGCGCCTTGCTGAGGTCTTCCCATTTGCGGTGCGAACGGACTTTGTTGCTGTGTAGTTTGCTGGCCGGGAGTTGTATTCACGATACCCGTGACTACATCATCCCCTTCTTTAATGGAGTTTTCTATCTCGGTAAAGCTGTTATCGGAGATCCCGGTTTTAATCCTGTGAGGGAAAAGTAATTCGCCCTGCTTTATCCAGACCATTCCCATTCTGGGGCGGTTATTTCCACCCTGTCCTCCCCAGCCCTGGGTACCACGTCCCTGCATCCCGGAGCCTTGCTGGCCAGCCTGGGCCTGCATTCCGGTACCCTGCTGGCGACCCTGGGCCTGCATTCCGGAGCCCTGCTGGCTACCCTGGCCGCTTCCACTCTGTCCGGATTGTTTGCGGGCAGCGAATTTCTGCAGTCTTTCGATCATTTTCTGAATTGAATCGGGATACTCTTTCAAATGTTTGTCAAGGTAATCCTGTGGAGGCCAGAACCTGAGCGCAGCTGAAGGAACTTTCAGTACATTAAGCGCTTCCTGTATCTTCACTGTCAAATTGGCTGTCATCCCCGGCATGAGTTTCAGCTCAGGGTTTGGAACATCAATCACAACCGTATAATTGACAACGTTCTGCACCGACACCGGCTGAAGTCTGACCTGCCTTACCGTACCAGAGAACATCTGGTCCATATAAGCGTCAACTTTGAATGAAACTTCCTGCCCCACTTTGATCTTGCCAATATCGGCTTCATCTATGCTTGCCTGGAGCTGCATTTTCGTGAGGTCGTTTGCAATCGAGAATAAAGTGGGAGTGCTGAAACTGGAAGCAACAGTCTGACCTATATCCACATTCCTTGAAATGACGACTCCGGAAACAGGGGCTATGATCGTGGCATAACGCAGATTGATATATGCCCTGTCGAGAGATGATTTAGCCGATCTTTCATTGGCCTGAGCTGTTTCATAATCAGAAAGGCTTTGGTCGAAATCGGACTGGGCGATCACTTTTTGTTCGAGGAGGATTTTGTTTCGTTCATAGTTCCGTTTGGTCAGCCTGGTCTGAACCTGGGTCCTGAAAAGGCTTGACTTTGAATCCTCAACGGAAGCCGCAAGAAATGTAGTATCAAGTACGGCTATTACCTGTCCTTTGCGGACAACCGAATTGAAATCCACGAATATCTTCGTGATAATCCCCGATACCTGAGTGCCTACAGCAACGGTAGTGTCGGCGCTTAAAATGCCGGTAGCTGTCACAACCACCTGCAGGTCCCCTTTTTCGACTTTCCCTGTACGAAATTCTATTGCTTTTTCCGATTTTTTTTGAAACAGGAAGTACCCCCCTGTAAGGAGAGCAAGAATCACAACAATTAGGATAATCCAATACGTCTTTTTCATTGTTTATAAAGAGTTAAATTTTTAAAATGTAATCGCTTTTCCCTGGTAAAAATCGAGGATCTTCGATTGAAAAATAAAATTATATTTTGTCTGAATTACGTTCGATAATGATGAAACATAGTTGTTCTGCTGGATCAGATAATCGGTAGTGCTCATGACCCCCACGTTGAATTTTTTTTCTGCATTCCTGTACGCCATCTCTGTCGAGCTCAACTGGATCTTTCCGGCTTCATATGACTTTGCGGCAGATTTAAGACTTGTATAAGTTTGTTCTATATTCATCCTTAATGTCATTTGGATGTTGAGTTCATTGAGCGCGGCTGTTTTAGAGTTGATTGTTGCCCGTTCAATGCTGCTTTGTATAGACCGGTTGCTGTAAATAGGGATGCTCAGGCCAAGGTTCATTGATTGTCCCACATTATTCCATACCTGGGTGTACCAGGGATAACCCGAGGCATTCACATCGGGATTCCTGCTGCTGGAAGCATAGTTTGAACTCATGCCTGCCGAAAAAGTCAGTCTTGGCCAACGGGCCCCGGTCGCAACTCTGATAGCCATCATTGAGCTGGAGGTCTTAAGCGATGCCGATTGAATCTGAGGCATAACAGCCAGGGCTTTCTGGTAGATCACGTCCTTGCTTTGAAGAAGATCAAGCCCTGGATCAACAAGTTTCGGGATCTCGACATCAAACTTGTCGATTACCGGAATCTGCATAAGTTGCATCAGGGTTACCCTGGCAATGTCGAGTTGATTCTGGGCATTGACGAGCTGAAGATAATCCGTTGCAAGCTGTGATTTGATCAGCAGCAGGTCTCCTTCAGCAGCTTTTCCGACATTCAGAAGCTTTTGAGTCCTGTCGACCTGGACCGAATCAGCTGCGAGCTGGTTCTGTGCTGTTCTCAGGATCTCATACTGCTGTAGTATCTGCAGGTACCCGGTTGTGACACTCAGAATGACTGTATTCTTTGCGTTCTCAACATCATATTTACCGGCTTCTATGTTCAGCTTGTATTGTTTGATGGTGTTGTTGTTTTGCAGGCCGTTGAACAGGTTGTAACTGGCACTGAGACCATAATTCCCCGAATGGAAAGTGCCGATGGTGAATGAGTTGGTCGTGGCGTTAATATTATTACCGAAGTTGAATGATTCACCCACATTGGCGCTCACGCTTGGGATCCGGTTAGCCTTCGACTGCTCGAGGCTGATCTTGTTAAGTTCATTCGAAAGCCTGGTCTGATTTACTGAGATGTTTCTTTTCAAAGCGGTATCGAGGCATTGCTGGAATGTCCAGGGTGAAGTCTGCGCCCATCCGGCAAAAGAGTAATAAATCAAAACACTTAGAATTAAAATGGCACGTTTCATCTGTTAATATTTATGTTTTTACAAATTGGTCAGATGGAATACCCACCTTGTCATTCACAGTTTGTATTAATGTGGTTAAAATGGGTATTTCAAAATATAATTTTTTTTAATCTTCTATTCCATGATCTTGTTCTTCTGAACAAGTGAAAGAAAGTTGTCTTTGTAATTGTCGCTGAGAGGAATTTCCCTCCCTTTTATAGAAATAAAGCTCTTATGAATAAAATCTATTTTATCGAAGGCAACAATGAAGGAGCGATGAACCCTGATAAAATCATGAGGCGGCAGCTTCTCTTCTATGACCTTCATACTCATCTGGGTCAGCACTGGTTTTTCTCCACAGTAAATTTTTACATAATCTTTCAGGCCTTCGATGTATCGGATTTCCTGAATGTCGATCTTAACCAGCTTGTAATCAGCCCTCACAAAAAGGTAATGAGATCCGAATGTTGTACTTTTCAGTCCTGCTTTCGCTTTTTCCTGAAGTTCAAAAAACTCATGGGCCTTGTTTATCGCCTTCAGAAAGCGTTCAAATGAATACGGTTTTAAAAGATAATCAATCACATCCAGCTCAAACCCTTCAAGTGCATATTTTGAAAATGCCGTCGTGAAAATGACCATCGGTTTCTGCTGAAGGCTTTTCAGGAATTGTATCCCGCTGATATCCGGCATTTGTATATCCAGAAAAAGCAAGTCTACCGGCTGTTCCTGCATAAGTTTGAGTGCATCGAAGGCGTTAGTGAACCGGCCTGCCAGTTCAAGGAAAGGGATCTTGCTGATATTGTCCTCAATCAGGTCGAGTGCAAGTGCTTCATCATCGATTGCTATGCAGCGTATCATTATATTTTGATTTTTAGCATGATTTGATATACGGATTCTGTATCACGGATGTCGAGCTGATGCCTTCCGGGGTAAAGTAATTCAAGCCGCCGGCGCACATTTTTAAGACCAATACCCGGTTCCTCAAGCTTAGGTGTATCCTTCATCGATGGTTTGGAATTTTCAACCATGAACGACAGTTCTCCGGGTTTTGTTACCAGCTCTATGCTGATCCTGGATTTGTCGTTATAACTGATGCCATGCTTGAACGCGTTTTCCACAAATGGGATCAGCAGCAAAGGCTCCAGCTGAATGACCGGGAGATCGCCTTCGATGGTAAACCGGATATCAACTTTATCGGCCAGCCTGATCTTTTGAAGTTCGATGAAATTATTAAGATATTCGACTTCCTCTTCCAGGCCTACCTTATCCTGCCTTGAATCAGTGATCATATATCTCATGATCTGGGAAAGCTTGATGATAGCCGATTCGGTATCGTCCGATTTCTTTCTTGCAAGGGAACAGATGTTATTCAGCGTATTGAACAAAAAATGTGGATTAACCTGTGATTTCAGGAAAGCAAGTTCCGATAAGAGTTTTTCTCCCTGCAGTTCCCTGCGCTCTTTTTCATTTCTTGCCCATTCCTTCGCAAGCCGTATACTGATCCCTATCGCAATTCCAGTGAGAAGGGGAAATAAAGGCACCCACATGCCCCGGCTGAAAATGGGCTCGGGGCGGTGGTGCCAGTTCTGGACTACGGAAACAACGAAATAATAATACAGGTCCACCAGGACACAGGAAATAACAAGAGTTAAGAGTATGACAAGTGTGTAGGCCAGGAATTTCCTTTTAAACAGGTACTTCGGGATCAGAAAAAGGTAGTTCAAATAATAGACAATGACCGTCAGGGTAGCAGTGGTTCCAATCCTCAGCAGGTAAGACGATATTCCACCCCTTGGTTCCATTAAAAGAAACGGAATAAAAAAGAGAAAAACCCAGATTACACAGTTGATCAGAAAAGTTACCCAAAAGGGACGTTCCGTATTCATGATTAGTTTAATTTGGACGCTACAAAATTAGGTGATTTGTCAGGAGCCGGTCTGAATAATAGACGGAGAAGCCTTATTAATCGATATTAATCGTTTTTTTGCCGATAAGAAATCCATTCTGTACAAGGGGATATTATTTTTGTATTTTTGTCCTATGCTTCATCAACGACAACAGCAGAGATTGCTTCAGAAACTTTCACCCCAGCAGGTGTTGGTGATGCGTTTGTTGCAGCAGCCGGTTCTCTCCCTTGAACAGAGGATTAAACAGGAAATTGAGGATAATCCTGCGCTGGAAGAGGCAGACGACATTATTGACACTGATGAAATTACTGATGAAACGACTCCTGAATCCATCGATGCTGATGAAGACAGCTTCACCGATGATGATGATGACCATAATGAGCTGAAAGCGGATAATGAATTCTCTTATGAGGATTATCTTGACCCGGACGATATTCCCGATTACAAGCTCTTCTCGAACAACCGCAGCGCGGATGATGAAGCCTGGGAGACCCCTGTAGTCTCGGGAGTGAGTTCCCAGGAGTATCTTCTGGCACAAATGGGTGTCCAGAAAATTCCCGATATACAGTTTGTTATTGCTTCCACTATCATAGGGAACCTGGACGAAAACGGATATCTGGCCCGGGAAATCCCTGCCCTCATCAACGACCTTGCCTTCAACCAGAATATCGAAGTGACGGAAGAAGAAGTACTTCAGGCTCTTATGCTGGTCCAGGGTTTTGACCCCCCCGGTATTGCGGCGAGATCGCTCCAGGAATGCCTGCTGCTGCAACTTACACATAAACCTGACAGGACTTATTCAACAGACCTGGCAGAGGTGATCGTTCGTTATTATTTTGATGAGTTCTCGAAAAAACATTATGATAAAATACTTCAAAAAGCACATATCAGCGAGGAAGAACTGAAGGAAGCTATTGAGGAGATCACCAAACTGAACCCAAAACCGGGTTTTATAATCGGGGAGGAAGCCCGCAGCAGCCAGTATGTTGTACCCGATTTCCTGGTCTCGTTAAATGATGGAGAACTGGAACTGAACCTCAATTCAAGAAACACCCCCGAACTTTCGATCAACAGGGAATATTATTCGATGCTAAGGGAATATAATAAAAGGAAAAAAAAGATCAGCAGCACGGAAAAGGCAGCGATGACCTTCATAAAACAGAAGATTGATTCGGCAAGGGGGTTTATCGATGCGATCAGGCAAAGGCAGGAAACTCTTTATTTTACGATGAAAGCCATCCTGGATTATCAGAAAGAGTACTTTCAGACAGGTGATGAAACAAGGCTTAAACCAATGATCCTGAAAGATATATCAAACAAGGTAGGGCTCGATATAAGCACGGTCTCAAGAGTTGCCAATTCAAAATATGTTCAAACACCTTTTGGCACTTTCCTGCTGAAAAGTTTTTTCTCAGAATCCTTGCAGAATTCTATGGGTGAGGAGATCTCAACCCGGGAAATAAAGAAGATATTGAATGACATTGTTGAAGGAGAAAATAAATCGTCGCCCCTCACGGATGAAGAGTTGGAGGAAATCCTTCAGAAAAAAGGTTATACTATTGCCCGCCGCACTATCGCCAAATACCGTAAGCAACTGAGAATCCCTGTTGCAAGACTCAGGAAGGAACTCTGATCAAACCGAATTTATGAATAACGGCAGCTCCCTGGTGAGAATCATTTCCGGTCTTTTTCACCCGGTTCTGATGCCTTTCTTCACCCTGATGCTGATGCTTCAGTCTCATTCTTTCTTTGCGGGGCTTCTTCCCCTGAAGGGGATCCTTATCCTGATGGGCTCAGTCTTACTAACGACGGTATTCTGCCCCTTGCTGATGATATACTTCCTGTTCAGGGTTAAGCTCGTTTCATCCTTATATATGGAAAAACGCGAAGAAAGGATACTGCCCCTGCTCTCATTAGGATCATTTTATTACCTCACTTATTACCTTTTAAAAGGTATAAGCCTCTCGGTGCTTTTCAGCTATTTTATGCTGGGCGCAACTTTACTTGTATTACTTTGCCTTTTTGTGAATTTCTTTTTTAAGATCAGCCTGCATATGGCTGGAATTGGAGGTGTGACAGGCTTCTGGCTGGGACTGAATATCAGGCAGGGGACTCCTCACGAGATCCTCCTTTCCGTCCTTTTTATTCTTTGCGGTTTGCTTGGGTTTGCAAGGCTGAAAGATGGCAATCATACACCGATAGAAGTGTATACCGGCCTCTTTCTCGGAGCCGGGGTAATGTTTTCTCTAATGATGTTGTGATCAGAAGGGCCTGATCATAAACCCTACAGTAATGGGATAGATATCGGGGCCTTTACCTTTCTGGAAAATTGTGGAAAGCTGGTAATAACCGAAAAGGTTGAACCATTTATAACCGATCCTCAGGGTGGGGCCGTATGCAAAACGATCCAGGTTTTTAACGTTGCGGTATTTTATCCTTACCTGGCTCGTCTCAGGTTGCAAGTCGGCCTGGTACTCATCCCCGACATATTTGGTATGGGCGGGCAGCATATATCCGACTTTAAACCCCAGTCCAACAGCAAGTTTATATTTGGTCACCAGTTGAAATTCAATAGGCAATTCAAGATACGGCATGACCAGTTTTGACCTTTTATAACCGACTGTATCGGAAATCTTGTTCATCGTCGTGGAGTCAGTATAGCTTTTTATCGTGAAATTGCCAAACATGTTATGGACAGACAGTTGTAAGCCGACACCGAACCCGAAATTGCTTTTCCCGAAAGGCACACGGTATGCAACAAGGGCTGTAAATCCCTGATTGATCGTACGCGTCTTAAGACCTGAGGGTACATTCATGTAAATATCGGTGAACATTCCTATACCGACATGGATCTTTTTCTTTGTTTTCTCATTAATGATCTGTGACCGGGTGGTCATCGGAAGTATCAGGACTGTGACAGCCAGGGTCAGGAGTATCAGTAAAGAATTTGGGCGTAACTTCATATACAGGAATTTATTCAACAAAATTAACGCTTTTTTTGCTCATCCATTGCTTAACCCCATAATTTTTGGGGATAAACGCCTTTACGGATTAATGCCCTGATGTTGTCCACAACAAAAGCCCTGTCTTCCGGATAGGTCATTCCAAACCATTGTTCGTCGCAGGAAAGAACCCTCACGCCGGCCTGTGAAGACTGGATCAGCTGATTGACAACAAAGGGGATGTAGAATTCGGCTTTAGGATTTTCATAATTTTTCCTGATGAAAGCATCAAAGCCGGATTGCAGATAGGAGAAGAAAGAAGGAGTGAACCCCCAGAAGTTCATTGAAACAAGAGAATCAGACGGTATGATTACAGCTGCTTCATTCCCCTCCCTGTAAGCCACGCCCCCGGCCGTTTTTTCGATGCTTGTTCTTTCGACAACATCGATAAGCTCCCTTTGCCCGTTAACCTGGCAGATCCCCCTGGAAACCGAACCAAATTCGGAAAGGGTCCTGTCCAAACGGTAGCCAATCATGCAATAATCATTTTTCCTTTCAGGGGTCCAGCCTTTATAATAGCCGGTCAGTGCCTGGTATGCATTCCTTCCATAAAAATCATCGGCATTGATCACTGCAAAGGGCCTGTCGATACGGTCGGCGGCCATCAGAACGGCATGACCTGTTCCCCAGGGCTTCTGCCTTTCTTCCGGCACAAGGATGCCTTCCGGCACCATCCATATCTCCTGGAAGACATAATCCACTTCAACATGGTCGCGAAGCCTGTTGATGAACATTTCCTTGAATCCGGCCTCAAGCTTTTCATTGATGATAAATACCACTTTGCCAAACCCGGATTTCACGGCATCATAAATTGAATAATCAAGCAGGGTTTCCCCGTTTGGGCCAATGCGGTCAAGCTGTTTGAGCCCTCCATAACGGCTGCCCACACCGGCAGCGAGAATCAGTAGTACTGGTTGCATGGTTTCAGAATTCTGTTTAGCTATTTTGTTAATTAATTCATGATATTAAAGCGAGTATTTTGCAAAAGCGGCATCAGGTGCAGATAGCGGCGCAATTCACACAAGCCGCATCAGGTGGAACGCAGTGACACCGTAGCGGCAGTGTGAAGTTGTGAGCGGTTCACCATTTCCTTATCTTATGCCCCTTCACGGCATAATACATGATATATGCATAACAGGGCACGGTGATCCAATAAGCCGACGCCGGGCTGAACAGGTCGGTAAGCCTGCCGTATGCCAGGGGAAGCAATGCTCCGCCGGCAATTCCCATGATCAGCAGGGATGATCCTATCTTCGTAAATTTGCCCAGGCCGTCAATGGCCAGCGGCCAAATGGCCGGCCACATTATTGCGTTTGCCAGCCCAAGCAAAGCAATGAAAAACACACTCAGGTCAAAGGGAAGCGATAATGAAAAGCTACCGATATGGATCAGCAGTGATGATTGGTAGGGAGCTTTTGTCGCAAGCATTGCACAAAACACGAAAAGCATTCCAAATAAAGCCGAGATCGCCAGTACAAATTCCTGTTTGAGGTATCTGGGAATAGTGATAATACCGATGATATACCCGATGACCATAGCCGCCAGGGTATAGGATGCGAAATACCTTGAGAGTGCAAAGCTGATCCCCTGAGACTTTCCGAAATTGATGATCGTGTCTACTGCAATGACCTCAACACCTACATACAGAAAAATTGCAAGGACGCCGAGAATAAGCTGGGGGAACTGGAAAATATTCGTCCTGGTCTGATGAGTTCCTGCATCTTCAACTTCCTCTGAATCTGTGTTGATGTCAGGTAAGCTTGAATACCTTAACAGGATGGCCAGAAGCACAAGCACTACAGCCATCACAATATAAGGGATGATGATCCTTCCGGCAAGAGCATTCAGGATCAGGTTCCTGTGCATTTCGTCAAGAGATCCGAGATACTGTTTGTCGAATTTATCCATGCCTGCCAGTACAATGGCTCCAAGGATCAGCGGGCTGATGACACCTGCCGCTTTATTGCATATCCCCATAATACTGATCCTTTTTGCAGCGCTTTCAATTGGACCAAGTATTGTTACATAAGGATTGGTTGCTGTTTGCAAAATGGCAAGTCCGGTGCCCTGAACAAAGAGCCCTGTAAGGAAAAGCCCGTACATCCTGGAATAGGCAGCAGGGATGAACAGCAGCGCACCAAGAGCCATCACGATGAGGCCAAGCGACATGCCATTCCTGAATCCTACCTTGCGAAGCACGAAGGACGAGGGGATCGCCATCACGAAATATGAGATATAAAATGCAAAAGCAACAAAGTATGCTTCGAAATTGTTCTTTTCGCAGGCCACTTTGAGAAACGGGATAAGCACAGAATTCAGCCAGGTAACGAATCCGAAGATAAAAAAGAAGATTCCGATGATGAAGATCGAAAAAATATACTGGCGCTTATTGCCGTTCCTGGAGGCAAGCGGGGAACTTTGGGTCATGAATTTTTATTTACCGGCAAAAATATGAGGAATTCTGAATTTCACCAAAATATCATACTTTTGTAGTGAGAACCACTACGATAAGAATGGAAAACAGCAACATTAAATTTAACATACTCATTGTCGATGACAGGAAAGAAAACCTGATCAGCCTTGAAACCATTATCGACAGCCCTGAACTGAATATCATCAGCGCCCTCTCGGGAAATGAAGCCCTGGCAGTTATGCTGGAACATGATATCTCCCTCGTGCTTCTGGACGTGAACATGCCAGGTATGGATGGTTTTGAAACTGCTGAACTGATGAGGGGGAGCGAACGCACGAAAAGCATCCCGATTATCTTTATCACAGCTACATTCCGCCAGCCTAAACAGATCTTCAGGGGGTACGAGACAGGAGCCGTGGATTATCTTTATAAACCCCTCGACAGGAAGATCCTCCAGAACAAGATCAGAGCCTATATAGATTTCTTCAAACAGAAACATGCCTTGCAACTTGCCACGATACAACTGCAAAGCACTGTTGCCGAACTCGATAAAGCCAGGCGTACCGCGGAAGTTGCTACACTTGCAAAAAGTTCTTTCCTCGCTAATATGAGCCATGAGATAAGAACGCCCCTGAGCGGGATCATCGGTATGACCGACCTTATGCTGATGGATGAGGACATGCCCCAGCATTATCAGGAACAACTGTCAGATATCAGGCAAAGTGGAGAATCCCTGCTTGAGATCATCAATGAAATTCTCGACATTTCAAAGATCGAAGCCGACAAGATCGAGATCGAGATCATTGAATTCAGCATGAGAGAGCTGCTTGAATCGGTAGTCCGCCTCTTATCAGTGAAAACCTACCAGAAAAACCTCGCCTTTTTCTGCGAACATCCCGCCGGCATGCCGGATATTTACCTCGGTGACCCGACCAGGATACGGCAGGTGCTAATCAACCTGATTGGTAATGCACTGAAATTCACCGACAAGGGAAATATTTGCATGAAAATTGAAATCCTGGAATCTCAACAGAACGCTTTTGTTCTGAATTTTTTAGTAACCGACACCGGAATAGGAATCCCTCCCGACAAGCTCGAAAATCTTTTTGAATCATACTCTCAGGCTGATAAATCCACTACCCGCACCTATGGTGGCACTGGCCTGGGCCTTACAATCTCCAGGAAACTGGTAGAGATGATGGGTGGGAAGATCAGTGTTAGCAGCAAGGTCGGGAAAGGCAGCACTTTCCGGTTTTCGCTTCCACTGTTTTGCCCAAATCCCGAAGAAAGCCTGGTAAAACTTTACCTCCCCGATGAGTTGAAAGGTTCAAAAGTGATTATTGCCGATACCGAACCACAACATGCCAGGCAGGTTGAATCTTTCCTCTCCGAATGGGGCCTTAATGCTGTTGTTGTGACTTCCGGGGAGGATTGCCTTGAAAAATTGAGAACTGCAGGCAGTGATCCTGTAAAGGTTATATTCGTTGACCAGACGTTCCAGTATAGCCAGGCGGAAATGCTGTACAATAAAGTCATGGATGCTGCTCCTGAAAAACACAAACCTGAAAGAGTGGTAATGCTCAGCAACAAATCATTACAGGCAACACGAAAACTGATCTCTGAAGGGATTACTTATTATCTGTTCAAGCCACTGCTTCAGTTCGAGCTGCTTAATGTCCTGCAGAAGATCTTCGGGCTTGACACGACACAAAAAATATCTGATCCAAGGATCCTCGAGATCAGCAAATCAGGTCCTAAACTGAATATCCTCGTGGCTGAAGACCAGCCCATCAATCAAAGGATCATCGTACAGCTTCTTGGCCGAAAAGGATGGAATGTCACAACGGCCAATAACGGTCTTGAAGCGATGCATAAAGCAAATGAACAAGCATTCGACCTCATTCTGATGGATGTGATGATGCCTGAAATGGACGGATTTGAAGTTACCCGTATGATAAGGCAGGATACTGAAGGAAAAAATTACAAGACACCGATAATTGCCCTCACTGCAAATGCCATGAAAGGAGATAAGGAGCAATGTATTGCAGCCGGCATGAACGACTATATCTCAAAACCCATTAACCCTGAAGAGGTATTCCAGACCATAGAGAAACAGTATTCAAAGTGAAATCGTAAGGATTATGACCAACAGTATCTGGACCAGGATCAAACGCTCTGTCCTTGAATTTGATTACAAAACCCTGAAGAATATTGGCATCGGGAAAACTATGCTTCTTTACTTTCTAGCTATTTCGCTGATCCCGCTTGCGACACTGAGTTATATCAACTTCAGGAATTATTACATGGGACTCAGCATCATGGCTAAAAAAGCCCTGTATACAACTTCCCAGCTAAGGATCAACTATCTCAACACTTACTTTACCGACCTCAATACCTATGCAGGTGAAGTTGCCAAGGATAAGAATCATATTTATTTCTTCGAGCATCTTTCAGACATGGATGCAGCTGCAGTGAAAAAAAATCCCGGATCGGGCAATACGAGGTACGCCGAATTTGCAAACAACCTTCGTGCCGAGATCCAGAGAAGCTGGATCCCTGATGGCATTCACAATATTTATTTCATCGACCTGAAAGGAAATATTGTATTTGAACTGAACCAGGGCTCTGATTTTGGTAAAAACCTTTTAACCTCCGAACTCTCAGGGACCAAATTCTCGAGAATGACTAAAAAGGTCGCTACGGAAGGCAAACCGATGTTTTCCGACCTTGAGTTTTATCCCCCCGGAAACCATGATGCATATGGATTCTTAGGTTGCCCCGTATGGAATCTTAACGGGAGCAAGATCGGGGTCCTTGTGCTTCAGCTTTCAACGGAAAAAATTGACAAGATCATACAGTATGGAGTCGGCTTCGGCGCTTCCGGTCACGTGTATATTGTCGGTATCGATCTTGTTATGAGATCTAACAGCAATATCAGCGGGAAAAACCCGATCCTCAAAACGACCGAGATCAATGAAAAGACCAGGGTATGGCAGGAGTATAAGGCCAATAACCTGATCCTGAAACCAAACGGGGAACCTATATGGGAGGAAGTTTCAATCTACCCCACGAGCAAGGGGAAGATAGTGATAGGTATTTACCGTAACCTCGACATCATTGAAAACCTGGGTGTAAACTGGGCATTGGTGGAAGAGATCGACCAGGGTGAAGCGCATGCCGTGGCACAGGAACTTTCGTCCTTTGCGAAGCTTTCGCTGATCCTGACCACTTTCGTCGTTTTTATCCTGTCAATCCTTGTTACAAACAAATTTGTCAAACCGCTTAAGCTCCTTTCAGAATGGGCCAAGCAGGTTGGGAGCGGACAGCTGATCATTCGTGACGTAAAAGTTTCGAATGACGAGGTCGGTGAAATGAAAGATGAATTTATCCGGCTCGTTATCTCGCTAAAATCTATGGCTGACGTCAGCCAGGCCGTCGCACTTGGGGATTACAGCAAATCGGTTCAGGTACGCAGTCCGGAAGATATCCTGGGCAAGTCGATGAACCAGATGGTCGAAAGCTTCAAGAACGTCGTCAAACAGGCCAGATCCATTGCAAACGGGGATTATTCTTCGAATATTATTCCAAGGAGCGACGGCGACACCCTGGGTATTGCTTTGTACGAGATGACTAACAAGCTTCGCGAGGCACATATAGAGATATCCTATCAGGACTGGCTGAAAACCGGTTTGAATGAACTGGGGATTAAGATATCCGGCGAAATAAAAATAAAGGAATTATGTGAAGAAGTGGTATCCTTCCTTTCCCATTACCTCGATGCCCAGATCGGGCTGCTCTATACCCATGAAGATGATCACCGCCTCCACCTGTCGGCCACTTTTGCATATTCAGGTGACCCGGGTTCGGCGAAAACGCTTGCCATGGGTGAAGGGCTTGTCGGGCAGGTAGCGAAGGAACGCAGGAAGATGATTTTCTTCTCCTCTTCCGAGGTCCTGCCTGTTGTGAATATCGGTCCGGAGAATTTACATCCCCAGTATTTCATCCTTGCTCCTATCGTATTTGAGAATGTTCTTTCAGGAGTGATCGAGCTGGGTTCTTTCCGTCCATTCGATGAACAAAAGCAGAAATTTCTTGAAACCTCTCTTGAGAACATTGCAGTTGCTTTAAACACAGCCCGTTCCAGGGAACGCGTTGAACAACTCCTGATGAAAACCCAGGAGCAGACGAACGAAATGGCTCATCAGAAAGAAGAACTCCGTCAGATCAATCAGGAACTCGAAGAACAAACAAAAGCCCTGCGCATGTCGGAAGAAAGCCTTCAGCATCAGCAGGAAGAACTCAGGGTCATCAACGAGGAACTTGAAGAACGCACGAAGGTGCTGGAACTGCAACGCGACGACATCCGCAAGAAGAATGAAGCCCTGGAGCTGGCCCAGGAGGAAATCCGGCAAAAAGCCGAAGCTCTCGAGATCGCAAGCAGGTACAAATCGGAATTTCTTGCGAATATGTCTCATGAACTGCGAACACCTTTGAACAGCATATTGGTATTATCCGAGATACTGGCATTAAATAAAAACGGGGTAATGACTGCCGACGAAGTCGAATTTGCCAATATCGTCCATGCTTCCGGCACAGACCTGCTTGAGCTGATCAACGATATCCTTGACCTGTCAAAAGTCGAGGCAGGGAAAATGGAGCTTGAAATAGAGCCGGTAAACCCGGAAGATGTCGTGGACTATGTTATCAGGACTTTTACGCCTCACACTCAGTCGAAATCCATCGAGCTGAAAACGGTGCTTGAAAAAAACCTTCCTGAAACCATTGAAACGGATTTGCAAAGGCTTCTTCAGATTATCAAGAATCTCATGTCAAATGCCATAAAGTTTACAGAGAAGGGCAGTGTGACGCTGAGAATTGCAAAAGCAGACGACAAGATCCGTTACAGCAACCTTTCCCTGAAGGCCGGGAATGTAGTGGCGATTATGGTTACGGATACGGGTATCGGGATTCCGGATGATAAAAAACATGCCATTTTTGAAGCATTCCAGCAGGCCGATGGTACGGTTAGCCGGAGGTTCGGGGGTACGGGACTGGGGCTTACCATTTCGAGAAGCCTTGCCCGCCTGCTTCAAGGTGAAATACAACTTAAAAGCAAGGTCGGGGAAGGCAGTACCTTTACGATCTATATCCCTGCAACCTACAAGCTGCCTCCTCAGGACAGCCCGGAAACTACTGATGCACCTCCGAAAATAGTGAAGAAAACCGAAGTTGCCAGGAAGGAAACGAACCATGATAAAGAAGAATCCCAGCGAGAGAGTTCCGGCTTCCTTCCCGACACGGTTTTCAAAGGAAAGAAGATCCTTGTCGTCGATGATGATATGAGGAACGTATATGTTCTTTCAAAGATACTGCAGGAGAAAAATGCGTTGATTATTGTCGGCCGCACAGGAAAGGAAGGCCTGGATAAATTGCACCAGAATCCTGATATCAGCCTCGTCATCATGGATATAATGATGCCTGAGATGGATGGCTATACCGCGATGCGTGAGATCAGGAAAGAGGAAAAATATGCCGACCTTCCTATCATAGCTCTGACGGCTAAAGCAATGAAGGGTGACAGGGAGAAATGTATTGAAGCCGGTGCGAATGATTATATGTCAAAGCCTGTGCAGACCGAGAAACTGCTCAGCCTGCTGAGGGTGTGGCTTCAGAATTAGGATCTTTCACCTGGCTGGTTTCCGGGTTGCTTTCAGCGCCTTCTTTATGATGCTCTGATGCCGGTGCGGCATTCTGAACCGCTTCTGTTGCCAGTGCTCCGGATAATATATCAAACGATTTCTTCTTATGCTTCATGATCCTGCCATCCACCACAAACACGATGGATTCCGCAATATTTGTTGAGTATCCTGCCAGCCTGTCAATATTGGTAAGGATGATGATGAGATTTGTTGCGACTACGATTACATCCGACTTGCGCATCATTTCCTCCATGATCTTTGCCGTGGCAGCCTGTATCTTTTCATCAATTGAGGACGCAAGATCAAATATATCTTTAACGAAGGCTACATTTTTCGTATTTAATATCGTGATCACATCGTTAACTATCATATCGGTCATCTTCACAATTTCATCTATTTGAAGTTCCTTTATGATCTCGTTATAATCACTGATACCTTCAATTTTCTGTGCTATGGCAACGGCATGGTCACCCATTCTTTCAAGATCATTATTGATCCTGAGAGCTGCCATAATTAGCCTCAGATCAGTAGCAACAGGCTGTGTGAGTGCGAACAGCCTCTGGCAAAGTTTGTCGATCTTATTGTCGAGTTTATCCACCTTGCTGTCTTTCTCAATGATCTGATGAGCCAAATCGCCATCTCCCTTTAATAAGGCTTCAAAAACATTATGAACCTGTTCCGCGACCAGGTTCCCCATTTTTATTAAACGTTTGTTCAGTTTTTCCAATTCGAGTTCAAAATGACGTTCCATTGTTCTTTCTTTTTGATTTGATTCTTAGAGATCCGGGAGTTTCATCAACCAAACCTGCCGGTGATATATTCTTCCGTCTGTTTTTTTTCCGGTGTGGTAAAAATCTTGCGGGTCCTGCCATACTCTATCAGTTCACCAAGATAAAAAAATGCTGTATTATCACTAACACGGGCCGCCTGTTGCATATTATGGGTAACAATGACTATAGTGTATCCTTTCTTAAGCTCAAAGATAAGCTCTTCTATTTTTCCTGTGGATATCGGATCCAGAGCGCTGGCGGGCTCGTCCATAAGAATGATCTCCGGTTCAACGGCCAGGGTGCGTGCAATGCAGAGCCTTTGCTGCTGGCCACCCGATAAACCCAGCGCTGAATCATGCATACGATCTTTCACTTCTTCCCAGATCGCAGCGTTTTTTAAGGATCTTTCAACAATTTCGGTTAAGGTGTTCTTATCGTTAATTCCATTGATCCTCGGTCCATAGGCAATATTTTCAAAAATCGATTTGGCAAAAGGATTGGATTTCTGGAACACCATTCCGATCTTCTTCCTGAGGTTAACGACATCAATTTTTTTCTGGTAGATGTCAAGATCGTCAATCCGGATCTCTCCTGTAATCTTCACGCTGGGAATGAGGTCATTCATCCTGTTCAGGCAACGCAGGAAAGTTGATTTACCGCAACCTGAAGGGCCTATAAATGCAGTCACTTCCTTTTCAGGGATCTGGATATTAATTGAATTCAGGGCCATTTTCTGGCCGTAATGAAGAGTAAGATCTTTGGTTACAATTTTTACTTCTTTCATAATTTAATTCATTTCACTCTCCGCCTAAGACTTGACCTGATGAGGACAGCGGTGAGATTAAGCGAAAAAGTGAGCATTAAGAGGACAAGAGTTGTTGCAAACTGAATTGGCAGTGTTTTATCCACATTGGATGATTGCGTTGACATTACATAAATATGGTAGCCCAGGTTCATAAACTGATCCGATACAGAAGTCGGAAGTGTTGCGAGGGAATATGCCGCACCGGTAAAAAGTATCGGGGCAACTTCACCCGCACCTCTGCTGACTGCGAGAATTGTGCCAGTCATAATACCTGAGATGGATCCGGGAATGACTACTTTCCAAATAGTTTGCCATTTCGTGGCTCCCAGGGCCAGGCTTGCTTCCCTCAGTTCCCTTGGGACGGTGCGGATCGCCTCTTCCACCGAAACAATAACAACAGGAAGTGTAAGCAGGGCCATTGTAAGACTGGCCCAAAGAAGGTTTGGCTGGGCCCATTTTAGTTGTCCTCCCAGGAACCATTTATCCATTCCGGTACCGACAAATTGTACGAAAAACCCGAGGCCGAACAAACCAAAAATAATGGAAGGGACAGTAGCCAGTGTCCTTACAGCAAACCTGATGGTTTGGGCCAGCCAGGATTTCTCATGGGCATATTCGGAAAGGTAGATTGCTGTAATTGCACCAAAAGGGACAGCGGCAATAGACATAATAATAACCAGCAGGGCGGTTCCGTATATTGCCGGGAAGACTCCCCCTTCCATCATTCCGTCCTTAGGAAAGGATGTCAGGAACTCCCAGCTGATTTTATCCTTGCCGCCAATGATAGTTACAACAAGAATGATAACTATTATTGCAAGGATCAGGACAACAGAAAGGGCTGAAGCAGAAGTAATAGCACCACCTATGATCTTATTTTTCAGCCTCATACTACCTCCCCTGGATTTTTTTGACCAACTTGCCCTTAACATAAAACTCTGCAATCGCATTGATTGAAAAGTTAAAGACAAAAAGCAATGATCCTATAAGGAACAGGATTCCGTAATGCATATCCCCGAATACAACCTCTGCCATTTCAGCTCCGATTGTCGCGGCAAGGGTTCGTACCGATTCAAAAGGATTCAGTCCGCTCAGAGCGGCATTGCCGGTAGCCATCAAAGCGATCATGGTTTCTCCGAAAACACGGCCCATACCCAAAAGGACCGCTGCGAAAATACCCGGAGTGGCTGCCGGCAGGGTAACAAAAACCGCAGTCTGCCATTTTGAGGCTCCTAATGCAAGACTTGCTTCTTTATAGGTCGCAGGTATAGCTGTAAGGGCATCTTCAGTAATTGTAAATATTATTGGAATAGCTGCCAGTGCCATGGCAAGACCTCCCACGAAAGAGTTCAGCCGCGTTTCATACCCAAAAAGATTTTGTAAAAAAGTAGCCATTACCATCAGGGCAAAAAAGCCTATCACGACCGAGGGAAAACCGGCGAGTAATTCTATTGCAGGCTTGATCCATTCCCTAAGCCATGGCGCGGCAAAGGAAGAAGAAAACAATGCGGCAAGAATTGCTATTGGTGCAGCGAAAAGAATGGCTATCAATGTAACTTTAAAGGTGCCGATAAATAATGGTATAAGGCCATACCTGGGATTCTCGGAAACCGGAAACCATTCAAAGCCGAATAAACTTCCCAGAGAACCTTCGTTTTCGGCTTTCTCGGAAGGCCGTAAGCCTGAATCCGGGCTCACCTCATCGGCCGAAACAGAAGTGTCTTTTTCAACGCCATATGATTCAGGTTTCTTTTCTCCTGCGGGGGCTTCCGTACCCCCATATGATTCAGGCTTTTTCTCAGCTGCTGCTGGCTCAGAACTTCCATAACTTTCAGGCTTGTTGCCGGATGAAACCGTATTTTCAATCCTGGCCTTTGGTTTACCCTTAAACGCCGGTAAACTCTCGCGGAAAACGAAAAAGAAAATGAGAATGATAAAGGCTATGGACAGAAATGCGACTGAAGTGATCAGCTTTTCGGCAAAAAATTCCGAAAACCTGAATTTTTTCCTGAGAGATTCAGCGGTAAAGGTGTATGCGGTTTTCAACTGATCGGAATTCATTGATGTTCTTTTAAAAGTAAAAGGCAACATTTTTTCAAATGTTGCCAATCACTCAACACACATTTACTAACAAAGTTATTACTTAACGGGAAAATAACCAATTTCATTGACAACTTTCTGGCCATCAGCGCTGAGGATCCAGTCAACATACTTTTTAATATCCCCTGTTGGCCTGTTCCTCATATACATATAGAGATAACGGGTGATAGGATATTCGCCTTTTGCAATGGTTTCGGCTGTTGCGAGGAAAGCCTGACTTTTATCGTCCTTCTTTACTTTGCAATGCTTTACACCGGTGGCATATGCTGCACCACCATATCCGATTCCGTATTTATCCTTGCTCACAGCATTCACAACAGCTGCTGTTCCTGGTAAAGTCTGGCAACTCGGTGAATAATCACCTTTTACAACTTTCTCCTGGAAGAACACATAGGTACCCGAACTGTTTTCACGACCGTATAATTTGATCTCAGCATCAACTCCACCTATTTCTTTCCAGTTACGGATCTTTCCGCTGAAAACATCACCCAGTTGCTTGATTGAAAGCTCGGTAACAGGATTGCCTTCATTCAGAAAGATAGTAATACCGTCTTTCGCACATGGGATTTCAACGCCAAGCGAACCATAACGTTCCTTAAGTTTATCCATTTCGGAGGACTTCAGTGGACGGCTGGAATTGCAGATATCGGTTGAACCGTTGATCAAAGCTGAAATACCTGTTCCCGATCCACCACCCGTGACCTGAACAATAACATCGGAGTTTGATTTCATGTAGATCTCTGCCCATTTCTGTGCAAGGATTACCATGGTGTCTGAACCTTTGACCGTGATCTTTTTAGGAGCCGGCATGAATGCGAAGCCGATTACTGCCACCAGGACAAGGCTTGCCATCAAGACTAATTTTTTTGAATTTTTCATATACTTTATTTTATTTTTTTATCTTTATCTGTTCTGTCGCTTTTCGCTTTTCGCTTTTCGCTTTTCGCTTTTCGCTACCTCTCTATTTAAAATTTCACCTGCAATCTCAGAGTAAGCACATTCTGATGGATCAGGTTACTGTAATCATAGGTGCTGGTTACATTATTTACAGTATAGCTTGAAGTTACATTGCCTGCATTTGTTTTAGGATCAACAACGCCAACTTTTTTATTCAGTACGATGTCATAATCAATCATGAATTTGATGTTATCGGTGAAATAATAGCTGTATGCAAGTGTCCAGGTACCATAAGGAATGTCAGAGGTTCCGCTGGTCAGTTTACTCGTGGTAACATTGTTTGTTTTTGTCACTGTAGCAATTGTCGGATCAGTACCGGCAAAAGTTCTAACCGGGTTCGGATCATTGGTTGTCTTTGAACCATCATACTTGGCCGTTCCGATCTGGTCGGCGCTGAGTTTGGTGTTCGGGTTGTACCAATCGTATCTTACAGAGACCTGGTTGCGTTTTCCGATATTTTTGATGAGGTAAACATACCAGCCGCTGAAACTTTTACTGATTGCAGGGTTGCTGGTGGAAGTTTTGGTTGTAGTTGTAGTCAGCCAGAGAGTATCGCTTTTAAGTAATGTTGAACTTGCAACTGCTGAACCGGTAAATGTTGCACCGGGAGAAGAATTAATACCCCTGATATATTCTCCTTTGATAATAAGGCCGCCGAGGATATCCATCGAAAGCTGTGCTTCAGCACCCCACCACTGCTTCGGAACTGATTTTCCGACGTTGTCGAGGGTTTTGTTATAGGTGTAATCTGAATTCAGAACATTGACACTGTTAGCCTTGATAGCGCCATAATAACCATGGGCCCCAATGGTAAGTCCGCCAAAATTTCCAAGTTTGAAAGTATAGGTAAGGCGGGCCATGAGGTCCTTGTAATTATCATAGTCGGTATTCTGCAGGATCGTGGTCGTGCCGTCGGCATTTACGGTTGCAATACCATCGTTTCCGTTAAAAACAGCAAGCTGGAATTTAAGCGGAAGTTTGGGCGGATGAATTTCAAGTTTTGCCCCGATGGCGCGTTCATCAGGATAAATGGCCCTGATCACTCTTGAACGTTCGGCCACCTCGCGGTTACTGGAAGAGTATTCAACTTCATAATTCGGACGATTGAACTTACCAACCCATAAGGAGAACATTTTCAACCAGGGATCGTTTGCCTGTACGTATGCATCTTTAATGGTGATGTTACCCGGCTGGAAGTCGGGCTGCAAAACGAAAACGATACCGTCAAGTGGTTCATAAGTGAACTTTATTCTTGCCCTGCGTACCATAAAATAATTATTGGGATAGACGCTCGACGCTTCATAATTAACCCATTGTGCCTGGATATAACCCGAAAGTTTGATCTTCGTAAGTTTTGCCAGATCGCTTTCTGCCGTAGCCAGTCTTTCCTCTACGCCTGCAACTTTATCATTAATTGTTGAAACCTTTTGTTTCACTGTATCCAGTTGGTTCTGGACCGGCATCTGTGCTTTTAAGGTAACTGAAATGAACAGCAGTGGAAGCACAAGGCCGCTCATCAGTAAAAATCGTGCAAATTTCTTCATAAACATGGTTTTTTTTGTTTCCGGCAAAATTAGAATTTGGGCAAACCGCTCATGTTAACCCAATATTACGTTAAGGTTAAATAATTGTTAACAGATTGCCTGAAATCGGGCAAAAACGGTGGTTTCAGTAAAGGAAATACAAGTGGATCAGGCTTCTATCGGGAAGATGATTGTGAATGAGGTTCCATTCTCCTGAGCAATATAAAGGCGGGCTTCAATCTGCTTGACAAGAATATCAACGATCTGTAATCCCATGGTTTTGTTGCCTTCCATTGAAAACCCTTCGGGAAGCCCTATCCCTGAATCTGAAATGGTCAGGGCATAATATTTCGGGGCTTTGTCTTTTGTAAAGGAAATTCTGATCGTCCCTGCTGAATTGTCGGTAAACGCATGCCTGTATGCATTGCTTAGAATCTCATTAAGCATCAGGCCCAGTGGGATTGCAGTTTCAATATTTATTATAACCGGATCTAACTGAAAGTCCAGGTTAACATTCATCTTTCCATAGGTCGATGAAACTACAGAGGCGACAGACCTGATATAATCAGGAAAGGATATTTTTTCAAAACTGTCAGAGCGATACAACATTTCATGGACCAAAGCCATCGTCCTGATCCTTAACTGCAAATTGGTAAGGGATTGCTTAACCTCTTCATTCTGACTTTGCGTTTTCTGCATATTGATCAGGCTGACCAGGATTGCAAAATTGTTTTTAACCCTGTGATGGATCTCTCTCAGGAGATTTTCTTTCTGTTTGGTACCTTCAACGATTCCCATTTCTCTCTTTTTAAGTCCCTGAATATTTCTTGTGACTGAAACAAATTCCCTGAAGTCCCCGGTTTTGGCGTTAAACACGGGATTAATGGTACTTTCAACCCAGATAGGTTCATTTCCGTGTCTCCTGGCAAGGAAAGAAATAGAATGTGGCCGGCGCGATGCAACAACATCTGCAAGCTGTTTCTTAAGAAAATCTGCATATCCGGGAATAACCAGATCAAATAAATTTACAGATAACAGCTCCTCGGGGGAAAAACCAAAAATATCATTTGCAGCAGGCGAGGCATAGGTAAAATTATAGTTCTTATCAATCCGGGTGATCAGGTCAAGCGAATGCTCGGCAATGAACCTGTAATGGTCTTCCTTTTCCAGCGTTTTTTTCCGAATCAGTTTTCTTTCAGTCGCTTCATGCTGTAATTTGATGTTCAGGGTCTGAATATTTCTTTTTGACTTGCGGTGGCGGATGTTAATTCTCATAATGATCAGGACCGCTATTAAAACCGCAAGCATTATTGCGATCAGGAAGAATTTGAAGATCTTCTGGTTCCTGATCAGGGATCTCTGGAGCACATTCTGGTTTTCAAGAAGTTTAATGCCTTGCTTTAACCCAAGTAAGCTTTGCCCGGTCCGGATAACATTGACGTCGGCGGTGACCCTTTCGTTCAGGCAACTGTCGTTCATTGCAACCATCAATTTGAAATTATCGAGGGCTTTCCTGATGTCCCCTTTCTTCAGGTAATAATTATACAGTACATTGTATGCGTTTTTCAGATAAAACATCCGGTTATTTCTTTTGGCTTCGGCCAGGCCGATGTCCATATAATGCCATCCTGAATCGGGGCGGTTCATTTTGAAAAAGTCACCTGCCAGGTTGATCAGTGAACTGTTTTCAGCATCGGGGAATTTCGCCTTCCTCCTTATTGCAAGAGCTTTCCTGTTATAATATATTGCCTTCAATAAATTCTGCTGCATATCGTAAACGTGGGCCATCCGTGTATACATTGCTCCGGCAATTGAAGGTTCAATGGAATCAGCAAGTGTTACAAGTGTATCGTACATCCTGATGACTTCGGCATATCTTTTCTGGTCAAGATATATCAATCCTATCGAACTATACACCCCCAGGATGTTTTTCTGGTCCCTGTCTACATTAAAATATTTCAGGGATTCCATATAATAGTAAAGAGATTTTGAAGTATCCTGCTGGGCATAAAATACATCTGCCATGCTTTCAAAAAAAATGCCGGTCCTGACTCGATCCTTTGTCTGCCGTGCCATTTCGAGTCCGTGCTTGCAGTTAGAAAGTGCATTTTCGTAATCCTTAAGGTACATCTCGACTGAAAACATAGAAAGGTCAGCTGTCATCATCGCGGAGGTATCCTTCAGTATCGTGAAAAGTTGTAAGGACGAAAGAAAAAAACGGACTGCCTGGGCATATTTCCTTTTTTTCATAAAATAATGTCCAATGTTGTGGTAGGATTCGGCTTTCCCTTTTACATAGGAAATCTCAATGGAACGTTTCAGGATCTTGCAGGAAACAGTAAAATTTTCCTCAGGGCTTATGGTATCGGCCTGTAAGGATATGATCATTTTATCGATACTGCGGATTTCGCTTTCCCTTTCCCCGACCGTGATCTTGCGGTTATTCTGTGCAGGAAGAGAGGTTGGCAAATACAATGCAGTCAGTAAAAGAATAATAAAAGAATGCTTGTGTTTATACCCCATCACTGAATACCATGCTAAACAATTCAAAAGTAAGAAAAACCGGTCAAAGCTTAATTAATTTTCCTGGTTTTAAGGAGAAGGCTGTTACTGACCACCGAGACCGACGAGAAGGCCATTGCTGCTCCCGCAATCATAGGGTTAAGCAGGAACCCTGTGAAAGGGAAAAGTATTCCCGCTGCGACAGGAATGCTTAACACATTATAGAAAAATGCCCAGAACAGGTTCTGCCTGATGGTTTTAACTGTTTGCCTGCTGATTTTCAAAGCCATGACAACTTTTGTAAGGTCTCCTTTCAGAACGATTATCCGGGCCGATTCTATTGCAATATCGGTCCCTGTGCCCATGGCAATCCCCACATCTGACAGAGCCAAAGCCGGGGAATCATTGATACCGTCGCCTACCATCCCAACTTTCTTCCCCGATTTTTGCTTGTTTCTGATATATTCCGATTTTTCGGCTGGTGAGGCTTCGGCTTTGAAATAGTCAATTCCGGCCTTTGCTGCAATTTGTGAGCTGATGGCGACACTGTCGCCCGAAAGCATGTGGACTTCAATGCCCATATTTTTCAGCTCTTTAACTGCGTCAGCCGAACCGGGTTTGATACTGTCGCTTATCGCCGCAACTGCCACAACCTTTGAATTACGTGCAATATAAACCACTGAAAACGATTGATTGCGGAGTAGCTGATGATACTCCGCAAGGTCTTCTCCTGCGATACAACCTTTATCAGTTACATAGGTCGGGCTGCCTATATGATATTGGTTCTGCCTGTAAATTCCTGAAACACCTTTCCCTGTGATACTTTCAAAGCCCTCAACGAGATCGTTGGTATTTCCGGGTACATTGCAGAACTCTGTCAGGGCCCGGGCATAAGGATGCTCCGATCTTGATTCAATGGCAGCGACAGCTGCTGAAATTCCGGCTATTGTTTCCTGGCCGGGATTCCCGCTTTCGTCCCATTTGATCTCACTAACGCTGGGTTTGCCCGATGTAATAGTTCCGGTTTTGTCGAAAACAATGAGATTAAGTTTGCAGAATTCTTCAAGGCTGCGGGCATCCTTGATCAGGATGCCGTGTAAGGCAGCTTTCCCAAGCCCGACAATGATGGCAGTGGGTGTTGCAAGCCCAAGGGCACATGGACAAGCGATGATCAGAACGCTTACTGCTGCCGTAATAGCAAAAGAAAAGCCCATTCCGGGAAAGAATAAAAGCCAGGCCAGAAATGTCAGGACCGCTATGAGCATAACAACAGGTACAAAGACCGAAGCGATACGGTCAACTGTTTTCTGAACCGGGGCCCTGCTTCCCTGGGCTTCCTCTACAAGCCTGATGATCTGGGCAAGTACCGTCTGTTCCCCCACTTTCTCTGCAACCATCAGCAGGCTGCCGGTCTGGTTCAGCGTGGCTCCGATCACCTGGTCTCCCACCCTCTTTGCAACCGGAAGGCTTTCACCGGTGATCATGCTTTCATCAAGTAGGCTCTCTCCGTCTGTAACATGCCCGTCAACCGGGATCTTTTCTCCAGGTCGGATTACCACAATATCTCCCGGCCTGACTTTTGAGATAAGCACTTCTTTTTCTTCACCATTCCTGATCACCCTGGCGGTTTTTACACCGAGGTTGATCAGTTTCCTGATGGCCGATGATGTTTTACCCCTTGCCCTTTCCTCAAGATAACGCCCCAACAGTATAAAGGATATGATCACAACGGCTGCCTCATAGTACATATGGGAGTCCATCCCTTTCATTGCAGTTGCAGAAGGGAAAAATGTATTATACAGACTGTACAGAAATGCAGTTCCGCTGCCCATTGCGACCAGGGTATCCATATTGGTCGTCCCATGCCTGGCTCGTTTCCATGCAAAAACAAAGAACTCCCTTCCGAACCAAAACATCACCGGACAGGATAAGGCCAGCATGATCCAGTTGTGGTAAGGAAGCTGAGGGATGAACATTGAAATAATAAAAACAGGGATTGCGAAAGAGAAGGAAGCTAAAAGGTTAATTCTTGCAGTTCGTAAACGGCCGGCCTCCCGGGATTCCTCATCCGCCATCAACTCCTTATCGGTAACTAACTTATAACCGATCGCAGAAACTGCATCCTCCAGGCGTTTAACCGATGCTTTCTCAGGATCAAATTCAACCAGCACAGTTTGGTTCGCAAAGTTTACATTCGCGAAAGCCACTCCTTCAACTTCCGAAAGAATTTTGTTGACGCTGGCCGAGCAGGCTGTACACGACATGCCTTCGACTTTATAGACATCCTTTATGGTTTTCATTCAGACTGGGATTTGGAAAGATTACCAAAAGAATTTCTTCAATCTTAGGGAATAAAGCCTGTAAAAGTTCATGATTCTTTTTTACTATTTTATTTCTGATGACCTGCAGATGTGATTGATATTCCCGGCTTATTTTTTTTCTTTTTGTAAGAAACAGCTCAATATATTCCATCAGGACCTGGTTGTCGTGCCAGTTACCGATAAGTATTTCCGTTTGATTCAGCTTGCCTAATAACGTCTCCTCCCTCTCCTCATTGAATACCATTGAAACAAGTGTGAGGATGGTAACCATCGCTTTAAGCTGGATCCGTATTTGATGAATGTTTTCAGGATTCGAAGGATACTTGCGAAGCAGTCTTATTTTCTTTGCTTTCTTTATAATGAACTTATCCGACCTTGCCCTTAATGTTTTAACTTTTATGCCGAGACATAGTTTCTTAACAGCCCTCTCTGATTTTTTCAGCTTCTTTTCATCAAACTGCTGAACTACTGTTATAAATTGTTTTGTGAGTTTGTTTTCCCTTGATCGCAAATACCTAATGAAAAAAACCATGCCCGGCGTGGCATTTCCATACTTTGTAATAACCATCTGGTTGACCTGCAACTCCCTGATCTTTCCCGAAAATCGGAACAACGCATTAAATACTTCGAAATTTTCAGGATCAAATTTTTCAGGGTTCAGCATTTCAAACATCTCAAGGATGGCGTGGATTTTTTTCATATCAAGCCGGGTCCTGTGCACATCCCTTTCAACCCCTGTTATACTTGCCCGGTAAAGATTGGCAACAAAAGAAGTGATCCTTTTCTTATAAAATCTCCAGTAAAATTCACGGACCCTTGAGGAAGTCATGGGATTATTAAATTATTCAGCTGAGGGGAGTTTAGGCGTGGCAGAGGACTCTCCTGCTTGCGTTTTACCGGGATCATCAGCCAACTGGTTTTCAGGCAGGTGGACTTCGACGGGAGGAGAATCATGAAACGCAAGTTTATAATGTTTGTATACCTTGTTTAGTTCCTTAAGAAGTGCTATTCCCTCTTTGGCCATCCTTTCTTTACGGTCCCAGGAAACATGCATTTCAAGCATATCTTTCATCATGATGTTCCGGTTGTTCTTCCAGGAACGCAAAGAGTTAATAAGGGCGGGAGTAAAATGGGATTTCAATACAGAATACTGTTCCCGGGTCTGCAGCAATTTTATCTTTTTTAAATGCTGTTCAAGCCCGGAAGCAGCCCCCGGACTTTTTTGTTCTGTGATAATAATCATCTTTTTCAGCCTGGTTTCCATGATCACTGAAAGGATCCAGATTGCTTCAGTATAAAATCCATTTTTCATCGCATTACCGGCGTCGATGGTCAGTTCTTTAACCGTGGAAACTGGTTTTTTCCTCTTCCCTGCCTTTATCTTCATTGTAATGATAGTCAAAACTTGGGGTAAAGGTAGAAAATAAATGCCTACCTTTACCGTTGATTTGAATGAATATTAAAAACCTCATCGTGTCACGAGTTTTCAGTTTCACCTGTATAATTCTGTTTTTAGGAACCCTTGGCTGTTCGAAGCAAAGCGATCCTCCTACCCTGGACTTTAATTCCCTTATCGCCGGTGGGGTGGGCCTTGGGATCGTTAGCCCGACCACAGTTCCCTCAAATGCCACTATCATTGCATCCCTGAGCATGAATATTGATCCTGCCACTGCGACAAGCAACACTATAAAGCTTCGACGTGATTTCGATTCCACCTATGTTGACCTGACCATTACGGTCTCCGGCAGCACTATTACGATAGTTCCGAATACCGATCTGGGCAACGGGATATATTATGAACTAACCTTTACTTTAATAAAGGCAACCGACGGTACCACAATGACCTATCTCTGGAGATCATTTACGACGATTGGCAACTTCGGCCCCCCGGGGCTTGTAGCCTATTGGAATTTTGAAGGGAACACCTATGATCAGAAGGGAAATTATAATGTGAGTGCAGTGACGGACCTGAACTATACAAAATCCTTCAGGCAATCTCTCGGAAAATGTGCTGCATTTAACGGCACTTCAACTGTCATCGAGGTTTCAAACGGGGATCAGCTTCTAAACTCCCCCGATTTTTCTCTTTCCTTTTGGGTAAAAGCAAATTCTCTTTACCAGGTAGATTCTTTGGGGAAACCCAAAGGACAGCTGGTACTTGGTGTTGGTGATTACAAAGGGTTTGAGTTCGAGATTGCTTCCGATTACAGCTCCTGCAAATTGGTTGCTTCCTATGCCCTGCCCGACGGCACAACGGTTTCCGAAGATCTTTCTTTTGCCGGTGACGGGAAAACAGAAACCAACGGAGGATTGCCGGGCTGGATATATTGTGCCAACCTTATATCAACGGGTGGTGTGGAAGGGCTGCTGCAAGACAACTGGGCGTTTGTAACTTTCACGTATAGCAGCGCTACCAGGATTGGAACGCTTTATATTGACGGTGTAATGATGAAACAGCAGGATTTCAACAAATGGCCGGTTGGCGATCCTGCCAGAACCATTACAGGCATGAAATACGGTGGGAGTGCACCCCAGCAGGAGAATATATTCACAATGGGCTTCTTTCATTCTGTAATGTCCACTGCATATTCAGGCACTCCCTGGGGGAATTATTTTTCGCCTTATTCAAATCATTTCAGGGGCTGGCTTGATGAAGTAAGGATCTTTCACAGCGCTATTACTGCTGTTGAAGTGGAGCAGATGTATATTCTCACGAAGCCTTAATCTTTGTCTTCCACAAGTTTCTTGATCCCTCTCATCACTTTCAGAGGCGTATCAACAATAACCATATTATACAGCCATGACGGGACATTCCCCCCCGGGTCGACAAAGCCTTCAAGGACAGCCTGGATGTTATTTTTACCATTTGGTTTGAGGGTCCATTTCTGCCAGTAATGTCTGATCCTTACAATGCCTTCCTTCTCGGGAACCACGTCAAGTAAAGGCTTGGCTGATACCACTTTCTCTCCTGTGACAGGATCGATTGTGATCTTCGCTTCCACGCAAAGATCGCGGTCACTCAAAGGCCATGGCACATCGTAAATGAGATAATACTTGATGAGCTTGTCCGGTTCAGAATACAATACCTTGATTTCCCTCACATTTTTATCCCACCAGTCGACATTCTCAACATTTCCAATGTATTTGCTGAGTTTTTCCATCGTGGTGTGGAATACAGTTTCTCCTTTAAAACACTTAAAAGGCGAATGATCAGGCGTCATGGTGTAGATCCTGATCCCGTCTTTTTCCTTGATGAAATTCCATGTCTGGGCGTCCAGTGTAAAGCACATCATTAGTATAACTGTACCCGGAAAAAACCTGAGAAGGATTAATTGCATTGCTTTTTTGAACGGCCGTTTCACTATCAATCAAAAATTATAATTTTCTGCAAAGTAACACTAAACTGATTAATTTTGAAAACCAAGCTTTCAACAACAATTAACAAAAAGGAAAATCTTGCTCCAGATGAGACTTTCCTGAAGATCGAACAACTTATACAGTGATCAGGGCTTAAGCATTTTAATAAATACTCCTCCTACAACTGACCTGGCCTGGAAACCAACCTGCTTCCCGGTTTTCGTATCGTACCAGTCGGTCATGGGAACCCTGTCGGGTGTTTCGTTCAGGAATTTATGCACTGGCGCCACCAGCTCATCAAAATCGGAAGGATCATCAGCGAGAGTGGCTGTCCACAAGATCCAGTCAAGTTTCGTATAATCCTTACGGTTATCCAAAGGAATCCCGAAGGCATTCTGTTTGGTTTTATAAAAGCTGATCTCCTGTTTTGCAATCGACGGATCAAAGAGATTCAATTGAAGCAGCCTGTCCCACACAAGGTTGTATTTCTGGCTCCAGCTTGAACTTTTGTCAAAAGCCAGTTTGTAATGATCCCCTTCGGCGGCCATGCTTTTCCAGAGTGATGCAAACTCTGAAGCTGTTTTCCAGTATGCCCTGGCCTCTTCCGGCTTCCCGCTCATTCCGCATAATCGGGAATAACAACCCAGGGCAATGATCGCTTTAACCGAGAGATTGGTGTTATGTGCCAGGTGCCCTGCGAAATCATCAGTACAGAGCTGGTTCTCGGGATCAAGTCCATTTTCCCTGAGGTATTCCGCCCATTTTGAGATGACAGGCCAGTATTTTACTGCAAAATCGGCTTTCCCTTCTTTTGTGGCAAGTGCATATAACATGATAAGCATGTTTCCCGATTCCTCAACCGGCATCTGGTCTTCCCCGCTTATTTCCCCACCACCGTATACCTGGCCGTTGGCAAGGGGGTAAGTACCCAGATCATGCGGTGAGAAGGGGAATTTCCAGCGTTTCGAGGATGCATAGATCATCATGGGTTCCAGTTCGGCTTTTAAAAGACCGGTATTGCAATATAGCAGCACAGGACAAGCAGGGTAAATAACATCCACCGTTGAAATGCATCCATTACTGAAATTCTCCTTCGGGAAATACATGGGAGTACCGTCAATATCACCAGCAAGCGAGCAGGCTGCGAGTGATTGCCTGTATGCCGGCACTGCAATATCACAGTAGTTTTGGCCACCGGCCTTTACCAGGGCCTTCATCAGCCTGTCATCGTATTTTTTACATCGTTCAGAAGTATAGGCATAGGTTTTAACAGCCTCCCTTAACAGTTGTGAAGTGGTAATCCCCTGCGATTTCCAGTAAGGTGGCAGCTTCCTGTTCAGGAATTCCACCCTGAACGCGTCGACATAGGCAAGCAAAATATAACGTTCGGCCGGATGGGCCAGGGAATCAAATGAGAACACCGAAGCCATCACGGGCCAGTCATCACTGGCAGGCCTGGGCATCCTCAGGTCGTCATCAGGCAAAACGGTTCCATTTTTCAGAAAGGAAGCCCTGGCAAGATCAGCCCCGCAGATCACGTTCGATACCGGCTGGGCTGCAGGCGAAACCACGTAGAGGTAACCCCAGTCTATCCTCAGGTCATCCCCCGATTTTCTCAAGGCTTCCTGTGCTGCAGTTCCCATCTGCATTATGTCCAATCCCGCAATTTTAGGCCTTGACCAGCTTACTTCCTGATCATTTGTATTGACCACAAGCTCCGCCGAAACATCGAAATATATTTTCAGTTCATGAACTTTCCCGTCAGAAGGTTCAGCCTGCCAGCTTACGTAAGTTAAAGGCTCGGATAACAACACCAGGTCATCGGCCAGGAGCGGGCTTGTAAATGTGAGTCGTATCCTTACACCCGATTCCTCGAAGGTATAAATGCTGCGGGTTGGCAGAACTTCTGTGCCCTTCAGGGCCATCGCGGGGACCGCCATATGGGTATGCCCCATCAGCCTGAAAACCTTACCGTCAATTGTAGCAAAACAAGCCATGGCCTGCACGCTTCCCGTCCAGTGCCTCGGCCAGTCTTCGGCCGGGTTATTGCTGAAGCTCCAGATGCTGAAATAGGGATTGTTGGTTACCAGGGGAACAGCCGGAAGGCGAAAGTTCTTTTCCTGAGAATAAACACCAATGCCAAAAAACTGCAGGAAAAATCCTGCAAACATCAGAAAGGCTTTAGTCTTCATAATACAATATGTTAACCTGCTCAGCTTTTATTGACTGCATGCCCCGGCCGTTTTGAAGGTTTTATTTCAAATTTAGGAGTTCATCCAGGCCGGCAATCTTAAAGGTCTTCATGATAAAGGGGTTGGAATTCACAATTGAAAAATTTCCTGATTCCACCCGCTTCTTACCTGCAACACAAAGCCTTATAAACGATGATGAAATAAAATTCACTTCTTTCACATCAAAAACAAGGCTGAAATCGAGAAAGCCTTCGGGAGTATCGTTTTTTTTCAGCGATACAAATTTGGATTCAAGTTCGGAGGTCAGCTGGTTGCAAAGTATCGTATCGAGCCTCCCCTTAAAAACACAGGTCAATACTCTTTCTTCGGGATTAAAATCAAAATCTAACATATCGGTTTTGTTTAATTAATGGTTTTTATGATACTCCAGACTGAGATCTGCCTCATTGTATTTTTCATCCAGATATTTACTGTGATCGACTGCGAAAAAGCGGTCGTTCATTTTTCTCCTGCAAACTCTTTGAATGTTGATAAGATGTTTTACAGTAATGTTTTCGGTAGTGATGTTTTTACCGCCTGTGCCGCAGCCAAGGGTCAGTGATGGTGATAGCATATTGAATGTTCCTCCCACGGCGCCCTGAGAGGTAGGGGTGTTCACGACGATACGCCCGGCATTGATGAGCTGGCTGAATTCGCTGATCCGCTGTTCGTCGTTGGCATAAATTCCGGCGCTGTGGCCTATCCCGCCAAGGTAATTCAGGTCAATACATAATTTTATTGCCGAGTGATAATCCTTTGCCGTATAAAAGGCCAGGATAGGAGCCAGTATTTCGACCGAAAGCGGATAGTCTTTACCTACACCTGCCAGCTCGGCCAGAAGGATCTTTGTTCCTTTCGGTACGGTAATTCCTGCTTTTTGGGCAATGACCTCAACAGACTGTCCCACGATGTAAGGGCTCATGCTCATCGAATCTTTCACGACAGCTACCTTCTCAACCTGACTGATTTCTTCAGCTGAGAGAAAATAACAATTCTGTCGTGTAAACTCATCCCTGACCTGCCTTGCGATTTTTTCTTCAACGACTACCGACTGTTCGCTTGCACAAACCGTTCCGTTGTCGAATGTTTTTGATTTGATGATGGATGAGATTGCAAAAGGAATATCGGCGCTTTCATCAATGAACACAGGCACATTACCCGGTCCGACCCCAATGGCCGGGTTGCCCGAACTGTAAGCAGCCTTCACCAGGCCGGTTCCTCCGGTGGCAAGGATCAGTGCAACCCTGGGATGAGCCATCACCATCTGGGTGAAATCCCTCGATCCTGCAGGGATCATCTGGATACAATCTTCGGGAGCTCCCGCTTCCAGGGCCGCTTCATAGCAAATGCGGGCGGCTTCGCCCGTGCTTCGGGCTGCATTGCGGTGAGCGCTGATAATGATGGGATTCCTGGTCTTTAGACAGATCAGTATCTTATAAATAGCTGTCGATGTGGGATTGGTAACAGGGGTAACGGCAAAGATCGGACCCAGAGGCTGGGCGATTTCTGAAATTCCCGAGATGGGGTCATGATGAACAACCCCAACGCTGCGCTGATCCCTGATATCTTCGTAAACAAGCTGGGTGCCGATCACGTTTTTCCATACTTTATCCTCCCATATCCCGATCCCGGTTTCCTCAACAGCCATCTTCGCCAGCCTTACCCTGGCATTCAAAGCGGCCTTGTAAACCGCCTCAACCACCTTATCGGTCTGCTCCTGGTTAAATTCCTGGTATTCCGCTGCAGCATAGATCGCCCGTTCAAGAATATCGTTTGCTTTGTCAGTCAGGTTTTCTGCCATCCTTAATCGTATTAAATATTGTGAAGGTGTCTGTTTATAAAAGGATTGCAAAGGTATTGATTTTTATTTACCTGAATTTTGTCAGATGGCCGCATTCTCATAGCGTCTGACCGCATCTGATGATCATTGATTAAAAGATTTCCCCTATCCCCTTATCAATTAAAAATTTTAGTACTTTAGTTTCGCAGAATTTTTACATTATGAAAAATTAATCCGCTGACATATGGTATCATTCAATCTCAGTCCCGACGAAAAAGAATTCACGGCAACTTTCGCAGGAAGGCTTGACACACTCGCTATCCAGAAAATGAGTGAAATATTACAGATTAACCTGCCTGTGACAGAAGGCGCTCAAGGCATGAAGATCATCTTTGACCTGAAGGATGTTGTCTATGTATCATCATCCTTTATCAGGATTTGTGTGAAGGTGGCCAAACAGGCAGGGATTGGAAAATTTTCCATCGTTCATTGTCAGCCATTTATATTGAAAACCTTTCAATTATCGGGGCTCGACGAGATTCTGAATGTGTCGTAAAACGGCTTCAGGAACGACACCACATTCCTGGCCAGGTAATCCGTATTATATCCTCCTTCCATCACGATCAGGGTTGGAATCTTCAATCGGGAGATCAGGCATTCTGCAAGACGTGTATATATTTCCGAAGATAGACTGAAATTACCAAGCTGATCCTTTTCAAAGGTATCCACGCCCATGGATATGACAAGATAGCCGGCCCCGAATTGCTGCAATAGCGCAACTGCATCACAGAAAACACTGAAATAGACTTCGTCGGCAGTGCCCGGTGGAAGAGGGAAATTGATGTTTTTTGAAGTGTTTTCCGTGTCAAACCCGGTTAGGTATGGATACGAATGATCAGGGTCTCCGTGTATCGAAATCAACAGTATGTTTTCAAGGCGCTGAACAATATCCTGGGTGCCGTTTCCATGATGGAAATCAAGGTCGAGAATACCCACTCTCAGGGTTCCGCCACCCCTGAGATCGCCCTGGTCCTGCAGGTATTTGGCTGCCAGGGCCGCATTGTTTACGAAACAATAGCCACCGGCAAAATCATACCCTGCATGATGACCGGGAGGGCGGCATAATGAAAACACAGACGATTCTCCGCTCAGAAGTTGTTTCGCCCCGGTAAGTGCTGTAAATCCTGAGTATTTCACGGCTTCCCAACTGCCTTTGACAATCATCGTTGAACTGTCGGTCATGTAAAACCCTGCTTTCCCCTCCGGGCTCTTTAAAGGTGGATGGTCACGTAACTTCCCCAGCGCAAAAAATTCCGGCATGATACCTTCAGCCCATAATCCGGCAGCAACCCATTCTTCATATGCTGTTTTAAGGTATTCAAGGTAGGCTGATGAATGTATTTTGCAGAAATGACCGGGATCGAATTGCTCCGGGCCGATCAGTTTCACCCCGGGAATGTCCATCAGCGATTCATAAATAAGCTCTGCCCTTTCAGGCGACTCACCATAAGCCACGACCTGGTTTGAGATGAACTCTTTGGGCGGATTATGCAGGATATGATGAGGAGAATAAACGACAAACATGGGTTCTTCTGCCTTTAGGTGATAATGTTGGGGTCGCGGTCCCTGATATAAACCAGTAACTCTTTAGCGAGGTCAGTGACCAGCAGAATTTTACTGTAATCGAGGTTCACATTATTCAGATATTGCAACACCAGAGATTCCCCGATTCTCGATTCAGGCAATATACCGGCAAAAAAGAAACCCAGTTTTTCAAATTCACCGGTGAGCCAGTATGTAAGGGGATCTTTTAGCTTCAGGAAAAGGTTGACCGATGAAATCTGCTGAAGGCAAAAACCCTGTAAAATCTTACGGGTCTGATGCTTTACATCAGCGCCGTAACTTGCAACAAAGATCTCGGCACAACCTTCAAGATCGTTTGCGCCGGAATATATGATTGCAGCGGGCCGGTCAAATTCGAAAGAATCGGCTGAAGGGACGATAAAGTCATGGCTGGCGCCAAGGTTAAGATATAGTTTTGAAATCATTTCTTTATGATGTTCCGGGGCATAAAGGTTATGCCTGACAGGAGGCATCATATACTTAAAACCAAGGAGTACACTGATACGTTGTGTGGAATCTTCGGAAATCCCTTTGAATTTCCATGAGGCCGGACTTGTTGCCAGCAGGAGCCCGCAATCATTGATCTCGAATTTGATCATTGACTTTTGGGTAAAAATGTGATTGGTTACGGCGTAAGCATAGAGCCCCCTCAATTCGCGCTTTTTCTGAACTTTGAAGAGGTAATCGACCAGCCTGTTCAAAGCCCCTTGACCACGGTATTCAACATTCACAAATACAAAAGTCAGTTCAGCGATGGTATCTTCAGGATACTGGTACAGCAAAGCCGCATGGCCCATAAACACATTATCTTTTGTCACAGCCACGGCCGAGATCATTTCTGATGTCCTGTTCAACTCTACCAGGCGTTCCGGGTAATAAATATGATCGTCAAAGAATGTGTATCCATGAGTTTTATAGGCACAGCGGGAGACTTCAATGGCTTCATTCGGATTAAGGCCCCTTACATTGTATTCGATCTTTTCGGCGATGATCCCCGGAGATGGCTTTTCGGCGGCAACCTCAGCCTGGGTTTTCTGAGCCCTGGCACCGGGGAGATATTTGATCATGACCGTTTCTTTTCCCTGGGTCCCGAGATTATGAAACGAAAGTTCATCCATCACTTTCTGAATGAGGTAAATTCCCAATCCGGAGGTGGACAGGTCATCGAGGATTTTCGTTAATTCATATCTTTTCACGTGATCCGGATCAAAGGGGATACCCATTTCCTTGAGGACGATCTTTATCCCGCCCGGGATCTTTTCACAGATCACATCGAAGGTAGGATTCTCCTCCACACTGGTATGGACCATGATGTTTGAGACCGATTCCTCAATGGCGATATCGATCTGGTCGAGCTGATCGCCCGAAAATCCGATCATCTTTGCTATTTCCCTCACAAACAGATGAACTATAAAAGTATATGTTAGCTTGTTGGGAAAGGTCATTTTTATTGATTCGTTATTTTCCATAAGAATGAATTGTTAGCGTTTATCCTTTTACCTGAGAAAGCCCTTTGAAAGATACAGAAAAATCCGGAATATAAGTGATGCAATACAAATATAGTTAATTACGATACAACTAGCAGGGAATTTGGCAGAACCTGAGATCCCGCAGGCAAATCCCCGGACACCGAAGGGGCCCCGCGATATCTTCTGAAACCCTGTATCTGAAAATTGAAGAATCCCCGCCTCAATCAGGGGAATACGCTCGCAGGGATTCAAATTATTTCTGTACATTTGTTCGAAGGCACAGTCTGAATGCAAAAATCAATTCACATTACCAATTTTCAGCAGCCAAAAACAATAATTATACGCTATGATATACCCGGAAGTCAGGAATTATATCAACGGAACGTTTGTTCCCTCAAAGTCCACACAATACCTCGATGTCGTTTCTCCCCTCGATGGGACGCTGCTTTCACAAGTGCCCCTCTCTTGCGCCGGGGATCTTGATGATGCTGTAACAAAGGCGCAGCAAGCTTTCAGGCTGTGGTCAAAAGTTCCGATCAAGGAGCGTGTCCAGGTATTCTATCGGTATAAAGCCTTGCTCGAAAAAAACATAAGCGGGCTATCACAACTTATCCGTGAAGAAAACGGCAAAACCTTCGATGAAGCAAAAGCGGAGATCGAAAAGAGTATTGAACTTACCGAATTCGCCTGTTCCCTGCCCCAAATAACCGGTGGTGAAATCCTGGAAGTTAGCAGTGGGGTGGAGTGCCGTACAGAAGCCTGCCCTGTGGGGGTTGTTGCCAGCATCGTGCCATTCAATTTTCCAAGTATGGTCCCAAACTGGACTATCCCGAATGCCCTGGCTCTGGGTAATACCATGATCCTTAAACCCTCTGAAGTTGTTCCCCTGAGTGCAGCCAGGATTGCAGGATTGCTTGAAGAAGCCGGATTGCCTGCAGGTGTGTTCAATATTGTGAACGGTAACCGAAGCATCGTGGAAGCCATTTGCGACCATCCGGGAATTAATGCTATTTCATTTGTCGGTTCAACCAAAGTGGCCAAAATCGTGTATGCCAGGGCCACCTCCGGTTTCAAAAGGGTTCTGGCATTGGGCGGGGCAAAAAACCATCTCATCGTTCTACCGGATGCCAACCGTTCAATGACTGCTGCAAATGTTGCTGCATCCATGTCGGGTTGTGCCGGACAACGTTGTATGGCCGCTTCTGTGATGGTGGCTGTTGGGGATTGCGACCCGATTATTGATCTGGTTTGTAAAGAAGCTGCAAAAATCATCCCGGGCCGGAACCTGGGATCGGTAATTTCCAGAGCGGCGAAAGACCGGATCGAATGGCATATTACTGAAGCTGAAAAACAAGGAGCCAGGATCATTCTTGACGGGAGAAATGCGGTTGTTCCCGGAAAAGAAAACGGATTTTATGTCGGACCGACTGTCATTGACCATGTTTCCCCCGGAATGAGCATAGCCACAGAAGAAATTTTCGGACCTGTGCTCTCTGTAATCAGGGTGAATACCATTGACGAAGCCCTTTCCATTGAAAATTCAAATCCGTATGGGAATGCTGCAGCCGTCTTCACCCAAAACGGTGGCATGGCAAAGTATGTAGCTGAACGTGCCAATGCAGGTATGATAGGCGTGAACATTGGTGTACCGGTCCCAAGGGAGCCATTCTCATTTGGTGGTTGGAACGAATCAAAATTCGGGGTAGGCGACCTCACAGGAAAAAGCTCGGTTCAATTCTGGACGAAGCTGAAAAAAACAACCACAAAATGGAACCCCGAAGCAGGAACAAACTGGATGAGTTGAAAGAATAAACTTATAAAAAACTAAAAATGTCCGAGAAAACAGTATCGCAACAGGAAAAGGAAATCATCGCTAAAAACAACCTAGATTATACGTTGTTCTCATGGTCTAAACAGTCTGGTCTGAACCCGATCAATATCCATCATGCCAGGGGCGTATACCTTTATGATTACGACGGGAAAAAGTATCTTGATTTTTCATCCCAGCTGATGAATGTAAATATCGGTCATGGCCATCCTGAAGTAAGGGAAGCCGTGGTAAAGCAGATGAATGAAGTCAGTTACGTATATCCCGGAATGATCACAAAAACCAGGGGTGATTTGGGGAAAAAGCTGGCAGAAATAACACCCGGGAATCTGATCAAGACATTCTTCACACTGGGAGGAGCAGAAGCAGTCGAAAATGCGGTAAAAATCGCGAGGATTTACAGTGGAAGGTTCAAGATTATAACCCAGTACCAGTCTTTTCACGGGGCTTCTTATGGCGCTTTTTCAGCAGGCGGAGATCCCCGCCGGCATGCTGTTGACAGCCAGGCGGCGCCTAATTTCATTCATGTAGAGAATCCCTACTGCTACCGTTGTCCATGGGGCAGTAAAACGCCCGGGGAGTGTTCCGATATTTGTTCAGCACATGTTGAGCGGGTTATCAGGTATGAGAATCCCGACAGTGTGGCTGCGATTGTATTTGAAGGGGAATCCGGCTCTTCGGGATGTATCAAATATCCTCCCGGCTACTGGCAAAAAATAAAAGGAATCGCCGATAAATACGGGATTCTGATCATTGCTGATGAAGTTATGAGCGGGTTTGGCCGGACAGGGAAAATGTTCGGTATTGAGAATTATGGGGTTGAACCTGATATTCTTTGCATGGCAAAAGGGCTCACTTCTGGATATATTCCAATGGGAGGCATTGTCGTATCTGAGAAAATTGCAAAATATTTTGACGACAGGCCTCTGCCGTTAGGGTTGACCTATTCAGCACACCCGGTTGCATGTGCCGCCGCAAATGCGGTCATTGATATTTATGAGAAGGAAGGACTGGTGGAAAATGCTGCCCTCATGGGAAAATACCTGGAAGGCCGGGTCGAAGAACTGAAAAAGAAACATGTCTCGATAGGGGATTTCCGGAATACAGGATTGCTTGGCTGTATTGAGCTTGTGAAAAACAGGGATACCAAAGAGCCCATGGCCCCGTGGAATGCAAAGCCAGAACAGATGAAGATCATGAGTCAGGTTGCTGCCAGAATCAGGGAATTGGGAATGTATACATTTGTACGCTGGAACTGGATATTCACGGCGCCTCCCTTATGTATCACGAAAGATCAGATAGATGAAGGACTGCACATCATCTCCCAGGCCATCGCAATAGCCGATGATTATTGTTATTGATCATCCAATCAAGTCTGATCTGCCCGATGTTGTTTTTCCGTTTATTGGAAAACGACATAGAGTTTCACCAACTGGCCCGGTAAAGGCGGTGATCCCGGGTTTATCTGGGCCCTGATATCATCCCTTACCCCTTGTGCGCCCCCGGGGATATACAGTTGGCAGTCTCCACCCGGCGCGACCTGGAAATCCTCAGATTTTGTATATCCGTCGGATCCAACCATCGAAAGTCGTACAGGAACCGTTCCTGTTCCTGTCTGGCTGAGAATTGCTACAATGGTATAACCTTGTAACGCATTGGGTACATCCGGAGCAGTGTAAACATTGTCAAAGATTGCAGAACCGATATATGAAAATGCCACATCCGGTAATGTTCCGGTTGAAGGAACAAACTCAACTTGTTTTGATTGAGGAGCCAGGGTCGGATGCTGGGCTGTAATGGTTATAGTAACCTTGCTTGCAGAATAAATGTCAGCAACGTACGAACCAATCTTAACTGCAGTATTTGCCCGGCAGAGCCAGATATATGTTGTTAAAGCAACCTCGCAGACGACAAAGCCAATGCCGGCAGTTTCAGGGGCTAATGCTCCGCAAATGGCTTCCTTGCCAAGGCCAATAGGGATAGATCCATAACATAGTTTATTGAAAATATTGTACACCTTGGCCGAAAAACCGCTTGGAGGAGGGGGAGCGGGATTGTCGGGCATTGAATAAGTGAAAACCCCATCCTGGCTCCCGTTTTCCACCTGAATAGCCCCGCTTTTGCCTTCGTCAGTTACATACTGTGCACTCATTGCAAGGCCCGTGACATAAGCAGCTCCGGGATCATAGGTCGCAGTGATATTGGCCTTAACATTAGTTGATTTGGGCTGGCCGGGTGTGAAAGGTGGCAGAGGTTTCACGTTGATCCCCCGAGGGTTGCTTAAGGTCATTACATCAGCCCGCTTCGGGCCGGTTACCGGGGCTTTCTTTTTTCCGCAGCCGCAATCACCTTTTGACTTTGTTTTATTTGGATTATACGTCATCTGGTAAGATCCCAGGGTGTCGGGAAGTGTCATCCTGATCACTATTGTAGTGTCATTAACATAATTGAATGTCATGAATCCCATAGACGGGTTGCTGATCTGTTTTACAGTTCCGTCTTCATTAAAGTCCATCAGCAATTTATGGTTGGGGTTCATGTCGGGAGCGTCAACCAGGGCCTGCGTAACACTGACAGGCAAGCCGTTCGCATCTTTTGGTCCCATCAGGATCGCTTTTCGCCCCGCGCTGTCAACTTCATAGATCTGGTTATCGCCTGGATTTGTAAAGAAGGTCTCAGTATAAACATCCGGGTTTGTGTTATTGTCTGAGTTTTTCTTACAGGCCGGGAATAACAATGTCAACAGCAAGGCTGAAAATATTAAACAGCAGTAAATTTTCTTTCTCATAACTCATTATTTAAATGGTTAATAATAACTTTTTCAATAAGAGCGTGTCAAAGCAAAACTGTCATGAAGATATTATGGCAAATATAATCAATCAATATAAAAAAGTCAAATGCATCGGCTGCATAAATCGGTATTAACCCCGCGACATAGCCCTTGCGGGTTCCGCCCCGGATGCGGAGAATTTGTCTGCAGAAATTAATCTGACTAAAGGAATATCAGAAGGTAAATGCTATAACCAGTAACCGCCACAAGAAAAACGCTGAAGACAGCAATGATCTTATTCCTCTGCCTGTTGTTCAGAGCCTTCTGTAACTCATGAACACAAAAAACAATTGAAAGGATGCTTCCGGCAAGGACACCCAGCCCCTGAATGAAATGCATACCCTGCAAACCAACCAGGGGGTGGATAGGGGTTTTGGGCAAAGACAGGCCCATCGATATGGTAACATTGTAAAATAAAGTCATTCCATTCAGCAACACCTCGTGCACAGAAGTCAGGTTAAATAAAACAAAGAAAACGTAAGGGATCAGAAAAAAGCCAAAAAACCTGAAGTTGTGTTTTTGAGATTGCCTTGTGACTGGCCGGATTATGTAGCTGAAAATATAAAAAAGAGATAAAGACAGCCCGGAAAAAAGCATGATGACAAGGAATTCATCCCATACGGCAGTTTCCGACCCGAAAGACAGGTTAATCTCACGCATGAAATCTTTAATCAGGGATAATGCAATCGACAGGCCTATGAAACTGCTTGTGAATGCCGATTCAGCCTGGCTCATTTTTACATTTGCCAGGAAGCCTTTAACAGGAGAACGTAATTGAATACGCGGAGAACCATTGGGGCAGTTTTTCAGGCAATTGCCACATGAAATACAATCTGCATCCAGATCATGCCTTTTTATGCACAAACCCATCGGACATCCTTTCGAATTCACGGTACCCTGGAAGCACTCAAACTCTTTACATTCGTTGCAGATGGCGCTGTCTTTACTTAACTTAACGACCCTGAGCCTGGAAAATACGCCCCCGGCAACACCCAATGGACATAAGTAGCGGCACCAGGTCCGCCTTCTGAAAAAAGCTCCCGAAATTATGGCCATCGTGCAGATGGTTAATAATAAGATACCGGATGCAGTAGTTGAGCTGGCCATATGTAACAAGGTCTCTATTACAAAGATCACGATGAAAAAAGTATAGGCAAACCACACTCCGTACTTCTTGAGAAACAGAGGAGGGTGAATTTCATTACCAACCATTTTTTGCACCAGGTCGCCTGCTGAACTGAACGGACATATACCGCACCAAAATCGTCCCAATAAAACAAAGGCAACGGGCTGTAAGGACCACATCAAAACCCACATCACTGATAAGCCGATATTTTTGCCTTCAGCCTGGTCTCCGAATAATAAGACATAGATCAGGACAAAAAATCCAATGAATAAGGGTAGTCTTAAAATATCAGGATACCATTTCCAGCGAAGAAGTGACTCCAGGAATTTAAGTCTTTTCATCATTTCGCATAGGTTTTCTTCATGGTCAGGATGTTCCTGTCCTCCATCCTTTGATAATTCAGGTCGTCAGCGAGATGCCTCACCAGATGAAAACCCAGCCCATGGAAGGAAATTTCCTCGAAGGGAGCATTTAAATCGATTTTCTGCATCACAATAGGATTAAATTCAGCATTGTGGTCAGTTATGCTAACACGGATCTGACCGGGGTCAAGCACAAGGGAGATGAGAACATTTTTGTTATCCTGTCCCTCTTTCTGTTGATTGACAATGCTCGTATAAACCTCTTCAATAACAATATTCAGATCCAGTATGGTTTTAACAGGGACGTTATACCTTACCAAATCTTCAAGAATTATTGACAGTTTGTCCAGTTCGAAAATATCCCCCTTTAACTCAATATCAATTGCTCTTGCTTCCTGGGGTTCAGTTACCCTGTTCTTTTCCCTTTTGAACCGATACATTTTTACCAGGTACCCCGAAAAAACAATGATGGAAATAACACATAAAAAGGAATAAAGGATGATATGGTGAGAAGTCATTGTTACCTTGCAGCTCTTTTGTCCGGTTGCAGTATGAATAGGAATTGATGAATGGTATCTTCAACAAAGATATATATATTTTTTTGCGGATTAATGACATGTTTTTATGTTTAAAAGTCAAACCTCCGGAAGTTATTTTGTAACTTCGGGTCGGAATCATGAAGCCGTATTGAATATATGAGAAAATTGTTAATGACATTTTTATTTGTTTGTGCCTTAAGCAGTATTTACGCTCAGCAAAAACCATATAAATTTGGAATTAAGGGGGGCGTAAATTTCATCCATCTGGAAAACTACGGAAAAGGATATTACTCTGACTTTAGTCCGAAGCCCGGATGGAGTTTTGGCGCCTTATTTCAATATACAAAAGGAGGTTTTTTAAATTATTCGATCTCGCCTGAAATCCTTTATACGGAATCAATAACCGATGTAGACCTCCTTTACATAACCAATTCCCCTGCAACAATCCAGACGATAGATATCCCGCTTAATTTTAAGCTTGGCCTGCAACTAAGCAAGATCTTCAGGCCCTATATCCTGGGGAATATTTACGGGTCGTATATTATCAAATATTATGGGGAATTTTTCGAATTGCTTGATATAGACCATACTTCATCGAACACCACTCTGAATAAATTTTATTTCGGGATCAGCGCAGGCATGGGTTTTGATCTCTGGAAATTTCAGCTCGAGGGAAGGTACAGATGGAACCTGGTCAGGATCAATACGGATGACTATTCAGCCCTGAAACAGATGGGGCTGGAACTAACATGCGCATTTCTTTTTTAAATCTGAATCATAAACACCTCACTGGTGATGAAAAAATTATTATTGTATTGCTTGTTCCTCTTAACCTTATCCACGTGTAAAAAGGCGCCCTTAGAAGAATTTCTCTTTCTGGAAAGAGTCGAAAAAGTTGAGGTGATCGACAAGTATACTTTGGCCGCCAGGCTTAAACAAAATCCAAATTCCATACTGTATAAGGCATTACCAAATAAGAAAATAACGATAGTTTCAATTGTTTACAATACGGTCGATCCCAAGGGCCAGCCCATACTTGCCTCAGGAGCAATATTTTACCCGTCTGCAGATGTTGATTATGAGAGACTGGGAACAATTTTAGGGCTTCATTTTACTTTGGGAGCAAACTACGAAGCCCCGTCCCAGAAAATGGCTGTAACCGAGGGTCTTTTCTCCCTGTTTGGTTATATTGTAGTAGCTCCGGATTATATCGGGTACGGCGCATCGAAAGATAAAGTCCATCCCTATTATGATGTCGGAAGCACGGGCCAGGTTTCTGCGGATATGCTCCTCGCCGCAAAAGAATATTTTGCTTCTATCAGCAGGAAAGTGTCTCACAAAGTGACTGTCATGGGATATTCCCAGGGAGGACAGGCCTCACTGGCTTTCCTCAAATTTGTTGAGACGACGCCCTTGTATCAGGATGCATTCGTAATAGACCAGGTGTTTGCCGGTGGCGGCGCTTATGATCTGATCAAATCGTACGACACTTTTGTAGCCAAAGATTACAGCAGCCAGCCCGTTACCATTCCTCTCCTGGTGCTTGGAATGAATTATGGCGACAGCCTCGATTTAGATCTCAGCCAGATGTTTGCAGAACCTCTTCTTTCCCACTACGAGGAATGGATACTGTCAAAAAAATATACGACAGATGAGGTTTCAGCTAAGATGGGGGAAACAAAACTGACTAAGATCATGGCTCCTCAGGCATTCGACACTACAAACCCGAATACAAAAAAGTTCAGGAGGGCATTGAGAAACAACAGTCTGATTGTGTATGGGAAAGTAACAAACTGGGTACCAAGGGCAAAGATTACTTTATTGCATGCAACTGATGATACGATAGTCCCATACGAGAATACAGAAAGCGCTTACAGGGCATTCTTAATGGCAGGCTGTGATGTTAAGAAGGTTGATATTTCAAATAAGGATCATAAGGAAGCAGGCCAGGATTTTTACACCTATGTTATGCTTCACTTACTGATTTAGCCGATTTCATAATGAAGACAAGGATAACAGTTTTACTTATATTGTTGAGTTGTACCGGAACGGGTGCCCAGGCAAAAAAGGACTATTCGAAACATAATAAAGGATATTTCTGTGATGTAGGGGTTGCTTTTGGAGGTACATTCCCGAAGGGCACTGATCCAAAAGCGATTCTTGAAGTTTTCACAACACAGGGATACCAGTTTTCCAATACGTTTTCTCTGGGTGCAGGTCTTTCCACTTACAATACAGAAAATATTAATATCTATTTAGAATTAAGGTTCAATCTTCGAAAAACCACTGAAACCAGGACCAGTTTTCCTTATATTTCCCTGAGAGGGGGGTATTCGTGGAGCACCTGGACAGGAGATGCCTGGGGAGACGACAGAGGGCCGATGGAGGAGCTTAAACTCGGATGGTCTTTTTATACACAGGCAGCAAAATTAAGGTGGAGTGTGTTTGCGGCACCCAGTTTGTATCAATTTCATTTTATACCAAAGATTGGCTTAGCGTTTGAATTTTAGGAGATCCTTAAAACCGGAGGTTGATATGAAACGATTTTTGCTCTTTGTTTTTGTATGCTATGCAGGCTTTTCCTTTGCCGGAGTTCCGGGGAAAAATGTAAGTGGATTGCCTTTGAAGACCCAGGCTAAAGCCGACATAATATCACGGTTGCAGGGCTTCGGGAACATGCCGCAGGATATACCTGCCAATGCGCTCTTACAGCTAAACCCCTCCGATGTCCGTTATAACTGGGATACGGTGGTCCTTAACGACACTGTTGGACCCGCCGAGAAGTATACCCGGGTTTTGGATAATAATGGAAGAGAACTTTCTGAGCTTAACTATGTCATGGATGCAGGTAACTGGGTGCTGTTCAACAGGATAATATATACATACGATGCCCGGGGAAATCAGATCAGCTTCAATAACGATCATTGGGTGAACGGAGCATGGGTTTTTTTTACACGTGACACCATGACCTATGATGCTTCGGGAAACTGCCTTGAAACCGTAATCCAGTACTGGTTATCAGGGGCATGGCAGAATAGTTACAAGTTTTACTCGAGCTATGATGCCGGCGGAAATGTTCTTTCGGAAGGAGATGCTTCCTGGTCTAACGGCGCCTGGGTCAACGAAACCCGGAATACATACACCCTCGATGCCCAGGGCAAAGCTCTGACGAGCCTGTATGAAGTCTGGCAAAACGATACCTGGTCAGCTCATGGGTTTGAGACAAACACCTATGATGCCTCCGGTAGATTACAGATCACGGTCGGCCAAATCTGGCAGAATGGGGCGTGGGTGAACTCCGGCAGAATGACCTTCTCTTACAATGCCGCTTCCCAGGAGCTTCTCAAACAGCATGAAACCTGGGACACCGTGAGGAAGCTGTGGGTGAATTACCGGAAATACACTTCATCTTATGATGTGAATTACAACCTGCTTGCCATGCTAAGCGAATCATGGGACACTGCAGGCAACGCCTGGGTTAACTTTTCGAGATGGAGGTATTTCTGCGATGCGAACGGGAATTCCACCGACGGGATCGACGAGGTGTGGAAGGCAGGCAACTGGGGTCCTGGTATGAGTTCCCTTAATATTTATTCCCAACAGGAACTGGTGTATACCTTCTGGTGGCCTCTCCGATATCAATATCATGCTACCTTTAAATCCTATACGAGCGGCCTGGATGAGAAAAGCGGCGGCCTGGCATTTTTGGTTTACCCCAATCCGGCAGCTGAAAAAATCACAATTGAAAGCAAAAACATAAGAGCCGGTCAAAAATTGACCATATACGACATGCAGGGCCGGCCCGTTATGCAATCGACCCTGACAAATTCAACATGCGAACTCGAAATCAGCCGGCTGGCTGCCGGAAATTACCTGATCAGGCTGGGTTCGGGGGTTGAAGCAGGCAGTGCTCATTTTGTAAAAAAGTAGGTGCTTTCGTGAATATTTTATCACGTTACAAGGATCATCTGACTATTTGATAATGAGGAAGTTGAAGAATTTTTACCTGGCATTGTTGTTGGGTACATCGCAGGCTTTTACTGCTTATCCGCAGTTTATCATTTCACATGATCCGTTATTTATGCCGGAAGTACCGAAACCAACGATAGGTGTGACGTTTACTGATCCTGTTTTTCATTCTTCAGTAGGGCGTCTGTCAGATGCACTCGCATCAGGAAACCTGGGGATAGTTCCTCAATATTCGAAGCGGGAGGCTTGGAATGCCAATGACTCTCTGCTGATCCTTCTTAACGGTGATGACGGTTATTTCAGCCTTTACAATGGCAGGAATTATGCACTTATCAGGCCGCTGAACGACCCTGCTGTTGGAGGGGAGGACGTCTTCTGGCATCCTGCCGAAAACAATATTATAATTTATGCCGCTGACAGCATTCTTTATTCCTATGATGCAGGCAGCGGCATCAGGACCGCTTTGCATGTTTTTACAGATTACTCCTGGATCAATACCAGGGGGGAGGGAAATCTTTCGAACGATGGCAGATATTATGCTTTTATAGGACAGGTATATAATTATGTCACAAGTGAGCTTACATTCAAGGATGTTGTTGTATATGACATCTCCCTGGATCATATTAAAACAACCTGGCCGATCCCGTCTCTACCGGGAATGGGGAGCATTGACTGGATGCTGATGGTGCCGAGATCCTTATAAAAGATGTATATGATGCTGATTCAAATGTCACCAGGATCACTAAAATAAATCTTTCGACCGGAGCAGCTACCGACCTTCTCGATGTGTCAAGCTTATTCGATATGCATATTTCCCTTAGGAATACTTTAAGGCATGGATGGTGTTTCATCAGCACGTTTGACTATGTGGGAAGGCTTACTGATGACAGCATTTCATGGCTGCCTTTTGAAGATGAGGTGTTTGCCCTGAAAACTGATGGAAGCGGAGACGTCCAGCGAATAGCCCATCATCACAGCAGGAGGTTTTCCCTTGCTACCCCTGATCCCGATAACAGTGTTTACTGGGCTGAACCGCATGCCACAGTGAACAGGGCAGGGACAAAAGTCATCTGGGGATCCAATTGGAGGGAAAATATGGACCAGGTGTGGGCAGTTGACAGTTATATCTGTGATTTTTCCGGATGGGCAGGAGTTGAAGAAAAAAAATCCAATGAAGGAATGCAACTTTCGGTATTCCCTGATCCGGCAAAGGATCGTTGTTTTCTACGGTGCAATCATTCATGGTCAGGGATGGGATATTTAACAATCACCGATACCTTTGGAAGGAAGATATTTGAAAGGGGATATTTCAATATTGAACCCGGGCTGAGTCAAATCCCTTTTGATGTTTCAGCATTTAATCCCGGGCTGTATTGCCTCAGATTTAAAACCACCGATCAGTGTAATTCCGTCCTGTTTGTTGTTATCAGGTGAATCTTGTTCCTTCCGGATTTTGACGTTAAAATTTATTCAGGTTGATAACCATCACCGGTACTTGTTCCGGGTTGAAAAGCAGCTCTTCATACCAGTCTGAAGGGTTTATTGCAGGTGTTTCAAGGCTGTGCCTTACCATTATCAGGATCATGGATGCCTTCTGCAGGCTGGCATGTGATCTGAGTGCGACCTGATACGAAGTTTTTAAGTCCGCTGATGAGGTTGAATTCGAGATCTGGTCATTTTTAAGCCTGACGCTCAGGTCATTGATGAAAACCGACAGTCGATTGTTAAGTTCCGGATCTGTTTCGTTGTGCTGAAAGAGAAGTATCTGTGCATCGAATATTCGGGCCATTTGCTTGATCAATTGCAGCTTATCATCGATATCATAATCATCGATGAGCGGAACTATAATTTTTTTAGTTTCATTCATGGGCAGGTTCTGCACAACCACCGTTGGTATGGATGACTCATAAACAACTTTAAAGATATCGCTTCCAAGCAGATACTGCCATCCTTTCTTCCCGTGGGTCCCCAATACCATCATATCTGCCCCAATCTCCTTAACTGTTTCGTTAATGGTTGTATAAATCCCGCCAATCCGTTGGATCGTATCAACCTGTACGTTTTCTGTTTCCTTGTACAAATCCTGGTACGCTTTGAGTTTGTTATCAATAAATCCGGGGCCGTTGTCCTTTTTCTTTAATCCGCGCCTGGTTTTATTATTAATGATATGGAGAATGCAGACTTTGTTGCCGGTGGCGCTGGCAAGTTTTACGCCAAACGAAACCGCATTGTCACATACCGGCGAGAAGTCAGTCGGGACAAGGATGGTTCCTGAACGGAATAATACGTTTGATTGCATTTTTACAGAATTTATATAAATAATAGTATCAGATGATGTAGGTTTTAGCCTGCATTATTCACAAACCCAAATGTCGATAAAAAAGTGAAGCATTTGGCATGGCAAGCCGGAAAATTGTTTTTACTGATGGGATAATGACAATGGGCTATCAGATTTAATCCGGGGTGGAAATATGTTTTTCTTCATATTTCTTTGAAATCCAGTCGTTTTTCACAATTTCCCGAGGTTGTTAATAATGTTTCCGACCTTAGGTTGTTAGTTATAATGTTTTACACCTAATCACATAAAAAAACCCTTAACTATTGTTTATCAATTCGTTAAGGGGTTTTTATCTGTGGGCCTAACAGGACTTGAACCTGTGACCCGCTGATTATGAGTCAGCTGCTCTAACCGTCTGAGCTATAGGCCCTTGCCCGTCAACCAATGCACTTCCTTCTCGGGACTTCAGGCAATTGGTCAATTGAAATCGGGGTGCAAAAATAAAGATATTTTACCATCTTTGCAACCTGAAAACCCTGAACTATGCTTCAACTAAGCCCTGCGGTATCGCAGAACAAGCTCATCCGTAACATTATTTTTGATTTCGGGGGAGTCATCTGCAATATAGACTTCAAACTTTCAGAACTAAAATTCAAAGAACTGGGATTCAAAGGCTTCGACCCTTCATACTCGGTCGGGGATCAGGAAGATGTCTTCCGCCGTCTTGAAGGAGGAAAAATATCCGTTCGCGAATTTATTGACAACCTGAAAAAACACCTTAAACCCGGGCTAAGCGACGACGAGATCCTGACTGCATGGAATGCGATGATACTTGATATCCCTCCACAAAGGGTAAGGCTGCTTGAAGAAGTCAGAAAATCATACAGAACATTTATTCTCAGTAACTCCAACGAGATCCATTATCATAAATACCAGGGGGATTTTAAACAGCATTTCGGCTATCAATCCTTCGAAGAACTGTTTGAAAAAACCTGGTTCTCCTTTCAAATCCACCTGCAAAAACCATCGAAAGAAGTTTTTGAATATGTGATCCGTAACGGAAACCTGAATCCCTCTGAAACTTTATTCATCGACGATTCCATCCAGCATGTTGAAGCGGCTGCGACTGTCGGGTTAAGGACCTACCATCTACAGGCTTACGAAGAAATTACGGGACTGTTTGAGCAGTCGCCCTAACAAAAAAGATAAAAAAGGCTTGACTTTCAGCGAAAAAAGTATTAATTTTGCACGCCTTTTTAAACGACAAGCATGAAGCTATCTCAGTTTCGTTTCCACCTGCCTCCTGATTTAATTGCCAACCATCCTTCCAAACACCGCGACGACGTCAACATGATGGTCCTCGACCGTGGGAAGCAATCTATTCAGCATAAACATTTTAAAGATATTCTGAACTATTTTGGCGATGGCGATGTATTCATCATCAACAATACGAAGGTGTTTCCTGCCCGCCTGTACGGCGAAAAGGAAAAGACCGGAGCCAAGATCGAAGTTTTCCTCCTGCGCGAACTGAACCGTGAATCAAGGCTTTGGGATGTTCTGGTTGACCCCGCCCGCAAAATCAGGATTGGAAATAAACTCTATTTTGGCGACGATGACACCCTGGTTGCCGAAGTGATCGATAATACCACATCCAGGGGAAGGACCATCCGTTTCCTGTTCGACGGCCCTTACGATGAATTTAAAAGGACCATACAGAAGCTTGGCGAAACTCCATTGCCTAAAATCCATAACCGGCCTGTCACCACTGAGGACAGCGAGCGTTACCAGACCATTTTCGCAAAACATGAAGGCGCTGTTGCCGCTCCTACTGCCGGGATGCACTTCACCCGTGAGATCATGAAACGTCTTGAACTTAATGGCGTTTCTTTTGCCGAGATCACCCTGCATGTCGGCCTGGGCAATTTCCGGACCATCGACGTGGAAGACCTTACGAAGCATAAAATGGATTCTGAGGAAGTGATGATCGAACCTGAATCTGTTGAGATCGTCAATAAAGCCAAGATGGACCGGAAAAAAATAGTCGCCGTGGGCACCACCACGATGAAAGCAATCGAATCGTCAGTTACAGTGGGTGGACTGCTGAAACCTTATAAGGGCTGGACCAACAAATTCATTTTTCCGCCATACGAATTCAGCATTGCAAACTGCATGATCACCAATTTCCATATGCCCCAGACTCCTATGATGATGCTTACCTCCGCTTTCGCGGGATTTGATTTTACAATGAGGTCATACGAAGAAGCCGTTGAAAAGAAGTACAAATTCTTTACTTACGGCAATCCTATGCTCATCCTTTAAGCCCTTGAACCAATTTGCCATCATCGTGGCGGGCGGAACAGGTACCCGGATGGGTTCGGCCGTTCCAAAGCAATTTCTTCTTATTGCCGGTAAACCGGTATTAATGCATTCTATCATCGCTTTTAATGAATATGATGCCGGAATAAAAATAATTGTAGCCCTGCCTTCATCCTTATTTTCTCAATGGGAAGCGCTTTGCCGTCAATACTCCTTCAGCCTGCCTCATACACTTGCCAAAGGCGGAGAAAAGCGTTTTGATTCCGTTAAAAATGCACTTCATTTTGTGACTGCGGATGGCCTGGTCGCGATCCATGACGGGGCAAGACCCCTTGTGAGCAGAGACCTGATATCACGCGCGTTTGATCATGCCCGGCTGCATCAAAATGCCATCCCTGCCACACCGGTCACAGATTCTGTGAGACAGATCGCGGGCCGGGTGAACAAACCCATCGAACGTGAAAACCTCAGACTTGTTCAGACCCCCCAGGTCTTTCATTCTGATCTCATTCTGAAGGCTTATCAGCAGGCTTACCGTGAATCATTCACCGATGATGCGAGTGTGCTGGAGGCAGCCGGCGGAGCTGTCAGCCTCATCGGCGGGGATCCTTATAATATTAAGATCACCTACCCCCGGGACTTGCTAATCGCGGAAGCCCTGCTTAAATACAGACAGGACTCAGTTATGAGGCCATAGGCTGGCTTCCATTTATTTTCTGAACCTTCTTCCTTTCCAGGAATACATACTGAACTGCCCGCCAATAGAGACATAGATGGAATAATAAAACTGGAAGGCCTGGGCTGCGAAATAATAATTCAGCAACTGTTTCTTTTCAAAAAACCGGGCCATCAGCCATACAAGAGGATATTCGATAAGGATTTTCAGGAACCACAAAAAGGATGAAAGAACCAGGATTAAAGGATTAAATATTCCAGCTATCCCCCCAAGCAGGATCAGCAGTGGAAATCCGATGGTAAGCAGGCCGGCTGCAATGACCCGCCGGTCACTATACCCTCTGCTTTTCGAAACCCATCTGAGCCGCTGTTCCCTGAAATCATGCCAGGAAGCACAGGGTGATGTGAGAACGATCGCATCCTTTTCATTCAGGAAAACAACAGATTTTTTTCCGAATTTTTTTGTGAAATTCATCATTAAAAACTGGTCATCGCCCGAATGAAAATCTTTATTAAAAGAGTACCCTCCGGCTTCATTGAAAGCCTGTTTCCGGTATGCAAGATTTGCTCCGTTGCACATCAGGGGATATCCCAGGTTCGCCGAACCCGCGGTGACTCCCATGATGCCTGAAAATTCAAGAACCTGTATTTTCTGAAACATTCCTTTCTCCCCCGTAAATCCTACAGGCCCGAGAACCATCCTGACCTCCTTGTTAATGAATGCTCCTGCAATCGAACGGATCCATGATTTGCCCCGGATGGTATCGGCATCAGTGGTTATGATAAGTTCGCCCTCTGCTATTGCAACAGCCCTTTCGATGGCTTTCATTTTTCCCTGATTTTCTTTACGGTTGACGCTTCCTTCCACCAGCGTCAGCCTCACTTCAGGATGGTTTTTTATCCAGCGCCTCACCTTTTCCACAGTATAATCCTCGGAAAAGTCATCCGAAACAATGATCTCAAACAGATCCTTCGGATAATCCTGCAGGGCAATATTGTCAAGGCAATTTGTGATAACGGCAAATTCATTGCGCACCGGCAGTATCACCGTCACTTTTTCTAACTCCTTAATTTTGGGCTCCCGTTGGGCCTGAGAGAAATATCCTGAGCCATCGTGCCTAGCTGACCTTTTTGTTCTTTTCTTCAGCAATCCCGCTGTTATTGCAAGGATCATGATAAAATAGAACGAAGCAGCAATTAACAGTACAAAACAAAACACAAAATCAAAAATCATAAAATATCAGGCTTCATTATTACGAAAGAACTGCAGGCGGAAAAGAAAAACGCTGCCGGCGACCGCCGGAATACCGAGATTTATAAACCACATCAGGACCGAAGCCATCAGTATTGCCAGGTTCGTTTCGGCCGTGCCTGTCATCGAACGGGCAAAGTAAAAGCCAAAACAATATATGGCGACGGAACTCCTGATACCAAGTTCGGTAAGGGCAATGGTCGGAATAACGGCCATGATGAAATAGATCAGGGCTATCATCAGGTACATATAATAAAAAGGCATGCGCACTCCCAGAATCCATAACAACAAAACATACTGGGTTGAAAAGACTGCATACCTCGCAAAACTGAGGGCCATTACAATCCACAGTTCACGATTTGAATACAGGGTAAAAACATCAAAATACCTGCGAATCCTGACACGGCTGTTCCTGAGTATCTTTTCCTTCCAGCTTGCAAGAAAGGACACATTGAAAAAAAGCCCCACGAGCAGAATATCAAGAAATAAGACGCTGAAAACAAATCCAACATACAGATAGCCACTCATAAATTCTGTATCCGGCATGAATAAATATAAAAAAAACAGCAGCGACAGGGATCCTGCCAGTATGGTCACGAGAAGCTGGCTCATACTGCCTAATATGGTAATAAGGATCCCCTCAATATGGCTGGCCTTTTTTAGGATAAACGCTCTCCCGAAATATTCCCCGATTCGGTTTGGTGTGAATGAGCTGATGGTGACCCCGGTCAGCACGGCCATAATAGATTGCCGCAGACTTAAGGGTTCAACCTTATTGATCAGTTTTTTCCATTTCAAAGCTTCCAGCATCCAGTTCAGGATCATTAGCACCAGGATCAATGCAAGCATCCACAGGAATTTTGATGAGCTGAAGTTTTCCGCAAGGGGCTTCAGGAGAGCAGGTAAATCCTGTTTCCAGAATACCTGGTTGATAATGAAAACATAGGAAACGACAAGAATTACAAGCTGTATAAGAAGATTGTATCTTTTGTATAACTTTGTCATGCCGGCAAAATTAAGGTAATTATGCCTGAAACCCCACGTGAAAAGATCATTCTTGGAATAGACCCGGGAACTACCATAATGGGTTACGGGATCATCCGGATTGATGGCAACAAGCTCAGTATGATAGCCCTAGGGGTGCTGAAATTAAATAAATACGACGATCATCCGCTGAGACTGAAACTGATTTTCGAGAAAATGCTTTCCCTTATTGAGCAATACAAACCCGATGAACTTGCGATCGAAGCACAGTTTTTCGGAAAGAATGTGCAGAGTATGCTAAAACTCGGCAGGGCTCAGGGTGTTGCCATAGCTGCCGCTCTTTATCGTACAATTCCCGTTTTCGAATACTCGCCCCGTAAAATAAAACAATCGGTCACCGGTAAGGGATCTTCATCGAAAGAACAGGTTGCTGCCATGTTGCAACGTCTGCTGGCTCTGAAAGAAGCTCCCGAAGACCTTGACGCCACCGATGCCCTTGCCGTTGCAGTATGCCATCATTTCCAGAAAGGGACTGTCGAAACCGGGAAAAAATTCACAGGGTGGAAGAGCTTTTTATCAGCGAATCCTGAGAGGGTTAAATAGAGAAAAGCAAAATTTCGCTTTTCGCCTTTCGCTTTTCGCCTTTATTACATAAGTTTCTGGTACACCATCCACCAGCGGTCAGGAATGTCGTTGGCGCAGGCCTGCTGGTAGTCCTTGTATGAACAGGGAACCAGGTAATGCCGTTCATATTTGATCTTCTGCTCCGCAGGAAGAGGGATTTCCATCCACCAGCGATCGGTCTTTTTACTCTTGAAGAATACGATTTCTTCTTTATGGTCGGTAATGGCTACCCTGTATTTTAGATAGTCTTCCTCGTTTTTAAACGGGAAGTCATGAGCCCTGTTATAAAAACCGTCGATGAAATACCATATCATCTGCGACACCAGGTGGGCTGTCTGCCCCTGACGGTCATACTGGGGATTTACCTCATAAAATCCAATTGAAGTTAATTTGTCGCTGATGCCTGCATAACGTACGATCTGGCAGGCTTCTTCACCGTAAAACCCGTTCGGACCTGCATTGCCGTTACCGGGAGCATCTGAAAACCTTACTGCCGAAATATCAAAACTCAGCATATCGGCATTCCTGACAATAGGCTCAACTTCCTCAAGGCTTTCCCTGACGATACCTACCCGGTAAGTATCAAAAAAGAGGTTTTTCATCAGCCTTAAAGCATCCTGGTCAATGAAATAACTCTGATACCCTATGTTTGCATAATTAAAAAGGTAGTTAGGCTGGTGAAGTATGATACTGCTGAGAAATGACTGCGAATTCAGTTCATTCTCGGTTTTGCCCAGGTCAAACGTGGGGTCGATGGCAACAATATTGATGATCTGGCCAAGGCTTTCATAGGCTTTGTAGTTGGCATAGGACAGATCCTGCCCGCCCCCGATAATGATTGGGATCACATTGTTGCTTACCAGTTCAGCCACAGTACTGCTGAGTGCAAAATATGTATCGCTGGGAGAAAACCCTTTCCTGATATTCCCCAGGTCGATGATCTTGTTGGCATAAGGGCCGGGGAATAGCCTGTACAAATACTTTCTCACACTGTCGGGTGCAAGGTCGCAGCCCTCGTTATCAACCGCGTTACGGTCTTCCTTAACTCCTATGATCGCAAGGTCGGCAGTGGTAATGTCGGGGAAACTTCCCGCTTCCGAATAGATCCCTATCACGTTGCCAAGGCGAAGCTGGCTCTGGTCCTCCGCCACCATTGGGAATTCGGTCAAATCAATCGGGGAAAAGAAAGTCGAAATGTCCATATCCTTTATTTTTTCTTTTTGGATTTCGATTTTGTTGGTTCGCTGGCGCTGATGATCGCCTTTACTTCATCGTAGGTAAGGTCAGCAGCGGTTTTTCCTTTAGGGATCTTATAATTTTCCTTGCTAAAGGAAATGTAAGGTCCATACCGGCCGTTCAGGACTCTGATGTCTTTATCTTCGGGATATTCCCTGATAACTTTTTTAATATCCTCATGCCGCTTTGCATTTATTATCTCAATTGCTCTCGGGAGGAGCACACTCAATGGGTCTTCTGATGAGGGCAGGGAATAGAATGCCGATTTGTGCCGGATATACGGACCGAATTTACCGGTAGAAACAATGACTTCGGTTCCTTCAAAATCTCCAAGCGTTCTGGGAAGCTTGAACAGTTCGAGAGTTTGTTCGAGGGTAATGGTATCTATTCTCTGGTCCTTTTTAAGCGCGGCAAAGCGTGGTTTTTCCTCGGTGTCGGATTCACCCAGCTGGGCCATTGGCCCGAACCTGCCGATCTTCACATAAATATTCAGGCCGCTTGCAGGATCCTTGCCAACAAGTTTCTCTCCCTTTACTTTTTTTGTGCTTTCGAGTGTTCCTTCAATTCTTTCATGGAAAGGAAAATAAAACTCTTTCAGCATATCCTTCCAGGCAAGCTTGCCTTCGGCTATCTCATCAAATTCTTCTTCCACATTAGCCGTAAAATTGTAGTCCATGATGTTGTCAAAATTCTGAATCAGAAAGCCGGTTACGAGTCCGCCGATATCGGTGGGGAAAAGTTTTCCTTTTTCATATCCCACTGTTTCGGTCCTGACTTCTTCTGCTATTTTGTTTTCTTTCAGGCTGATGAAATCATAACTGCGCTGAACCCCGGGTCTTTCTTCCTTCACAACATAATCTCTTTTCTGTATTGTGGAGATCGTGGGAGCATAGGTTGATGGCCGGCCTATTCCAAGTTCTTCAAGCTTCTTCACGAGAGTAGCTTCAGTATAACGATAGGGCTGCTGCGTAAATTTTTGCTGGGCAATCATTTCACTTATCGAAAGTGTCTCCCCTACTTTAAGCGGAGGCAGAACACCTTCCTGGCCTTCGGCGCTGTCTTCATCAGAAGATTCCATATAGACCTTCAGAAAACCGTCGAATTTTATCACCTCCCCCCGGGCAACAAACTTTTCGGTTTTACCCGAGATCCCAATGGTTACATTTGTCTTCTCCAGTTCGGCATCAGCCATCTGGGATGCGATGGTGCGTTTCCAGATGAGGTCGTAGAGGCGCTTGCCCGAACGGTCAGCTTCAATTGTTTTATTGCTCAGATATGTGGGGCGGATAGCTTCATGAGCTTCCTGGGCTCCCTTCGTTTTCGTGGCATACCTTCGGGTTTTCACATATTCTTCACCAAAAATCCCGGTCACCTCTTTTTTTGCCATGCCAATGGCCATATCCGACAAATTGACTGAATCGGTTCTCATATATGTGATCTTGCCCGACTCATACAGTTCCTGGGCGATGCGCATCGTATTGGCGACGGAAAAACCAAGTTTGCGCGATGCCTCCTGCTGAAGTGTGGAAGTTGTGAAAGGAGGGGCAGGTGATTTCCTGGCCGGCTTCGTTTCGACATCTTCAACTGAGTATTGAACATTCATGCACTGCTTCAGGAAATTCAGGGCTTCTTTCTTTGACTGAAACCTCTTGTTCAGTTCAGCATTGACGGTTTTCTGCCGTTTTCCCTCCAGTATGGTGAAATCAGCTGTAACACGGTAAGATGAAACAGCCTGGAAATTCCTGATCTCATCTTCTCTTTCAACGATAAGCCTAACGGCCACCGACTGCACCCTGCCAGCGGATAATGAAGGTCTGATCTTCTTCCAAAGCAATGGTGAAAGCTCAAAACCCACCAACCTGTCAAGTATCCTCCTGGCCTGCTGGGCATCCACGAGGTTCATATCGAGTTCCCTCGGATTTTCAATCGCTTCCAGTATCGCTGTCTTTGTAATTTCATGAAAGGCTATCCGGCGGGTGGTTTCTTTTTTTAACCCCAGGGTCTCGATCAGGTGCCACGCAATGGCCTCGCCTTCTCGGTCCTCGTCAGACGCCAGCCATATGCAATCGCTTCCATTAGCCAGTTTTTTCAGCTCGCCAACGATTTTTTTCTTATCAGGAGAAACAATATAGTTAGGCACGAATCCCTTCGCCACATCAACACCAAGATCTTTTTTTGAAAGATCTGCCACATGCCCCATGCATGATTTCACTGTAAATTCGCTCCCCAGGAATCCGCCAATGGTTTTTGCTTTCGCCGGGGACTCAACAATCACTAAGTTTTTCGTCATCGTAGTACCGGATTTCGTTTTTTGAATCCGGCTGCAAAAATACGACAATTAACATAATACGTACCTTTGTGCCCATTTTAATCGTTAATCGGCCAAACACCTTAAGGTGAAATATGACAGAAAATAAAACCCGTAAATTTTATATAGAGACCTATGGCTGCCAGATGAATTTCTCTGACAGTGAGATCGTTGCATCAATACTGACCGCTGAAGGTTTTCAGCCTTCAAACAGTCTTGTTGATACCGATATTGTGCTTTTAAATACCTGCTCAATACGCGAACATGCCGAGGACAGGGTACGAAAACGCCTTCATTATTTTCGTTCCCTGAAAAAGAAAAATCCAGGTCTTACTATAGGCCTGCTGGGTTGCATGGCCGAAAGAACGAAGACAGCCCTGATGGAAGAGGAACAGCTTCTCGACCTCATCGCGGGCCCCGATTCCTACCGTCACCTGCCGGGCCTGCTTGAGCAGGTTCATTCAGGAAAAAAAGCTATCGATACTATTCTTTCGGCTGATGAGACCTATGCGGATATCAATCCTGTGAGGCTTGATTCCAATGGGGTTTCAGCCTTTATTTCGATCATGCGGGGATGCGAAAATTTTTGCTCCTACTGTGTGGTGCCTTACGCCAGGGGTCAGGAACGCAGCCGTGATGCGGAATCGGTCATCCGCGAAGCGAAAAGCCTTTTTATACAAGGGTTCAGGGAGGTCACCCTACTTGGACAGAATGTGAATTCATACCATTGGAGCAATGGGAATTCTGAAGTAAGCTTCCCGAAACTGCTTGAACTCGTGGCCCAGGTCAACCCCCTGCTCAGGCTGCGTTTCGCCACTTCCCATCCGAAGGACCTGAGCCTTGAAGTGATCAGGGTGATTGCAGCATATCCTAATATCTGTAAAGCTATTCACTTACCGGTCCAGAGCGGAAGTAATAAGATACTCGATAAAATGAACCGGAAATATACCCGGGAGGAATACCTCGAAAAGATCAGGTCTGTCAGAAGCCTTATACCTGGCTGTGCCATTTCAACGGATATCATCACGGGATTCTGCGACGAAACTGAAGAAGATCACAGGCAAACACTTGATCTGATGAAGGCAGCCGCCTTTGACTATGCATTTACCTTTAAATATTCTGAAAGACCGAAAACTATCGCAGCTGAAAAGTTCACCGACAACGTGACGGCCGAAGTCAAGGAAAGAAGGCTAAGGGAGATCATCACGCTTCAGCAGGAACTTTCCTCGGCCAGCAATCACAGGGACCTCGGCGAAACGTTTGAAGTGCTTATCGAAGGAGAATCAAAGCGTTCCGATAAACAATACTTTGGAAGAAACTCTCAGAACAAAGCACTGGTCTTCCCCAAAACAAATCAAAAACCAGGCGAATACCTGAATGTGAAGGTCAAAAGGGTTACTTCGGCTACCCTGATAGGGGAAGCAGTTTGATTTCCGATGCATTTAACTAATTTTGCCTGAAAATTGATAATTTTGTACACTCAATTCCCGGCAAAGCCTTAGAGTGAAGTGAAAGAATGAAGGACTACAATTTAACGCATCTCCGAGAGCTTGAGTCGGAAGCCATCTATATTCTTCGTGAAGTCGCCGCTCAGTTTGAGCGCCCGGCTTTGCTTTTCTCGGGCGGCAAGGATTCCATCGTCCTGGTGCACCTTTCCCGGAAAGCTTTTTATCCTGCCTCCATTCCTTTCCCTCTGGTTCATATCGACACCGGTCATAATTTTAAAGAGGCCATTACTTTCCGTGACGAACTGGTGAAACAGTTCAATGCACGGCTGATCGTCGGATCGGTGCAGGAATCCATTGATACGGGAAGGGTTGTTGAAGAGAAAGGCATCAATGCCAGCCGCAATGTGCTGCAAACTGTTACCCTTCTCGATACCATTGAGAAAAATAAGTTCGATGCGGCCATCGGGGGCGGTCGCAGGGACGAGGAAAAAGCCAGGGCCAAGGAGAGGTTCTTTTCACACCGGGATGAATTCGGGCAATGGGACCCGAAGAACCAAAGGCCTGAACTCTGGAATATCTTCAACGGGAAAAAGAGAATGGGCGAGCATTTCAGGGTGTTTCCAATCAGTAACTGGACCGAAATGGATGTGTGGCAGTATATCCTCCAGGAAAATATTGAATTGCCAAGCCTTTATTTCACCCATGAACGGGAGGTCTTTTTCCGCGACGGGGTATGGCTGGCCGCAGCGCCTTTCATGGAGATGAAACCCGGTGAAAAAGCTGAAAAACTCCGTGTTCGCTGCCGTACTGTCGGCGACATCTCATGTACCGGTTTGGTTTTATCAACGGCGGATAACCTCGGGGATATCATCCAGGAAATAGCCGCTACAAGGGTTACCGAGCGCGGCGGACGGTATGATGACAAGCGTTCCGACGCAGCCATGGAAGACAGGAAAAAGGAAGGGTATTTTTGAAATACGACTTACGTTCGGCTAAGCCGAAATGAGCACCAAATAAAATTAATAATATTGCGAATAATTACGATTTACGAAGTACAAAGGATAGAATAGGATGACAGCAACCGAAGAAGCCGATTTCTCGAGCAAGGCATACCTCAATATGCAGCTGCTCCGTTTTACCACGGCAGGCAGTGTGGATGACGGGAAAAGCACTCTCATCGGCAGGCTGCTGTATGACAGCAAATCACTTTTCGAGGACCAGCTCGATGCTGTAAAACGGGCCAGCGTGCAGAAAGGAAGCGAACATCTTAACCTTGCCTTGTTTACCGACGGACTCAGGGCTGAACGCGAACAGGGTATCACCATCGATGTGGCTTACCGGTATTTTGCCACGCCTAACCGTAAATTTATCATTGCCGACACTCCCGGGCATATTCAATATACGAGGAACATGGTAACCGGCGCTTCAACTGCAAACGCCGCCATCGTCCTCATCGATGCCCGCAACGGCGTGATCGAGCAAACCTACCGCCATGCCTTCCTTGCCTATCTCCTGGGGATCCCGCATATTGTTGTCTGCATTAATAAAATGGACCTCCTCGATTACCGCCAGGATGTGTTCGAAAAGATCAAAGCCGACTTTAATGCCTTTGTGGCAAAAGTCCTGCCGGGGGAAGACCTTCGGTTTATCCCGATCAGCGCTCTCAAAGGGGATAACGTAGTGAAACCCTCACAGAAAATGGAATGGTACAAGGGCAGGACTTTGCTTGAAACCCTTGAGACCATCCCCATCGACCAGGACCATGATATGGTCCGCCAGCGGTTTCCCGTTCAGTATGTCATCCGCCCCGAATCGGAAAAATTTCATGATTACCGTGGCTATGCCGGCAGGATTGCCGGGGGTATCTTCCACCCGGGTGATGAAGTCACGGTGCTTCCTGCGGGGATAAAAACAAAAATCCAGCGTATCGATACGTTCAACGGCCCCCTCGATGAAGCATTCCCTCCGATGAGCGTAACCCTTCTGCTCAATGACGATATCGATATCAGCAGGGGCGATATGATTGCCGGGACCGGAGCCCTGCCGGAAGCCGCTTCAGACTTTGAATGCATGATCTGCTGGATGAACCCGAAACCCATGCAACTCAACGGAAAGTATGCCCTCAAACATAATACCCGTGACATACGCTGTTTGATCGATACTATCTGCTATGTTCTGAATATAAATACCCTTGAACAGATACCCGGTCGCACCAGCCTGGCCATGAATGAGATCGCCAGGATCCACCTGAGGACCACGAAACCCCTGTTCTTTGACCCCTATACCACAAACCGGCAGACCGGCAGCCTCATCTTTATTGACGAAGCTACCAATGAAACTGTTGCTGCCGGGATGATCCTCTGAATTCCTCCACTTCTGCAATAAATACTGAAAAAATCAGTTAATTTTAAACCCTGATCCGTTATTATCCACTATGAAACTATATAGACTTTTTTTTCTGGTTTGCCTGCTTATTCCCCCAAGCCTTTACTCCCAGAGCCCCCAGATACCCATCGGCCAATGGAGAGACGAACTCCCGTATTATTATTGCAACTCGGTTGCTGAAGTTGGAAACCGCATCTATTCATCCACTCCCTATGCCTTGTTTTACTTTGACAAAGACGATAACAGCATTACACGGATCACAAAGATCCAGGGTCTTTCCGATATTGGGATCAGCTGCATCGCTTACAACACTTCAACAAAAACCCTTGTCATCGCATACGCTGATGCCAACCTTGACCTCATCCAGAATGGTAATATTATCAACATCTCCGATATCTACCGCAAAACAATCCTGGGTAATAAAACCATTAACAGCATTTATTGCCTGGGTAATATGGCCTACCTCGAGTGCGGCTTCGGAATTGTGGTTCTTGACCTCGTAAAGCAGGAGATCAAAGAAACATATTATATCGGGAGCGGGGGCACCCAGGTAAATGTAATGAGCCTGGTTAAAGACGATAAAGACACCCTCTGGGCCGCTACCGAGAAAGGCATCTACAAAGCCTGGTACAAGGATCCCAACCTGGCCAATTATGCCGTGTGGAAAAAAGATAAACGTATAGATACATCATTGATGTACAATACCATAACGTATTTTTCAGGCACAGTGGTAGCCAATAAACACAGAACCAGCGGCAATGATTCCCTATACCGTTATAACGGAAACTGGTCTGCCTGGAATACCGGGGAAATAAACCCTGTAATGAACCTGAACAGCATGTACAATGTTCTGGTTGTCAGCTACAACTATTTTGTAGATGTATATGACCAGAACTTCACCAAACTTAAAATGATCAACGGCTATCCCGGAGCAGGTTCATTTCCACAGGATGCCATTTGCGATAAAAACCAGACGATCTGGATTGCAGATTCATATTCGGGCCTTGTTAGCTTTGAAATGAATTCAGATCAGATTAAAACATTTAACCTTTCAGGGCCTCTCACGGCCAACGCGTTCAGTATGAGTTCACTGGGAAATGATTTATATATTACACCAGGTGGTTACGATGCTTCGTTCGTCCCGCTTGCCCAGCCGGCCCAGATCTATCACTTTGACGATGCTAACTGGACGAACATTTCAGGGGTCAATAATCCTTCATTGTATGGCTACAACAATATCGTTTCGGCAACTGCTGACCCTTCCGATCCCAACAGGGTTTATGCAGCAACCTGGGGCTATGGTCTTCTCGAATTCTATAATGGTATTCTGACTGAAAGATATACTGAAGCAAACAGTACACTCCACCATCATTCGGCGGGTGATACAGGCATCATAAGGGTCGGAGGTTCTGTCTTCGATGCCCATGGCTACCAATGGATTGACTGTTCACATACGAATCAGTGCCTTTCGTTGAAAAGAGGCAACCAGTGGACAGGTTTCACTATAACGATAAACAACGAGACTGACCTGGGTCAGATCCTTGCAAACCGTTACGACCAGGTTTGGATGCAGATGCGTTACGGGAACCTGAATGCCAATTCCATATTAGTGTTTACCGATAACGGAACTCCTGATAATCCGAACGATGACCTTGCCACAAAACTTAATAACACTGCCGGCAATGGCAATATCCCCGGAACTACGGTATTTTCAATGGCCGAAGATAAAAACGGGGAGATTTGGGTTGGAACTGAAAGCGGGGTTGGCGTTTTTTACAGCCCTGACGACCTGTTTTCAACCCATCCGTCAGATTGCCAGCGCCCCCTTGTCCAACAGGGCCAATACACCCAGTATCTGCTTGAAAGTGAACAGGTAAATGCCATTGCCGTTGATGGCAGCAACCGGAAATGGATGGGAACTGACCGCGGAGGCGTGTACCTTTTCTCGGCCGACGGCACAAAGCAGGTGTATCATTTTACTGCGGATAACAGCCCCCTGCTGTCAAACAGGGTGACATCCATTGCCATTAACCCGCTCACCGGCGAGGTGTATTTCGGCACCGATAAGGGAGTTATCTCTTATAAAAGCACAGCAACTGAAGGCAGTGATGCCTTTGGGAATGTCTATGCCTATCCAAACCCGGTCCGCGAAGGATACCAGGGATACATTGCCGTTAAAGGTCTTATCAGCAACGCCCAGGTCCGTATCACAGATGTCAGCGGCCGGCTGGTTTTTACCGGGAAAGCTGAAGGCGGACAAGTTGTATGGAACGGCACTACAATGAATGGCCAAAGGGTTCATACTGGTGTTTACATGGTGTTTGCCTCGAATGAAACCGGAAGTGAAAAGGTAGTAACTAAAATCCTTGTGATCAACTGATGCTGATTACAACAAAAGGCATCGTTTTACATTCCTTAAAATACTCTGAAACAAGTGTAATCGTTCGTGTTTTTACCGAGGCCCGGGGTCTCCAGTCATATATTTTCAAAGGGATCCGCAGCAAGAAGTCCAAAACAAAAGCTGGCCTTTTTCAGCCACTGACCCTGCTTGAAGTGGTGGTCAACGTGAAAGAGAAAACAAACCTGCATACGCCTAGGGAAGTCAGGCTTTTCCAGCCATATATGAGCATCCCTTTCGATATCCGCAAAAGCTCTGTCGCTTTGTTTATAAATGAACTTCTTTACAAGTCGGTACGGGAGGAAGAAACGAACAGCGAGCTCTTTGATTATCTTTGGAAGTCCTGCCTTTTGCTTGATTCCACCGAAAATAACCTGAACTGTTTTCCGCTGGTATTTACTTCCGAGCTGACCCGGTTTCTCGGAATTCAGCCTCAGCCAGGTTACTCTGAGAAAAAACCGGTCTTCAACCTCAGGGAAAGTCAATTCCAGTCAGTGATCCCTGAACGGGATGCCTATGTGCTGCCCGAACATGGTAAGCTGTTTCACTCATTGCTTACAACAACCATTGAAAAGCAGTCGGACCTGCATCTGAAACCTGCAGCCAGGAGATCCATTCTCGATTCCCTTCTGCTATACTACCAGATACATCTTCCGGGCTTCAAACCTATGAACTCTCACCACATCCTGCATTCGGTGTTGTCGTAAATCAGTATCTTTGCCGAAAATATCATCTTATGCAAATTTCCCTCACCGAGCAGGAACAGATCCGGCGTGATTCCCTAAATGAAATTCTCAGGCTTGGCATAAATCCATACCCCCCCGAAACATTCCCGGTCAATGCGACCTCGGTCGAAATAAAACAGAATTTCCCTGCCGATAACACCCTGTACCAGGGTGTGAGCATTGCCGGGCGAATCATGACCCGCAGGATCATGGGCGCCGCTTCTTTTGCAGAACTCCAGGATTCCGCAGGGCGTATCCAGCTTTATATTAAACGCGACGAAATCTGCACTGGCGAAGACAAGACATTATACAATACCGTATTTAAACGCCTCCTCGATATCGGTGATATTATTGGTGTCGAAGGGTATGTTTTTGTGACCCAAATGGGAGAGATCACCATCCACGTAAGAAGCCTGAAGCTTCTTTCGAAATCCCTGAGGGTGTTGCCCATCGTCAAGGAAAAAGACGGAGAGTTGTTCGATGCTTTTACAGATCCTGAACAAAGGTACCGCCAGCGCTATGTCGATATGATCGTAAACCCCCATATCAGGGATGTGTTTGTAAAACGCACCCAACTCGTGAATTCGATGAGGGGGTTTTTGAACAGCAGGTCTTACCTCGAAGTTGAAACTCCTGTTTTGCAGCCTCTTTACGGTGGAGCTGCAGCAAGGCCATTCAAGACCTTCCATAACTCCCTCGACATGACCCTTTATCTTCGGATAGCCAATGAACTATACCTCAAACGGCTGATCGTCGGAGGCTTCGACGGGGTTTATGAATTTTCAAAGGACTTCCGCAATGAAGGCATGGACCGTTTTCATAATCCTGAATTCACACAGATGGAGCTTTATGTAGCTTATAAGGATTATGAATGGATGATGGACCTGGTTGAAGAGATGGTTGAAAAGATCGCACTTGATCTTCATGGTAAGACTGAGGTTCTGGTTGGCGACAAAGTGATCGATTTCAAACGCCCCTGGAAAAGGTTTACCATGTTTGAGGTGATACAGCATTATACCGGCATCGATATTGACGGTAAATCGGAGGAAGAGCTTGTTACTATAGCGAAACAACTTGAGGTGCCAATAGATAAAACGATGGCGAAGGGGAAGATCATCGACCAGATCTTTGGCGAGAAATGCGAACCCAGGCTCATTCAGCCGACATTTATCACCGATTACCCGGTTGAAATGTCGCCCCTGGCAAAGAAACACCGCAGCAAACCCGGACTCGTTGAACGTTTTGAGGCTATCTGCAACGGCAAAGAGCTTTGCAATGCTTTTTCCGAGCTGAACGACCCAATCGACCAGAGAGAAAGGTTCGAATCACAGCTTGAACTTGGTAAACGGGGCGATGATGAATCAATGGTTCTGGATGAAGACTTCCTTCGCTCACTGGAATTTGCGATGCCGCCGACCTCCGGACTCGGGATCGGGATTGACCGTCTTACAATGATAATGACCAACCAGACATCCATCCAGGATGTGCTGTTTTTCCCTCAGATGAGACCTGAGAAGCGTGCTTCAACAACTCAACAGCAGCATGATGTCTAAGAAAACAAAAGCAGCCAGCCTGTCGGTACTTTCAAATACCCTGCTGATCACATTAAAACTTATTGCTGGAATTTTAAGCGGGTCAGTATCCATTATCTCTGAAGCTATCCATTCCTTTATGGATCTGCTTGCAGCGATTATTGCCTTTATTTCAGTAAGGATTTCCGACCGGCCGGCCGACGAACGTCATCCCTACGGGCACTGGAAAATTGAAAATATATCGGGGGTTATCGAAGCCTTGCTGATTTTTTTTGCTGCCCTTTGGATTATTTACGAAGCCGTTCACAAACTTATCAAACCTACTGAAATTGAAACCATCGGACTGGGCTTCGCTGTTATGCTTATCTCTTCTGCCGTTAATACTGTTGTGTCATGGTACCTTTATAAAGTAGCAAAAGCTACCGGTTCGATAGCTCTTGAAGCTGACGCACTTCACCTCAAAGCCGATGTCTATACTTCTCTTGGTGTCGCTGCGGGATTAGGACTGATCTGGCTCACCGGGTTTCATATCCTTGACCCGATTGCTGCCCTTCTTGTAAGTATTCTGATCCTGAAGGAATCATACAGCCTGCTGATGAAAGCATACAAACCTTTACTGGATGAATCTCTTGACATTGAAGAAATCAAAACGATTACCGATATCATTGACAAGCATTGTAAAGAAAATATTAAATATCATGGTCTCCGCACACGCAGGGCCGGAAATTTCATGTATGTCGATTTTCATCTCAACCTTGATGAAAACCTTACTGTAAGGGAAGCTCATGAACTCTGCGATACCATTGAAGCAGATATCAAACACAGCCTTGTGAATTCAGAAGTGACCATACATGTCGAGCATTTTTAAAAAAAGGATATATTTGCAAACTCTTCATCCATAATAATTTATTTAAAAACCGCATGAGGGTTATCCGACTACTTATTATCCTGATATCGTTACTGATAACCCCGTATTTCGTTTTCTCACAAGACACAATCCATTCCGACACTACTTCAAAAAAGGTTAAGATAGTAGAAGATGATGCCGTTTTGTCTATGCTGGACAGCCTTGCCACACTAAAGGTTTTTTCGGACGGTTCTTCTCCACATGAACTTAAATACCCTGCCTGGAGTAATTATACCGAAACAGATATCCCCTATTTCTCAGATTCTGTGTATGCCGCAAGGATTGCCGTGATGAACGAAAATTCACCGTTCGAATACGTATACAATTGGGAGGTAAAGAAATTCATTGAGCTCTATGCCGTAAGGAAACGGAAGCTTACCGCCCGCATCCTGGGACTCTCGGAGATCTATTTTCCCTTGTTTGAGGAACAGCTCGACCGTTTTAATATGCCCCTCGAATTAAAATACCTTGCTGTGATCGAATCGGCCCTGAATCCCATTGCCAATTCAAAGGCCGGCGCGAAAGGCCTGTGGCAGTTTATGTACGGCACAGGCAAAGTTTACGGACTGAAAGTCAGCTCCTATGTTGACGACCGTTACGATCCCTTCAAGGCCACTATTGCGGCCTGTGAGCATCTGCAGGATCTTTACGATATTTATGGGAACTGGTCTCTGGCCCTGGCTGCCTATAACTCAGGAGCCGGTAATGTGAACAAAGCCATCCGGAGATCGGGGGGCCTGAAGAATTTCTGGGCCATTCATAAATACCTGCCAAAAGAAACAAGGTCATATGTACCTGCTTTTATCGCTGCAAGTTATGTGCTTGCATACGCAAACGAACATAAAATTTACCCGGTAGACCCGGGCATTTTGTATTATGAAGTGGATACCGTTACCGTCAAACACCCCCTGACTTTCGACCAGCTGTCGGAGATGCTTAATATCCCCTGGGATGAGATCTCCTTCCTCAATCCTGCCTATAAAAAAGGTGTTATTCCCGCTACACCTGAAGTGCCTTATAAGCTGAGGCTGAGGAAAAAGTATATAGCCGATTTCATTAATAATGAAAATACGATATATGCTTACAAAACCAGGAAGGCTTTATCGGAGGATGCAAGCCTTGCAGCGATATATGCCAGCTACCGTGAAACCCAGCAGTATACGGTGAAAAAAGGTGAAACGATGGCAAGTATCGCCAAAAAATTTCATATGAGTATCCCTGAATTGAAATCCCTGAATAATATTAAAAAGAATGCAGTAAAGCCAAAACAGAAGATCTTTGTCTACGTTCCGGGCTCGGCTCCTAAAATTCCCGATTCAATTCTTCACAAACAGGAAATTACGGCAAAAAGCGACTCCGTAAAAACGGCCTTTGTAAAAAAAGATACAATAAAACCTCTGGCCACCGAGCCTGAACCGGAAACCGGCGCACCTAAAATCCATGTCGTAAAAAGCGGTGAATCGCTTGGCCTGATTGCCGGTAAATACAATGTTACCGTAAACGAGCTCATGAGTTGGAATAACCTCTCCTCCTCCAAAGTCATCGTAGGTCAGAAAATAAAAATAAAGGGAAGCAATCAAAAAACAATTGCATCTGCAGGCTCAGACCCAAAACCCCAATCCTCAAAACCTGAACCCAAACAGGCCCCGGGTAATGCCAGGTTTTTGTATTACACCATTCAACCGGGGGATAACCTTTGGGATCTTGCCGACCATTTTAGTGTAACCGTTGCACAGATCAAGAACCTTAATGATATTAAAAATGCTTCTTATCTGAAGCCCGGCCAAAAGATCAAAATCCCAAAATAAAGCAAGATTGAAAATATTTTTTACTTATTGTCGGAATGATTAAAATATATTATATCTTTGACCATCCGGTTAAACTTAATGCTTTATCTTAATGGTTAAACCAAATGGATAATTCGCAAAACACTGAGGTTAAAATTCTTGAAGCAGCCCGAGAGGTATTTCATCACAAAGGATTCAATGGTGCCAGGATGCAGGAAATAGCTGATCTGGCAGGAATAAACAAAGCCTTGCTCCATTACTATTACAGGAACAAAGAGTCTCTTTTTGAGAGAGTTTTCAATGATGCTTTCTCTCAGATGGCCTGTAAAATGAATGAGATATTCCTTTCAGAAATGACTCTGATGTCAAAGATCGGGATCTTTATAAACTTTTATCTTAATTTTATTTCCCGGCATTCATATGTAGTACAGTTTATTATAAATGCCCTGCACGACAAACCTGAACAACTCAGAGAGGTCATTCTCAAACAGAACCTGGTACCAGAGCTTCTGCTTGAACAAATAGGGAAACAACTCAGGGAAGAAATGGACATTGATACAGACCCTCTCCATATTTATGTTAACATCCTGGGGTTGGTGGTTTTCCCGGTTCTTGCGAAGCCTCTCATTCAATCGATGTTCCAGATCCCGGACGAGAAAATGGATGTGTTTTTTAAACAGAGAAAAAAAATAGTGACTACTTTTATTGCAAATGGATTAAAAGGATATGAAAAGAATAACAGCTTGGTTTAAAATCCGATACCTGTTCCCGGTAATCTTATTTTCAGCTCCCGGCATGTCTCCTGCTGTTGCGCAGGATACGATTACCCTCGATTTCTGTTATCAGCAGGTGCAAAAAACCTACCCCCTGATCCGCCAGGCCGGTCTCATGGATAAATCGAGTGACCTCAGAACGAAGAACCTGAACAAAAATTACCTGCCTGCCTTTAATGTTAACGGCAGTGCAAGCTGGCAAAATGAAGTGACGGAAGTCGTAATTCCTTTGCCCGCCAACCTGCCAACGCTTCAGGGTCCGACAATTCCGAAAGACCAGTATAAGCTCACCCTGGATGTCAGTGAATCGATTTATGACGGGAATGTGACCAGCTATCAGAAAAAGCTTGAAAAGTACAATCTCAATGTTGATAAAAAGAATGTGGATGCAAGCCTCTATCTTCTTAAGGACCAGGTGAACCAGTTTTATTTCAGCATACTGCTTACACAGCAGAATATCAAACTCTTACTTGAGACCAGGAAGCAACTTGAATCGAAGCTGAACGAGGTTGAATCGGCCGTAAAAAACGGGGCTATGCTCAAAATGAATGCCGACCTGATCAGGGCGGAAATCATCAAACTTGAGCAAAACATCTATGAATTATCGATGGACCGCATTGCAGGCATCCGTATGCTTTCGGAACTCGTTTCTTTCCCAATGGACGAGAATTCCTCCTTTAAGATTCCTGTCATCATACTTCCGGGAATGAACTTTGAAAACAAACGTATCGAGTTTGAGATTTATAGCATACAACGGGAGCGCACCAACCTGTTGAAAAACATGGTCACAACGAAATGGAATCCTAAACTCTGGGCTTTCGGCCAGTTTGGACTTGGAAGACCAGGATATAATTTCCTTTCGAGCGACATAGCTCCGGAGGTCATGCTTGGCGCAAAACTTACCTGGAACCCCTGGAACTGGAACGCCAACAGGAATGAGAAAAAAATCTATGACATCCAGGGTGATATCCTCAAAAACCAGCAGGAATCCTTTGACAAGAACATCAGGGTCACCACACAGAGAAATGTTGCCGATATTACCAAACTTTCCGAACTGCTGATCAGGGACCAGGAACTGATCGATCTGAGGGCAGGTATCACGAAAACAGCATCTTCACAGCTAACCAACGGGACAATCACTTCCAGCGATTATATCCTCAGGATCAACGACGAAACCCAGGCCAGGATGGGCCTTGAAATTCATAAGATACAGCTTGTCAAAGCAAAGATCTCTTATTTGTACAATTTAGGTAAATTGTAATTTTACTTCTTAATATCTCAGCCAATGAAACAATATCTTCTTCAAATTTTTGCAGGAATTATACTGGTATCCTGCAGCAATGATAAAAACAAACCTGATGCCTACGGCACATTTGAAGCAACTGAAGTGATGGTCTCTTCTTTAGCTACCGGCCAGATCCTGAAGTTTGATGTTGAAGAAGGGCAGCTCCTGGATTCCGGGAAAATGGTTGGATTTGTTGACACTACCGATCTCTGGCTGAAAAGGAAACAGGCCATTGAGACCCGGGATGCAACGGGATCGCGGAAAGATGATATAACTTCGCAAATTGCAGTCCAGGATCAGAACCGTGAGAACGTTTTGGTCGAGAAGAACAGGGTTGAACGCCTTCTCAGGGACGGGGCAGCAACACAGAAACAAATGGATGATATCAATGCCAGCCTCAATCTTATTGACAAACAGGTCGCTTCCCTTAAAATTCAGTTTGGGGGTATTTCCAGCCAGGTTGCATCAATCACACAGCAGATCGCTCAACTCGACCAGTCAATAAACCGGTCAAAGATCATCAACCCCATCAAAGGCACCGTATTGACAAAGTATGCCGAGAAAGATGAAGTCGCCACTTATGGAAAACCATTATATAAAATTGCCGATTTGTCGGAAATAACATTAAGGGCTTATGTCAGCGGATCACAGCTTCCGTTAATTCATCTGGGCTCAACAATTGACGTAGCGTTTGATAAGGACGAAAATAACAATACCCATATCCAGGGCCTTGTTTCCTGGATATCCCCTTCGGCTGAATTTACACCCAAAACCATTCAGACGAAGGAAGAAAGAGTAAACCTGGTATATGCCGTGAAAGTCAGGGTTAAAAATGACGGATCAATGAAAATAGGCATGCCGGGAGAAATCCGATTTATAAATACTATTAACCAAAAACCATAAAGTATGAGAAACATCATTACCACTGCAGTTGTTTTATTACTGCTGCTAAGCCCTGCAATTAAAAGTTCCGCCCAGGCCCATAAAACAGATGACATCCTGGGCACCTGGCTTAACCAGGAAGCAACCGGAAAGATTACAATCTATAAGGAAGGTGATAAATATTTCGGCAAACTTGTCTGGTTACGAACTCCCCTTGACTCCATTACAGGGAAGCCCCGGACTGATAAAGAAAACCCGGATGTTAACCTGAAATCCACACCTCTGATCGGGCTTGTAAACCTTAAAAATTTCACATTCAACGGTAAAGAGGAATGGTCGGGGGGCACTATTTATGATCCTAAAAACGGAAAAACATATAAGTGCTACATACGGTTTGAGACGGCAAACAAACTTAAGATCAGGGGGTATGTAGGCGTTTCGCTCCTGGGAAGAAATACCTTCTGGACAAAATCGTTCATACAGTAGCATGAATATCACCAAATGTCAGCTATCCTGGTAGAACATATCGCCAAACACTTCGGCACTGTCAAAGCCCTGGATGATATTTCATTCAGTGTTGATAAGGGCGAATTGTTTGGCTTTATTGGTCCCGATGGCGCCGGGAAAACCACCCTTTTCCGTATTCTTACCACTCTCATCATCCCTGATCAGGGCAAAGCAACGGTGAACGGGCTGGATGTGGTTAAAGATTACAGGAAGATCAGGCAGGACATCGGTTATATGCCGGGAAGATTCTCCCTGTATTCAGACCTGAGCGTTGAAGAAAACCTGAATTTCTACGCTACTGTCTTCGGGACTACCGTTGCCGGAAACTATGACCTCATCAGGGATATATACGTACAGATAGAGCCATTTAAAAAACGGAAGGCAGGTAAACTTTCCGGAGGCATGAAACAGAAGCTTGCATTATGCTGTGCCCTTATTCATAAACCTTCCGTTCTTGTCCTTGATGAACCTACGACAGGTGTTGACGCTGTTTCCCGCCTCGAATTCTGGGAAATGCTTAAACGCCTGAAAGAAAGCGGTATAACTATCGTCGTGGCAACCCCTTATATGGATGAAGCCGGCTTATGCGACCGTATCGCCCTCATCCAGGACGGAAACATCATGGCCATCAGCACTCCATCCGAAGTCATAAAAAAATATCCGAATTCATTGTATTCCGTGAAATCGGATGATATTTTCAGCCTTCTCAACGACCTGCGAAAATTCCCTGATGTGCATACTGTGTTTGCCTTCGGTCAGGCTGCCCATGTCTCATTCAAACCAGGGCAGTCTGCCGGATCATCACTGCAGGATTACCTGCAGGCAAAAGGCCATTCGGGTATTATAATCAGCCCTGTCCAGGCGAATATTGAAGATTGTTTTATGGAATTAATGATAAAATAGCCATGAGGCATGAGGCATGAGCCATGAGCCAAGAACAAAAAAGAAATAATGTATCGGGCAGAAGCTGAAAATATAATCGTCGTGAAAGACCTGGTGAAGAAATTCGGGTCCTTCATCGCCAATGACCACCTGAGCTTCGAGGTGAAAAAAGGCGAGATCTTCGGATTCCTCGGCGCGAACGGGGCAGGTAAAACAACAGCCATAAAGATCCTCTGCGGGCTCTCATATCCAACGTCAGGCAGCCTGAACGTCGGCGGCTTCGATATTTACAGGGAAAGGGAGAAAATTAAAAAGAACATCGGTTACATGAGCCAGAAATTCTCTTTGTATGACGACCTTACCGTGTTCGAAAACATCCGCTTCTACGCAGGGATATACGGCCTCCGCAGAAAAGTCATTGAAGAAAGGGCTTCCGGCCTGATGGAAAAGCTCGATATGAAAGAGGCCAGGGACATGCTCATCCGCGATATACCCCTTGGCTGGAAACAGAAGCTGGCCTTTTCGGTTGCCATCATCCACAATCCAAAGATTGTGTTCCTTGATGAGCCCACAGGCGGGGTTGATCCTGTAACCAGGCGACAGTTCTGGGATATGATCTTTGAAGCATCCAGGGAAGGCATCACGGTGTTCGTCACGACCCATTATATGGATGAAGCTGAATACTGCGACAGGGTTTCGATCATGGTTGACGGGAAAATTGCAGCTCTCGACACCCCCGAAAAACTCAAATCCATTTACGGGGCCTCATCTATGAATGAAGTGTTTTTAAAACTCGCAAGAATAAAAGTGGAATAATATGACCTTAGCTCAGAAACTTAAACCCTCTGTCTCCAGGCACAACCTCTTGTTTATTGCAGGCCTTGCCTGGACTACTGCCGGGGGTATACTGATGTGGAGAGGCCTGGATTATGAAATGAAACACTCTCCCCATCTCTGGCTGAACATCCTCATCGGGATCGCCATAGGCATTCCGTTCTATATAGTTCTGTTTGCAAAAATAGCGCATAAACATATCAAACGCATCAGGGGTCTCAGCATCCCATACCCCTGCGCTTTTTCATTTTTCAACTTCAGGTCATACATGATGATGATGGGGATGATCACTGCCGGTATCATGCTCAGGCATTTTGATGTAATCAACAAGGAGTATCTTTTTACTTTCTACATAGGTATGGCATTGCCTCTTCTGATCTCGGCATTCAGGTTCTATTATACATGGGTGGTTAAAAAAGAAACCGAATGAAACGTTTCCTGGGTTTTGTCGTCAAGGAATTCTACCATATCTTCAGGGATTACCGCACCCTGCTTATCCTTTTCGGCCTACCCGCCGTTCAGCTGCTTTTATTCGGATTCGTGATCACCAATGAGATCAAGAATGCAAAAATCGCGATACTGGACCAGTCGAGGGATGAGGTCACCCGCAGGATAAGCGAAAAAGTGCTTTCATCGGGCTATTTTATACTTGAGAAAAACCTCAGGTCCTCAGGGGAAATAGGGCAGGTCTTTCGTCAGGGAAATGTCAAACTGGTGCTGATCTTCGGTCCCGATTTCGCGAAAAACCTCGATAAGACCGGGAACGCAAAAGTTCAGATCATAGGAGATGCTTCAGATCCCAATACGGCTAACATCCTGGTCAACTACATCCAGGGGATTTTATCAAATTACATTATTTCACTGAATGCCGAAAAAATACCCCTGCAGATCATCCCGGAAGTAAGGATGCTGTATAACGGCCAGATGAAAGGGGTGTATATGATGGTCCCGGGACTAATGGCCATGCTTCTGATGCTGATCTCGGCCCTGATGACCTCCCTTTCCATTACAAAGGAAAAGGAACTCGGGACTATGGAACTTCTGCTGGTTTCGCCCCTGAAACCTGTCCAGATCATTATCGGGAAAGTCTTCCCTTATGTATTCCTTGCTTTTGCCGATGCCTGTATTATAATCATTCTCGGGAATACCGTTTTCGGTGTCCCGGTTGTTGGAAGTGTTGCACTTTTACTGGCCGAAAGCTTCCTTTTCATCTGCATGGCCCTTTCACTGGGAATCCTTATCTCAACGATAACGAACAGCCAGCAAATAGCCATGATGATCTCCCTGGTTGCACTTATGCTTCCTACTATCCTGCTCAGCGGGTTCATTTTCCCGGTTGAAAATATGCCCCTTGTCCTTCAGTGGTTCTGCCACATCATGCCCCCGAAATACTTCATTACAATCATTAAAAGCATCATGTTACAGGGCAACGGCTTCCGCCATATCGCTTTTGAAACGGGCATTCTGGCCGGGTTCACCCTTCTGTTCATTTTCATCAGCGTAAAAAAATTCAGGATCAGGCTTGCCTGACAACAACGGATATGAGAACATTACTGTTTATAATTCAGAAAGAATTCCTCCAGATCTTCAGGAACAGGGGGATGCTTCCTATCATATTCGTTGTGCCTATAGTCCAGCTTCTTATCCTTGTCAATGCGGCTACTTTCGAGATGAAAAGCATCAAGGTCTCGGTTGTCGACCTCGACCTCAGTTCATCCTCCCGAAAGCTCATCAGCAAATACGAGGGTTCTCCTTTTTATAAGGTTGTGCAGACCACATTTTCCAATGATGAAGCGATGGAATTTATGCAGAGTGGCAAAGTGGATATCATCATCAGGATTCCTAACGGATTTGAACGTCAGCTGGTCAGGGAAAACCATGCTAAGGTCCAGTTTGTGATCAACGCCATCAACCAGGCGGTAGCCGGTTTAAGCAGCGCCTATAGTACCTCCATTCTTATCGATTTTAACCGGGAGTTGATGCAGGACTGGCTGTCACCTTCACAGATGGCCGGATTAAAAAACATTCAAACGGATTACAGCTACTGGTATAATCCGAAACTCAATTATAAAACCTATATGGTTCCCGGTATTCTGGTTCTTCTGGTTACCATCATCGGTCTATTGCTTTCAGGGATGAACATCGTACGTGAGAAGGAAATCGGGACAATAGAACAGATTAACGTCACTCCTATTCGTAAGATCCAGTTTATCGCCGGTAAGCTTACCCCGTTCTGGATCATTGCCCTTTTCGAGCTTGCTTTTGGCCTGACAATAGGCAAGCTTGTCTTTGATATTCCGATGGTTGGAAACCTTTGGCTCATTTTTATGTCGGGGGGAGTTTATCTTTTTGTAATTTTGTCGGTAGGATTGCTGGTGTCGACTGTCACAAACACCCAGCAACAGTCCATGTTGGTAACGTTCTTTTTCATGGTGGTATTCATACTGATGAGCGGGTTGTTCACATCCATCGAAAGCATGCCTGACTGGGCGCAGAAGTTGGACCGGTTAAACCCCCTGATGTATTTTATCAAGATCATGAGGATGGTGCTTTTAAAAGGATCTGCATTCGCTGATATCAGTCCGCACTTCTGGTCCCTGGTCGTGTTTGCCATCATACTATCCAGCCTGGCTGTCTGGAGATACAGAAAAGTAGCATAACAACATATTGACCAGATTATCCAATTTCCTTATCAGATTCAGGACCATCCTATTGGGTTTGGGTCTTATTGCCGTTGCTGGTTATATCACCCATAAAATATACTACAGGGTAGAAGAAAAAAAGGATGCAATAAAACGTATCCGTGAAAGAGGCTACCTTCTTGCACTTACCGACCGTAACACGCTGAATTACTTCCTGTACAGGGGAGAACCTGTCGGCTTCCAGCTCGACATGCTAGAGTCATTTGCAGGCTACCTTGGAGTTCCGTTGAAGATCATAGCTTCTGAAGACATCTCTAAACTATACTACTATCTGTATTATGATGTGGCGGATGTGATCGCCCTAAACCTCCCTGTTTCTTCGGAAGGCCGGCGGCTCGTCCATTATACCGATATTTTCGGGGAAACCAGGCTGATCATGTTGCAGCGCAAGGACCATACGCCGAAGTTCATCAAAACCCTGGAGGATATTACAATACAGGATACAGTGCATGCCCGGCGCAATGAGTTTATGAGCCCCTATTACCGCTCCTTCCTGAAGCAGACCGCCAGGCGCCCGACCCTGGTTGAAGATCCCGATATTTCCCAGGAAGGCCTGATCAGGAAAGTCTCCGAAGGAAAAATAAATTACCTGCTTTGCCCCGAAAACACGGCAATGGTCTATAAACGGTTTTATATGAACCTTGATGCATCGCTTGTCGTGTTTCCCCTCTATGCCTATGCCTGGGGAGTGAATCATAATTCCGACACCCTGCTGATGAAACTCAACGAATGGCTGGCCATATCGAAACAATCAGGAGAATTCAAAAAAAACTATCTCGAATATTTCGCGAACCAGAAGATCGTTAACAATATGAGGAGCGATTATGTTACCCTGAGAGGCGACCAGTTATCCCCCTTTGACAAGGAACTCAGGGAGCTCAGCCTGAAAATACACTGGGACTGGCGTTTGCTGGCTTCCCTTGTTTACGAGGAATCAAACTTCCACCTGGGTCAGGTTTCTTCGAAAAGCGCTTCAGGTCTAATGCAGCTGATGCCTGAAACAGCCCTGAAGATGGGGATGGACAGCGTTTCCACACCCGTTCAGCAACTCGCAGCGGGGGTGCGCTATATCAAACACCTTGACGACCAACTACCGGATGAGATAATCAACCCGAAAGACCGTATCAAATTCATCCTTGCAGCTTATAATGTAGGTATCGGGCGTGTTTTGCTGGCAAGGGAAAAAGCGAAGAAATACGGCAAGGATCCGAATCGCTGGGACGGTAACGTTGAGTACTACCTGCTCAGGCGTTCAAAAAATGATCCTTATGCAAAAAATGACACCCTGGGCGATTTTACTTCAGATTACACGATGGAAGGGTTTGTCGACGATATAATCAGCCGGTATTACCACTACAAGAATAACATACCACAGTAGAGAAAAGCGAAAAGCGAGAAGCGAGAAGCGAAATGGCGGAGAGCGAAATCAAAGTTCAACCACCAGTTCTCATTCGTACATCATAAATCGTAATTCGCAATTCGTAAATCCTTAATCGAACATCATAAATCGTAATTCGTAATTCGTAAATCACTTATGGTCTCTAAGGAAAATCTCCGAGATCTCTCTGATGGACTGCTCTAAAGGTGTAAACTCAAACCCTATGGCTTTTCTGATTTTTTCGTTCGAATAAGTGTAAACCATCGTAGTCGTGGTTGCCATTTCCTTTGTGACTTCGGGCAGGGTTCTCATGAGAAAACTGCGCAGGGCTTCAACCCTCCAGGCAATTCCTGTCATGGAATTGGGTACATTTATTGAAGGAGCAGGCTTGCCCAGGTATTTTGCAATATATTCAAAGAGCTGCTGGTAGGAACAGTTTTCAGCGGACAAAATAAAACGCTCCCTTGAAATATCGCTTTCCATTAAGCGTATCATGGCTTTTGAGATGTCCCTCACATCCACAAAACCATTGATCCCTCTCGTATAATATTTCAGGCCTTTCCATACAAGGGAGAATAATCCCGAATTGCCCCCTCCCCAGAAACCCGGTCCGAGAATGACCGAAGGGTTAACGATATAGGCATTCAGCCCTTCTTCTATCCCCCTCCAGACTTCGCGTTCGGCCCCATACTTGCTTTGGCCGTAAACGGAATTCCTTTTCGAGGGCTGCCACCAGGTGGTTTCATCTGAAACTCCGTCATTTAATGCCCTTCCAAGCACGGCAACTGAACTGACATAGCAGAATTTTGTGATGTTCCTGTCGATACAAAGGTTCACGAGGTTGGCGGTGCCTTCAATATTCACTTTCAGCATGGCCTCGTGGTCTTTCGGATAAAAAGACACAACTGCACCTGCATGGTAAACAATATCAATGCCTTCAAGCACTTCGCTGATAGCCACGAAATCCATGATATCAGCCTCAACCCATTCGATCTTACCAAAAAACTCATCCGCCTTATCAGAATAATATGAAAACACCTTCCTGACCATTTCGATATTGCTGGTTTTACGTTTAATCGCACGCACCGGATGGCCCGTGCTGACCAGGTCAAATAGTAAATGGGACCCCAGAAGTCCGGTCCCTCCTGTAACTAAAATCATATGATTGTGGTTTTTTTGCGGACTGCATCATCGGCAGAACCAGCGTTCAAAGTTCGCGAAGATTTTGATTTTTGACAAATAATCGGGAACTTTGGCGACAAATTAAAACCTCATCCTATGATTAAGAAACTCTTCCTTCTTTTTATTCCCTGTCTTTTCCTGCTTGCTTCCTGCAACCAGGGGGCTAAAAATGCTGACGTTAACAAAGCAGATACTGTAAGCCTTGCAGTAAAATCGTTTATCGATTCAGCCGCAAAATACGTTGAGAAACCAATCCGTATAGAAGGAACGGTTTTACATACCTGCAAAGAGGGTGGAAAACGCATGTTCCTGGCTGATGGGACCGACAGCATTACTGTGGAGGTAACGACAGGCGCCAATATTCCAAAATTTGACGAAAACCTTATCGGCAGCCGCGTGAAAGTGCTCGGGATCCTAAAGGAAGAACGGGTTGATGCCAAGTATCTTAATGAATGGGAAGCACAGACTAAAAAACCCGCCGAAGATCACAGCACAGGGATACACAGCGCAACTAAAGGCCATGAGGACCAGGGAACCAAAGAAACTCTGGATCAGATCAATTCCCTTCGCGACGATCTGAAAAAAAGCGGGAAAGACCATCTCTCTTTCTATTCAGTGGAAGCCATATCCTATACCGTAGCAAAATAGTATGCAGCGGAAGACTTTGAGGCGATGGAACAACGCTATCCATCGCGACCTTGGTTATTTCTTCTTCGGGATGACTTTTATTTATGCCTTATCGGGTATCATTCTCAACCATTTCAAATCAGGTGATTTTGCCCATCCCGATTACAGCAAGAAATACGAGCAGCTTACCGTAGCGCTGCCTGCCAATGCAGTTGCCGACAAAGCTTATGCGCTGAAAGTTTTGGAACAGGTACATGAGGAAAAACATTTCAGAAGCTTTATCCTCGGGAACGGGTATATCGACATCTTTTTCGATAATGGCAGCCTGTATGTTGACCTCAGCAGTGGCAAGGCCGAACTGGAAACGAAAACCCCTAGATATATCCTCAAGGAATTCAACCTGCTGCATTATAACAGCATCAAAAAATGGTTTACCTGGTTTTCCGACGCCTATGCTGTAGGACTTATCCTTATGGCAATTACCGGGCTCTTTGTACTCAGAGGGAAGAATGGTATTATGTGGAGAGGTGCTGTGCTGGCTGTTATTGGAATTATTATCCCGTTAATCATTATCCTTCTTTATACCTGATCATTTATTGGTCGGGAAGCCTGCCCCGTTGTAATTCTTAAATAACAGGGGCCTCGATTGGGGATCTGTATTGAAATAAATTTTCAGGAAAACCTTCTGTTTGTTCATATTTTCCCTGGCTACGTCGATAGCCAGTTGAAGCTGGTCGGTCCGCTGCTTCATGTCGGCATCCACTGCAACAACCTCTGAAAGGCTTCGCTTACATGAATCAAGGTAACTATAGCAAAGCTGAAGCATGCTTGTAATTTCAGGTTCCGGTTTTAAAGGAGTGAACCCGCGGTTCCAATAGTCAACATACTGGTTGAAGGCATAAATGCAGTTGTTGTAACTGACAACAGCATCATTGAACTGCTTCGAGTATTTGGCTTTTACAGCATTGGCAGTATTGTTTTTTTCGTTCACGATACATGCCCTGAGATAATCGGCCCAATCCCTGATGAGATTGTTTAACAGCCCTGCCGATTCAACCCTTCGTAATGCAGCCTGGCATTGGTCCTTAAAATCAAGACCCTGGTAGGTTTTGATACTGTCGGCATAAGAAAAGAAAGGCGTCCCTGCTGGAGCTGTTGTTTTTTCGATGTTGAAATCGGAGTTGCTGACTGGATAGTTAAGACATTCCCATAATGGGTCAAAAGGCATGTGGTCTTTGATCAGGTCCGCAGGCCTGATCATGAAAAACTGTTCGTTAAACTGTTTCGTATAGCCTCCGCTATCCATGAAACCCCCTCCCCAGGTAGGATCAAAACCGTAATATGATGTATCTATTACTGCGATAACCCATGCATGGCTGAGGTTACTGATATTACCGTTCTGACGGATGTACCCGTTGATAATATACGCCCTGATCGCGCAGGCATCACAAAGGGCTTTAAACACCGAGGCGTATCCCTGGCAAATCCCTGTCCTTGTTTGCATCGTATGCTCAACCAGGTCGTTGAAGGGAGTAGCTGCGTTCGTTTTGCCCATGTTCGCGACATCATAGAAAATATTCATGGCGGTCCAGGTATAGATCGCCCTGGCTTTGAGAGCATCTTCTTTGAAGGCTTTTGAAAAATACCGGCCGAGTGCATCCACTGAAACCTGGCAGGAATCCGGTGTATTTAAAGCAATGACATCTGCAGCTTTGAACTCGCTGATAACCTGCGCATGCAGGGGGATAAAACACAATGTCAGGAAAGAAAGGATCAGGTTTTTCATCTGTTAAAAATAAACGATAAAATCCGCATTACAATATATTAAATGAATTTTTTTCATTGAAAAAATTTTTCCCAGGAATTGTTAAAAATTTAGCAATACTTCATATCTTAGCGTAACTGATATTTGTAAACCGCAATTACTAAAACCAGGTATTATGAAAAAAACATTGCTGATTATCTCAGTTTGGCTGATGGCCTTATCGGTCATCGCACAGGATCAGGAAGTTAAGTCCGTCCGGACATTTAAGCCGCGTAAGTTTTATATCCAGATCGGATTGGGTGGAGGCGTCAGCACTGCTTCCTCCTTTGATATGCTTTATAAGTATTCGGGGAGTACAACCAACCCGACCGTCAGTATAGTGCCTGTCGGACTGGGTAACGGATTTAACGGGACTTTGGCTTTTGGATATTGGTTCAACAAATATCTGGGTGCCGAAATCTCAGTGTCAGAATTCATGGGTTTACCAGTAAAAGGAGACTCGGTAATTCATCTCATCGGGGCCTCGAAAGCCAGTGTTAAAGTCAGGGGTGGGATGCTCAGCGTGACACCTGCTATCCTGATTTCTGCCGGACTTGAAAAAGTCAATCCTTATGCCCGTTTCGGCTTGCAGATCGGGGTCCTTCCTGTTCTTGTTTCAAAATACTCCCAGGAAAATTCCACAACCAACCCCCCATCGAGCAAAGAAATGACCAATAGCTACTATGGGGGTGTTGCACTGGGATACACTGCTGCAGGTGGTGTCAACTTTAACTTCACGAAATTGCTGACTTTTTATGTCGAACTTCAATTCGCACATGCAACCTGGTCGCCAAGCTACAGCGAGATTACGAAATATACGGTGAACGGTGAGGACAGGCTTTCGGAACTGACGACCTGGCAGAAGGAAGCTGATTTCGTCTGGGAAGTGAACTCAAACGGAGTAATCGACCAGAGTCAGCCCCGCAAGGAACTTCGTAAATCGCTTCCCTTCAGTACAGTCAGTATTAACCTGGGGATAAAGTTCAGGCTGTAACGCCTCATTAAATTTATCAGGCATTTGTAAGCCCGCTGAAAATATTTTTCCGATAATACTTGACTTCAGGCTTAAAATTTAGTATTATTGTGGAATTATTTTAATATTATTTTAATATCATGGAAAAAGAAAAGAAATTTGTATTGTCAGGTTACCTCAGTGTACTGATGATCATTATCCTTATCGTTGTTGCTATCATCTTAATGGTGAATGCGAATGAAAACGCCGTTCCAATGATCATTGCCGGGATTTTTTTCATTGCGGCGGTCTTCATGTCTAAAGGCCTTATTGTGATCAACCCGAATGAATCATTTGTCCTTGTGCTTTTCGGGGATTATAAAGGGACCATCAAACAAAACGGGTTCTTCTTTGTGAATCCTTTTTACGTGAGAAAAAAGATCACTCTCAGGGCCAGGAACCTTAACAGGGAGCCCATCAAGGTAAATGATAAGCTCGGCAACCCGATTATGATCGGGATTGTACTTGTTTGGCAGGTAAAAGACACCTACAAGGCTGCGTTTGAAGTCGATGATTATGCTCATTTCGTAGATATCCAGAGTGAATCAGCCACACGTAAACTGGCCGGTCATTATGCCTATGACAACTTTGATGACGAGCAAAAGGAGATTACCCTTCGTGCCGGCGGTGAAGATGTTCACATCGCCCTCGAGAGGGAACTTTCCGAACGTCTTGCAATGGCAGGGATAAAAGTCATGGAAGCCAGGATCTCATACCTTGCTTATTCATCTGAAATCGCCGGCGCCATGCTTCGCCGCCAGCAGGCCACTGCTGTTGTTGCTGCAAGGACAAAGATCGTGGAAGGCGCCGTTAGCATGGTTGAACTTGCCCTTAATGCATTGAGTAAGAAAGGGATCATCGAATTGGATGAAGATAAAAAAGCAGCCATGGTAAGTAATCTGATGGTTGTATTGTGCTCCGACAAAGACACAACGCCGGTAGTTAATACAGGGACCCTTCATCAGTAGTATAATGCCTGAGAAAAAAACATTTGTTTTACGCCTGAATCCGGAGGTGTACAATTTGCTGGAAAAATGGGCGGCGGACGAATTTCGAAGTGTAAACGGCCAGCTTGAGTGGATCATCGAAAAAGCCCTGAAGGATGCAAAACGGAACCCATCAGGCGGGGAGAAAAAGAACAGCGGATGAAAAAATTCAATGAGTTGAATGCTTATCGCTCATTTTCATGGCCGGAAATGGCGCCCCAGGACTGGCTTATGGAGATAATATCACTGGCCGGACTGGTTACTATGGTATGTTATATCATTTATCATTACCCAAAACTGCCGGGTTCGGTTCCCAATCACTTCGATTTCAATGGGAGCCCGGATACATTTGCAGACCGTAATCAGGTTTGGATTTTGCCGGGTCTTTCAATATTTCTATATGTATTACTGCCCTCCGTAATGCGACTAAGACTGTCGTATGCTTCACCCAGATTTTTACGCAGAGTGCATTCTCAAAAGCAGTTTAATGGAAGGGTCAGGCTTCTGCGTTATCAAAAGATGATTATTGTCTGGGGATTATTTTACATTTCCGTTTCACTGATCAGGTTTTCTCTTCATTCAGGAAACGGTTTAGGTGGATGGTTTTTACCGGTTTTTCTCAGCCTTCTGATTATTCCTTCAATTTCCATTCTTCTCTTTTTAAAACAAAACCCTTAAACACGGGTTTGTGAATATTCTTTTGTGAACCTGTTGCCATCACGATGTTACACGTACCATTGCTTATTTTTATCGTGTATTCGTAATTGTTTTGCAATTCTTATCTTTGTTATAAAATCCTTCAGAATGAATTTTATTGAAGAACTGAGGTGGAGGGGTATGATCCACGACATGAGCCCTGGAACGGAAATTGAACTTAAGAAAGGCATGACTTCCGCTTACATTGGTTATGACCCCACCTCCGACTCTCTGCATATAGGAAACCTTGCCTCCATTATGATGCTGGTCCACTTCCAGAAAGCCGGCCACAAACCTTTTGCTCTGGTCGGAGGCGCCACCGGAATGATTGGCGACCCTTCAGGGAAATCCGAAGAAAGAAATCTCCTCGATGAGGATATTCTGAGGCATAACCAGAATTGCATTCAGAAGCAACTTGAAAAATTTCTTGATTTTAAATGCAACCCTAACCCGGCTGAAATGGTCAATAATTATGATTGGACGAAGGAGTTTTCTTTCCTTCATTTCCTCCGTGATGTGGGCAAACATATCACGATTAATTATATGATCGCAAAAGATTCTGTGAAAAACCGCATGAACTCCGGCACGGGTATTTCCTTCACTGAATTCAGCTACCAGCTGGTTCAGGGCTACGATTTCTGCTGGCTGTTTGAACATAAAAACGTCAGATTACAGATGGGAGGCTCCGACCAGTGGGGTAATATAGTTACCGGTACCGAACTCATCCGCCGTAAACTGGGAGGAGAAGCCTATGCCCTCACCTGCCCTCTCATAACAAAAGCAGACGGAGGAAAATTTGGCAAAACTGAAAGCGGCAACGTCTGGCTCGACCCTGAAAAAACCAGTCCCTATAAATTCTATCAGTTCTGGCTTAACACTTCCGACGAGGATGCTGCCCAGTATGTAAAAAAATTCACCCTTTTCACAAAAGAACAGGTAGATCATCTGATAGCCGAACATCAGCTTTCACCTCATTTAAGAATCCTCCAGAAAACCCTTGCAAAAGACATTACCATCAGGGTTCATTCGGAAGCGGACTACAATGCAGCCTTGGAAGCCAGCGAGTTGCTCTTTGGCAAAGGAAATAACGAATCCCTGAAAAAACTTTCCGAAGAAACCCTTCTTTCTGTATTCGAAGGTGTTCCGCGAAGCGAAGTAATGGCATCTACCCTGAAAGAAGGTATTGACATCATCGACTTCCTCTCCCATGAAACCGGCATTTTCTCTTCAAAGGGCGAGGCCCGTAGAATGATTAAAGAAGGAGGTGTGCAAATCAATAAACAAAAAGTCATTGAAGATTTGCGCATCAACGAAACTTTTCTTCTTAACGAAAAATATATGCTTGTCCAGAAAGGCAAGAAAAACTACCACCTTATTATAACAAATTAGAAGTGAAACAAATGAAATACCCATACTAATGTGGTTAATGCAAACCGGAAATGCCAATATGGGTATTCCATGTGACCATTAAAAAAAAATTATAAACACATGAAAACTAATCTAGAAAAACTGTTTGGTCCGATGATTTTCCGGACTATTTTGTATTTTTTCATTACCTTGGTAATCACTATATTACCAGGCACAATCCACGCACAGTGGAACACCAACACCTCCGTTAACCTTCAGATCTCAAGTCTTCCTATTGCCGATATGCAGTCGGCATCGACCACAGACGGAAAAACCTGGGTTGCCTTTTATCACGAGAACACCGGCAATTATGACATGAGGGCACAGCTGATTGATGCCAACGGTTACAAACTACTTGGAACGGATGGTATTCTTGTCAGCAATCAACCATCAGGCAGTTCCACCTGGGTCTTCAATGTTTGCGTGGATGCTTCAAATAACCTGATCATTGGATACCAGGATTTGAGATCAGGCTCTCCTCAGGCAGTGTTATATAAAATCTCAGAGGCCGGAACCAAGCTTTGGGCGGCTGATGGTATCGTCCTGGGCGGAGGTCTTGCTCCTTACCCTGCCGCACTTAGTAACGGGGAAGTGGCGGTGGCATGGATTGCAGATGCAGGAAATACGTTGAACCTTCAAAAAATAACAACCGGCGGAACCCTGGCCTGGGGAACGCCTATCCAGGTAAAAGTCGGATCGACCACAACCACCCGTGGGCAGATCGTTGCAAATACAGCAGGCAAATTTACGATGGTATACCAGGCGGGTAGTATGTATACTACCCTGTATGCTCAGATGTTTGATAATAACGGGACTGCATTGTATGCCCCTGTTCAGATCTGCGACCAGACAACAGCCGCATACAGGTATTATTCCATTGTTGCTGAATCCGACGTAACATATTATGGTTACTACAGCGCTACCGGCAACCGTTTTAATTCATTTGTCCAAAGGATAAATGCGGATGGCTCAATCCCCTGGGGCATGAACGGCTCAGCATTCAATACATCAGTTGGAACGTATGATAATTACCAGACAACGACTTTTATCAATACTACAGCCGGCTCGGATTATGTATGGTCTGTTTGTACATTTTGTGATTATAATCAGACCATTTATGGTGTTTATACCCAGAAATTCCTGAAGACCACAGGGGCAAGGCAGTTCACCGATGCGGGCAAGGTGGTTTTTCCTATTAACACAACAGCAATGCAGGCTCCCCCTGCAGATCTTGCCCTTATTTCCGACACGCCCATGTTCATGGTGTACGATGTGAATTACAAAATTTATGCAACCAGGCTGGACGCCAGCGGCAACTTTGTGTGGCCGGGTGATAAAGTTGAGATCAGTTCGACAACCACAAGTGCATCTTCCCCTAAAGGTCGTTATGGATTTACTCCCGACGGCCCAAACAGGTGCGCGGGTATATGGACCGAAAACCGGGGCTCGGCCGAACTTGGATATGCCCAGGGAATTTCAATAGGGGGTCTTGTTGGTATTACCGTGGCAACACAAGGCGGAGTACCGGCTGTGATTACGAATCCAGGGGGAGTTTTACAAATGGTTGCGACGGTTTTTCCTTCCTCAGCAAATCAGAATGTGACATGGAGCATTGTACCGGGAACCGGCAATGCCTCGATAAATTCAACCGGGCTGGTAACTGCCATAGGCAATGGCACGGTGTATGCAAAAGCGACTGCAGTTCAGGACATCACTATGAAAGATTCATTGCTGATCACCTTGTCGGGGCAGGTCCCCACACCACCGGTAGTCACAACCCTGGCCGCAACGAATATCTCCGGATCAGCTGCAACTCTTAACGGTTTGGTGAATCCAAATAATCTCAGCACTGCGGTGACCTTTAACTGGGGACTCACCGTATCGTATACCAATACTGTTGCTGCCACGCCTTCAACCGTAACAGGGATTACTCCCACAGCAGTACTCACGAGCCTGACAGGATTGTCGGAAGGTACAACTTATCATTTCCGTTGTTCAGGTGTTAATTCAGCAGGCACTACCAACGGTGCTGATCTTACCTTTACAACCTGCCTGACCCCGGCAGCACCTGGTACTATAACAGGCCTTGCGACAGTATGCCAGAACCAGAACGGGGTTACTTACAGCATACCTCCGATCACCAATGCAACAACTTACAACTGGACCGTACCCGCTGGCGCTACAATAACGGCAGGGAGCGGCACCACAGCTATTACGGTGAATTATACAACTAATGCTACTTCGGGTAATGTTACTGTTTGCGGGGCAAACTCATGTCTTACGGGAGCCACGGGAACAAAAGCTGTAATCGTAAATCCTGCTCCGGTTCCGACAATCACAGGTTTGAACAGCACATGCAAAGGTTCAACCAACTACACTTACACTACACAGGCAGGGATGAGTAATTATACCTGGACCGTTTCTTCAGGCGGTTCTATTATTTCAGGCTCAGGCACAAACGCCATTCAGGTTCAGTGGAACACTGCAGGTTTTCAGGATGTTTATGTAAACTACAGCAATTCTAACGGTTGCCAGGCACAAAATCCCACCACGTTTGATGTACTGGTCAACGATACACCTTCAGCTGCAGGTGCGATCAGCGGGTCTGCAAATGTTTGCGCCGGGGCCCGGGGTGTTGTCTACTCGGTGGATCCTGTTCCCGGGGCCGACACTTATGCATGGACCCTCCCTGCCGGTGCAAGTATTGCTTCAGGTTCGGGAACGAATAGCATCAGCGTGAATTTTGGCTTTAATGCTGTTTCTGGTTCCATTACCGCTGCCGGAGTTAACACCTGTGGCAACGGGACAAGTTCAACCCTCAGCCTTACTGTCAATCCGGCTCCTCCAACCCCGGCAATTACTGTCGACGGCTATCTGCTTACTTCCGATGCTGCTTCCGGGAACCAGTGGTACCATGATGGAACAGCTGTTCAGGGGGCCACTTCACAGACTTATACAGTTTTGGCCACAGGTTGGTATTGGACCGTAGTTACACAAAGCGGCTGCCCCTCCGATTCCTCGAACCATATCTACGTACTCTGGTTGGGCATAGGTGAGAACAACCCTGGCTCTGTTGAAATCTACCCTGTTCCCAATGATGGCCATTTTAACATCGCCATCAGCAGTGAACAAAAAATCATTTACCAACTGGATATTTACAATGACCTTGGTGTGAAGATTTACGGAGACCGGAGCATAACCGTCGATGGAAACAAGATCACAAGGGTCGATCTGGGCAAGGTTCCCGGCGGACTGTATACTGTTATCCTTCAAAGTCCTGACAACCGGCTTGTGCGAAAGATAATGATCAACTGAAAACAAAAGCCCCGACCTGAATGGCCGGGGCTTTTGTTTTAAATCAGGAAGGGATTACTTCACAAACTGTTTTGCATAATACCTGGCTGTAAGCTTTTCGCCTGTAGCCTTCTCGATCATATCGTTCCAATAATACCTGTTGGCCGGCATGAAAATTTTTGCTTTCAGATAGTCGCCGACAGCTTTATTGTTTGTAAAGCTCTGGAATTTGTAGTCCCCGCTTTTTATCACGTTGGTCACAATATAATAATACAACTGCGATGCCAGAAGCTCGCCCATAAGGTAATTGTGATAATAACAGGGAACTGTGGCAATATGAATCTTCGTAGCCCAGTCGGGTTCGTTGCGTCCCTCGGGACGTTTCAAAAGCTGGTATTTTTCAACCTGGTCCCACCACAACTGGTTCAGGTCCTGGTCGGGATTATCATACATGCTTTTTTCAAAATGATACATGACCTGGGCCCAACGGCTGAAAACAAGCTGGTCAAGCTGCAGGGTTTTAAAACAATTTTCAGCTATCCTGACTTTTTCCTCCTCACTTACACCAGCCATGTCCTTCAGCCATTGAGGGTTTGAAGAAAAACGGCCAAACATCATGGCAATAGCCTCGGTCGTAAAAGTATGAGCCGGGTCACGCAAAATAAAAGGAAGAGTGAAATCCTTGTAACTGTCGTACACCGAATGCCCGAATTCATGCAGCAGAGTGCCCATCCAGTAATTGTTAGGCTTGACATTGCATAAAACCCTTACATCTCCCAGTTTGTCTATATCGGTACAGAATGCATGCTGGTTCTTTCCTGGTTTTTCAAACAGGTCGCTGTTCTTCATAACTTCGTCAACCGGCAATCCGATCCCCCGGTAATATACTTTAACAAGCGCCGGGAGGTCTTTATCCTGGTAATATTTATCAAGATCCACGGCATAGATCTTCGGAGCCTGCTGGAAGAAACGGTTCTGGTAATTCCAGGGTTTCAGTTCGTCTTTGCTTTTCAGGTTGTAATACTTTACAAAATAATCGTCAATCTCACCTTTTGCCTTCGCAAATGAATCCTTCGTCAGGCTGTCCAGTTCCTCGAAAATCTTCCTTACATCGCGGGGATCCTGGTCGCCAAGGGTCAGGCTCATCTCATGGAAGTTCTTGAATCCAAGGTCACGGGCCACTTCGTTCCTGACCTTGACCAGCTTTTTCAGATCGCCGGCAACCAACGGACCAATCTTTTTCTGGGCTTCCCACACCTCCTTCTGGTATTTTACATCTTTCGAGTTGCGGAGTACATCTTCGACATCATTATCAGATAATTTCTTGCCCCTGACCTCGGTTCGGAAGTTACTGTACTTCTGCTCGATGGCAGATTGCATCCTGATCATTTTATTCAGTTTAGCCGTATCAGCTTTGGCCATAATAAATGAACGGTACAATACATCCAGTTCACGGGCCAAAAGACTGTCGGAGATCAGGCCTGAGATCTTTATCTCTTCCAGTTTTTTCAGGCTTTCCTTATCGGCATAAAAGGCCATTATCTTCATATTCAGGTCTTCCGACTTTTTATAGTCTTCGGGCTTTCCCGAAATGGATGCCGCCCAGGCCGCCAGGGTGGTTTCCTTGTAAAGTGGTATGATCACCGAATCATGCCTGGCAATAAATGCCTTCAGGTTGTTGTTCATTGTTTCTTTTTTTGAAGTGCAACTGCTGATCAGCAGCAAACTCACTGCCAACAGCATCAGAGTTTTAAAGGTTTTCATCATATTTGCGTTTGGTTAAATGTCTATGAGGATCTATAGCTCGCATCTTTACATCGCCGCTACGGTGTCACTTCGGTCGCAACTTCACATCGCCGCTACGGTGTCACTATGTTCCACCTGAGGCGGCTTATGTGAATTGCTCCTTTTGCTCCACCTGATGCGGCTCATGTTGAATGCTCGCTGGTATAAATTATTCGCAATTCAAAATTCGACATTCATTTCCCCAGCTCCCAGGTGCTCCCGTCCTTCCCGTCCTTCACCGTAATTTGCAATTCCGATAAGGTATCCCTGATCTGATCGGAAGTTCCCCAGTCCTTTTTCTCCCTTGAACTCTGCCTTATCCTGAGCACCAGTTCCATCAGGCCTTTTATACATTCCGAATTGTCGCCTGAAAGTTCGTTCTTTAATCCAAGAATATCAAAAACAAAGGTGTTGAATATCTTTTTCAGGGTTTCAAGATCTTCAGCCGTTATGCTTTCTTTTTTATCATTCACCGAATTGATGATCCTTACCCCTTCAAACAGGCTGGCGATGACCATGGGGCTGTTGAAGTCATCGTTCATGGCCTCGTAGCAGGCATCCTTAAGTTTCTTGATTTCATTTGACTGCGGATGACCAGTCCCGGTTTCCGAAGCTTGCAGCTTTTCCAATACTCCGATGGCTGCAAACAGCCGCTTCAGCCCCTTTTCTGCTGCCTGCAATGCCTCATTTGAAAAATCAAGAGTGCTGCGATAATGTGCCTGGAGGATGAAAAACCTGATGGTCATCGGGCTGTATGCCTGGGCGAGAGATGCATGAGACCCGGTAAAGAACTCATCCAGGGTAATAAAATTACCCAGGGATTTGCCCATTTTCTGGCCGTTGATCGTGACCATGTTGTTATGCATCCAGTATTTCACCGATTCATGCCCGAGGGCGCTCTGGTTTTGGGCTATTTCCGATTCGTGATGAGGGAACAGGAGATCCATCCCTCCGCCGTGAATATCAAAATATTCACCCAGGTACCTCGCGCCCATCGCCGAACATTCGATATGCCAGCCCGGGAACCCATCACTCCAGGGCGAAGGCCATCTCATAATATGTTCAGGCTGGGCTCTTTTCCATAATGCAAAATCGGCCGGATTGCGTTTCTCATCCTGGCCTTCCAGCTCCCGCGTATTCGTCATCAGGTCTTCGAGCACCCTGCCCGAAAGCTTGCCGTAACTGAACTTCCTGCTGTATTTTTCGATGTCAAAATATACCGAACCGTTTACCTCATAGGCAAATCCTGCTTCGAGTATCTTCTTTATAAATTCAATCTGTTCAATGATATGCCCCGATGCCCTGGGCTCTATGCTTGGGCGTTTCACATTCAGTGCATCCATGAAAATGAAATAACGGTCGGCATAGTATTGTGCTACCTCCATCGGTTCAAGCTGTTCCAGCCTGGCTTTTTTGGCGATCTTGTCCTCCCCCTCATCCAGGTCGTGCTCGAGGTGCCCCACATCAGTAATATTCCTTACGTACCTGACCTTGTACCCGAGATGCTGAAGATAACGGAAAACGAGGTCGAAGCTGACCGCAGGACGGGCATGCCCCAGGTGGGGATCTCCGTATACCGTAGGTCCGCAAACATACAACCCGACAAACGGGGGACTTATAGGTTCAAACACCTCCTTGCTCCTCGATAAGGTATTGAATAAAAATAACCTGGATTCCATGCTTTAAGGATAAACAATACAAAGGTAAAACTTTTTAGAACTTTCAGGAGTTGTCCTGGAAGCAATCAAATGGCATCAGGCCCTGTGCAAATCATGGATAAAGGTTCCGAAAGGATCAGAAGAAAATGTAATTGAATAACCTCGCCGTAAGCAGCGGGGATTCTTTGATCCTATAGGAATTTCAATCTTTGCTATAACCCGCTGCAAGCAGGTGAATGCGCTCGCTGGGATTCCATGTATGAAAGTTTTTTATTTTTATTTAGATTGATTTAATTTAAAATAATTGTTCTACCTTGCAGCAAATTTCGAATTAACACAAGTATTAATTTAACTGAAATGAATATGAAAAACCAGATATTATTGGGACTTATTGGCCTGTTCATGATGACAGGGCTTATGGCCCAGACAGTTGCGGAAGCTCCCCAGACCATGGTAGAGAATATGTATATCCTGCCTAAAAGGGGAATGGAAGATAAACTGGAAGCAGCCGTAAAGGCACATAACACAAAATTCCATCCCGAAGGACCATATGTTGCAGGGCTTCGCAAAATTGAATACGGAGAGAAAGCAGGTTGGTATGTGTTTATTTACGGACCAACAACATATGACAACCTTGACAACCGTCCCGAAAAAGCTAACGGACATGATGCCGACTGGAGTACGACCGTGGATCCTCTGATTGAGACTTACGGAACCACCAGTCTTTGGAACCTGGACAAGGATCTCTCCTTTGGGTACGATATTCTTAAGAAGTCGAAGTACTATGAAATATGGTCAGTTAAGCTGAAAGAGGGTGAATATTATCGTTTCAAGGCCCTGAGCGAAAAACTGAAGAAGGCTTATGAGTCTTTGGGAACCACTGCTTTTGTTGTGTTTGAAAGTCCCCTGCATAATTCCAATGGCCAGGATATAGGCCTGCTCTGGAGCTTCAACACCTATAAGGAATGGGCCGATGATCCGGGACCCAAGGCAGCTTTTGAGAAGATCTATGGTGCCGGGAGCTGGCAGAATATGATGAAAGAATGGAGGGATGTCTGCGTCGATTACAGCGATGAGATCCGCTCGTTCGTAAGGTAACATCAATTTACGTTTTAATATAACCAGTCCCGGCCCCGGCAAAATGCCGGGGCCGGGACTGGTGCTTGGCAAAAAATCCGGCCTCCCCGAACCTGTCTGTTTTTCAGAAAGCTTCTATTACTGGTTCCCGAGGAATCCCTCCCGGGAGATCACGGAATTGATCTATATCAATGGTGAGCTGGGGGATGACATACACCGGCTTTTTGCCGATTGCCGGCTCATCGTGCAGGTTCAGGATACACTGGCGAGGGAATATGGTACTGGTGTATGGCTTTGTAAAAACCCGGGGTCAAGTTTCAATGAGTTCTGGAAGCATAGAATTCCCCAGGTCACCAATCCATTCCGCAGATAAACCAAACCTGGGTTCCGGTCATGCCGGCCGCTTTGTGAAAACTGTGATGTTTGTTGCCAATGTCACAGGGTATGATCCCTGCGAATTTGTCTTCCGCAGTTAAAAAATTATTCTATTTTTGCGTTAACTTTTTAACAAAGCTCCCGATGGAAAAGATATTGGTTATAGGATGTTCAGGCCAGATCGGCTCGGAACTCACACTTGAATTACGAAAACTTTACGGGAACTCCAACGTCATTGCAACCGACATACGTCCAGCCCCCCCGGAGATCAGCCTGAGTGGTCCCTTCGAGATACTGGATGTGCTGGATGCCTCTAAACTTCAGCTTATCTGTGAACACGAAAAGGTAACCCAGGTCTATCACCTCGCAGCCATCCTTTCAGGGAACGCCGAAAAACGCCCCATGCCATCATGGGATATTAATATGCGAAGCCTGTTCAACGTGCTGGAGATCGCCCGCGAAATAAAGCTGAAAAGAGTTTTCTGGCCCAGCTCGATCGCCGTTTTCGGCCCTACGACACCACGCTATAATACCCCTCAGTATACCATCATGGAACCGAATACAGTATACGGTATCAGCAAGCTGGCCGGCGAACGCTGGATCGAATACTATTTCAACAAGTACGGGGTCGATACCCGCAGCCTGCGTTACCCCGGGCTCATCAGTTACAAGACCGAAGCCGGAGGCGGAACCACCGATTATGCCGTGGAAATTTTTTACGAAGCCATCCGCCATAATAAATACGAATGTTTCCTCGGGCCTGATTCTGCCCTTCCGATGATGTTCATGAGCGATGCCATCAAAGCAACAATTGATATCATGGAAGCCGATGCTTCGAAATTATCGCTTCGTTCTGGTTACAATGTGGCCGGTATCTGCTTTGACCCGAAAACACTCGCGGCGGAGATTAAAAAGCATTTGCCCGGTTTTGAAATCTCATACAAACCAGACTTCCGCCAGGCTATAGCCGACTCATGGCCTGCCTGCATTGATGACAGTGTTGCACGCAAAGACTGGGGCCTTAGCTATGTATATGACCTGGCAGAAATGACCAGGGTCATGCTTGAGGAAATCGGCAAAAGACATAGCGTCGCTTGACAAAACTTGTTTTTTCAGTAACTTTGTAAAAACATTCGTGATGTCAACCCTTGAGCTTCAAAACCAATTGATCCGAAGAATCCTAGATATTAGCGACCAGGAGTTTCTTGAGTATTTATGTAATATTGCAGGCAATGAAAAAACTTCTTCATACCAGCTTACTCCCTTTGAAAAGCAATTCCTAAAAGAAAGTTCTGAAGAATATTCAACAGGAAAAGTGAGATCAAACGAAAAGGTTTTTTCAAAAACAGATCAATGGTTAAGCGAATAATATGGACACTCAAGGCTGTTTCTGTTTTTAATAAAATCCTTGATTATTATTTTCAACGAAACGGTTCTAAAGTCAATAGTTCTATCCTGAATAAAGAGATAAAAGAAACTGTTAATCTTTTATAAAATACCCTTTTCTTGGTCGAAAAACTGAATACGATCAAATAAGAGTCCTGATCAAAGGGAATTTTAAAATTTTTTATCGAATCGACAAAAAAGAAATCATTATTATGATGGTTTGGGATTGCAGACAAGACCCGAACGATTATTCCTCTTTGTGATCTTCAAAGATCACCTTCCTGTATTTTGTGTAAAGGAATGAAATGATCAGCAGCAACACGCCCAGCACCACAAAAACAATGGTCTTCGAGATGGTGTTCAGGCTTGTAAGATCGTAGAAGAAGAGCTTGAGCAGGGTGACTGAAAAAAGAACTATAGCCCCGATACGTAAATGGAGCTTTTTCTTCCAGATACCGAGGACGATCAGCAGCAAAGCGTAAACACCAAAAAGTATGCTCAGTCCCAGCTTATAGGATTGTTCCGACCCCGAAAGATCCATCCAGTTGATAAGTTCGTTGCCGGCCATCGTGAGCAGGGTAATATGCAGGAAAATATCGAACTCTTTTTTCAGGTCCGTTCCCAGGAATTCCTGGCGCACATAAGAATAAACAGCAAAAAGCATCATTGCAAGAAAAACGAAAGAAACATAACGTATCCCGATGAGCATTATGCCCTTGTAAAAATATTCCGAAAGGTCCTGGCTCAGGTATGTCTCACGAAGCGTTCCCAATGCCAGCAAACCGATCGACAGGAACAACCCGGCTGCGGCAATGCTGAATCCCAGGTTGATGAGCCCGAGGAGGCTGCTCCTCAGTTTTGTGATATTCCCCCAGGAAACCAGGGAAAGGAAAAGCAGTGAATAACCAAGAAGTGAAATTGTTTTATACTGATGTATACTATCGTTCGAATATAAATGCACCTCCGATGCAGCATCAGTAACCTTAACAACTGTCTGGGAATAGAGCTGATTCCAAAAAGCAGAGATCTCCATGTAGAATGCGAAATAGAGTACGATCAGGAGCATGCCCGGTATAATGAAATTCATGACGTTGGTCAGGGCATGCTGTTCTGATACTGGAGAGATGTATTTTTTATTGATGTTAAGCACATTGATATATGTAAAGGAAGCGATGAACAGCAAAGAAGTGAAGAAATTGATATTGAACAGGGGAATGATCTTTGTTCCTTCCGGCCACTCACTGATAGTATAATAAGTATGGGGCCAGCCCAGTGTTACACAGAAAAATGCCAGTATCATCAGGATGTACGAAAGCAGTTCATACAAGGCTGTGTTCCCTTTCCTTCCGATCCTGAACAGCACTGCGGCTTCTGCTGCCCAGAGCATCGTCACCCAGTTGCCGTCGAGTTGCACCGGGATTGAAATAGTGAAAAAAGCAATCACGAGTCCGGCAGCAAAATAAAAGAGGTTCCGGTCTGACTCCTTCCACCGGTAAATAATGATGCTTACAATAAAATGGATCAACGCATTGCCCAGTGTAAATATCCCCAGTAACTTTTCTCCCCCTAAATGCTTGTATAACAATGCATATCCCAGGCCATAAAAAACGGAAGAATTGGTAAGTAACAGCAGGATGTCGTCGATCCGGAACTTTTCCTTCTTCAACAGTTTGTATGAAAGGAAAATGAGGTAGAATGTCACAAAGAAGATGCTGATAAAGATCCATGCCAGTGAGAAATGGCTTGCATCCTCGTATTTCGGAATGAACCAGGTGATGAATATCAGCCAGGTAAGCAGGAATGAAGAGTAGTAAAGAGGTTTCCAGTACTTCCTGAATGCGATGGCCAGGACCCCGGCGTTAATGATGGCCATATAACTGAACAGGATAACAACTTTCCCGGAGCCGTCGCTCAGCAGGAAGGGGACGGCATAGGCACCCACAAGCCCGATATGGGCTATGACCTGCAGGTTGTACCTGATTGCCGCCCAAACAGTAAATACGGTAAACAGCACCATCAGTGAAAATGTGGGTATAAGCGGGATAAGCTCATAAAAACTGTAGGCCGCGAAGGTGATAAAATAGAAGATGGCCATCGAGCCGCTTAGCAGGACGGCGCTGAAAGTATTGTATTGTTTTTTAAGGCGGATGGCAAATCCCATCAAGCCCAATCCAAGAATATATCCCAGGATGATCCTGGTAAGCGGGCTGATCAGATCATGATCGATCGCATATTTGGCGCCTATTCCCACCCCGATCACAAGAATGACGATTCCGATCTTATTGATCAGGTTCTCACCGATGAATTTTTCGATGTTTGTCCTGACATGAGGGCTTTCTGTTGTTTCGGCGGATGAATTTTCTACAGCTTTCTTCCATAGTCCCGGCTCTTCAACAAAGGGAACACTTTCAACGGGCACAACCACAGGCTGTTCTTCCGCTTGCACCGGGATGACAGTTTGAGTCTCCGCCGGAACCTTCATTGATCTGAGATCTTCTATCTCAAGGCGCAGTTCTTCTATTTCCTTATGAAAAGACTCCTGCCTTGTCATAAGGACAGTCAACTTCTCAAGAAGCTGTTCGATGGTAAGCTTATTTTCGTTCATATGATGCCAGCGGGAAGGCTTCTTTCAGCCTCACTCCTTTTTCGGTTTCGTGCACAGTGCAGCATTCATGGATGATATCATGCTCGAGAAAGAGGATGTAACCTTTTTCTGCAGCCTCTTTCATGAATATTTCTTTTTCTTCAAGTGTGATCAGGGGGCGGGTGTCGTAAGCCATCACATACGGCAGGGGCACGTGTGCTGTAGAAGGTAAAAGATCGGCCATGTAAACAAAGGTCTTATTATGATAACGGATCACGGGAATGACTTGGCCTTCGGTATGCCCGTTAAATATCCGCACAGACAGACCTGAAAAAAGTTCGGCCTTGTCTTCAACGAGATTCAACCTGCCCGCCTCTTTTATGAGAGAAAAATTTTCCTTCAGAAACGATGCCTTTTCACGGTTATTCGGATCGTTAGCCCAATCCCACTGGGTCCTGCCGGTATGAAAAACAGCATTGGGGAAGCTAAGGCTGTAGCCGGTGTGATCAGCGTTCCATTTTACCGCTCCCCCGCAATGATCAAAATGCAGGTGGGTCAGGATCACATCTGTAATGTCATCCGCCGTCATTCCTATAGAAGCCAGGGATTTTTCGAGGCTGTCGTCCCCGTTCAGGTAATAATTAGAAAAGAATTTTTCACTCTGCTTGTTGCCTATCCCGCAGTCAATAAGAATTTTATGCATGCCCTCTTCGACAAGCAGGCAGCGCATGCTCCAGTTACAGAGGTTATTCTCATCGCAGGGATACAATTTGCTCCACATCACCTTTGGCACTACGCCAAACATCGCGCCCCCGTCGAGCTTGAGATTACCGGTATTTATGACGTGGAGTTTCATTGTCGTCAGCATTCTAATGTTAAAAGCGAAAAGTGAAAAGCGAAAAGCGAAATTCAATTTTTTTTTCGCTTTTCGCTATTTCGCTACTTATATTCATTGACTGTCATCTCACCCTGTACCACCCGTAAGGCATTTGCGGCCATGGCCTGGATCTCATTATCTCCTGGATAAACCACGACTTTTGCCAGTTTCTTAACATGTTCGATGATGAAATCGATCACTCTTTCCGAATGAGCGATCTCTCCTGTAAGCAGTATGGCATCCACTTCTCCTTTTAAAACAACATACATCTCGCCTATGCATTTTGCAACCTGGTATGCCATCGCATCCATTATTTTTTTTGCTTTTTCGTCTCCGCCTTTGATACGGAATTCGATCGCACTAAGGTCAGTGGTGCCCAGGTGAGCCCTGATGCCTCCGCAATGGGTGAGCAGGCAGTAAACTTCATCGGCATGCTTTTTTTCAACAAGGCACATCTTTACGACATCTCCCAGGGGCAGGCTGCCGCTGCGGATCATCGAAAAGGGTCCGTCTCCTTCAAAGCCCTGGTTTACATCGATCACCCGGCCTTTGCGGTGAGCGCCTATGGTCGTACCATTGCCCATATGAGCGACGATAAGGTTCAGGTCTTCGTACTTCATGTTCTGGCTTTCGGCAAACAGCTTCGCAACCGCCTTCTGGTTCAGGGCATGGAAAATAGATTTTCTTTCGATGCCGGGCGCCCCGGTGATACGCGCCACATCTTCCATTTCATCAACGACGGTGCAATCGGCAATCATAGCCTTTGAACCCGGGATCGTGGCTGAAACAGCATCGGCAAGCAATCCGCAAAGATTAATGATATCATACCCGATCGGGCTGTTCTTCAGATCATGTTTCAACGCCTCATTCACTGCGAACACCCCTGAACTGACCGGTTTCACGAGCCCGCCCCGGGAGATCACTACCTTTACTTCGCTCAGATCAAATTCATTATTCTGAAGTTCTTTCAGCACAATCTGCTTACGGAATTCAAGCTGATCGTAAATCGTTTCAAATCCTGTAAGCTCATCGGTGGTATGATACCTGTTGTTAATGTACAGAAGCTTGTAATTCTGGTAGACCGCAATCTGGGTAACCTTATCCTTTGGGTTTACAACTAAAATGTTGAATTTCATATCGATACGTTATTTATAGCTACATGTTTCGACGATACTGGCCACCCACCTCGAATAAAGCATGGGTGATCTGCCCTATGGAGCAGAATTTGGTTGCTTCCATCAGGCTTTCAAAGATATTCATATTTTGTGTTGCAGCGTGCTTCAGCTGATTTATCGCTTTTTCAGATTCTTTGTGCCAGCATGTATGAAGGTGCTTCAGCATCCCGATCTGGTATTGTTTTTCTTCTTCTGTGGAACGGATGACTTCTCCCGGCAAATTAGTGGGAGAGCCTTTGCGCGACAGGAAAGTATTTACTCCGATGACAGGCAGTTTCCCGCTGTTCTTGAGGTTCTCATAGTACAGCGACTCTTCCTGTATCTTGCTTCTCTGGTACATCGTCTCCATCGCGCCAAGCACCCCTCCTCTTTCGGAAATCCTTTCAAATTCCATCATCACAGCCTCCTCGACGAGGTCGGTGAGTTCTTCGATGATAAAAGCTCCCTGCAGTGGGTTCTGGTTCCTGGCCAGGCCCAGCTCATGGTTGATGATCATCTGGATAGCCATGGCCCTGCGCACCGATTCTTCGGTAGGCGTTGTTATGGCTTCGTTGTAAGCATTGGTATGCAATGAATTGCAATTATCATAGATGGCATACAGGGCTTGCAGCGTAGTGCGTATGTCGTTAAAATCTATCTCCTGTGCATGCAATGAACGGCCCGATGTCTGGATGTGATATTTCAGCATCTGCGAACGGGCATCAGCCTTATACCTGTACTTCATAGCCTTCGCCCAGATGAGGCGCGCTACCCGGCCGATCACAGAGTATTCGGGGTCTGTCCCGTTTGAGAAAAAGAACGAAAGATTGGGGGCGAAGTTATTTACATCCATACCCCTCGCAACGTAATATTCGACGTAAGTGAATCCGTTCGAAAGTGTAAGCGCGAGCTGGGTTATCGGATTAGCACCGGCTTCGGCGATATGATAACCCGAAATTGAAACCGAATAAAAATTCCTGACATTATTGTCGATAAAATACTGCTGTATATCACCCATCATTTTCAGGGCGAAATCGATCGAGAAGATGCAGGTGTTCTGGGCCTGGTCTTCTTTCAATATATCAGCCTGCACGGTCCCGCGCACCTGGCAAAGGGTTTCGGTTTTAATCTTCAGGTAAACCTCTGAAGGCAGCACCTGGTCACCGGTGACTCCCAGCAGCATCAGGCCCAGTCCTTCATTCCCCGCAGGTAATTTGCCCTGATATTGAGGGCGTTTGCTCCCTTTCTTTCTGTAGAGGGCTTTAATTTTTTTCTCCGTTTCATCAACAAGTCCGTTTTCCCTGATATACTTCTCACATTGCTGGTCAATGGCGGCATTCATGAAGTAGCCGACCATAGCGGGGGCCGGACCGTTGATGGTCATCGAAACCGAGGTGTTGGGATCCAGAAGGTCGAAACCCGAGTAAAGTTTTTTGGCATCGTCGAGGCAGGAGATCGAAACCCCGGAATTGCCTATCTTCCCGTAAATATCGGGCCTGAGATCAGGGTCAAAACCGTACAGGGTCACACTGTCATAGGCTGTTGAAAGCCTTACAAAAGGCAGTCCGTGCGAAAGGTAATGGAAGCGCTTGTTCGTACGCTCTGGTCCGCCTTCACCGGCAAACATCCTGGTCGGATCCTCGGCCGTACGCTTGAAGGGGAACACGCCTGCGGCATAGGGGAATTCACCGGGCACATTTTCCCTGAGGTTCCATTTCAGAATGTCGCCCCAGGCCTCATACCGGGGAAGTGATATCTTTGGGATCTTAAGGTGAGAAAGCGATTCGGAATGGGTCCTGACTTTTATATCCTTACCCCTCACCTTGTATATGTAATTTTCTTCAGTATACGATTTAACCTTATCCGCCCAGTTTTTGATGATGCTGTAATTCTCGGTATCCAGTTTTTCAAGCTGCTCATCAAACAGCAGGTCCAGTTCGAGCATGAGGTTGCATCCGTGTGAATGCAGTCCCGGGTTTTTATCGCGTTCTTTAGGAGGAGTACTGCGGATGGCTTCGATGGTTTGCGAGATGCCGTAGAGCCTCTGGGCAATCTCCGCCTGCTCGGTGGTCCATTTGTTGTAACTCCTTACAGTATCGGCTATTTCGCTGAGGTAGCGCGTACGTGAAGGAGGAATGATGAAGATCCTGTCTTTCATCTCGTCCCTGCCTTCGAACCTGCTTCCGGATTCCAGGCCTGTCCGGGCCGTTATGGCTTGAATAAGGGCCTTGTAAAGCTGGTTCACTCCCGGATCATTAAACTGTGAGGCGACGGTCCCGTAAACCGGCATCTCGTCCACTTCCTTATCAAAGAGCTTATGGTTCCGCTGGTACTGCTTTTTTACATCCCTGATGGCATCAAGCGAACCCCGTTTGTCACCCTTGTTGACCACGACAATATCGGCAAAATCGAGCATGTCGATCTTCTCAAGCTGGCTTGCTGCACCGTATTCAGGCGTCATTACATACATCGAAAGGTCGCTGTGGTCGACGATCTCTGTGTCGGACTGGCCAATGCCCGACGACTCGATCACCACAAGGTCAAATCCCGCCGCCTGGAGGATGATCGTTGCGTCTTTTACATATCGGGAAAGCGCAAGATTCGATTGCCTCGTAGCCAGGGACCTCATGAAAACCCGGGGGTTGAAAATAGCGTTCATGCGGATGCGGTCTCCAAGCAAAGCCCCGCCGGTCTTGCGTTTTGTCGGGTCGACTGAAATGATGGCTATGGTCTTGTCATCGAAATCGCTTAAGTAACGCCGAACCAGTTCATCAACCAGGGAGGATTTACCTGCACCGCCGGTACCTGTAATCCCAAGAACCGGAATCATAATTTTCTCTATTTCGCCTTTTCGCTTTTCGCTTTTCGCTATTTCGCTTTTCGCTATTTCGCTATTTCGCTTTTCGCTTTTCGCTATCTCGCTTTTCGCTATTTCGCTATTTCGCTTTTCGCTTTTTACATTCTCCAGTTCTTCCAGCACCGGCCTTGCCTTCTCCGGCTGGTTCTCTGCTATCGTTATCAAACGGGCAATCGCATTGATGTTACGATTCAGGATCTCATCCGCAGTCACATCATGAAAATCATCCAGGGCAAAATCGCATTTCTCAAGCAGGTCGTTGATCATCCCCTGAAGGCTCATGCTCCGGCCGTCATCAGGGGAATATATTCTTGTAATCCCGTAATTATGAAGGTCTTCAATCTCATGAGGAAGTATAACGCCTCCGCCGCCGGCGAAGATTTTTATATGCCCCCGGCCCTGTTCATGCAGTAGGTCATACATGTATTTCAGGAATTCATTATGCCCGCCCTGGTAAGAAGTGAGGGCAATGGCCTGCACATCTTCCTGTATCGCGCAATCAACGATCTCCTGAACAGCCCGGTTATGCCCCAGGTGGATCACTTCTGCTCCGCTCGCCTGCAGGATACGGCGCATGATGTTTATGGCTGCATCATGCCCGTCGAACAGGGAAGCTGCCGTGACAATCCGGATATGATTCTTCGGTTTATACGGTTCGGGTAGTTTCATCGATCCGGCTTTAATCGTTCATGATCGCCCTCGAAATGATGATCTGCTGGATTTCGCTCGTACCTTCGTATATCTGGGTGAGCTTCGCGTCGCGCATCAGCCTCTCAACGTGATATTCTTTCACATACCCGTAACCTCCGTGGATCTGCACGGCTTCGGTGGTAACATACATGGCTGTCTCTGCAGCCCAGTACTTGGCCATAGCGCTGGCAGTGCCGTAAGGCCTTCCCTGGTCCTTCAGCCAGGCCGATTTCAACGTGAAATAACGGGCCGCTTCAATCCGGGTATGCATCTCGGCCAGCTTGAACGCAACCGCCTGGTGGTTGATTATTTCGGTTCCAAAGGCTTTGCGCTCCTTTGCATATTTTACTGCCCTTTCATAAGCACCCTGGGCAATTCCCAAAGCCTGTGAGGCGATACCGATACGCCCCCCTTCAAGGGTTTTCATCGCAATTTTAAATCCCATACCCTCATCGCCAAGCCTGTTTTCCTTCGGGACCTTCACATCTGAAAACATCACAGAATGGGTGTCGCTGCTGCGCATCCCCATCTTGTCTTCGTGCGGTCCAAGCGTAATGCCGGGTGAATGGCGGTCGACGATCAATGCATTGATCCCTTTATGCCCTTTCTCCTTGTTGGTCTGGGCAATCAGGATATAAGTTGAAGCTGAATTTCCATTCGTGATCCAGTTCTTTACCCCGTTCACCAGATAATGGTCCCCCATATCGATGGCTGTCGTCCTTTGCGAGGTGGCATCCGACCCTGCTTCAGGTTCCGACAGCAGGAAAGCGCCTAACTTCTCACCCCGGGCTAATGGTTTCAGGAACTTCTCTTTTTGTTCTTCAGTCCCGAATTCCTCCAGCTCAAAACAAACGAGCGAATTGTTTACCGATATGATCACGGCAACGGAGGAGTCAACCTTTGAGAGCTCCTCAAGGGCAAGAACGTAGGAAACCGTATCCATCCCTCCCCCGTCATATTTTGGATCGACCATCATCCCCATGAAACCCAGCCCGGTCAGAACTTTAACATGCTGTGTCGGAAAAATGGCTTTCGTATCCCGTTCAATAACATCTTTAATCAGCTCCCTCTGTGCATATTCACGGGCCGATTGCTGGATCATCAGCTGTTCTTCGGTAAAATCAAAATTCAACATATGCGAATTATTTAACTCGGAGATAGAATATATACAGACTGCCGGATTCAAAATTTTCTGCAAACTTCAGAGTGTCGCTTTTAAGATTGAGGACTTCGACCTTGATTTTTTCCTTCGAGGACAGGTTTTTCAGAGTCAGTGTGTTTTTCTTCTTTTTCCAGGTATATTTATCAGATTTATTCGCATTTGTTTTCACAACTGTCTGATCGGGAAAGAATTCCAGTGATGAATTTTTAAACACAGAGGTGCCTTTACTAATTTCGCGCAGTTTGCTTTTGTCCAGCTGCTGCCTGTTAACGGAAGACGTTGTGGTTGCTTGTTTCCTGGTTGTATCGCCCGAAGATGCAGGTTGTTTAATATATGCCGATGCATTAAGGACTGTTGTCGTTTTTAAGTATTGCCATTTCCCTGTGAGGTCCTTGAAATTAATCTGAACAGCAGCGGAACCCGTCTTCTGAGCCACTGCAGGTATTCCAATGATAAGGACCGAAATAAAAAGTAATAGATAAGCTGTGAGCTGATTTTTTTTCATAGGATTGTTTTTTTATCAAACGAAAAGACAAAAACTTTATTATAATTCTTTATCAACTTCGACTGTCGAATCCTTCGTATCGGAATGAATTGTAAATCCCTGCTTCCTGAATACCGAGATCATCCTTTTATTGTCTGTGGTAGTCTGGGCAACAATTTTTTTCAGGTTCCATTTCCCGGCAATCCTGATGCAGAAATCAGTGATGATATTTCCAAGATCTTTTTGCTGATAGGCATCAATGATGAGGATGGCATACTCAACGGTTTCATGATCAGGATCGGCTATGAGCCTTCCAACTCCCACCAGTTTACGCTGGTTACCTTCCTTTACTTCAGCTACGATGGCAATCTCCCGGTCATAATCGATATAGCAGTAACGTGTAGCCACCTCATGTGACTGCCACTGGAAGAAATACCTGAACCGGCTGTAAAGGGATTCTTTTGAACAGTTGCCCAGCATTTCCAGCCAGAGGGGTTCATCCTCCGGTTTGATCGGCCTCAGAAGGACTTCTTCCCCTTTCGGGAGAGTAAGCGTTTGGACATATTTTTCAGGATAAGGATGCAGTGCAAGATGTGCAAAAGGAAGCTGTTCTTTTCCTGCAATATGGGTATCTATCATGGTCCTCGCATCCAGAGCTACAACATCTTCCGTGGTTACAAGCAATGGATTGATGTCAAGTTCGGTGATCTCAGGATAATCTGCTGCCAGGTATGACAGGCGGATCAGCGTCTGTATAAGCCTGTCAATGTTTTTGGGCGGACTTCCCCTGTAGCCCTGAAGCAGGGGGTATATCTTCAGCGATTCCAGCATCTGCCGGGCCAGTCTTTCATTCAGGGGTGGGAATCCCAGAGCCTTGTCGGCAAAGAGCTCTGCCGTGATCCCTCCCATTCCAACCATCAGGACTGTCCCGAATACTTTATCTTTCTTGATCCCGAGGATGAGTTCCACGGCATCCTTTTCGGTTACCATCTTTTGCACTGTGATCCCTTCAACACAGGCATTCGGCCGTTTTAGTTTCACTGAATCCAAAATCCGTTCAAAAGCGGCTCTCAGGAGTTTTTCATCCCCCAGGTTAAGCTCGACACCTCCCACATCGCTCTTATGGGTGATGTCGGGCGACTGGATTTTAAGCACGACGGGATAGCCGGTTTTTGCCGCAATTTCTACAGCTTCGTCAGCATCCTGAACAAGTATTGGCCTTGTTGTTGTAATGCCATATGATTCAAGGATAAGCTTCGATATATCCTCAGATAATACTTCCCCTTTATCCCGGATAAGTTTATTGAATTTTTGGCGCATTTTTTCCCGGTCAATGCTGAACTCCACCGGGATATCCTTTGGCGTTTCGTAGAGGGTTTTCAGGTTTTTTGAATAGGCGACAAGGGTCATGAATGCCTTGATCGCCTGTTCAGGAGTGCGGTATGATGCAATCCCGGCTTCCACAAGGATATCATCGGCCTTGTGCATGCTCTGTCCGCCAAGCCATGCGGCAAGTATCGGTTTCCTGGTCGTGGAGACCAAGGCGCTGATCTCCCTGGCCGTGGCTTCTGTATTGGTCATCGCCTGGGGCGTAAGTATCACCAGGATTGCATCCACGTTATCATCTTCGAGGACGATCTGTGTTGCTTTCGAAATTCGTTTGGCCCGTGCGTCTCCAAGCACGTCTACGGGGTTACCATGCGACCAGTACCCGGGCAGGTTCTCATTGAGTTTCTGCATGGTCTCTCCGGATAGTTTGGCAAGCACCCCGTTTGAAGCAATCAGTGCATCTGTTGCCATAACGCCCGGTCCGCCGGCATTCGTAATGATGCCAAGTCTTGGCCCCTGCGGGATCCTGTTTCTCCCTATCAGCTCGGCTACCGAAAAGATATCCCCTATCTCGTAAACCCTGGCAAGTCCCACCCTCTGGAAAGCTGCATCGTAGACTGCATCTTCCGAAGCCATAGCTCCTGTATGTGATGCCGCCACCTGGGCCGACTCGGGGAACCTGCCTGCTTTATATACGATGATCGGTTTCTTGCGCGCAAAGGCACGGGCCGCGGTCATAAACTTCCTCGGGTTTTGAATGGATTCGATATACAGTATGATACAATGCGTATTCTCATCCTCACCAAAATAATCGATCAGGTCGCCGAACTCCACATCGAGGGTGTTCCCGATAGAGACAAAATACGAAAATCCTATTTTTCCTTCTATCGCCCAGTCGAGGACCGAAGTACAAAGAGCTCCCGACTGTGAAATGAAAGCAATGTTCCCCTGCTTCGGCATCTCGGCGGCAAAGCTGGCATTGAGTTTCAGGGAAGGAACTATGATCCCCAGGCAGTTTGGGCCAAGCACCCTCATGCCTTTATACTGTTTAACCTCGTTGCGAATTTCTTCTTCCAGTTTTTTCCCTGCTTCACCTGTTTCCTTAAATCCGGCTGAAATAATGATAATCCCAAGTATCCCTGCTTCCCCGCATTCCCTCACAACTGCCGGTACTTTTTCGGCCGGCGAGCAGATGATCCCTAAATCAGGAGCCCTCGGAAGGCTTTTCAAATCAGGGTAGCATGGTATTCCCATCACTGCTTCATGATCCGGGTTCACAGGGTAAACAACCCCTCGGAATCCTCCGCTAACCAGGTTTATCAGCACTTTACCACTTACCGAATTGGGGTTTGTTGTCACCCCTATCAAAGCGATCCGCCTGGGATTGAAAATGTTGTTGAGTTTATGGATATTCATTTCTGTATCACAGATGTAACTGCAAAGATACAGTAATGAATTTCATCCTTCAGGTTTTTCAGTCGTTCAAAAACAGTAACTTTGTCGCATTGTATTACCAAAATACCTGCAAGAACGATGAAAGAATCAGCTTACCGGTCATTATATAATTTTCTCTTTAACAAGGCCAGTTTGCGGGAAAAAGCGCTCCAGGCCAGTGAAGAACGCCTGCAGACTCTCATCAATTCATCCCCGGATATTATATGTTTCAAAGATGCCGAGGGAAGATGGATGCAGGCAAATGACAGCATCCTCGATCTTTATGGCCTGAAAGGGGTAGACTATAAAGGCAAGTCGGAGTTTGAGCTTTCCGATTTCACTGCCCCGATTTACCGGGATGCTTTCCGCAACTGCCAGGGCTCAGATGACCTGGCCTGGGATTCGGGGACTACTTCACGCACTATTGAAAAAATACCTGATATTCATGGGAAGATTCATGTTTTTGACGTTGTAAAAGTTCCGCTCTTTTTTCCTGACCGCAGCCGTAAGGGCCTTGTCGTCTTTGGGAGAGATATCAATGACTTCAAACAAACTGAATCTGCCCTAAGAGAAAGCGAGGAGAAATACAGGCAGATCGCAGATAATACTTCAGATGTGATCTGGATGATGAACGATAAAATGCAGTATATTTATGTAAGCCCTTCGATTTTTAAACAAAGGGGATATACTCCTGAAGAGTTCCTCAATCTCAAACTTTCCAATATCTATCCTCCTGATTCATTAAATAAGATTAAGGATCTCTATTCAAGCAGTCTTGCCCTCGCCCTCGAAAGAAAACTGCCAAAGGATTTTTCGCTGACCCTTGAACTGGAACATTATTGTAAAGACGGGTCTTTGCGGGCATCGGAGGTACACACCAACCCCGTTTTCGACCAGGATGGTAAAATCCTGGGGGCTCACGGTGTTTCCCGCGATATCACCGACAGGAAACAGGCAGAAATCATTTTACGGGAAACTGAAGAAAGGTTCAAACTTGCTTTCCGCACGAGCCCTGATTCCATCAATATTAATGAACTTGAAACAGGTTTGTATATTGAAGTCAATGAAGGATTTTGCAGTCTTACAGGATATACAAGGGAGGAGGTGATTGGCAAAACCTCTTTAGAGATCAACCTTTGGGCAGATTCTGCCGACCGCGGCAGGTTGGTCGAGATTCTGAAAAAAGATGAAAAAGTTCAAAACTTCGAAGCGGCGTTCCGTTTCAAGGACGGCACAGTGCATACAGGCCTGATGTCTGCCTCAATTATCCATCTGAACGAGGTTCCGAACATTATTTCGATAACAAGGGATATTGAAGAAATGAAGCAGGCTGAACGTGAACTCTTCCGTGCGAAAGAAGCTGCAGAAGAAGCTTCCCGCTTGAAGACTGCTTTCCTTAATAACATCTCACATGAAGTGCGGACGCCTATGAATGCAATCATAGGTTTCACCGAACTCTTACAGTCAGATGATGTTACCGGTTCCGAGAAGGACAGGTATTTTGGGATCATCAACTCAAATTCGAAACAGTTGCTGAGCATCATAGACGATGTGCTCGAGATATCACGCATGGACAGTGGAAGAATACCTTTCAATCCGGATGCCTTCTTACTTCCGGAACTGATTGAAGACATTCATTTTTCAATGAAGGAAATGGTTGTCAGCAAGGGAATTCAATTCCGGTATTCGATAGATAACAAAGGCGGGTCTGAACAGGTGATCGCCGACAGAGAGAAAATTAAGCAGGTTATTACCGGTCTTATTGGTAATGCCAGCAAGTTTACCCAAACCGGAACAATCAGTTTCGGGTGCACTATTACTGAAAAGGAAATTGAATTTTATGTTCGCGACACCGGTATAGGAATCCCATTGGAGGAACAGGACAAGATCTTTGACCGATTCTACCAGATAAACCATGAGGCCTTAACAGGTTTAAGGGGGACCGGGTTGGGACTGAGCATTGCGAAAGGGCTTGCAGAAGTAATGGGCGGCAACATACGTGTTGAATCATCACCGGGAAAAGGTTCAGTATTCTTTCTGAACATTCCCTATCAGGAGCCCGGATCAGCTGCTGTTACCGTCGAGCACAGAAAATCTTTTTCCATTGAGGATCTTATCATTCTCATAGCTGAAGATGAAGATTATAATTATGAACTGTTGCATATTCTGCTGTCAAAAAAAGCAAAAAACATTATCCGTGCCAAAAACGGAGCCGAGGTGCTGACCATACTTGAAAGACTGAAACCTGATCTCATCCTGATGGATCTGAAAATGCCTGTCATGAATGGATATGAAGCCACTCGTAAAGCTAAAGCCATGTATCCTGATATCCTGATCATTGCCCTTACGGCCTATACCCAGTCTGAAGAAGAAAGTCGTGCCATGGAAGCAGGATGCAGCGGCTTTATAAGCAAACCGGTACGGAAAGATGAACTTATGGAATCCATCAGCAGAAGTGTCAGGAGCTGAGGGTTATATCCTGGTTTTCAATCAATGGTATGAACCCCGGGGTAAGCCCCTGCCCCGGGTTCCGCAGTGGGCTGCGATGAATTTACCACGAGAGATTAAAGAATCTCTACCGGCTTATTATGAATTTCCCGCTGTCTCTGAAGTCCCGGCCTGAAAAAACATAGAGATAAAGCCCGGCCGGATAAGCGGTAGTGCTGATCGTAATTTCAGTTTGACCTGCAGCAGCTGAAACCTCATCCTTCATCCGCCCAAAATCATCATAAATAACAATCCTGCCATCGTTCCCGCTCAGCAGTCCGCCGAAACGGAAAGTAATATGGTCTGTGGCCGGGTTGGGAAGCGGTTGAAGCCTGGCTTGCAGGCCATGTTCAGTAACGGAGCTGACGATGTTGTTGCCCGAAATGATCTGAAATTCCGGGTCGAAGATCAGTGAATCGGCATTAAAAGGTATGCGAACCTTAAACAATTCTCCCGAAAAGGTGTTTGTAACCCTGATCAGGGTATCATGGCCGGTGTTTTTCAGTTTCAGTTGCACAGGCAAAGCAAAGAAGGAGGCCGTGGGGCTCGACTGGGTCTGTCGCAGGCTGAAAGCAACGGTATCAGCTGTTTGTGACCAGTTTACCTGGTACTGCGGATAACCTTCCCCTGTATACCAGTCATTAAAATACCATGTCAGATCCTGCCCCCAGGAACTTTCGAGATGGGCTTTCAGGTTTTCCGTGCGTGCGAATTGATAGGCTAAACTGAAATCATCGAGATAATTGTTCAGCCCTGTAAAAAAGGCCTGATCGCCCATGATCCACCTCAGCTGATGCAGCACCATGGCTCCTTTTGCGTAGGAAAGCCGGCCATCGAAGATCCGGTCAATGTTGTTCGTATCACTGCAGTAAACCGAACCTCCCGGCCGGGAAGTGATCTGTTGAATTCTCACCTCCCTGAACCGCGTCCAGAATTCCGGTAAGAGATGTTCGTAACAGAGTCCCGAGAGGTAAGTGGCAAATCCTTCATTCAGCCAGATATCAGTCCAGCTCCCGCAGGTGACCTTGTCGCCGAACCACATATGCCCCAGTTCATGGGCAATCAGCTCAAACTGAAAATCGGCTACGAATGTCATGGTCTGGTGTTCCATGCCGCCTCCCCATCCAAACTGGGCATGACCGTATTTCTCGCGCTGGAATGGATAGATCCCGAATAACGTATCGTACAGCTGTATCATCGGGATAATTGATGGAAGCTGAGCTGCGGCCGTTGCTGAATCTTCAGGATATACGAAATTTAAAACATGCAGGTTGTCTCCGCCAAAAGGAACCAGCTGGGTAAAGCTGACATAATTGGTCACGGCCAGGCAGATCAGGTAAGCTGCAACCGGGTAACGGTGTTTCCAATGATACACTTTATTGGCGCCTGCCTGATAGGTTTCAACCAGTAATCCATTGCTTGCTGATTTATATGCGGATGGAGCGCTGATAAAAATATCGACCGAGTCGGCTTTATCAGTCAGGTCGTTTTTGCAGGGCCACCAGTTGCTTGCCCCGTAAGGTTCAGAGAGAGTCCATAGCACCGGGACCCCGTTATGGGTAGCCTGGACGAAGGTACCGAACCCGTCATCCGGCGGCACGCCGTGATAATAAACAGTAAGGGAATCAAGCAGATTCCGGGGTAAAGAATTCGGAAAGTGCACAGTCAGGAGGTCCGAAGAATGGAGCCAATTGACTGCAGGCTGACCATGGTAGAACACACTTTCAACCGTTAGCGCCTGGTGCATGTCGAGCACCAGGGAGTCAAACCCCGGCTGCATCGGTTTAAACAAAACGGTGACATTACCCGAAATCTGCCTTACCGATGGGTTAACGACCCAAAAACACCGGTAATAGGATACATCGTAAGCGGATATTGTGGTCCTGTGCCCCGGCATGATTCTCCTGGCAAATGCATCCTTTTCCCCCTTCGCGATGATGTTGAGCTCATCGGGCCTGAAAGTAACCTGGGCCTGCAGCAGACCAGAGAACATGAAGCAAATAAACAGCAAGGTTTTGTTCATATTCAGACTCGTTTTTCGGCAAATAAAATACCCATACTTACCAAAGTAAAGTTACGGCTTTTTTCAGCTACTGCCTCATGGCATTCAGAATAACCCCTAAAGCTACTTTCCCTGGTCGGCAAGATCGGGATTTAATCCGTTCTGCACTTTTACAATTTCAGGCATAAAATCCTTTAATGCTGGATATTTAACGCGGTTGTTTTCGTAAGTTGACAATGCACTGACGAGTTCATCAATCCACAGGAATCCCTTACTTTTCTCAGTAAGCAGCATGCTTTTAATTTTGCCGTCTCCTGCATTTTTTTCCTGGTAGTATCTAATAACACATGACCTGACGAGAATCTCATAGGTCATTGTTTTGGCCGTTCCATATGCCTGCTTCTGAAGAATCTTGGATGATTTCCGGTAAAGCTTTTCCGCCATTGGTTCCATCTCTTTGAAACAACCATCAACTAAAGGATTACAGAAAGAGTGATTATATTCATGAATAATCGTTTCGGTAACATTATTTGAATAAACAGGCTGGCCAAGGCTGTCGGTTTTCCAGGTCCCGATAATGGCATAAGGTTCTTCCTTTCCGTCTTTAAACTTTGCCTTCATCCCATAGTTGCAGCCCCCATTGGTCAAGCTGACAACCAGGTGAAAATCCCCGCCGGGGCTTCCCCCGTAAAATGACTGAAACCAGGTAAAATCAACCAGGTTTATCAGCTTACTGAAATTAGCCTGGGCAATAGCATATAAAGGACCATGGCTTAGAAAGAACTCGTGGAACTTCGAATCGGTATAAAACCCATTCAGCAATTTAACGAACTTTTTTGCGCTTTTTTGACCCCAGCGATCGTCCAGGCTTTCATCCGAAAGACCTTCCTTAAACCTGATCCCGTCTTTGATTTCAATGTTCACAGCCATTGACATCACGGCATCAAATGAAACTCCGTTGGTTTGCCAGAGTTTCCGGGTAAAATTTACAAGTTCAGAATCTTTATAAGGAGCAAAATACCGGTCGATATCTCCTGTGTAACCAGGGATTTTATTATTGACGTATTCCTTTGCCCCTGCCAGGCGGAATACAATGCTCAATAATTCCATGCGTTCATCAACGCTAGGCAACATTGTGGCCTTTTGACATACTCCCGACAAGGTGATAATCACAAGAATCAGGGTGGATAAGAATGTTTGCATCTTGATCAGTTTATTCCAAAAGTTGCAGTTTATTAAGTGCTTCAAACTTACATAAAAAAGCCGGAGGGAACTCATTGATCAGCTGCTCCCAAGTCGTATCTGCCATATTTTTTTCAAAAACCCTATCACTTATAAAATTTGGCCGGATTAATTAATGAACAATTTCAAGTAATCAATGGCAATATTTTTCGTATTGACAGTGAATATTTGGAGGCGGAAATTTTACAACGCCAATGATAATATGGGTATTCCATCTGACCTATTGGTAAAAAATAAATATTAACAGATGAAAAACAAGAATAAGATTATAGTTCCCGCAGAAGTGATCATGAGCAAAATCTATTTAATTCGAGAAATGAAAATAATGCTGGATATGGATCTAGCCCAGCTCTATGGAGTCGAAACTAAACAACTGAAAAGGGCTGTCAGTCGAAATATTGATCGCTTCCCGGTAGATTTTATGTTCAAATTATCAACTGCGGAATTTGAAAACTTGAGGTGCCAAATTGGCACCTCAAGTTGGGGAGGAGCCCGGTACATTCCTATGGCATTTACAGAGCAGGGAGTTGCAATGTTATCAAGCGTTTTAAATAGCGACAGAGCTATTCTCGTAAACATTCAGATCATTCGGATTTTTACCCGGATGAGAGAAATGTTGTTAGCTAATAAGGATATCATTGAGAAGCTTACACTTATGGAGTATAAACTTGCTGATCATGATGACAATATTTTGCTGATCTTCGAATACCTGAAGCAACTCGAGCAGGCCAAACAGCAACAACAAGACCAGGCAAAACGGAAAATTATCGGGTTTAACAGACCGGAAGAATGACTCTCAAAGAATCAAATCAAAGGCAGTTCCTCGTTAGGCTATCTTCACGGCTGCCGGTAAAAACCTATTTTTGTACATTGTAGCTCTTCGCATCCAGCGCCTTCACGCTCCACATCTTCAGGAAACGTTCGACTTTAAGAGTGTCGTAACCGGGAACTTTTGGATTGGGGTATTCGAAGCCGTCGCTGTCGACGGTGTTTAAACGCTGGCCCTTTGAATCAAGGATCACGAAAACCGGGAACCCGAAACGGTTGGGATACTGGTATTCTGCAAACAGGGTGTAGTCCCGTTTGGCTTTGTCTTTTGCGGAGGGAACGTTGATCAGAACGTAGACATAGTTGGCCTTCATGAGCGAGTCAAGCTTCGGATAGCTGGTTACCAGCGCATGAAACCTCATGCACCAGGGACACCAGTTGCCTCCGAACTGCATCATGACGTTTTTATTCTCTTTTTGAGCCTGGGCAATCGCTTTCTTAATATCGGCCCGGGCATCCTGGTTTTCATTATAAGGTTTAGGCTGCTGGGCATATGACATCGTCAAACCCAATAAGAGTGTAAGTGTCAGAATTATTTTTTGCATATTTTTGATGTTTATAATTTAACAATGGCGGATCAAAGTTAGGAAAAACTCTTTTACCCTCCGGTTTTTGTAGCTTCTTCTATCCATGGCCCCCCCAATCCCTAACCCCTAACCCCCTACCTCCCGATGAAAAAAATTTTATTCTGCGGACTGCTTCGGCTGCTGTTCTGTTTTAGCGTAACGGCACAAAACAGCGGGCAAAAAAATGATCTTCAGATCCAGGTT
>Ga0208495_1000011_pt1 | contig 174877 bp, 147 predicted proteins | sample CryBogmetaGMA14M_FD_184551 | JGI IMG/M metagenome (GOLD analysis project Ga0208495, IMG submission 184551) | Freshwater microbial communities from Crystal Bog, Wisconsin, USA - MA14M (SPAdes) | ecosystem: Environmental > Aquatic > Freshwater > Lake | place: Crystal Bog, Wisconsin, USA...
AAGATGAGGTTGTCCGATGTATTCGGCAAGAGTCCGTGGCCGCATTCTTTCGGCAAGAGGAGCAGAGTCTCTTGCATCGCTTTCATTTCCCACATTAAATAAATCGGCTGTCTTCATTTTTTGCTCTTCGCTGCCTCAATTATTTCGATCAGACTCGTTACTTTGTCTTTGGGCTGTGCATTGTTGAAGTTCTGCCAGACCTGATCTGTCATATTTTTATGCAAAAAACTCTCCACATCAAACACTGCAGACCAGCAACTGATTATTCGGGAACAGGGAAGCGCACCAGATTCTTGCAAACAGTAAGAAAAAACCATCTCATCACCCAAACGTGGGCAGCGTACCAATTTATCGTTAATTTCTCCAGTCATAGAATAGCACCTTTGCTAAAAAAATAGCCGTCAAGGATTTTAATGAGACTCGCTAAAAACGAACAAAGTAAATTTTGAAGAGTTAGTCGTAATGAGTCCCAAATTTCAGAAGCGCAGCGCACTGAAATTTGCTGGACGAATTTTCCAATCCCGATATATCGGGATTGGAAATTATCCCCATCCGCCACGGCGGATGGGGATATCTAGCAAAGTGAGATTCACAGCTTTAGTTAGGGTTTGGGGAAATCCTTGATTGCCCTTAGCGCTCTTTCAATCTCTTCATCCGGCAATTCGTAAGCCTCTAATTTACCCGACAAATAGGCATCATAGGAGGCCATGTCAATTAATCCATGACCACTCCAGTTAAACAGAATAACTTTTTCCTTTCCTTCTTCCCTGGCGCGCATGGCTTCATCCACTACGGCAGCCAAAACGTGATTGGTCTCCGGTGCGGGGACAAATCCTTCCGTTCTTGCCCATTTGACGCCGGCATCAAAGGTTTTTAACTGATCGTAGGCTCTTGGTTCAATGAATTTTTCGCGAACCAGATGGCTAACTATCGGCGCCATCCCGTGGTAGCGTAACCCTCCGGCATGAATAGGCGCCGGAATATAATCGTGGCCTAAAGTGTACATAGGAAGCAGCGGAGTGGACTTGGCCAGATCCCCGAAGTCATAAGCAAACGGACCTTTGGTCATGCTGGGACAAGATGATGGTTCCGCTCCGACTATCTTAACTTTTTTGCCATGAATTTTATCACAGACAAAGGGAAGAGCAATGCCCGCAAAGTTACTGCCGCCACCACAACAACCCATAACCACATCCGGATAGACGCCGATTTTTTGCATTTGTTTTTGAGCTTCCAGGCCAATGATCGTCTGATAAAGCAAAACGTGGTTTAAGACACTGCCTAAAGCGTACTTTGAACCTGGAGTCGATACGGCTTCTTCAATGGCTTCGCTAATTGCGATTCCTAGGCTGCCCGGTGAATCCGGATGCTGGGCCAGAACATCTCTTCCCGCTTGCGTCAGGTTACTGGGGCTCGGAATACATTCCGCTCCCCAGGTATTCATCAGCATTCGGCGGTATGGCTTTTGCTCGTAACTGATCTTGACCATGTAAACGCGACATTCCAAGCCGAACATCTGAGTGGACATTGCAAGCGCGCTCCCCCATTGGCCGGCGCCGGTTTCAGTAGTGATCCGCTTGGTTCCCGCCATTTTATTATAATAGGCCATCGGTATTGCGGCATTAGGTTTATGGGAACCTGCCGGACTGACGCCTTCATTTTTGTAATAAATCTTTACCGGACAATTAAGCAGTTTTTCAAAATTGTAAGCGCGATAAAGAGGAGATGGACGCCACAGTAAATACTTTTGCAGGATTTCATCTGGAATATCAATCCAACGTTGAGTGGATGCTTCCTGCTCAATGATGTTCATGGGGAAAATTGCCGCAAGATCATCCGGCGTGACCGGCTGACCAGTGCCCGGGTGCAGGGGTGGTTTCATCGGCGTGGGTAAATCCGCCACGACATTGTACCACTGCATCGGTATCTCATAATCTTCCAAAAGTATTTTAACCTGTTCCATTTTCTCTCTCCTTTTAAAAAGTATTTTACAACAAAAAAATGCCATGGGATTTATATTCCCATGGCATTTGAATTCTATTGCTTAAGTCATGGGAAGAAACTTCCCTGCCCAAGCCTATTATTTTAAAGAGACTAAGGGCAGATATCTAAAATCTGCCACCACCAATTATTACTAATAAAAATTACTGCCATCTGATCAACCTGCTTGTTTCTATTTAATTGGCGTAACGCTTAACACAGCAAATAAATGATTGTCAAGATAATTTTTTTGTTGTTTTTTGGGTCGTATTTTTAGTTCAAGATCGCACTTCACCTTGAAGGGCGAATATCCTCTCAAAAAAATTCTCGCGCAGCATGGGGTCTTGGAGCCGTCCTTCATCGGCAACCGGCAACAGGGGGAAGTGCTCCATGAAGATTCGGGCAAATATTCCTATACCTGTACCTGTTTTGTCTGCCATACCTTTTCCATTATAGACTTTGACCCGTTCTATTCCGCAACTGGGTGATCGGCTTTTAAAAATAAAACCGCAAATATTTTCGGCTTCCAGTTCGACAACACGTTTGCGCGCCCAATCCACTAATAAATCTGTCCGATCCTGTTTGTTGGCGGTATTGACTAAACGCGGATTTGCCGGTTCGCCTTCAAGCCGCATGGATTCTCTGGGAACACCCAATCCGCATTCTACTTCAGGGCAAACAGAAAAATAATCCACATAAGTGCCTAAAGTATTCTTCAAAAAGCCATCCAGCTTATGCCCGCCATCATAACGGACATTTTCGCCAAGCAGACAGGAACTAATGCAAAGCTTAATCTTCATCATTGCCTCCATTTTCGCTTAGCGCATTAATGTTAAGATAATTAGAGTGATCAAACATCTAAATATAGAATGATTCTTTTAACATAGATGAATTAAACTGCAAAATATTTATTCATCAATACATTAATATTGTTTACCAACTTTCGCTTGCAGAATTAAATTGACACGCAAGATCATTCTTCATATACTCCCCCTACAAAAAAAGAAATTCTTATCAATTAGATAATAATAAATATTTTTAAGGAGGAATATAATGTATCAATTAACGAAGCCGGACAATGTAGTAGAAGTACTGGAAAAAGCAATTTCAAAATATTCACAGAGGCCTTACCTTGGAACAAAAAACAAACAATTAAAACAATATGACTGGATCACTTATGCTGATTTCGGGAAGCGCGTGGATAATGTTCGAAGCGGTTTGAGCCAACTGGGTATTGTCAAAGATGATGCAGTAGGTATTATCTGTAATAACAGCACAGACTGGGCTGTATGCTTTTACGCCACAAACGGGTTGGGTGCCAGATTTGTTCCTATGTATGAGGCGGAGCTTGTTCAGGTATGGAAATACATTATCAATGACGCTAAGGTAAAGGTGCTTTTCATCACCAAAAAAGAAATATATGAAAAATTAAAAGAGGCAATTTCTTCATCAGCAACTTTAAAAAAAGTTATACTAATGGAAGGCGACGGGCCGGATACGCTGGCAGATCTGGAAAAAAAGGGCGCAGCCAAGAAAGTACCCAGCACATATCCTGAGCACTCTGCTATATCTATCCTGATCTATACATCGGGAACAACTGGCGATCCGAAAGGCGTGCTCCTTTCCCAGGGAAATGTAACAAACAATGCCCACACCGCGATTGACAAATTCAATTATATGAATGAAAACGAAGTAACACTATCAATACTCCCCTGGGCGCATGTCTTCGGACTCGGTGAACTTATCATAATGTGCCATCTGGGCGCGTCAATTGGTCTTGCGGAAAGCGCGGCGACCATAGGCGAAGATTTATCTCTGGTTAGACCGACTTTCCTTGTTGCTGTACCACGTGTTTTCAACAAGGTATATGACGGGTTATGGACAAAGATGAATGAAGACGGCGGACTTCCCCGAAAATTATTTGTTATGGGAGTGGAGAGCGGCAAGAAAAAACGCGAGCTTGCGGCACAGGGCAAATCAGATTTCATGACCAACCTGAAATTTAAAATTGCGGACGCGATTGTATTTAAGAAAATTCGGGCGAAGCTCGGCGGCAGATTAGTGGGATCCATGACCGGAAGCGCGGCGATGAATCCGGAAATTTCTTACTTTTTCTGGGATATTGGTATTCCCCTTTATGATGCTTACGGATTGACGGAGACCTCACCGGGAGCAACGATGAATTGCCCGACCAAATACAGAATCGGCAGCGTAGGCCCTGCTATGGACAAATGCAGGATAGTCATTGATAAGTCGGTTGTCGGGCCGGATGCCAAAGACGGCGAGATAATCATTTATGGCCCTAACGTTATGCAGGGATATTATAACAAACCCGAAGCCACAGCGGCCGTTATGACCGCGGATGGCGGATTCCGGACAGGGGATCGTGGCCGTCTTGACGAGGAAGGCTTCCTGTTTATAACCGGAAGGCTCAAAGAGCAGTTCAAACTCGAAAACGGCAAATATGTTTTCCCGGTATCTATTGAAGAAGATATCAAGCTGAATCACTATATTGAAAACGCCATGATCTACGGGGAGGGCAAGGAGTTCAATGTTTGTCTGATAATCCCGGATTTTGCAGTTCTGGATAAATGGGCGGAAAAGAATAATCTGCCTAAAGATCATGAGCAGCTCCTTAAATTAGAAGAGGTAAAAAGCTTCCTAACCAATGAAGTAAATAGTTCCCTCAGTGGTAAATATGCGACTTATGAGATGCCTAAAAAACTCATATTCATCAGCGAACCTTTTACCCTGGCCAACGGCACGCTGACCCAGACGATGAAACTGAAAAGGCGCATTGTATTTGAAAAATACAAGGATCAGATTGCCGCATCATACGGCAAATAGAATTAAATCACGGGTATAATACCTTCCGCTTTGCGGGATAATTCGACCTGTAAGTTTCAGTGCACTTTGCTTCTGAAACATTGTATTCAAGCAGAAACCTCACCGTTTTCCAGCGGTGAGGTTTCTTGCATATAATAGACACTATGGTTAATTGGTGAATCCAGGGCAATCAAATTTTGTCTATATCTTCTATAGTGCATTTTTTCAGGGCACCTGTATCTAGCAATGACCACATTTTTCGCCGGACTACTTCCATCATCAGATCATTGCAGACAATGACCATTCCTTCCTGGACCAGTTCATTTAATATTACTCTGATCTCGGCCGGTTCCTTTTTAGTAATCAAAGCGAGTTGCGGTAGCTGTTCTTCAATATTTGCTCCGGAATTATCCATAAAATGAATGACGATAGCCATTCGAGTCCAAAGGTTGGTTAACTCCTCGAGCGCCATATTGGATTTTTTTAGCCTGCGTGAAAATTCTTTGAGCATGTGCATGGCAATCTCCCGACTCTCCCTCAGCATATCGCCAAAAGTATTGCCATCAATAACTGCCAGATGGCTATCCTCGATCACGTGCGCTGTTGCCGAACGTGAGATATCAATAAGCGCGGCCATTTCACCAAAATACTGTCCTGGTCCCATTTCGGCTAATACTTTTTTGACATGACAGTCAACTTTTTCCAGGCAGACACGTCCAGAGAGAACATAAAACATTTCATGCCCGCTATCACCTTCATTAAAAACAATGCTGCCTTTTTCATAGGTCTGACCGAATTTCTTAAAGAGCCGTTCTTCAACCATCATACTTTTTTGAAGTGGTTTGAGCATCGCTCTTTCGAGCAAAAGAATATCGCGACGCTGATAGGAGGACATAATTTCGGCGCAAAACAGGAAAATTAAAGCTACATAAAATACCCAGATAATCAGAATGACCACTGCTTCCAAAGATCCGAATATTACATCATAATGAGTGTAATTTGATACATACCAGGTAAAAAACTGTTTGGCGATTTCCATCAAAAGCGCAAAAATTGCGCCACCCACCAAGGCTACCGCTGGTTTTATCTTTGATGTTGGAATTACCCGGTAAAGAAAGCTGAAGAAAATTACAGTAATTACAAAAGGCAGGAGATAACGCAAGATAGCTCCTGACATAGTTGAAAGATATAACTCTACTCCGCTTGGCAATGCTATCGGCTGCCGTAATATCATGGCGGTTAAATAGCTTAACAACACACTGGCGCCGCCCACAATCCACCCCATCGGGATCATGGCAATCGCCAATAATTTGGAAACGATATAATTGCGCTTCTTTTGCGAATGAAAAGTAATGTTGAGTGCTGCTTCCATGGAATTGAAAATTTGTGCGGAAAGCCAGATCAGCCCCATTACCCCCAACCAGCCCAGAAGATGCCTTTTCTTTTCAATTTGACCCAACTGAACCAATATTTTTTCGGAAAAGTAAGGATGAAACCCTCTTACGGCATCCACTATATCGGTTTGAATATGCGGATATGAGCTAAAAATATATCCGACCGCGATTATTGTCAGCACAAAAAGCGGGATAGCCGAGAGAACAGCATAAAGAGCTATGGCTGCCGCTTGATTGGCATCGCCATTGGCACTATAATTTTTCAAGGCGTCAGTTAATATTTCCCAGCCACCGGCTGCCTTCATTTTCAGTGATTCTGAGCGCGTTTTATTGCCGCTGGATAAATTTAGCTTTGATAAAAACATTTAGTCATCCCTTTGTTTTATCGCTGTATAATCTTACAATTTAATTGCGAACAGGTCAAAGTGATATTTTGAACTGGTATAAAATAAGTTGCAAACATCTAAGACCTGGGCTAATTTAAGGCATGAGTTCATCTCGCCTTTTCCATTTATTGTTTCTATCCATAATATTTGTCACGGCTTGTGATAAAGTTTCTTCTGGAGATAAACCCCGCCAGCTTGAAAAGGGGCAACCGGCTTATGGCGATATTATGGTTAGGGGCGATATTGGCGATGCCAGTAATTTGATCCCGCTACTTGCCTCCGATAAGCCCTCGCATGACATTGCCGGTTTGGTTTACAACGGCCTGGTGAAATACGATAAGGACATGAAAATAATTGGCGATCTGGCCGAATCCTGGGGGGTCTCACCCAATGGGCTTGTCATAACATTTCATTTGCGCAAGGGTGTTAAATGGCATGACGGGCAACCTTTTACAGCAGCCGATGTCCTTTACACATATCAGGTAACAGTTGATCCGAAAACACCAACAGCCTACGCTGGTGATTTTCTGAAGGTGAAGAAGGTTGAAGTTCTCGACGCTTATACTTTCCGCGTAACTTACGATAAGCCTTTCGCCCCGGCGCTGATCAGTTGGGGCAATGCAATTCTTCCCCGGCATTTACTTTCCGGGAAAGACATCACCAAAAGCCCGCTCTCAAGACATCCTATTGGGACCGGGCCGTACAAATTCAAGGAATGGGTTGCCGGACAAAAGATTGTCCTTGTTTCCAATACTGATTATTTTGAAGGGCGCCCATATATTGATGGTTACATCACCCGCATTATTCCCGATACGGCCACCATGTTTCTGGAGTTTCGCGCGCAGGGCATCAGTCTGATGGATTTGACGCCGCTGCAATACACACGACAAACTGAAAACAACTTATTTAAGGAAAATTTTCATAAATATCGTTACCTCGGTTTTAAATATGTTTACTTGGGCTACAATTTAAAAAACCCGCTTTTTACCGACAAGAGAGTGCGACAGGCGATTTCTTATGCCATCAATAAGGATGAAATTATTAGTGGCGTTCTCTTGGGATTGGGGAAACCTGCAACAGGCCCCTATAAACCGGAAACATGGGCTTATAACGGCAATGTTAAAATTTATAATTTCAATCCACAAAAAGCCAGACAATTGCTAGGTGAAGCGGGCTGGAAGGATACTAAAGGCACCGGTATTTTGGAAAAAGACGGCAAGCCCTTTGTCTTTGAAATAGTCACCAATCAGGGCAATGATACACGGCAGAAATGCGCGGAAATAATTCAGCGGCAACTAAAGGATGTGGGCATCACAGTTAAGATTCGTATTCTGGAATGGTCGGCGTTTGTGTCAGACTTTATCAACAAGCGGCGCTTTGATGCGGTGATTTTGGGCTGGTCGATTACTCTGGACCCCGATGCTTATGATGTCTGGCACTCGAGCAAAACGGCCCCCGAAGAATTGAATTTTATGTCTTACAATAATCCCAAAGCCGATGAGATGCTGGAGAAGGGCCGCGGCACATTTGACCAAAGTCAAAGGAAAAAATATTACGACCGTTTCCAGGAAATATTGGCCGAAGATCAACCTTATACTTTCCTGTACGTTCCGGAAGAATTGATCATCATCAGTAACCGCTTCCGGGGCATTGAGCCAGCGCCCATCGGCATCGATTATAACTTTATCAAATGGTACGTTCCGCAAGGCGAGCAGAAATTTGTGATGACCAGATGATCAATGTATGGATATTAAGAGTTACACAGTTTTAGCAACCAAACATTCTCCGGAAATGCAGGGCTTATGGAATGGCTCCGTATGGCACAATGTGCCTACTCTGGAAGTATCCAATTTCCGGCCTGAAGGCAGCATCCATCGTCCGCTAACGAAGTGCAAGCTGCTGCATGATTCAGAAAGATTCTACGGAATATTCCGGGTAGATGATCAATATGTACGCTCCGTAAATACAGGATTTCAGGCAGATGTTTATAAAGACAGTTGTGTGGAAATATTTTTGCAACCAAAGTCCACTGGCGGTTACTTCAATTTTGAGTTCAATTGCGGCGGCGCGTTGCTTGCATCGTACGTTACAGATCCGACTCGCATAGATGGCCGGGTTAAGCAGTCCACACCACTCGCGCCGGACGATGATCGTCAAATCCTGCGTTATCACAATTTGCCTGGTTTAGTTGAACTTGAGATCACCAAGAAGCAAACCTGGTTTCTAGAATTCTCTATTCCCCTTGCCATGCTGGAAAAATATGCGGGCAAACTGGGGAAAATAGCAGGCCAAAACTGGCGGGGTAATTTTTATAAATGCGGCAATGAAACTTCTCATCCGCACTGGGGCTCATGGTCACCCGTTAATGATCTAAATTTTCATCTCCCGGCAAGTTTTGGCAGCATTCAGTTGATGTGATTTTATAGAATAGCAAATTTCGGTTATTAAAAATTTTTATGTTGACTGTTAGGGGATTAAAAAGTAAATTTTAATTATGAATATGAAAAATTATCTTTTTAAACAGATTATTATACGAGTTGTGTTTTTCAGAATGATTATCCGCTTAATCCTTATAATAACAATTATTCTACTGCTAATATCGTGCGCGTCTCAGTACCCGTTGAATCCAAAGACATCCACTATTACTCCAGTGGCTTCGCCTGAGGCAGAAAAAGGCAAATTATTATCTCCGCAACGTTCAGACCCATTTCTTCTACTGCTGGCTTTTTCCGGCGGTGGAACACGGGCGGCAGCATTGTCTTATGGGATATTGGAAGCTTTGGAGCAAGTTGAGGTTCCTGTGCAGGTGATCGAAAAAGACGCACCGCCAAGCGATAAAAAACATACCCTTCTAGACGAAGTCGATTTTATTTCCAGCGTATCAGGAGGAAGCTTCACTGCTTCTTACTACGGGCTGCACGGGAAAAACATATTCAAAAGCTATCGGGAAGATTTTCTGATAAAGAATCATCAAACTGCTCTTTTGTGGAATTTTGTAAACCCATTTAATTTCTGGTTCAGATTATTGTCTCCCCGCTTCGGCAGAAGCGACATGGCCCAGGAATATTACGATGACGTTATTTTTAAAGGCGCAAAATTGGGAGATTTCTTAAAAAACGGCAATCCTGGGATAATTATTCAGGCAACTGATGCGATGGACGGCTTCATTTTTAGTTTTACTCCGGACATGTTCTACATGATGTGTTCTGATTACAAAGACTTTCCTGTCGCCAGAGCTGTTGCCGCGTCGGCTGCTTTCCCCGGTCCATTATCGCCCATTGTCGTGAAAAATTATGCGGGGCAGTGTAATTACCCCGTACCTCCATGGATTACCAAATCTCTGGAAAAAAGAGATTTAGCGGACCGAGCTTATTTCAATGCTGTGGAAATGAGCAAATTTCTCAATACCGAAGAAAAGCCATACGCATATCTTATCGACGGAGGAGTAGCGGATAATCTCGGCATCAAGGGACCACTCGAATCTATCATTTCCCGCGGTCATGTCCGTGATGTTTTAAAGGAACAAGGGTTGGCAAATACAAGAAAGGTGGCAATCATCATCGTCGATGCCCAAACCAAGGAACAAACAAAGTGGGGTCTGTATGGTAAAGTTCCCGGATTAACCTTAACCCTGGGTGCGTCTTCCGGAATTATGGTCAATAAATCTAATTTTGAAACCATCGAACTCCTGCGTCGTTATGCTCAGGACTGGACATATGAAGACGAGGTACAGGGTAAAAAACCGATCGAGTTTTACATTATCCATGTGACTTTTCATAAATTACCGGACAAGGCCGAGCAGGAATATTTTTTGGATATTCCAACCGCGCTGGAGCTGCCGTTGCAACAAGTGGACAAACTGCGTGAAGTCGCCGGCCGTCTTCTTTACGCGGATAGTGAATTCCAGAGGTTACTCAAAAATCTTAGGGGGCACATTATTGATCCGTCACAGCCTGTGAAATCTTCTGAGCCTGCGACAGGTCAACCAGTTATAGTGCCCAAACCTATACCGGCAGAGCCGGTTAAGCCTCCTGAATCTGCACCAAATCAACCTGCTAAAGCTCCCGAGCCCGCATCAGTTCAGCCTGTTAAATCTCTTGAACCGGCACCGGCAAAATCTCCTGCATCCACTGTTCCCAAAAGTAACTAATCTGCTTTCCTCGGGTTTACGACTTTTGTTTTGTTGGGTTAGTTTTTTTACAAGATCCTACGGCCCCCAGTTTACACGCGGCGGCGAAATCTTTGCGAGCCAATACCGTTTTTCCCATTTTTGAGTAAATTTCTCCCCTAATTCTGTATAATCCGGGGTTATCAGCTTTAAGCTTGACAGCTTCATTGGCGCTGGCCAAAGCCTGATTAATTTTACCGGATTGATCTTTTAAAATAAGCGCCTTTATGCCGAGACTCCTGTCCGATCGGGGATTTATCTTCAGAGCGATATTTACAAACGTCATTGCTTTTAGTGATTGTTTTAAATTGTGGAGCGCGTAGGACATTCCTGTATAGGCATCAGTGAGTCGCGGATTAAGTTCGATAGCTTTATCGAATACGTATTTCGCGTCGTTCCAGCGCTGATCTACCAATGCTATATATCCCTTCTCCAGAAAGTCCAGAGCGAAAACATTTTTCATCACATTTTCATATTTTTGTTTTTCCTCATTGCTGATGGACTTCTTAATATCCAAAACTTCCAATTGAGCAGATTCCTTCTGTTCTTTGGCCGGTGTTTCATTTTTTGGCATAGTGGCTTCTGTTTGCTCCGGAGCTTTTACTTCAGCAGATTCCTTCTGTTCTTTGGCTGGTGTTTCATTTTTCTGCGGAGTTGCCTGCTGTTGCTGTCTGGCTTTTAAATCGGTAAGCTCCTTTTGTAGTTCTGCCAACTGGCTTTGGATTTCTTTAAGAAGTTCAGTTTGATCATCTTCCCGCATTTTAGCTATCTTATCTTTAATGTTGGATGCGTCTAAAGTCGCACTGATCTTAATTATTACCGATGAGGTTTCCCCTGATTTCTTCCAATCTTCGCTTAAGACTTCCACAGACGCCATTACGGTTGCCAAAGCATTGATCTGAGCCTTGGTTAACTTAGCGGCCTTTACATCCGGGAACCCCTCGAGATATTTAGTAACCTCCTCTATTGCCTGCTTTTTTGCATCTATTAAAGCTAGAGATTTTGCGTCTTTCTGAGAGTCAAGACAGCCCAGTACATATTTACCCTCGCTGACAAATGATTTCGGCTCAGCAAAAGCTGCTGTAGTCAATAAGAAAAAAGTGAAGAGAAAAAAAACGACTACCTCTGTTACTTTTTTCATTTTCCCTCCGATATTAATTTCCCTCATGATTTCTATTCTCATCTTGTAAATTTACAATAATTTTATAATGAACAATTTATATTTTCTTAAGATTTTGGATTTAAACTCTGAAACAACTTCCGTATATGTTTGATGCTGATTGAAATAAGCGTAGCCCAGAGGATATTGGCCAGCAGCAAGACAACTCCCAGTTTGGCAATGAAATTTGAAGACAGGTGGACAAAATAGTAATCCGTCAATATCAGCCACGGAAGTTCACAGGCGTAGGCCAGCAAAACGCAGAGGATAAGATTTTTATTCTTATTATAAAAGACAGAGAGCAGCAAACCAAAGAGAGCATTACCCACGATAATATAGGGATTGCCTAAAAAAATGGCCGAGTATAGAGAACCGGAAATGCCGGCAACAACACCGCCTTTAGCGCCGTAAAACACAGCGGCTAAAATGATCGCCACTGGGAAAAAGTGGAGCTTCCAGCTTTGGGCAAAGGTTATATTGATCAGGCTAAGCAAACAGGGAAGCAAGACTAAAAAAGTAAAAACACTGGCTGCTTTTTGGTACAACGCAACATTGTTTTGGGCAGTTAATGGGAAATTGGCCATTTCTTTCACCTCACTTTTAAATTTTACTTTAGAGTGCTATAATTTGTTTATTAATCTTTGGCATGTTTGTTCCGCACGATGACTGAATTGGCGTGCGCGTCAAGGCCTTCGATTTCAGCAAAGTGAACCGTTTGTTTGGCCAGTTTGCCGAAGGCTTCCTGTGAAAATGAAAGAACGCTCATGCGTTTGTAGAAATCATAAACTCCCAGTGGCGAAGAAAAACGGGCAGTTCCTTGTGTCGGCAAGATGTGGTTGGTACCCGCGATGTAATCTCCCAATGCTTCCGGTGTAAACGAACCCAGAAAAACTGAACCGGCATTGTGCACCTGTTTGATAATTTCTGACGGGTTTTTCACCATCAATTCCAAATGTTCCGGCGCGAAAAGATTAGCCAGTTCGACGGCTTGAGCGATGTCAGCAGTTATAACAATCGCGCCATATTTTTCCAGGGACTGCTCCATTATTTTCTTTCTTGATAAGGCATGAAGCTGGTGATCGATTTGCATTGATACTTCTTGGGCTAAATCTGAAAACGGTGTCAAAAGAACAGCTGCCGCCATTTCATCGTGCTCGGCCTGTGCCAGCATATCTGCCGCCACAAAAGACGCGTTGGCGGTTTTATCGGCGATAATGACAATTTCGCTGGGACCGGCAATCATATCTATGGCTACCTGACCGAAAACAAGTTTTTTGGCCGCGGCAACATAAGCGTTGCCCGGACCCACAATTTTATCGACGCGGGGAATTGTTTTTGTTCCATAAGCCAAAGCGGCAATCGCCTGCGCTCCGCCGATTTTAAATATCCGTTGCACGCCACTTACTTCCGCCGCCGCTGCGATAAGCGGATTTAACCTGCCGTCATTTGAAGGGCTGACCACAATTATTTCTTCAACACCGGCAATGCGTGCCGGAACTGCTGCCATAAGTAGTGTCGAGGGATAAAAAGCTTTTCCGCCGGGCGCGTAAATTCCTACGCGCTGCAACGGTAAAACAATCTGCTCCAACTCCACTCCACTTTCATTCTTAACCATATAGCCTTGAGTAACTTGGTGGCGATGATAATTTTCAATACGCCGGGCAGCAAGTTTTATCACTTCTAAATCAACAGGTGCAACCATTGCCAGAGATTCTTTTCGCTCTTTGTCTGTGACTTCCACCGTAGCCGCCGTTAATTGATGACCATCGAATTTGGCCGTATAATCAAAGAGCGCTTCATCGCCTTCCGCTGTAACATCGCGGATTATTCCCGCGACTGTTGCTAAAAGTTCCGGGGTAAACGCTCCACCCCTCTGGCGCAACTTATTGAAAAATTCCGCAAATTCGGCTGCATCTGCTCTGATGATTTTCATACTATTGTGCCATCCTTTTAATACTCGCTCCCAGCGCGGAAAATTTCTTTTCTATTCCCTGATAACCCCGATCAATATGATAAACGCGGGAAATTTCCGTTGTTCCCTCAGCGACAAGAGCAGCCAGAATCAGGGATGCGGATGCCCTTAGATCCGTAGCCATGGTTTGCGCACCATGCAAAGCAGGCACACCGCGGACAACCGCGCTGCCACCTTGAATCAGAATATCGGCGCCCATGCGCGTAAGTTCGCTGACATGCATAAAACGATTTTCGAAAACAGTTTCGGCAATCACGCTAAGGCCGCTGCCGATAGACAAATAGGCCATCATCTGCGCCTGTAAATCTGTGGGAAAGCCGGGATGAGGAAGAGTTTTGAAATCGACACTATGGATTTTTTTCCCAGCGGATACTTTCAATCCGCCGGCGATGGGAATGATTTTCATGCCGGTATCACGCAATTTGTTGATCAATGCTTCCAGATGCTGAGGATTGCAGCCCATAACGTTTACTTCGCCCCGCGTAATTCCCGCGGCAATCATGAAAGTTCCCGCTTCAATACGGTCGGGAATTATTGCCGCCTCTACAGGTTGCAAGGATGTCACCCCGGTTATGGTGATTACGTCTGTTCCCGCGCCGCTGATTTTTGCGCCCATCCCTTTTAGAACATCCGCCAGATTGACAATTTCCGGCTCACGCGCGGCGTTGTTCAGAACTGTGGTACCCTGGGCTAAAGTGGCCGCCATCATAATGTTTTCGGTTCCGGTTACAGTCGGTATATCAAAATAAATATCCGCACCTTTTAATCTCTTAGCTTTAGCTTCAATATAACCATTGTTGAGTTCTACGTGCGCCCCCATATCCTGCAAGGCTTTGATGTGCAGATTAACCGGCCTTGCGCCGATAGCGCAGCCCCCGGGAAGAGAAACACGGGCAACTCCCATGCGGGCCACCAGCGGCCCCAAAACCAGGATAGACGCACGCATAGTTTTAACCAAATCATAAGGCGCGTCACAGCTGGTGATCCTTTCAGCGCTTACCTTGCAAGTTTCATTTCCATCAATTTGCACACCCATACTTTTTAATAGTTTTTTTATCGTTTTAATATCCACCAGATCAGGGATATTATGAAATGTATTTTCACCCGAGGTCAAAAGGGCAGATGCTAATACCGGCAGGGCGGCATTTTTTGCGCCACTGATCTGAACATTCCCGTAAAGAGGTTCACCACCTTTAATAACTATTTTATCCAATTACTTTTCTCCTTGCTTTAATCACGCGCGGCAACCCGGCATAATCCTTGCGCATTTCGATGCTATAATATAATCCAGACCCTTCAATTATCCCGCGGACGCCTGATTCCTGTTTAGCTCCAATTTCTAACAAAAGCCAACCATTTTTTTGTAGGAAACCTGCCGCCTGATATATCAATTTTTCGTAAAATTCCAATCCGCTAACTCCTGCAAAAAGAGCTTCGCGCGGTTCAAATACTTTTACTGAGACTGGTAATTCTTCGTAATCTTTTGCCGCGATATATGGCGGATTGGATACAATCATATCAAAAAAGCCTTCAACCGGTTCAAATAAATTCCCCTTCCGGAAATCGATTTTATCTTGAAGTCCCAATGTAGACGCATTTTTTTTTGCCAGATTGAGAGCCGCCATCGAAATATCTGTGGCAACAACTTCTGCACCAGCAATTTCCAGGGAGAGTGCCAGGGCAATAGCTCCGCTGCCTGTGCCGATGTCCAAAATACGCACCGGAGGGGAAGTAAAATTGCGGTAAATATCCAAAGCTTCTTCAACAATGATCTCGGTATCAGGGCGGGGAATGAGCACAGAGCTATTTACTTCCAGAGCGAAAGACCAGAATTCTTTGCGGCCGGTAATGTAGGCCACTGGCTCCCATTGCAATCTGCGGGCGATGAGATTTCTAAACGCGGCAAGCTGTGTATCGCTAATGGTCATGTCCGGATTTTTATAAAACTCCAGACGGTCGCAACTCAGGCAAAAAGAAAGCAAAACTTCCGCATCGAGCCTTGCGGAAGGGGTATCCGCCGCTTCCAGGGATTTAGCGGACTCATGAAGAATGTCGCGAACAGTCATTGCGTTGTTTCCTGCAGAAATTAATGAAACGCACGACAGTGCGTAGTCTGCCCAGCGCATGCTGGGTGGCAATCTTTATATTATCAAAAAATTAAGGGATTATTTCAGTCGCCACACTCCTTCTCGAAGACGTTTTATTGCTGGAGTAATAAAATTTCCAATAAAATATTTAAGCGCACTCACTGTATCCACATGCGTGGCAGACGGCGCATCCACCTTCATGTTCTACAATTCCGCCACAATCCGGACAGGCACCCTTGAAGAAGGCGCGCTTTTTATGCTGTACCTTGCCGCCGTTGGCCTCTAAGTGGGATTGAATTGCTCTGGCCACGGCGTCGGCGCAGGACAAGATCTTATTTTCACCGAAGCCGGACGGTGAATGACAGGAAATGCCCTGAAGCTGATTGATAACCTGTCGCGCCTGTAGTCCGCTGCGCCAGGCAAGGGATACCATGCGTCCGATAGCTTCGCTCTGTGATGCCGCGCATCCGCCGGCTTTCCCCATTGTGGTAAAAAGTTCAAATAAACCTGTCGCGTCCTCGTTAACCGTCACATAAAGCGGCCCGCAGCCGGTTTGCATCTGATATGTCCAGCCTTTAAGGACGTTTGGACGTTCGCGCTTGGTTGCCCTTCTTTCTTTATCAATATTTTCGGGTGCAGCTTTTTCTTCTTTTTTCCCTCTCGTCAGCACCTGCTGATCTCTTGATCCGTCCCGGTATATCGTTACGCCTTTGCAGTCCAGTTGATAGGCAAGCTCATAAACTTTGGCTACATCTTGGATAGTCGCGCCGTTGGAAAAGTTGACGGTTTTGCTGACCGCGTTATCGGTGTGTTTCTGAAACGCGGCCTGCATTTTAATATGCATCTCCGGGGAGATATCATGCGCGGTGACAAAAATATTGCGGATATCTTCGGGGATTTCGTCAATGTTATGGATAGTTCCATTCTCGGCAATACGCTGCATCAATTCCGTAGAGTAGAATCCTCTTTCTTTCGCGATGACTTCAAAATGAGGATGGACTTCCACAAGGATGTCATTATCCATAACCTGCCGGACATAAGAAACCGCGAAGAGTGGTTCCACACCGGAAGAGGAATTAGCCATAATAGAAATGGTTCCGGTGGGCGCGATGGTCGTTACCGTGGCATTACGCAGCGGGGGCTGACCTTTTTTACCATATAGAGAATCTTTGAAATTCGGGAACGGGCCCCTCTGTCTGGCAAGCTCTTGTGACGCGCGGTGACCCTGCTCATTGATAAACTGCATAACTTTTTGGGCCAGTTCAATCGCCTCTTCAGTGTTATAAGGGATGCCGAGTAAAATCAGCATATCCGCCCATCCCATGACACCCAGTCCGATTTTACGGTTGGCCAGAGTCATGAGGGCAATTTTTTCCAGAGGATATTTATTGACCTCCACAACGTTATCCAGAAAATGAACTGCCATATGAACAACCGCTTCCAGCCTTGCCCAATCAATCTGGCCGTCTTTAACCATTTTGCTCAGATTGATTGATCCTAGATTACAGGCTTCATAGGGTAGGAGAGGTTGCTCACCACACGGATTAGTAGATTCGATCTGACCGACATTAGGAGTAGGATTATCGCGGTTGAGCCTGTCGAGAAAGATAATGCCTGGTTCGCCGTTTTCCCAGGCTTGAGTAATGATCAGGTTGAAAACTTTACGCGCGTTGAGGTTTCCGGAAACCTGCCCATCGCGAGGGTTGATGAGCTCATAATTTTCGTCTTTCTCTACCGCTTTCATGAATGCTTCGGTCAAACCAACAGAAATATTGAAATTGTTCAATTGCTTTTTATCAGATTTACACATGATAAAATCCATGATGTCCGGATGGTCAACCCGCAAAATACCCATATTTGCGCCCCGCCTTGTGCCGCCCTGTTTGATCGTTTCAGTGGCTACATCGAAAACACGCATAAACGATATCGGACCGCTGGAGATGCCGGTGGTGGTTAAAACGATATCGTTAGCTGGACGCAGGCGGGAAAAGGAAAAACCGGTTCCGCCGCCGGACTTGTGAATAAGGGCGGTATATTTAACCGCGTCAAATATCTCTTCCATGGAATCGCCCACAGGCAAAACAAAACAGGCTGATAGTTGACCTAGTTCCCGGCCGGCATTCATTAAGGTGGGTGAGTTGGGCAGGAATTCCAGATTGCTCATTATTCGATAAAAGTCTTCAGCGATTTGAGCCGTATCAGCCTTTTCATTAAATTTTTTATCGGCCGCGGCAATGGTATCGGCTACACGCCTGAACATCTGGCTGGGAGTCTCCAGAATTTTCCCTTCCTTATCACGTTTTAGATAACGCCGCTCCAGAACCGTGATGGCGTTTTCCGTTAAATTCGGGACAATCGGTGTGTAAGCCTTTTTTTGCATTGAGTTTAGCTCCTGAGGGTATGGCATGATTAATAATAAGCACTACATGTGGTGTTGTGTTTTCTATTAACTACAACATTTAGGCTTTGTCAATAGCGGAAAGTAATCTTTATTGAAAAAAATGAAGTTTGTTTTCAGTTCGCTTTAAAGCAGCGGATAATTAATGGTTTTTGTTCAAAACAAAAAAAGGTGCGTGGTTGGAGGTAAAAAATTCCGGCGCGCGCTGAACTATTGGCGCAATGGCCTGATGCTTTTTAAAAGTCTTCTCCAGAAAATTCCGTACCAAAGTACGATGCCAACCCAGTGGATGCTCGAAGTCGCGATAAAGCGATAAGTCTCCTTCATAAAAATCACGTGTTTTCAAGGATTGTGCATCTTCGCTCAGTACAGGCAGATTGAAAATAGCCAGATTCAAAAAGTCAATAAAGTCGAAATGGCGGCTGACAAAATCCAAAGTTTTTAATGCACTTTCTTCATTCTCCGGCGGTGTGCCTAACAGAAAATAACAATATGTGGCAATGCCTGCTCTTTTCAGTGCTTTCAAAGCTGCTGAAGCTGTCGCCAAATCAATTCCTTTGTTGAGCTGATCAAGCACTTCCTGATCGCCGGATTCAATTCCTAATTTAAGTATAGTACAGCCGCTGCGTTTCAACGATAAGCAAAAATCAGCATCAGCCAAATGTTCTGTGATCCTGGTAAAACCATACCACGGCGCGCCCGGCGGCCTTTGCGAAAGAGCTTTCAGCAATGACGGAGAAATTGAGCTATCCAGAATATGAATTAGTGCTGGACTCAACTGCCTTGTCAACTCCTGCAGCTCTTGAGTTACCCGAGAGCCTTCCAAAGGCAAATAGTCATTGCCTTCCGCTTTTTCCGGGCAAAAAGCACATTTGTGCCAGTAGCATCCGGAAGCGCTGCTATAAGGCAGAATCACACCGGGCGAAAAGTATTCAGTAATTGGGAAACCGCTGTAATCGGGTGGAGAGTTGTTGAAGCCTTCTTTTACGCCCAGAAGTTCCAGTAATTTTTCTTCGCCGGGACCAGCGACCATTTCATCAACAAGTCTCTGAAAAATATCTTTGTGGATGCCAAGTTTTATCCACGAAGTTATCAGAGTTCCGCCTAATATGATCTTTTGCCTTGGCGCAATTTGCTTAACAAAGCCGATCATGGCAAAAGTGCAAAGCGCCTGGCTCAAATAGTTTAAAGAAAACCCGACAAATTCCGAATTTTCCTCCAGTGCATTTTTCAGACGATGTTGAAAGTAAGGATAGAATACATTGATTTGCGGATTCTTCGCGGCGAATACTAAGTCGATGCTCTTTACTGGAGACAGAGATGGATCGCGATAATCGGCAAGTGAAAGATCCATCTGGCAAGATTTCCCAGCCAGATTCAGCAGGTGATTGATATCCGCAACTGACCGCTGGTAGCGGCTTGGGCTTTGATAGGTGGCGATATCTTGCAGCGCGGCAAGATTGCTCTCCATGTTTTTACAGGCGCGCGCTGTCCAGCGACCGGCCGTTGTATTGTTATTGGAAACATCCTTAAGCAGGTAGAGAATACCTTCAAGATTGGCGTCAATCACACAATGCTCAATGCCATTTGCTGTAAGGCATGAGGATAGCTTAGCGATACCGGCTGGCGGTTCTGATGGCTTGGTAAGCGGTGGATGAATTAAAATTATTTTTGGGTGCATAGTTTACGTCTTTTAGTATCTAATCACAACCCGTGCAAGATCAATTTTAGATGATGTATTTTTAAGTTAAATGCTGGTCAAGAGAATTAACAAGTATTAACGAGAAGTTGTTCATGTGGCAATCATCACTAAATTTTTTATTCGATAATTGCTCATTTGGTAGATCTTGTCAGTAAGCACTGCTTCCTGTAGTCAGTAAAATGTCAACATCGACAAAAATTCAGCATTACAATCCGCAATAAACACAATTACTACCCGACAATCATCGGCACTCAACCTTTTATTTTATGGTCAATATTTCATTGATACACAAGTCCGCTCGTACTTCTACTTCCCCCAATAATAAAGGCGGCAGTAATTGCTGCCGCCTTTATATGAAATATTGTTATAATAAATTTTAGTGTTAGATTATTTTTTAGTTTCTATCTCTGTGCTCATTCCAAGAAGCTTGGCAAAAACTAATACACCCCCTGTAAAGAATATTCCACCAGCCACGAGCACAATCAGCCATTGAACAGTCAATTGCTCTTTCCCGAAAATTAAAGCAATTGTAAAATATACGAATGCGTAGTTATTAAAAAACATGTGGGCAATATCGCCTAGGGCGATTATCAAGAAAACCAAAATAAATACAACTATAAGTGATCCACCCAGTACGCCAACGGTGGGTGCTATTGCTTCAACTGCTATTGGCACAAGCGCCGCCAATAAAAGTCCAACCACTGCACCAACGAAAATATTAGGCAAATTTTTAACATCTCCTCCCTTTTCAAAGAAAAACAAGAGAGTCAGAAGTGCCGGCCATACATGGTGTATCTTGAAAATTCCCAGTACGACTATAGTTACGCAAAGCCATGCTGCTACTATTACTGCCGCAATAAGAGTTTTTTTCTTAAAACCTTTTCCTTCAGACATAGAATCCACCTCCATTTTAGATTATGATGATATATTTCTTTTCTCTGTCTCACAATTATAAATAATTTTGCATTTTTATAATTGTCAATTCTTTAATCATATCATTACAGACATGTCTACTAATAATGTATTTTGGTTATCTTCGGCTATTTACACTTCGGACTTCGCCAGATTTTAGCTAACGGTGTCCATTTTGAAATGCTCCTCATCGGATATCTTAGTGATACCCGCTTTTTAAGTAAGCCCTTGACCATCATCGAGTATGAGCAAACACACTATACATCATATATCGAGGAGCCGATGACCCCAATCATGTGCCGGGCAAACTCCGCCAACAAAGATAGCCGAAAGTTTTGTCCTGTCCTATTATAAGTATTTCTCACGGCAGTAAGGATTCTGGAAACCTTTCTTCTGTAGTTAATTCATCGGTATTTGAATTGTGGAGGTTTCCACAATGACTTTGCACAATCTAAAAAATATCGATTATAAGTGATAATCCTTACATCATTGTCAAGACACAAAAACATCGCTTTGCAGATGGGTTTAGAAAGTAATCCTTCCTGTAATGTAGCATCAGGCAATTTTATCAAAAATACTTTATTTCAAGTGTTAATCCTTATTGACTGAAGTCAGCAGGCAGGATAAGTGATAAAAAGTTGATGATATAAACCGGCAAACAGCATCCTAATGCCCAAAAATAAATTTGACTTTTTATTATGACAGAGTACAATGCAATCATAGTTTGAGGCGTACAGTTATAGATACTCGTAACTTTAACCATCTTTAGTTATCACACGTGTGAGATCAATGGTTAAAAAAATCAATGACAAAGTCAAATTTTTAGATAGGCTCAGCAGTACCCCCCCCCAATCATTGATGAACTGACGAAATTGCGTTCGCAAAATGTCAAGCTGAAAAAAACAATAACCGGAAGTAAATCGGCAGACCTTGTGGCTCGGGAAGCCAGACGTTATGCCGAAAGTATTGTAGAAACTGTTCGAGAGCCACTTTTGGTCATGGATGAGAATCTGAAAATAATCTCGGCAAACAAAAACTTTTACACAACTTTTAAAGTAATTCCCGGTAAGACCATCGGAAGTTTCATCTATGACCTGGGGAACAAACAATGGGACATCCCCAAACTGCGGGAACTGCTTGAAGATATCCTTCCTAAAAAAGAAGCATTTGACGGCTTCGAGGTTGCCCATAAATTCCAGGACATCGGTCAGAAAATCATGCTGCTCAATGCCCGCCAAATATATCGGAAAGATATCGACTCCAAGATCATACTCCTGGCCATCGAGGATATTACCGAGCGTAGGTTGAGCGAAGAGAAATTGCTACTTGCCGCCATAGTGGAGTCTTCTAAAGATGCGATTATTGGTAAAAGTTTGGATGGGATTATTACTAGCTGGAATAAAGGTGCGGAAAAAATCTACGGCTACACTAAAAGCGAGATTATTGGCAAATCAATTTCAGTCCTTATTCCGCCTGAACTTCCAGACGAGATGATCGAGATTCTTAGCAAGATAAAGTTGGGAGAAGGGATTGAGAACTATGAAACTGTGCGGCAAAGAAAAGATGGACAAGATATTTACGTGTCCATTACCGTTTCAGTCGTTCACGATGCTGAAGGCAGGATTTCAGGCGCATCCACAATAACCCGCGACATCACCGAGCGCAAGCAACTGGAAAAAAGATTAAGTGACTCCGAAGAGCAGTATAGGCTTCTTTTTGAAACTGCAAACGACGGAATTGTGCTTATTGAAAAAAATGAAGGGAAGATAGCTCATATTAATCCGTCTGTCGAGAAGATGTTGGGCTATTCCGCAAGAGAGATCATAGGAAATAAACTTCAGGACATCGGTCTTATAATCGACAATGGTGATTTCCAAATAACAATGAAAAATTTGAACGAGAGAGGCATTCTTCGTTACTATGATGTTCCGGTAAAAACCAAGTCCGGGCAGGATATCTATGCGGATACATATCTCGTTGACAAGGCAAAATTTGCACAATGCAATATTCGTGACATCACCGAGCGTAAACGGGCGGAGGCGGAGCTGCGTGAAAGCGAGGAACGCTTCCGTACCATGTTCCGCGGACATGATGCGATTATGTTTTTGATTGATCAAAAGACCGGTGCAATCCGCGACGCCAACCTCGCTGCAACGAGGTTTTACGGATATTCAAAAGAGCGACTCTGTCAAATGACCATCCAGGAAATCAATACCCTGCCTGCCGAAGAAGTAGCGCATCAACGAACCCTGGCGACTGAGGAAAAACGTAACTATTTCATCTTCCCCCACCGCCTTGCCAGCGGAGAAGTCAGAAATGTTGAGGTACATTCTTCGCCGATTATCACCCGCAACGAGACAATCCTCTTTTCGGTCATTCATGACATCACCGATCGCATGCTGGCGGAGGAAAAGATACATGAAGTCACCGAACGCCTTCAACTGGCCACAGTTTCCGCAAAGGCTGGGGTTTGGGACTGGAACCTTCAGACGAACGAAATGAAATGGGATGACCGGATGCTTGAACTGTACGGACTCACACGTGAGAATTTTCGCGGAGGAATTGAAGCTTGGGAAAAGGGACTGCACCCTGATGATTCTTCCAGGGCAACTGAGGAATGCCAGGCAGCCTTGCATGGGGAACGGGATTTTGACACGGACTTCCGTGTCCTGCATCCTGACGGGGTAGTAGTCAACGTTAAAGCAAACGGACTCGTGCTTCGAGATGAGGAAGGGAAGCCGCTCCGTATGATTGGTTTAAATACCGACATCACCGACCGCAAGCAGACGGAGGAAAAACTTAAAGATACCCTCGAAAGTCTAAGGAAGGCAGTAAGCGCAACCATCCAGGTTATGGCATCCGCTGTTGAAATCAGAGATCCATATACGGCAGGTCACCATATCCGTTCTGCGGGTCTTGCCAATGCCATCGCCACCGATATGGGACTTTCACATGAAAAGATTGAAGGCATCCGCATGGCCGCTTCCATCCATGACATAGGGAAATTATCCTTACCTGCGGAGATATTGTCCAAGCCGACAAAACTGTCTGAAATTGAGTTTTCGTTAATTAAAGCGCACTCCCTGAGCGGATACGAGATACTTAAAAACGTAGAGTCGCCCTGGCCCCTGGCAGAGATTGTTTACCAGCACCATGAACGAACTGATGGATCAGGTTATCCAAGAAATCTGAAAGGCAATGACATTCTTATGGAAGCCCGTATTCTCATTGTTGCCGATGTTGTGGAAGCCATGGCCTCACACAGACCTTATCGTCCCGCCTTGGGAATTGACGCAGCGCTGGAAGAAATCGAGAAGAACAAAGGAATCCTTTACGACGAAGCTGTCGTAGATGTCTGCCTAAGCTTATTTAGGGAAAAAGGTTTTAAAATGGAAGTAACCTGATTACAAGTGGCAATCCTTACTCCAATTTCAAATTGAAAGTTGTTGATTTGTAGGTGGCAAAAGACAATTAAGAGGCTATTATGTCCACGAAAACGCACGACTTGCATTCTTTAACTGATTTGCCTCAGTCCGGTGATAAACAACCTATCGATTGGTTTGCCCAATCTTCTTCCATCATAATTGCAGCTGTTGTCCTATTCATTCTAATTCTTGGAACCGCCATATTCCTTAGTTTCCGGCATTTTGATGACGCAAGGGACGATGCCCTGACCAGTGACAAGGTAACCGCAAATCTGCTGGCCGATGTCATCATGGAACACAACAATGCGACCGTAGGAATCCTCCAGTCCTATGCCCGCCGGCCCCTGTTAGTCAATGCCGTGAAGCATAAGGATGTGGCGGGCGTTCACAGGCACTTGTCCGACCTCAAAAAGAATGGAGAAATAGACCTGACCTTCGTGACTGATAAGCGCGGCGTTCTCTGGGCAAATTTCCCGGTATTTCCGGAAGCAATCGGCAAAGACCTGTCCAGCCGCGACTGGTATCAAGGAACCAGTGCTCGCTGGAAACCATACATTTCCAATGTATTCAAGCTGATCGTCGGGGACAAACCGCTGGCAGCCGCCGTTTGTGTTCCTATAATCGATGAAAAAGAAATGGTCATCGGGATACTGGCAACCTCCCAACGTCTTAGTTTTATTAATGACATTATCAAGCGGGTGCCTTTTAGCCCTCATACGCGCGTGACTGTAATCGACCAGGCGGGGCAAATCCTTTACAGTAATATATTATATTCTTACCAGGGAAACATTATGAATCATCCATTTTTCCCGTCCATAGAAAAAGCGCTAAAGGAGAAGCAGCAGCAGATTGAAATTAAGAATCCGCAGGACATCGGGGAGAAGATTGATCTCTTTGTTGTTCCCGTGGGGATAACAGGCTGGTCGATTATTGTTGGGAGAACACAAAGCGACATTCTCCGGTCGGAGTTCCAACGTTTTGTCGAACTGGGTGTGGTTTCCTTCCTGTTGCTCCTCCTGTGCGCCTCTGTTCTTGTTTATCTGAGAAAGGTTTCTCTGTTTAGAAAAACAGAGGAGCTGCTGAGAACCGAGGCAAAGTTGCGGGAAAGTGAGGCGCATTTTCAGGAGGTGTTGGATAATTCGCTGGATGTGTCTTACAAACGTAATTTACAAACCGATAGCTATGAATATTTGAGCCCCAGCTTCGCCAAAAATTACGGTTATACCGTTGACGAGATGAAAAATTTGCCCATGAAAGACCTTATGGCTCTAATTCACCCAGACGATTTGTCTGAGCTCGGACGCGTGATAACAGAGTCCAATTCCGGCGCTGTTGGCACGGCTTATCATATGAAATATCGTTTCAGACACAAAGAGGGTACGTATCGCTGGTGTCATGATCAATTCACCGTCGTGCGGGATGCGGATGGAACACCATTGGCGATTATTGGGAGCGTGAAAGACATCACCGAACAAAAACAGGCGGAGGAAGCACTGAGAAAGAGCGAAGAAAGATACCATGAACTCAGTATTATCGATGGCCTCACGCAGCTTTACAATTCCCGGCATTTTTACCTTCAGCTTAAAACCGAAATAGAGCGGTCGAACCGCCATGGACAGCCTTTGACCCTTCTGCTACTTGATCTTGATAATTTCAAGGTATTCAACGACACTTATGATCATATCGAGGGAGACCAAGTTTTATTGCGACTCGGCCAGGTGATTAAAAGATGTCTGCGCCAGACAGATTCCGCCTATCGTTATGGCGGCGAAGAATTTACGGTCCTCCTGCCTATGACCACAAGCAAGGATGCCGCCGTTTCAGCGGAAAGAATAAGAACAGAATTTAAGGAAGAGATTTTTTCTCCGGCGCCAGGTCAAGACATTCATATGACAGCGAGCATCGGGCTTGCACAGTATAAGCCAAAGGAAGAAATTAAGGTCTTTGTCAATCGGGTTGATCAGCTTATGTATCAGGCGAAGAATAACGGAAAAGACAGAGTTTGTTTGGAGGCATAGCCTCAAGTGTAGTTCAATCGGTAATCCTCACTTTAATACCAAATCGAAAACTACTGAGTTGTAGATGTTCTACGTAACATAATCTGATTTTCTTATTGAAGTTAAATTGTTACATGCTATTTAAATATTCATATCTTTGTCCTTGCGTCGAGTATTATTGGGTTTTCCAGCCGTTTGTTGCATAATCACATCCATTGCAGTTAAGTAATCTCTTTGTACTTTTAGATTTGATGCCCGGCGATTGGCAACACTAAAAGAGATAGAAGTATGTCTTGATCTTCCCTTTTTTATTGGCTATTTTCTACCGTTTGTTTCCTGGATTCCCTTGTCTCATTGCATTTTCAAGGCAATAACATAAGGAAGTGACATTTGTTTTATGTATATTTATCCTGTCATATTTGCCGCTTGACAGGCAGTAATCTTTACGCAATAGTCACTTCGCGGAAAAATTAAAAACGCTTTGGTAATTTGTGAAAAATAATTTAATTACATCATTTCATGGTAAATTTAAAATAATATTAGCTGTTTGGATTGCGCTGTTTTTTGTGCTATCCAATTTTTATGCATTTGCAGCCGAAAAGTATCCGGCTCCACGGGGAGCTGTGAATGATTTTGCCAATATTATTGATCAGGATAACGCCGCCAAAATGGAAGCCTTGGCGCGTGAAGTTTTACAGAAAACAGGCACGGCGGTTGTTGTGGTAACTGTCCCTGCTATCGGAGAAAAAGAAGAAATCAGTCTTTATGTTAATGGCCTTTATAAAGCTTGGGGTATCGGGAAAAAGGGTGAAGACAAGGGCGTTTTAATATTTTTGACGGTTAAGGAACGAAAAATTCGTATTGAAACCGGCTATGGCGTAGAGGGAATTTTGCCTGATGGTCTAGTCGGGGAAATCCGGGATACGTATCTAAAGCCACAACTCCAAGCAGGTAATTATGGAAAGGCTTTTTATGATACCATGTATGCTTGCAGCTCTTATATAGCGAAAGATGCCGGTGTTCAACTTAGCGGATCACCCGCACCTTATCGCCCTAAAGCGCGTGGCGGGAAAAAAGGTGTCGGCGTCACCGAAATTATAATTTTTTTAATTATTGCGGCGCTCCTCTTAGGCACAAAAACAGGCCGAAGAATGCTTCCCTGGATATTACTTTTGTTATTAAGCGGAGGAGGACGTGGTGGCGGTGGCGGTGGGTTTAGCGGTGGTTTTGGTGGCTTTGGCGGTGGTGGCAGTGGCGGCGGTGGAGCCGGTGGAGATTACTAATTCATTAATCAGGTGCATAAAATGGCAAAAATACCAGATCAACCAAAGGAAGTATTTGTTCCTTTAACTCAGGATTATCTGAAAATATTCGGCAGCGAGCTTGTCTCTTTGATAGTTTATGGCAGCGCAGCGGCCGGTTCCTATGTTAAAGGCAAGTCCGACATAAATCTGCTTGTAGTTTTAACAAATGCCGGTAAACACAAGCTAGATAACGCTTTTGATAAAGTAAAGTATTGGAAGAAGCGCAAAGTCTCCACACCACTGGTGATGACCAAGGAATTTATTGAGACTTCTTTGGATTCTTATCCGATCGAATTTCTGAACATGAAAAACAGCCATATTCTGGTTTACGGCGAAAATGTTCTGGCAGAGATTGCTTTCAAGCCGGAAGACTTGAGGCTGCAAATTGAAAGGGAGATCAAGGGAAAGATAATTCTCTTAACGCAAGGCTATCTGGAGACGGAAGGTTCGGCACGCGCGCTTCGACAATTGATTCATAATTCATTTACGGCGGTTATTTCCATTTTTAACGCCCTGCTTTTCTTAAAACAGGGAAAGGCACCGCAAGCAAGACGTGAGACAATCAAAGAGGCGTGCAATTTGTTTTCTCTGGATGCCGCCGTATTTGAGCTTTGTTCTGATATTAAAGAAGGCAAGGATAAATTTGCAAATAAGGAAATCATTAATATATTCAAAAAATATTTGCGGGAAGTCGAAAAGATGGGCAGCATAGTTGATCAATTATAAATATTAATTAACATATTTCAGGAGGTAATAAATGGATCCCAAAAAGAAGACTCTGATTGTTGTACTGGTTGTGGCCCTGATTTTAGTGGTCGCGTTTTATTCGTTTTTTGTTGGCAACTATAATAAGTTTGTTAAAATGGATGTGGGGATTAAGGCGGCCTGGGCACAGGTTGAAAATCAACTCCAGCGGCGCTACGACTTGATCCCGAATCTGGTTGAAACCGTCAAAGGTTATGCCAAACAGGAAAAGGATGTTCTGGTGGAAGTAACTAATGCCAGAGCTAAAGTAGGCGGTGCTGGAAATATTCCTGATAAGATTGCGGCCAATAATCAATTGACCGGAGCATTGAGTCGGCTGATGTTGGTTGTGGAAAAATATCCTGATTTGAAATCAAACCAAAATTTCCTGAAGCTTCAGGACGAACTTGCCGGAACCGAAAATAGAATTGCCGTGGAAAGGATGAGATACAACGAAACCGTACAAGTTTTCAATGAAGCAATAAGAACATTCCCGGCTAATCTGCTTGCCGGCATGTATGGATTTAAAGAGGCGGCATTTTTTAAAGTAGATGAAGTAGCAAAAGCCGCTCCCAAGGTAAAGTTTTAGAATAAGGGGTTATTTTAATCCCGCTTCAGCGGGGCAACCCTTTGTTCTATGAAAATCTGCCCTGAACCTTTCATTTATTGAAGGTTCAGGGCTTTTCTTTATTATGCAGTAAACGTAGCAAATTGCCAAATCCCACCGGTCATTAGAAAGCGGCTGGTCTCGCCAGGTCGTGCCGGCTGCTTATATCTTTCAATGCTGTATTCGGGGTCATGCGGTAACTTCAATCCGCTTTTCATTGGCTGGGGCATGATCGGGTAAATTTTGCGATTTCGGGCTGTCGTAAAAAGTGCATCTATCGTGCTAAATTCCGTCATTTCTTCAAGCGTCTTTAACGTCGGGGGCATCATTGAAATTTTTCCGGCGGTGTACATCTGCAGGGCCTCACCTGGTGTTACCCACAGCGATGAGGTCAGTTCATCTTTGTCTGTAACAGCGTTCTGCCCATGATGAGGCATTTCCGCTAGAAAGAAACGTGTGCTAAATCGCTGCGGTACAATTTCCGGTGTAATCCAGTGGGAATAGGGTGTGAGCAGTTCCGGCATTACAACCAGATCCTCCTGCCGGATAATTTCTGCCAGAGTTATTTTGCCTTCATTTAGCGGTTGCCTATACGCGGCAAAACGTGCTTGAATTATGGTGTTGCCGAAATCAATTGAATCGTCGCTTGCGTTTCGCGCGAACAGGACTCCCGTTTCCTCAAATGTTTCTCGTATGGCGCAGATATAAAAACCAAGCGCCATATCCCTTGTCAGAGTGCTATCCTGCAATAAGGTGTGAGGTTGAAAATCATCGCGGGTCGATAGCAGTTTCGTTTCAGCAATATCGGCATCGGATGCCTCCAGCTGCCCCCCTGGAAAAACATAAACCCCCGCCATAAATGATTGACTATTATGGCGGCGGGCCAGAAATACCTCCGGCGTTTTCCCCTGCGCCCGACGAACCAAAATAACCGTTGCCGAATCCTTAGGGACGATACATGTCTCGGGTGTTGACAAAATTTGTAAATGCCTCGAAAAATTATACCAAGTTGCTACCAAATATTAAAAGTTTGATTTACCGGGCATAATACCAAGTAAGCTTTCAAAAATTCATATTTAAATGTTTGAAAGCAACTTGGTATTATTTAGCGATCAATCCGCCGTCAGCGACAAGCACGTGACCGGTTAAATAGGCCGATGCCTCTGATGCTAGAAATACAGCAATTCCCTTCATGTCATCCATCTCGCCTACTCTGCGCAGCGGTATTTCGTTAATCATCGCATCGCGAATTTCTTTGAGTTCCGGCTTGTCAATAAAAGCCATCATGTCGGTGTGGAAAAAGCCCGGAGCGATGGCATTAACACGAATGTGGTAAGGGGCAAGCTTGACGGCAAGATTCATGGTCAGCAAGTTGATGGCGGCTTTTGTGGAATTATAAGGTATCGCCGGATGAGACATTTCTGTTGATCCACGGAAGGCCATGACCGAAGATATATTAATGATGTTTCCGCCGCCCTGCGCCTTCATGATGCGGGCAACTTTTTGAGAAAGAATCCAAACGCCGCGGACATTGACATTGAAGAGTTGATCCCATTTTTCCAGAGGAAAATCGAGCGTGGGAGCGCCCCAGGTCGCTCCGGCGTTGTTTACCAGAATATCAATGCGCCCGAATTTCTTCTGAGCTTCAGCAAGCATGCTGTCAATAGCGTCTTCTTTGGCCATATCACAGGCAATGGCGATGGCGCGCACTTTGTGTTTAGTTTCCAGATCTTTTGCTGTGTCTTCCAGATTTTTGAGTTTACGCGATGTCAAAATCAAGTCCGCACCAGCTTCCGCCAATCCCGTCGCGATAAATTTACCGATCCCGCGCCCGCCACCTGTAACCAGGGCGACTTTCCCTTTAAGTGAAAATAATTCTGTAATGTTCATAAATTTCTCCCTTGAAGATAATTATTTTTTCCCAGATTATTTCTGGATATAGCAAAGTATATAAAACTCTATAAAATCTTTTGCAAAAACAACTTTGTTCTCTCGTGCTTTGGATTTGAAAAAATTTCTTCCGGGGAGGAGTCCTCTAATATTTCCCCTTTGTCCATAAAAATAACCCGATTGGCAACCTCTCTGGCAAAGCCCATTTCATGAGTAACCACCAGCATAGTCATACCATCTCTTGCCAGCTGTTTCATTACCTCTAAAACCTCACCAACCAATTCAGGGTCCAAAGCTGAGGTGGGTTCGTCAAATAGCATAATTTTAGGATTCATGGCTAAGGCTCTTGCTATTGCAACTCTTTGCTGCTGACCACCGGAAAGCCTTGACGGATATTCATCTCTTTTGTCCTCAAGCCCCACCTTTTTTAAAAGCACAGTCCCCTGTTCGATAGCTGTTTCTTTCGTAACTTTTTTAACAGTAAAAGGAGCTTCAATTATGTTTTCTAAAGCAGTTAAATGAGGAAATAAATTAAATCTTTGAAAGACCATACCAAGCTCAGCGCAAATCGAAGCTACCTTTTTAGATGAAATTTTTAAACTGTCTTTCCCTTTGATTTTTTCGTCTATTAACTCTCCGTCAATTATAGTTCGACCTTCAGTTATTCGCTCAAGATGATTAAGACACCTTAAAAGAGTGCTTTTGCCGGAACCACTAGGCCCAATTATACAAACAACGTCTCCTTTAGCAACCTCTAAATTAATATTCTTTAAAACCTCTAATTTACCAAATGATTTGTAAACATTTTCCAGCTTAATCATTTAAGTTTCATCCTACTCATAAACCGAATATTTTTTTTCTAATTTACCAAATACAAAAGTGAAAATGGTTGTCATGGCCAGATATAATATAGCACAAGGTATATAATAGATGGCATTACCGGAAGAATTTGCCAAAAGCGAAGTTGTTCTCATTAACTCTGTCATTGCTATGATTGAAACCAGTGAAGAATCCTTTAGAAGAGCTATAAATTCATTTCCTGTCGGGGGAATTAATCGGCGATAAGATTGAGGAATAATAATTCTTCTCATAGCTTGCGTGAAGCTCATACCCAGAGCCTTAGACGCCTCCATTTGCCCTTTGTCTATTGATTGAATTGCAGCTCTTATGATCTCGGCAAGATAAGCGCCGGAATTTAAGCTAAGGGCAATAAACGCGGCTGGCAGTGCGTCAATAGTAATGGGGGTAAAGGTAGGCAAGGCATAGTAAATAAAAAATATTTGCAAGAGTAGAGGCGTTCCCCTAAATAGCCAAATATAGAATTGAGAAAGTCTATCAAAAAACACATTCTTTGATAATCTCCCCAAAGCTAAAAGCAAGCCTAAAATTAACCCAAAGAAAATGGAGACTAATGTAAGCAAAATTGTAAGCCCTGCACCTTGCAATAATGCGGGCATAGCAATTATAATCTTTTGAAAACCCAAAACATTTAGCTCCCTATTTCATTTCTTTTAAAACTGTATCAATATTGCTTGTTAAATCAGCATTAAACCATTGCAGAGAAATTTGCTTCATTGTTCCGTCGGCGACCATGGCATCAATTACTTTTTGAATTTTATCGGCTAAAACCGTATTCCCCTTTTTTAAGCAAACACCAATAGGTTCGTTGGTAAGCTTAGCGGAAGCGGATTTAAAATTAGCTTTATCCAGTCCGATATAATATAGCCCGACAACTTCATCAACTATAATAGCATCAAGTCTGCCTGCTTTCATATCAGCAAAAGGTTGAATAACCTGGTCATAAATCTTAAGCTCAGCAAATTTCGTTCCTTTTGCTTGTATCTTTATAGCCGCTTCATGCGCGGTAGTGGATACTTGGCAGCCAACCTTTTTACCAGCTAAATCTTCCGGCTTTGTAATGGAATTGACATTAGGGTTAACGATTATCATTTGAGAAGTTGCTATGTAAGGCTTTGTAAAGGTAAATTCCTCTAATCTTTTTGCAGTCATACTCATAGAAGAAATAATGCAGTCAAATTTCCTCGTGTTCAGAGCGGAAAAAATACCGTCCCACGCCGTTGAAACAAATTGTGGTTCTTTGCCCAAACGCCTGGCTATTTCTTTAGCAACGTCAATATCAAAGCCTATCGTATTACTTTTATCATCCTTATATTCCATTGGAGGATAACTGTCATCAACACCGATTTTCAGATATTTGTTGTCAATTGTTTCCGAGCAAGAGGTAAGTAAAAAAATTATAGCAGGAATTAGTGCCACCATAAAAATTGAAAATATTTTTTTCATTAAATACGTCTCCTTATTTTATCCATTTAATTTTTTTAAAATTTTATCCTTAATTTTGCTATCCACTCCAAAATTACCACTGTCATTAATCAAAGCTTTTCTAATTTGCTCTATTTCAGCTTCTGTAAATAAAATGTTTTTCCCCTTGTTTACCGGAGTAATTTTTGATGTAATTTCAGAGATAGCTTTTTTTGCTTTTAGAAAATTATCAAAATAGTAAACCTCAAAGACATTATCAATAATGCCGCCATTTTCCAAATAAATCTCCGTTAATTTTGAAGATTCAATTCTAACCTCTTTAGATATATCAGTTATTTTATATTGACCCAAGTAATCAATATAATAATAACCGGCTTTTTTACCAGAGCTTCTAACAATGAAATTTGCCGAATCAATCATTAAATCACTCCTTTTTGAGTCGAGTAGACCGATTTCCTCCGATACACAGTTTATCCATATCATACTCATCGAGGAAATAACATCATTGTGAAGCGGTTGAAATTCACCATACTCACCAAGGTTGACGTTTTACTGAGGAAGAGGTTTGCTTCGTGTATCTGAATCTTTTAAAAAACTTAGTCTTGTATTTAACATTCGGTAAAACAGTCAGGGCCGCGGGATATCACAACACTATTACTTCCATCTTTTTTATTTCATACCGAACATCTTTTTGAACTTTTCAACAAGATGACCATCATCGCGCCAAACGCGGCATGTATTGACAAGAAATTGTAAAATAATTTTTGCCCGATCAGGATCGAAAACTGCTGGTTTCTTTGATTGATATGCTGCATATCCCTGAATGGCAGCAGGGGCCATTGCGAGAAGAAGTTCCACCAGGTGGGTGCACCCCTTTTTACCGCCGGCTATTTTTTTTACTTTTAATGTAAAACCTTTGGTAATAATCAATCCTTTGATAGGGGCGAGACAACCGATAGTTTCACGGCACGCTTCCCTGGGCACCGATATCAGATCAACATCAACATCTTCAATCAAAAGATTAGAGCAATTAACCAGTAGTCTTATGGACATGTGATGAATGACACCGCCCGGCAACTTTTCACCGGTCATCATATGAGATTCCTGGAAGCGATCATCTCTCAGGAAACCCTCCACAATTATTCTTTGTTCATCATAATCGTATGTCGTCACTTCAATACTTCGCGCATGTAATTTTTTACCTTTTAATTTCCAAATAGAGCGCATTTGATTTTGAGTCTCCTAAAGATATTTATTAAAAAATTATATCATCTCATTATTTATACTAATAGAAACAAATTACCATAGATTTTATCAGAAGGGTTAATCTTTAAATTTACAGCAAAGCAGGCGATATGGACTTTCTTCCACGAGGAGGAAGGATAGGATAACTTCTATCGTGCATCGATGAAATAATGACCGTAATGTGCTTTGGCAACAGGCGGGAGTGGGAATCGAACCCACATCTACTCGTTTTCACGCGAGTAGTATCACAGGTTTGAAGCCTGCGCCGCACGCCAGCACGAACGTCCCGTCAAATTATAAAATAAAATTGGTTGCCCGAGCCGCTCATTTTAATGACTACGCTGCGGGTGTCAGAAGGAGTTTACATTCTTCTTGTGCCATAGTTTCAACCTTCACTGAATATTTTCTCGATGCGGCAAGACGGGAAATATTTTCCCTGGCTACGGCCGTTTCCAGAAGAACGGCAATCGCCTCTCCCGGATTTTTATCAATGGCTTGCTTTGTTTTTACGACGGGGATGGGGCAACTTAAACCTCGTAAATCTAACTCTATCATAAGTATCCTCCTTGTATCCAATTAAATGGTTACATCTTTTAATGACGCAGGCAGCGCGGCGACAATCTGACGAATTTTAGTTGCCGGAGTTGCTCTGGCATAAGCACCTGCTTTGCGGTTTGCCTTTGCCGCCGCAATTACGGCCTCACGATGCGACATTCCGCTGCCAATGAATGCGCCGATCATGCCGCTGATAGTATCTCCTGTTCCTCCAATTGCTTCCAGTGCCGGTATGTTCGGTTCGGAAATTGTACAGAGTATTTTGCTATCTTCAACAACAAGGTCTGTCGCGCCTTTGATGAGCAATGTTTTTGCCGCGCTCTTCTGCTTATAAGCCGCGGTGATCAGCTCCTGAGCCTGAGCAATTTCTGAGCTAAAAAGGTGATGACTGATATACGCCGGATGAACGGCTGTAGCATCAGCCAGAAAAGCCATTTCGCAAAGATCCGGCGTAAAAATATCAAACTCAGGCGCAAGCCCTGCCGCCTTGGCTGCGTACATGGAAGAGGCATCCGCTATCATCACCGGTTTTACGGAGCATTTTCCCGCTGCCGCGCATACTTTTTTCATCAGCCCCATAACCGGCAAAATGTAGTGCAGCAAGACAATATTCGGAGAAACGGATGCCAAGTTTGCAATAAGATAATCATATAAAAGCCGGCTTCCCTTACCGCTACCGTTGTCTCCGGCTACAGCGACACGAGGCGTAGATGTTTTACAATATGCTGCCGTAACGCATGCGGCACTAATCAAAGCGGCTGTTCCCTGGGTGCAGGGAATTTCGCAGTTGTTGATAAACAATTTTTCTCCATCGAATTTTGCTTCTCCGATGGTGAGCCCGAGATCTATTAGGGGAACAGTTCCGCAAATAAGCAACATCTTACTTGTTTCCCCTTTGCCAGATTTCGAGAGATTCAGTAAACGCCCGATCCAGCATGAGCGCGCAAAGAGTATAACCTTTGTCCTTGGGCCTCTCTACCTCGGTCAACTTCTTATCCAGCATGCTGATATGTAAGAAAGGAATATCCGGACAACCTCCACCGGAAATATTTGAAATAACTCCCGTCTTTTTATCAAAGGTAAGTTTCATATTGCCGGCTTTGACCATGCAGGCATCGTCAAAATCCTTTATTTTAACAACATCCAGAAGTTCTCCGGCGCCTTTGATGGGGAGTATTGCAACAAATGATGTTTCTTTTTGATGGAGCAATCTTTCTACGCCCGTCATTTCAACAATATTGATCTCCAGGGCAAGATCGCAACCCTTGCGCAACTCCGGCGGTGGGGCAACGAGTCTTGTCTCATAGTTTACTGATTTTAAGACTTTTTCCGCCCGAATAGCTTCTTCAACATTCTGGAAAAGAATAAGTCCGCCGCCTTCAAAGCGGCTATTTTTATTGCTGTTGAATATCAATTACTTTGTCCTTTCCATTTGGAAAAGGCCGATCAAAAGGCAGAAAATTAATCCAATAAGTACAGCCGTAGGTCCAAACGCGCTTGTCCCCTTGGGGCTACTTGCTAAAAGAAAGTTATGGGCAAACGCGGCGCCAGCGGCCAATCCCAAAAAGGTAATGCCGGCATCCGTATCACCTTCAGATGCCAAAACCATCTGACGCAGTGGGCAACCACCAAGCAGCGTGGCGCTCAAGCCCACGAGAACCATCGACATAAAGTTCCAAAGATGGTCGCTATGGGCGATCGGTTGATTTTCAAAACCCCAGTGATAGGCGCCTGAGGCAAAGCCGCCGGTAAGATAGTTAGTGACAAGCGCGCCCGCAAAAAAAGCGATAATGCCGCTTACCAAATAATAGTCGCGAACCAGAATAATATCGCGCCAACCACCGGCAAAACACATTCTGGTTTTTTGCGCGATAAATCCAATGGCACAACCAGCTGCAAGTGAAATCAGCAACAAGGCGTGCTGTGAACCGGGTCCTTTTGCGCTGAAGAATATAAAAGATGGCTGAAAAACGAGAAATAACAGAAGCACTGCGGCTATCGCCGGTAAAATAAATCCGGCCACTTTGATCACTTTTCCCGCTCTTCCCAAACTAAAGCCATTCCTTAAAAATACGATGCCTACAATGATACCAACAAGAAGACCAATTATCGCTGTTATTCCATTAAGATCTCCTCCGGCAAGGCGCAGAGGAGCTCTGACTGTGCAGCCCAGAAATACAAGGGCTCCGATCATCATAAACGCGCCCAGGAAAAACCTGATGAGTGGAGACGATCCGCCGCGCGGTTTAAATTCTCTGAAGATGAGAGCTGAAAATAAAGCGCCTAAAATGAGACCGATTATTTCCGGCCGGATATATTGAGCAACTTCAGCTCTGTGCAGGCCGATAGCTCCTGTGATATCACGCAGAAAGCAGGCCGAACAGAATCCCATATTAAGAGGGTTTCCCCATGTGGTAAGGAGTGAAGCGAGTATGCCAAAAATCAATCCGCCAAGGATAATCCAGGTTTTTGGTGTCCAGTATTTTTTTGCCATTTTCCCTCCTGATTAATAAGTAATTATCAAAGCGGAAATGATATAACTAAATATTTAGGAATAAGTCAAATTCCAAATAGTTATAATTAAGGTTTGTCGATAATAAATATTTATGATACGCTTAAAGCATGAGCAATGATCGCTTTAAAAGTATTACCCTCCAGCAGATGGAAGCTCTTATCTCTCTTGTGGAAGAAGGAAGTTTCAGCCATGCCGCAAAGAAAATGCTTCTGACTCAGCCGGCCCTCACCAAAAATATTCAGAATATTGAAGATTGTCTGGATGTCCGGTTGGTTAATCGCAGCAATACTGGAATTTCTCTGACGCCCGAGGGTAAAATTATTTACGAGTATGCCCAACGTATCGTTAAACTTCGAAGCGAGGCAACGGAAAAAATCCTCAGGCTGCATGAAAATACCAGCGGTAGTATCTACATCACTGCCAGTACTATTCCGGCGACCTATATTCTTCCTAGAGCTTTGAGCGCTTTCAGGAAAAAACACTCTGATATCCGTGTGTACATCAAAACGGCGGACAGTGAAGAAGCGATGAACATGGTTTTGGATAAAGAAGCGGAAATCGGTTGCATCGGCAAAAAACCTCAGAATAAAAAGCTGGTGGCAGAGCCTCTGTGGAAAGATCGTCTTGTTCTGACTGTTCCAAGTGGTCATCGCTGGCTGGAAAATAAATCCATTGCGCCCGCTGAGTTACTTCAAGAGCCTTTTATCGTCAGAGAAAAAGGATCGGCAACGCGGGATGTTCTGGAGTCATATCTTAAAGAAACAAAATTGATAAGCTTGTCTCAACTTGATGTTTGCGGAGAACTGGGAAGCTCTGAGGCAATAAAGGAAGCGATCATTGCCGGACTGGGGGTATCCATAATTTCTATTCATGCCATAAAGCGGGAATTAGCCGCAGGTTTGCTTTTTGAGGTTCCCATTGCGGAACTAAAGATGGAAAGAAATTTCTATTTAATTTATCCGCGACAGACTGATTTCCGTCCATCGCACAAAATATTTATGGCCTTTCTCAAAGATTATAAAATATAAACACTGGAAAACGCAGAAGTGCAGACAGCTTTTGTGTTTAGGCGATGCAATTATTTAAGGCGCTGATGTCAACTGATCCGAAATCTCTAACATTTGTTTTAAAATTTTTAATGCCCAGGGATACTTCTTTGACATTAGAAGAGGATGTTACAACGCAGCAAGTCTTGGACGAAAGTTTATTTATATCTTCCGATAAAAAATCAAAAAGACCGGTGATCATCGCTTCCATCGTTCCCGCGGTAGAGAGATCAGAGCGGCCTGCTCCCGGCAGATCAAAAGAAAATTTATTTATCAGCATTGCGTCAACCGTGCGCGCAATATGATTGGCTGCCGTATAAATTCTATCGTAGCTTGTCTCGGAAATCTTCCCCAAACCAAAAAGAAAGATAATCTCTGTGCCGATGCGCCGGGGAAAAGGTATAAGAATCTTTTCCATGAAGTCGCCGGTAATTCTTCCTTGCTTAATTTCTCTCGAAATCATTCCATTAAGGCGCCAATCAATGAATCCGCAAATTCCACGTGGAGGTCTTTCATCGGAAAAAATACCCAATACCAAACATTTATGTTTTGGCAGATCGGGTGCTTCTGTTGATAGGGTTATCTGCATTTTTCTTCTTCAACTTTAAGTTAAGGGCATCTAGTATCCCGTTAATAAATGATCCCGAATTCTCCGATCCGAAAGTTTTACCCAGATCAATTGCTTCATTCAATGTAACTTTTGATGGAATATCGTCACAGTAGAGAAATTCAAATACCGCCAAACGCAAAATACTTATGTCAACTTTGGACATCCTGCCCAGAGACCAATTGTCCGAGCTATCCCCTATAAGCCGGTCAAGCTCTTCCCGGTGCCCCCATGTTCCCTCTATCAATGAAGCGGCAAACTCCTTGTCTGCTCTCGGAGCGACAAAATTACCCCAAAAAAGCTCCATCGCTTTTTCTACATCCAGGGTAACAAAATTCAGACTGTAAAGAACCTGTAAGGCAACTTCCCGTGCCTTTCTCCGCCCGTGCATTTAGTCCTCAAATCAATCGGCACCACATCAAAGTGGCCTATTACGCTTTTGCGTTAAATCTTTTTAAATAAATCAACCATCTCAATTGCCGACATAGCCGCGTCGGCGCCTTTATTGCCCGATTTTGTTCCGGCGCGCTCAATTGCCTGTTCAATCGTATCTGTAGTCAGCACGCCATAAACTACAGGAATTTCAGCTTCGAGACCAACGCTTGCAATCCCCTTGGAAACCTCAGCGCTGATATATTCGAAGTGCGGTGTCGCGCCGCGAATCACTGCACCCAGGCAAATCACGGCGTCAAAGCGCGCGCTCTTCGCCAGTTTCTTTGCCGTCAGCGGTAACTCAAAAGCGCCCGGTACTTTATAAATCTGGATGTCTTTTTCATCGGCACCGGCTCTAATCAGTGTATCGATCGCTCCTTCAATTAACCTGCCGCTGATAAAATCATTAAAGCGGCTGGCGACAATACCAAACTTCATTCCCTTGGCAACAATTTTTCCTTCCACTATTTTCGGCATGATTAATTACCTCTTAAAGTATTGTATTTTATTTACCCGCAAAAAAGTAGATATTTTTTACGTTGACTATATCTTATAAAGATGCCCCATCTTATTTTGCTTGGTCTTCATGTATTTTATATTGTTTTCATTAGGGATTATTTCTATAGGAACTCGCTTAGTAATCTCTATTCCATAACCTTCCAGTCCGACAATCTTTTTGGGATTATTCGTCAAAAGGCGCATTTTGTGGACTCCCAGATCAGCGAGAATCTGAGCCCCGATACCATAATCTCTTAAATCCGCCTTGAAGCCTAAAGCGATATTGGCTTCAACAGTGTCCTGGCCTTCTTCCTGCAAAGCGTAAGCCTTGATCTTATTGACCAGACCAATTCCCCTGCCTTCCTGCCGCATGTATACTATGACGCCCTTTCCTTCCTGGGCTACCATTTGCATGGCTCTATGTAACTGATCGCCGCAATCACATCGCTCTGAGTTAAAGATATCTCCCGTCAGACATTCTGAATGGACTCGCACCAGAACGTCGTCTTCTTTTTTGATGTCACCTTTAACCAGGGCAATATGCTGCATTTCATCAACGTCATTTTCATAAATGATAATTTTAAATTCCCCTCCGTAACCTGTAGGAATATTTGCTTCGGCCAAACGACGGATAAGAGATTCATTCTGCATCCGGTAATCAATAAGATCAGCGATGGTAACGATCTTTAAATCATGCTCCTGCGCAAATATTTCCAAATCCGGCATTCGGGCCATGGTTCCATCTTCATTCATGATTTCACAAATAACACCAGCCGGTGTTAACCCTGCCAGACGGCATAAATCAACCGAGCCTTCCGTCTGACCGGTGCGAACCAAAACTCCACCTTTGCGGGCGATGATCGGAAAAACATGCCCCGGGCTGACCAAGTCTTCCGCTTTGGCTGAAGGCCCAACTGCCACCTGAATTGTCGTTGCCCGATCCGCCGCCGATATTCCTGTGGTAACACCATTTCGCGCTTCGACGGACACGGTAAAAGCCGTGCCGAAACGAGCCTTGTTGTCCTTAACCATCGGGTGAAGATTAAGTTTATGTGCCATCTCCTCGTTGATGGTCAGACATATTAAGCCACGGCCAAGACGAGCCATGAAATTGATGGCGTCCGGCGTGACAAACTGCGCGGCCATGAATAGATCGCCTTCGTTTTCCCTATCTTCGTCATCAACGAGAATAACCATTTTCCCGTTACGAATATCTTCAATTGCCTCCTGAATTTTACTGATTGCCATATATTTCTAACCCTTTATTTCATAAAACCATGTTCGGTAAGGAAATCTTTATCTATTCCCCGACCGGAATGCAATAATTTTTCCACATATTTTCCTAAAACATCAGTTTCAATATTTACCAAATCACCTTCTTTTTTCGCAATCAAAGTGGTGTTTGCTGCCGTATGAGGTATGATATTAACATAAAATCTGCCTTTTTCAAGCTTGTTTACTGTAATACTTACTCCATCGATGGCAATTGATCCTTTTTCCACAATCTGCCGCGATAGCTGATCATTGACTTCCACAGCCAAAATGACTGATCCTGATTTTTGCGTCTTGGAAAGAATTCTGCAGGTGGCATCCACATGACCTAAAACAAAGTGGCCGCCGATAAATCCGCCGACCCGGATTGATTTTTCCAGATTAATTTTGTCTCCCGCGTGAAGAAAGCCAAGAGTTGTTTTAGCGATAGTCTCCGCGGAAACATCCGCGGAAAAAGTTTTTTCTTTCTTTGTGATAACAGTCAGGCAGGCGCCGTTTACTGCTATGCTATCGCCAATGGCTACGTCCTTTAAATCAATTGCCGCTTCAATTTCTATAACGGCATCAGCTCCCTTTGCCGTCAGGCGCTGCACATTTCCCAATCCTTCGATAATTCCGGTAAACATAAATTATTTTTTACCTTTGCTTAACAAATCTTTTAGTTCGGACATGAATTCTCCCACATCGCGAAACTGTCGGTAAACAGATGCAAACCGGACATAAGCAACACCGTCGAGTGCCTTGAGTTCTGCCATAACTTTTTCCCCGATGACACTGGAGGTGATTTCTGACTGAAATTCCTGACAGGCCTGTTCCACATCCTCAACAATTTTTTCCATTGATTCCATGCTGATGGGACGTTTCTCACAAGCAGTCATTACTCCGCTGCGTATTTTTATGCGTTCAAAAGGTTCGCGGCGTCCGTCCTTTTTAACCACCATGGGCATAATATCTTCAACGAATTCGTAAGTGGTAAATCGTTTAGAGCACCCTAAACATTCACGACGGCGGCGAATGGCCTTCCCGTCCTTACTTATTCGCGAATCAATTACTTTATTTTCGGCGTTGCCACAAAACGGACATTTCATGTTTTTGTCTGCCTAATGTTTTCTGTATGTTACAATTGTATTACGCTGATTCCCGCTTCTTTGAGCATATCGGTGGCCAACTTATCGCTATATCCATCACGAATAACTATACGAACAATTCCGGCATTGATTATCATCTTGGCACAAATAACGCAGGGCTGATTGGTGCAGTAAAGCGTTGAGCCTTTGGTAATAACTCCATGCAGGGCGGCCTGAATGATGACATTTTGCTCTGCGTGCAAACCCCGGCACAGCTCATGGCGTTCACCGGACGGAACCATGAGCTGTTCACGTAAACAACCGATCTCCAGACAGTGTTTCAGTTTAGAGGGCGCGCCGTTATAACCTGTGGCAAGAATACGGCGATCGCGCACCAGACCTGCTCCGACTGAGCGGCGGCGGCAGGTGCTGCGCCGCGATACGACTTCTACAATGTCGAGAAAATAAGTATCCCAATCGGGACGATCATTTACTTTCTCCCCGAAATCTTTTGTTGTAGATTTTATCCCCGTCATATTTTGCCGTTTATCAGGCCTTGTTTTTGCCGTTTGCGCCGGCCTAGACAACTTTTATTCTCTGGGCATAAAGTGGGAATTGGGCACAAAGAGTTTTGACCTTTTCGGCCACAGCTTTAATCTTACTGTCATTATTGATATTGCTTACGACGTCGGCTATATAGGATGCAATCAGGCGCATCTCTTTTTCTTTCATGCCCCTTGTTGTTAGCGCCGGAGTACCTATTCTGATCCCGCTTGTTACTTGCGGCCCCTGCGTGTCGAAAGGGATGCCGTTTTTATTTACGGTGATAGCGGCAAGGTCGAGCGCTTCCTGCGCGTCTTTGCCTGTGACACCTTTGGCAGTTAAATCAACCAGCATCAGGTGATTGTCCGTGCCGCCGGAAACAAGACGGAAACCTTGATTTTTCAGCTCATCGGCCATCGCCTGCGCGTTTTTCAGGATCTGGCTTTGATACTGCTTGAATTCCGGTAAAAGGGCTTCTTTAAAAGCAACAGCTTTGGCGGCGATAATATGCATCAAGGGGCCTCCCTGCATTCCCGGGAAAACCCTGCTATTCAATGTTTTGGCGTAAGCCTCTTTGCACATGATTAATCCGCCGCGTGGTCCGCGCAATGTCTTATGCGTTGTGGATGTGACATATTCACAAACGGGCACAGGTGATGGATGCAGACCTGTAGCCACAAGGCCGGCAACATGGGCAATGTCCGCCATTATTACCGCGCCGACTTCATCGGCAATCCTGCGGAACCGGTTAAAATCAAGAAGACGCGGATAAGCACTGGCGCCGACAACAATCATTTTGGGCTTATGTTCCTTAGCCAATTTTTCCACTTCATCAAAATCAATAGTTTCTGTGTCTTTGCTTACGCCATAAGAGATTATTTTATAAAGTTTACCTGAAAAGTTGGCCGGACTTCCATGAGTCAGATGCCCGCCATGAGATAGATTCATGCCTAAAATTGTATCGCCCGGTTGCACTGCCGCAAAATAGACGGCCATATTCGCCTGTGACCCGGAATGGGGCTGGACATTGATATGATCCGCTCCAAAAAGTTTTTTGCAACGTTCAATTGCCAGATTTTCCGCAATATCCACAAATTCGCAGCCGCCGTAGTAGCGCTTACCGGGATAACCTTCAGCGTATTTGTTTGTCATAATAGAGCCCTGCGCTTCAAGGACAGCTTCACTGACAAAATTTTCCGACGCAATCAACTCCAGTTTCCCTGCCTGGCGACGAGTTTCCAGATCGATGGCGTGGGCTACTTCCGAATCAACTTTTTTCAAAAAAGACATTAACTATGCTTCCTCCTGTGGTATTTTAATTGCGGTATTTCTTTAATACTAAAACTGCATTAACGCCGCCAAAACCAAAGCTATTGGACATGGCCGTGTTTATTTCCTTGTGTCTGGCGACTTTCGGCACGAAATCGAGATCACATTCATCGTCCGGATTGTCCAGATTAATAGTCGGCGGGATAATTCCCTGTTGCAGCGCCAGAATGGAAAAAATGGCCTCCACAGCGCCGGTTCCACCCAGCATATGGCCGGTCATGGATTTTGTCGAACTGATAAGCAGTTTATAGGCATGCTCGCCAAAAAGTGTTTTAATTGCCTGGGCTTCGTATAAATCGTTGAGCGGCGTCGATGTGCCGTGAGCGTTGATATAGTCAATTTCCGTTGTGTTCATCCCGGCATCTTTAAGCGCGGCTTTCATGCTGCGGATAGCACCCTCATGGCCGGGGGGCGGGGCGGCAAGATGGAAGGCATCCGATGTGCATCCATAACCGGCAACTTCGGCGTGAATTCGTGCGCCTCTTTTTAGGGCAAAGGATAATTCCTCCAGGATCATTACGCCGCAGCCTTCAGCAATGACAAACCCATTGCGCCCTTTGTCAAACGGACGGCTGGCTCTTTGGGGATCATTATTACTAGTGGAAAGCGCCTTCATGGCGGCAAAGCCGCCAACTGCAAGTTGTGTAATGGCCGCTTCAACGCCACCGGTGATCATGGCATCCGCGTCTCCGTGGGCAATTGTTTTATAGGCATCGCCAATGGCGGATGTTCCTGAGGCGCAGGCGGTAACGGCGCAATTGATGGGGCCTTTGGCTCCAAAACGAATGGAGACATGTCCGGAACCAAGATTGGCAAGGATTGCGGGAACGGAGAAAGGCGATATTCTGCGGGGGCCGGTTTTGTAGAGCGTTTCTATTTCATGTTCCAAGGTTGCCAGCCCGCCGATAGCGGATCCAATAATAACGCCAACACGCTCCGCAATTTCCGGACTTATCGTTAATCCCGAATCAGCCATAGCCATAGCGGCAGCAGCCAGAGAATAAATGGCAAAGTTGTCATAGCGCCGGACTTCTTTTTTATCGACAAATTGCAGCGGATCAAAATTCTTAATCTCACCGGCGATTCGGGAATTGAAAGCAGAACTGTCAAACTTGGTAATCGCGGTAATTCCTGATCTTCCTGCAATTGCGCCTTCCCATGATTCCTTAACGGAATTACCCAGGGGCGTTAATGCACCCAGACCTGTTACGACGACACGCCTTTTCATTGGCTTAATCCTGCTTTATGAACTAATTAATTCCCTTTTTTGTAAGGAAATCGATGACATCTTTGATTGTGCGAATTTTTTCGAGCTCTTCGTCGGCTATCTCAACACCAAATTTTTCTTCCATCTCCATTATCAGCTCAACGAGATCAAGTGAATCCGCGCCTAAATCGTCAATAAAAGAAGCCTCCAAAACGCACTCTTCTTTTGTAACATCCAATTGTTCCATCACGAGTTTGATAACTTTCTCTTCTAACGTCATGCAAAATCCTCCTCTATATCTTTTGTTACCTTAAAATTTTATTCTTTAGCAGCTTTTTCCGTTGATACAATATCTCTGCCTTTATACGTGCCGCATGTTGGACAGACACGATGAGGCAATTTCGGTTCATTACATTGCGGGCATAAAGACAATGGTGGCGGCGTCAAAAAATCATGCGCCCTTCTTGTATTTCTTCTGGTTTTTGAATGTCTCTTTGTTGGATTTGGCATAAATTATCCTTCTTTAAATTTAATTTTTAACTATAAAATTTTTTAATACAGCCATTCTATTATTCGCAGCAGTTAAATGGCAATTACAGGAAGAAGTATTCAAATTAATACTGCATCCTGAACATAAACCTTTACATTCTTCCCTGCAAAGTGTTTTAATCGGTATCTGCAAAATTATCTGCTCGCAGATAATTGATGTAAGATCAATAAGGTCTCCCTGGTAATTGCTTATTTCCAGCTCTTCTGCAGTTAGTTCCAAATCTTCCCTGGTTTCAGCTTTTGCGGGAATCAGAGTATATGCAAAATTGCCGCCGATGGGAACGATGATATCTTCCAAACAGCGACTGCAATTACTATCAATAGTTGCAGAAAATTCGCCTTTAATAAAAACCGTGGTGGCCGTTTTTGTTACCAGACAATCTACATCCACTTTGCGCAGTTTAAAATCAGTGTCAGCAGAATCAGTTAAGCATTCCTTGAAACGCGAACCATCTTCAGAAAGAATATATTTTATTCCTTCCTCAGGAATAGTTGCAACATTAATCTCCAAAGAATTCGGGATCAAAGCTTCACTGCCTTAGCAAAATTACGCAACCCTCACTGCGCTAAGTTAGTGAGTAAATTATAAATTCTTTTCATTGTCAAGGATAATTTGTGTTTTGGGGTAAATGCGGCTTGACAAATGAACGGTCACAACCCTATAAATCTAATAAAAATAAGGAAAATATGATGACAACTGGAATTAGAACACGCTTTGCGCCATCGCCAACAGGCTTTCTTCACATTGGTGGAGCCAGAACTGCTCTTTTTAGCTGGCTTTTTGCCCGTAACCATGGCGGAGAATTTGTTTTGAGAATTGAAGATACCGATCAGGAGCGTTCGACTGACGAATCTACAAAAGCAATACTCGATGCCATGACCTGGCTTGGTCTAAACTGGGATGAAGGACCGTACTTTCAGGCGCAAAGAGTTGATTTACACCGCCAGATGGTTCAAAAGCTAATTGATGAGGATAAAGCCTATTTTTGTACCTGCACACCGGAAGAACTGGAGGCCAAAAGGAAACAAGCTCTGGCAACCGGCAGAAAGCCAAAATATGACGGCACCTGCCGGGATAAAAAATTAAGTAAATCAGCGGGTAGTGTTGTGCGATTTCGCGGCGCGCAAACCGGTGCGACAATTGTAGAAGATTTAATCAAAGGGAATATCAGTTTTAACAATGACGAGCTTGACGACTTGATCATTGAACGCGGCGATGGTTACCCGACCTACAATTTTGCCGTGGTTATCGATGACGCGCTGATGAAAATCACTCATGTAATTCGGGGTGATGACCATGTTAACAACACACCCCGCCAGATTTTGATGTATCAAGCGCTGGGCTTTGATGTCCCCAAATTCGCCCACGTCCCGATGATTCTTGGTGCCGATAAAGCCAGACTCAGCAAAAGGCATGGTGCGACTTCGGTTATGGCTTATAAGGAAATGGGGTTTTTGCCCCAGGCTTTAGTTAATTATCTGGTACGGCTCGGTTGGTCTCATGGGGATCAGGAAATATTTTCTTTGCAGGAATTGGTGGACTTGTTTTCTCTGGAATCAGTGGGCAAATCACCTGCGGTTTTTAATCCGGAGAAGTTGCTCTGGCTCAATGCCCATTATATAAAGGAAGCAAAACCCGATATTATCTACGAAGAAATGAAACCTTTATGGTCACCGGATGTAAACAATGCCGACCCTGATTTTGTCCGTAAGGTCATCGCTGATTTACAGCCACGGTCAAAAACTTTAGTCGAACTAGCCGCTGCCGCAGGTTTTTACTTTACCCAAAAAGTTCAGTATGAAGATGAAGCCGCCCGTAAGTTTCTTACGACTGAAATAGCTTCCCATTTAACGGCGATTGAAGAGGGTCTTTCCTCATTAGAAAACTTTACCAAAGAAGGAATTGAAAGTTTTTTGCAGATGTTTGTTCAAGAGCGGGAAATTAAACTTAAAGTTATTGCTCAGCCACTGCGCGTTGCTCTCACGGGCAAAACCGTCAGCCCTGGTATTGATGAAGTTATGGTTACTTTGGGGAAGAACAACGTAATCAGAAGGATTCAAGACGCCCGAGCTTATATTGGTGAAAACTCCAATTCCGAAAGCATAGCAACCTAATAACCTAAATAACCTAAAGGTCACTATAGGGTCACGCGAGGTCATCTGCAACGGAGCGGAATTGGTAAGTTAATGAGACCCAAGTTTCAGAAACGAAGTGCACGGAAACTTGCGGGTCGAATTATCCCGCAAAGCGGATGGTATAAAACCCCGCAGCTTGCTGCGAAATGTTTCCAACTGCTTTGGGGTTTATACCCGTGATCGAGGCCGGCAATTAAATTATCAGGCTCGCCGGATTATGCACGATCCTGCGATAACTATAATTTAGTCTTGACTTTTATAGTTAGATTGCATAGATACTCGGCGCTCGACGTTGTTGGGGGATCGTCTAGCGGTAGGACTCAGGGCTCTGAACCCTGCTACCCAGGTTCGAATCCTGGTCCCCCAGCCATGGTCCCATCGTCTAGTGGTTAGGACGCTGGCCTCTCACGCCGGAAACCGGGGTTCAACTCCCCGTGGGACTACCAGAATGAAATCAATTACTTTAGCCATTTGCTATTAATCACTTTTCTATTGCAGGTGCCCATAGGGTGCCGTTTAGTGCCTCATCATCAAGTCTATCTACCGCTGCTTTATTGCCTCCTGGAACAAGGTGACCGTAAATATCTACGATAACTTTTATACTATGATGTCCAGGCATTTCTTTCCTTGACAATTCCTGGCGGTAAAGGTAATCGCACGATGCGACGTGTTTATTAAATGTCCTCAAATAAAGTAGGTGTCTGATGCCGAAGCAAAAAACATATATCATGGAACACACGGACGAGGCGTACCGCCTGGATGTGAAGACGGATCCAAAGGATATTCGTCGTCAGGCCCGCTGGTGCGGATTGAAACCAGGGATGCGAGTTCTCGATGTAGGATGCGGGCCCGGAAAGATAACTTCGATACTTCATCAAATCGTACAGCCTGGTGGAAGCGCTGTAGGCATAGACTGCTCGGAAAACCGTGTGGATTATGCAAAGAAACACTATGGTCATGTACCTGGGATTGCTTTTTTTACACGTGATTTCATAAAAACCTTTGAAGACCTTGGTACATTCGACATCATATGGATCCGTTTCGTTCTGGAGTATTATCGTAAGGAAGCCCCGAGGATCGTTGAGAATCTTAAAAAATATCTGAATCCGGGAGGTTGGCTATGCCTTATTGATCTTGATAATAATTGCCTCTGCCATCATGAAATTCCTTCCGAGATGGAAGAGATGCTCCAAAAGATGATGAAGTATATGGAGACAAACTTCAATTTTGATCCATACGTGGGACGCAAACTATACTCCTATCTATATGACGCAGGTTTTGCAGATATCAAAGTGAACCTTCAAGCGCACCATTTATTTTATGGCAAGATGGATAAGATTAACTTGTTCGATTGGATGAAAAAACTGGAAGTTAATGCACCTCGATTAAGCAAATTCTTTGAAGATTATCAAGGCGGTTACGCTTCATTCCAAGAGGATTTTCAAAAATTTTTCATAAGTGAGCGACGCTTTACTTACACCCCGTTAATCCTTTGCAAGGGAAGAAAGACAAATAAGGATTAATATCCCTGCAATAACCGATCACCCATGTTGCTTTTTACGTTAGGGATATTTTCCCTTTTCTGAAAAGATCTAGACAGGCATCAACAACCCTGGGATCATAGTGCGTGCCTCGTCCAGCCTCAATTTCCGCAAGGGCTTTTTCAATGCCCAAGGCCGGCCGGTAAGGCCGGTGGTTCGCCATGCTTTCCACCACATCTGCTACGGCAATAATTCTTGCTTCCAGCAGAATATCATCACCCCTGATACCCGCCGGATAACCCGATCCATCCATCTTTTCATGATGATGTAAAACGATTTGGGCGACGGGGTTATTAAATTCTATGTCTTTCAGTATTTCATACCCCACACCGGAATGCATCTTGATTATGCCATATTCGATTTCCGTCAGCTTTCTTGGGCTGCTGAGAATCTCCGCAGGAACATTGATCTTGCCGATGTCATGGAGAGTGGCTGCAATACGAATGCCCTCGATCATCTCTGGCGGCAAACTCATATTTTCCGCAATACTAGTTGAGATCATGGATACACGCTCCTGATGACCGGATGTATAAGGATCTTTGGATTCTATTATTTTGGAGATAGCAAGAATGATGCTGTTCATAATCTTCTGCAATCTGTCCAGGCTGTTTTTAAGTTCTTTTTCAGAACGTCTGAGTGCAGTTATATCTCGAAGGATTCCTACCACACCAATTAAATCCCCGTTTTTATCAACATTTGGAGCGCCGCTGATATCAAAGATTCTCTCCGATCCATTCTTGTGCGGAAATGTTATCATTACATCTTTAATAATTTCGCATTCAGTATTTATACTTTTTGTGATCTGCTTGAATATCATTTTATTTTCAGGTCCGATAAACTCCTTGAGAGGCCGGTTGATAATTTCATCCGGCCTATATCCCAAAATGCTTTCTGCGGCTGGGTTTATGTAAGTAATCTTTCCATTCACATCGATATTGTAGATAATGTCCGGGGCGTTCTCACTCAGCGAACGGAACCTTTGTTCACTTGCTCTAATCAATGAGTATGCTCTGGCATTATTGATGTCTATTGCTATTTGCTGAGCTATTCCCACCAGAAGGTTCATATCGCTTTGATCGAGCGGGCGTTCCGATTTGACGTTGTCGACTGCTAAGATACCTTCAGATATCCCTTCATATATAATCGGCACGCAGATGAAAGACTTAACTCCAAGAGACTTGGCAAAGTTTAAACTTCGTTTTGAAATTGTGTCCTTGGTTTGATCCATGTCATTAACTAAAAAAGGTTTTTGTTCTTTGAATGATACAACGAACTGACCCCTTGATTGAGGGTTATCGAGATGGAATTCGGCCGATACCAGCAGTGTTTCCAGTTCTATCGGATATCCGTAACCGGCTATATAAACTAATCTGGTGCGATCACCATTTGCAAGCATGATCATACCTCGGTCAAAATCCAGCCGCGCCTCCATCTTTTCCATGATATATTTAATTAAGGTATTGATATCCAGCATGCTGGAAGAATATTGCCCGATCTCTTGGATCAGGAGGACATTGTTGTAACGGATATTGATCTGATCCAACAGATCGCCGGCCACGTTTCCCTTATTTTTGTATGTCACTTCAAAATCTTTTTTCACCTGACGCTCTAAAAAAAGTGACATGACGATAAATGTCAGAAGAAATATGATAAATGGTATGGAACGATATTCATGGGGAACTGCAAAGGACAGAAGCAAACTCAAAATTATTGCAATAAGAGTAAAATAATTGCGGACACGGTTCCATAGAAAAGATTGTGATTGCTCCCATTTGATCTTATAAATACATTTATTCCCCTCTATATGCATGCACTGGGGATGCTCAATCGTGGCATAATTACCCGTAAAAAGCTTACCGATGCTCTCAAATATTCCTAGTCGGTTTTCGCACTGATAGGGCTTCTCAACGACACCAGGGTTTTGTTCGGCAGTTACTTCTATGAAGTTGTGTCCAAGGCTTCTCGTTGTGACTTTGCAAGAACGGCTGGAGTATGGATAAAGCTTGCCCAGAGCCATATATGCTGCCTTTGGAGTGAGAAAGCCCATAACATACTGGGGTAGTGCGCCCGCAGACAGGGATGCGTGCGCAAATCGTCCGACATCCCGCGCCAGGTTGGGATTTCCTGTTTTTTTAACCAGAATCTCAAAATATCTATCAATCTGCCGTTGGGTGAGCCAATGTCCCTCATCCTTGAGTTCAAATGGCAAAATTTCTGCGTAGTCAAGGACATCCGTAAGATCCACATCGGGATAATAGATTTTTAGATATTCGATATAGGTGTTAATATTTCTGGTATTATAGAGTCGTTCGTCTGTCATTTCTTCATGACCTGTTGAATTATATTCTTGATAATGAAACTCAATTTAATTTTTACCTTGTCTTGCATGTATTCCAAATAATTCTTACCATACTGTGCATCAAGAATCCAGACCAGGTACTTCTTTTCATAAGAAATACTTTTTTCTTCAAGATAGGTGTGCGGGTATATCATAACAGGGATCTGCTTGACATCAAAGACGCGTGATAACTGCTTAATGGCAGAAGACAGAGTACTCCAGGGGAGGTTCATAGGATCGGTAACCAGGATTGTGATGCTGTTTAATAATTCGGATAAATTAAGCCCAAGGCTTGCTTGGTTAACCAGGAGGATCGCTTTCAATTGACTTGACTGCATCAAGGCATAAGTCTTCCATTTCCTCAATAAACCACAACTTTCGTAGACTTTTTCCAACGATATCGACTCATTGTTTTCATGCCCTAGCTGCAGAACGTCCAGCAGTAATCCCCCCGAAGAATTTCTATAGAATTTGTCGGCTTCTGCGGCTTCTTTTTGACTGCATTCTTTGAGCAGCCAGCCATCCGGCAGTGGCATCGGCTGATCGGTTAGGGGAAAATTCTTATAGGAAAAAAGATCAAGGGAACAGGCTCTTGGGTTTTTTAAATCTCTTGCGAAGCCGCCGAAAAAAAGATTTGGGAACCGGTTTTCCGGTCGGAAATAAAACATCATGTAACTCATCTGAATGGAGGGCAAGCGATAGAGCCCCTCAAAATAGTTCAGGATTTGTTTAAGTACAGCCAGGCCTGTATGTTTTTTCCCAATAGGCCTCGCAGCAAGATGATGAACCATCCATGTTCGTTCAAAAGCCTTCAGCATGGAAACATGGCCGTATATTTTACCATGATGATGATATGTTAAATGAGCGGCAATTTGAGGATTATTTTGATACAGCTTTCGGTAAGTTTCTTTGAAACCCTCACGGTGGGGATAAAGCAGATTGTATTTCGAAGCATAAATGAAACCGGATTCAAACAAAAATTCCCAAAGTTCGTCCATATCAACTTCGTGGTCGATACGGACATGCGAATCCAAAATATTTGTGACGATATGACTGAGGCAACTATATGTGGGAAAATCCATATCCAGAATCACCATCCCATAGCGTACATTGCCGTGCCTGTCATCCTGCCGGGAAGTAACCTGCGCAGTGCATTTCATCTTCATGTTGTCTGGACAGTTAATTTCCAAATTGGGTATTATGAGCCCCTGGATAAGAACGCCCTGTTCGAGATCTTCCAGTATTGAGAAGCCAGCAATGGAAATATCATAAATATCCCGCTGGATCGTTTTTTTAAACAGGGGATGCTCAAATGTAATACTGAAAAGCGGAGTGACTTTTAATCTTGGTGCACGTGTTGTGTTCCTTTTGAAACGCTTGATTTGCTCCATTATGGGTGCCAACACGATATCTCTTGAGGAAAGTCCGTCTGTTTGTCGGATTAATCGGCAAGCTCCGGAAAATAACATCTGATTATTTTTAAAAAGATTGATGTTGACGGGATTGTCGGAATTTAGCCAATGATATGTTGATCCAAATTCTGCCAAAGCCTTGACCCGGAAACTGTGTGGACTGAAATCCAGCAAATCTCCTTTTGCAAAAAAACCCGATTGTGAAATCTCGACTATACATGCCTGGCAATTGTAGCGCGTTGATCTTCGCTTTCCGAGGCAATACCCCTTCTCCGGCAAGGCCAACGTAAAGCTGTTATTTTCGATGCTCTTGAGTTGTGCTGGAATAAATGTGATGGAAAGTCCGTCCAGTATGAACAGATTCAGAAAACGATATTCTTCAAGTTCCGAAGCGCTCAATGAGGATAACCGGCAGGTTATTGATCCTTCTATGCAGGGTTCAGGATAAGCCTTGACAAAAAAATCTTCCCCATATTTTCGGTCTTTAAGGTGAGCCCAGAGGAAATCTCCCTTGAAATGGAAATGGTTGATAGTGTTGATCAGTTTCTTTTGCTTGATAGGAACTGCTAGTTCTAACTTTGTCAGGATATCATCGTGACGGAATATCCATTCGGGAAGGTTTGGTTTATCAGAGGATCTTTTTAGAAGAGAAACCCCCTTGTTCAATAGATCATGCATCGATCCGTTCATCCAATATTTCTCCCCTTCAGTAAACCCTATCACTATGGAACATAGGCTAAGTTTGTACAACAACCCTTTAATAGAAAGGTTATCCGCTCATCCAGTCGGTAAATTCTCGTTTAGGAGTCTTCTAATTTCAGATATCTTTTCCCTTTGAAAGGGATTAATATCTATTCTAATACGTTTGGTAATTTGATACAAATAATATTATCGATTGTACGTAGTATCATGTGAAGTGCTTTGTAAGTCAAGAAAATATTGAGTGCAAAATGTGAGGCATGAAGTGTTTGTCGTAAGGTGTGAATTGTTCATCACCTATTTATTGATCAATTTGTTCTAAGACAGTTATTTGTTTTGTGGGAATAAGCAACCTTAACTCCCATACCATCCTGCTACTAATGTGAAAAGTATCGGAACATCTCTGACCGAACTGGTAATCAGATGTGCGTGCGACGGACACCCCTCGGACGACTATGGGGGATAGGGGGGACATATTTCAGAATAAACTTATCTTGACTTTTATCGTTAATGTACTATTAAAAATCAACTATCAGCATACAAATGCTATTAAATATTACAAGGAGGGATCAGATGGATAAATCATCCGGTTTTGGAAGGAAAGAATTGTATTCAGTCATACTTCTGGCGATTATCAGCTTTTTTCTATTCGCTGACCAGAATCTAATGGCGCCGAATCTTACCCAGATAGGAAATGAATTCGGTTTTTCCCCTGCGGTGCGTGACGTTAAACTCGGCGGAAATATTTCTTTTGCGTTCTGGGTTCTCGGTGGACTCATTACTCTCGGAATCGGCTACCTCACAGACCTGATCTCGCGCAAAAACCTTTTTATCGTGGTTATTATTTTCGGGGAAATACCGTGCGTTCTGACCGGGTTCGCGCAGAACTATGACCAGCTCTTCTGGCTTCGGGCCGCAACCGGAATAGCGATCGGTGGAGCTCTGCCTCTCACGTATTCGCTAATTGGCGACTATTTTTCACGAAATACAAGGGCTGCGGCAATTGGATATATTGGTTTCGCACAGGGTCTCGGGATCGCCTTCGGGCAGCTGCTTGCCGGCGCGATAGGTCCTGAACACGGATGGAGACTCCCCTTTATAATTGTCGGCATACCTAACTTTATCTTAATTATTCTTTTCACCTTCACCGTAAAAGAACCAAAACTCGGAAAATCAGAAGACAGCCTTCAAGAGCTCATCGAAAGCGGCAAGGTTTACACAGCCCGGATCAACTGGGCGCTTTACAAGGAGCTCTTTAAGATCAAATCAAATATAATGGTTTTTCTCCAGGGGATCCCCGGCACTGTTCCATGGGGAGTCTTCTTTATTTTCCTGAACGATTTTTATTCGCAGGAGAAAGGATATTCAATAATAGCAGCCACAACCATAGTTATGGCAGTAGGCGGCGGGGCCATATTCGGCGGATTTATCGGCGGCCTCATCGGGAATAAGCTCTACAATAAAAACCCGAAGTATCTACCACTATTATGCGGATCAACTACGCTGCTGGGAATAATACCGATGGCTGTTCTTTTAAATCTCCCGCCATATCAGGTAAACGGTTCTGTGGGCCTTCCGGTAGGGATCGGACTCTTTACCGGATTTCTGATGACGATTACCGGCCCCAATGTCAAGGCCATGTTGCTCAATGTCAATACGCCTGAAACCAGAGGATCAATTTTTTCTCTATTCAATCTTACAGATGATCTGGGTAAGGGGTTCGGCCCTGTTATAATCAGCATGCTCATCGTTGCTTTTGGCAGGCTGGTTGCTTTCAATATAGCAAACCTTTTCTGGTTAGTATGTGGTGTCATGCTTCTATTCATGGTTTTGACCTTCCCGAAAGATGAAGCGGCACTACAGAAGATCCTTGCCCAACGCGCAAAAGAAATGAAATAATTTTTTTGGGGTATGCTGATTTTGAACTGGGGAAACAAAATCTGAAACGTGCGCATCCCCTTTAACAGCTATGCTATGCATGTGCTTGCAAATAAATTCATTTGAACACAATTTTTGCTTATGACAACAAAAGTTTTATTATATGCATTTCTAACCGGCTTTTCCTTAATTCTTGGTGTGATGTTAGGCACCACCTTAAAATTCAGCCAGAAAATTATTGCGGCAATAATGGCCTTTGGATCAGGTGTTTTAATATGCGCTTTAACTTTCGGGCTAATGGAAGAAGCGTTTAAGCATGGAGGATTTGATGCAATAATCATAGGGTTTTTATTAGGAGGCCTGGTTTTTATATTCGGGGATTTTCTAATACACAAATATGGCGGGAGAAACCATAAAAAAAAGAAGCATTTTAAATCAACAAAAAAAACAAACGGCAAGGCAATTGTATTAGGCGCTCTTCTTGACGGGATCCCTGAATCAATGGCTTTGGGAGTTGCTCTTATCAGTATAAATGGAATTGGATTGTTAATGCTCGTTGCAATTTTTCTGTCAAATCTTCCAGAGAGCATATCATCCATAAATGATTTGCAAAAAGAGGGTTTATCCAAGAAGCAGATATATCTGTCATGGTCAACAGTAAGCATATGTGTTGCATTAAGCGTTGTTTTAAGTTTCCTGTTTCTGGAAAAGCTGGATTTAAATACTCTCGGAATAATCGAGGCTTTTGCATCAGGGGCAATCCTTGCAATGCTTGCAGACAGTATGATGCCTGAAGCTTATGAAGAAGGCGGATATCTTATCGGGATTTTAACCGTCTTAGGCTTTTTAACTGCTTTTATTCTTTCAAAATTTTAATTTTATCCTGATGGAACTTAAATTATTTGATTCTTATATTAGGGTTTATTCCAGTCAAAATATTTTCATAAGTATTTTTTAATTTGAAGGTATTCTTATAGGCGGATGTCCCCATCTTTTGGACCACATCTTACCCGACCCTTGTAATTAGAAAGTCGTATGAAACGCTTTTGCCTTGCTTAATTGAGGTTAAGATGTTGACGGGGAGTTATGTATTCTGTAGTGGGAGGTCGCCATGCGCCTCAATGGAAGAAAACGATAATCTCCTCGCCTGTAATACACATCGCCAACCGCAACAAAAATCCATGATTTCAAATCAAAATCATGGATATAATTTTCTCAATAATTATGGTAATATTTTATAAGTAAAAAGGAGGGAACAAAATGAACCGAATATTTTTAATATCATGCGTTTTATTAGCTCTTTTAACCGCTGCCAATGCAGGAGAGATTTACACATATACAGATAAGGATGGCAATACCGTCATATCCAACAATCCAATCCCGGAAAAATATCAAGGGAAGTCAAAAAAAATAGAATCATACGAGCGGAGTTCGCCGGAGGAAATTGAAAGGTTTGAAACAGAACGAAAAGCGAAAGAACAAAAACAAGAGAATAAGAACCGCAAAATAGATAATTATTAAAGTACGCCCGAAAAACAGCCTACCGTAGGTGATGAAACCTGTAAAAATGAGTGTGGAAAAAAGTATGAAAATTGTGCAAAGAATTTTTCTAATAAACGGTAGTAGGGGACTTTAAACTGATTGTAATTGTAAATCCTTGCTCCACATTTACGAACTCAAAGGCGTGTAGTTGTAGCTGGGGACAGGGATTCCGTTGATTCAGCAATTTATTTTTGCGTAGAGCTTCCTGTAAATGTTGTTTTCTTCTTTTCCCAATTCACACATCATCTCAATCGGAAATAATCAAACAACTGCTGAACTCTAGTTTAACATGTAGTTAAAGTGTTTGGGGTAGGTCATTCGTTCAAGAAACGAGTTCGAATCTTAACTCTTGTAAGTAACTTAATTGCTCACAATTTCTATCACCACTGTAATATCTCCTTCAACGCTGTCGTCCACAGGCATGCCTTCCCCCTCAACTCGTCCGATTGTCTTTAATTGCGCTGCAAAATCATTTATTTTTCGAGCCTTGATTTCTGCATTTAAGGAAACTCTGCCGTTCGGTGTTTGCTTGGCTATTTTTTTCGCTTCATACTTCTTCAGAATCTTTTCAACCTCTCTAACAGCGGCGTTAGTATTGGCAACACGCAATGAAAAAACAGCCTTCGGCATGATAATTTGCTTTGCCGGTGCTTCACTTTGCCTCATTGAATCGCCTAAAACATATCCTTCCTTTTTTCTTTCCAGTCCAACGCTTGCAGGCGACACAGCCTTCGCCTGCTCAGCCTGTTTTTTCGGCAGGGTCGCAAAGTATGTGTCTTTTCCGTCAAGAGCGGCATCACCTTTCACGGTTTTTGCCATATCCATTGCCCCGGCGCGTTCATTTCCCAGCGGCATTGATTTTTTCAATTCCCGTGTTTTCACCAGGATACTGCCCGCTGGTAAGTCTTGCGCAACAATTTTTTCATCCTGCGCTCCTCCCGGGGCATAAACCTTTTTCTTCGCAACCGTTTTGTCAGTCTCGGATAGTTTTGTTGTTTGCTCTGAAAACTGATCATTCTTAGTTTCCATTAAAGGTGTTGACGATGTTGGCGGCATAGCAACTTTCATTTGTTTATCGTCAGAGCGGTAAATATAGACTGCAAAAACCGCAATAACAATTGTGGCCATAATCTGAACAGGGATTTTTATGTGCAGAGGATAAAACCACTTTTGCGCTAAGCTTTTCTTTTCGGCTTCCTCACGTACTCTGGACATTATTTTTTGTTTAAACCATGGCGGCGGTTCCACTTCCGCAAGGCTTTCAACAAGCCTCCCTGTTTTTTGTAGTTGAACAAGCGCCTTCGCGCAATTTGAACAGGACTTCAAATGTTGCTCAACAACTTGTTTTTCCGCACCGGAAAGCAAATTATCCTCGTACAACGGCAGGTTGTTTTCGATATCTTTGCAATTCATCATAAATCACCAATCGCTTTTACCAGACAATCCTTAAGTGCGATACGGGCGCGTGACAGTCTGGATTTGACTGTACCTTCTGGTCTTTTTAGAATATCTTTTATCTCCGTATAAGGCAATCCCTGGATGTCTCTCAAAACAAGAACGTCTCTATATTCTTCATCAAGCGAAGTTATGCATTTCTGCACCTGAATTTCCCTTTCGCGCTTTTCCATTTGCACACCGGGATTCGTATCGTCTGTGAAAGATTGGCACGATACTCCCTCTATTTTTATTTCTCCCGGATCATCAATGGAAAAGGCTTCACGTTGGCCTCTGCTGCGCAGTTGTTTCAAACGATTCTTGGAATAATTAATGACGATTCTGTGCAGCCATGTGGAAAATTTTGCCTCGGCTTTAAACTTTTTGATGGATTTATAAGCTGCAAGAAACGCTTCCTGCGTAACATCACATGCCTCATTATAATCACCCATCATTCTGTAAGCAATGTTTAACATTTTCTTCTGATGCCTTTCGACCAGAAATCCAAAAGCTTCCGCATCGCCCTTCTGGCAAGCTAGGACAAATTCAATATCTTCATCCGCGTCTATCGTCTTTTTGTTATCTATTATATTAGACATCCACAGCAACGTTTTTGTTCCCCTTAATTTCTCGCCTGTATTAATGGAAATTTATCACAATATTGCTTTATATTCATATTGTTTTTGAGAATTTAAATTTTAGGCAACCTTTCTTCTGGAGATAAACAGATATAGTTGTAAAACAATAAAAATTTGGGAACTTTTTCCTCAGGGTTTTGTCTAAACAATAAAAGACAAAAATACATCTGTAAAGGAGGAAAAAGTTATGAAAAAGTTATTAGCTATATGCGCTGTTTTATTAGTATGGGTCAGCTGTGCTGCTGCCACAACAATCGGCGATAGTGTAGAAGTCAGCATTGTTTCCGATAATGGCCGGTTTCTGCCATTCTACCCAATGAAAAGTCACCCAACGCTAAAAAAAGTTTACGCCGAGGCCATAAAAGGAGATCATTACCGGATTATAGTTCGCAATAAACTCAATCGAAGAGTTGGCGTTGTTGTTACCGTTGACGGTAGAAATATTATTTCAGGGGAAAAGTCATGGCTCAATAATAGTGAAAGAATGTATATTATTGAGCCATATGCGACAAACGAATATTCGGGTTGGCGGACGGCGCAAGACAAAATCAACCGCTTTTACTTCACAGATGTGCCCGATTCTTATGCGGCTGCCTTCGGTGATAAATCGGCCATGGGCGTTATTGCTGTTGTAGCCTACCCTGAGATTCAGCACTACGAGCCAACGATGGATTACTCTTACCTAGCGCCAGAAAAGAATGAGCGCGCAGCGGCTAAAGATAAAGCGGCTGCTCCATCGATTCAATCCGGTGTTTCGGAAAGCGCTGGCACGGGTTACGGTCGGGAAGAATATTCACCTTCTCATAGAGTTTCGTTTGATCCCGAAAACAGAGCTGCTGAATCAATATTGATTAAATATGAATGGCGAAAAACTCTCTGCGATCTGAAGATCATCAACTGCTGTCGATTGAATGAATATTCACATAACCGGATTTGGGACAATGATGGTTATGCCCCTCCACCACCATACCGGCGTTAAGTACCACGACAGAGAAGCATAAAAGGCAGGATCAGAAATGGTCCTGCCTTTTATATGCATAGTTCCAGCAGTAATCGTTAATTTTATGGTGCTATCTTCTTTGAAGATTTGTAGATGGAGGGATGTTACTTGCTATTAATTTTTGATTTTATCCACTTTCAGAGAAAGTACGCATCATGGATATTAGGGGCAACAGCGCCCAATTCCAGTTAAATTAAAGGATGATTTAATCCTCATTCAATCGTCCTAGAATCAACGATAAAATATTCCGTATCTCCGAAGCAGCTTGTGGGAAGACCTTTGTGCTGTTCATAAACTAAGGCAACACGTTTACCGGCAAATTGGTTGATGCGCTTGGCTACCCCCTCGTCCCGGATAGTGAACAGGAATTTATCGGGAATGGCGCCGGGCATTGTTACCATAGCCATTTCGCCTTCCCATGTTTTACAGACCCAGCCGCTTTTTGACAACTTCTGGATATAACCGACCCGCTCGCCTTGGGAAAAACTCCAGGTAAGTGCCAGCCAGATATAGAGAATAAAACCGATCACCGGCACTACAAATATACCTCCAATCCATAATAACAAACGTTTTTTGCTTTTCTCGGAATTGCTATCCATTGTATTATCTCCTGTATAATATTTTTTGTTTAAATATTAGGTGGCAGTATAGATAGAATAGCCTTCTATGTCAATGGCCTAATAGGCAAGAACCAATTGTATCGGAATTAGAGCCGGCGGGTGAGAATGTACTCAGCCACTGCATTTAACTGCTCTTTTTGGAGGCAGTCGCTGAAAATACTTAATTGTGATCGAGCTTCGCTAATATATCTGGCCGCAGTTTGCAGCGAATAATTCACGCCGTTATATTTTTGAATTAAACTGAAAACAAACTCGGTCGTATTAGCATTTTTTTCTTTGTCTGCCAGTAACCGCGAGGCCTTTTCGCGTTCTTCCCCTGAGCATTGTTTCAGCGTGTAAATCAGCGGCAACGTCATTTTGCCTTCCTCTAAATCCTTGCCGATGGCCTTGCCAAATTCCTGCTCTTGAGCCATGTAATCGAGCGTGTCATCAGTAATTTGAAAAGCCTTGCCTATTTTATAGCCGAATTGTTCCAATGCCTCAATTTTGACCGGTGATGCCGAGCCAAGTATCGCGCCGGCGGCGCAAGCGGCGGATAGCAAAACGGCGGTCTTCTTTTCTATAATGGTTAAATACTCTTCTTCGGTCAGATTTACATCGCCGCATTTCATGAGTTGAAAGACTTCCCCCTCAGACATGATGTTAGTAATTCTGGACATCATCTCCAGAATAGCCATATTCCCGATTTTAGTCATTAAAGTAAAGCTTTTGGAATAAAGGAAATCTCCCACCAAGACGCTTGCGGCATTGCCCCAGATATTGTTGGCGGAAGTTTTACCGCGTCTGACGGTAGCCTGATCAATGACGTCATCATGAAACAAGGTGGCGGTATGGATGAATTCCAGAACAGCAGCCATCAAGAAACGGTTCTCGCCGCGATAACCACAAAGGCCGGCACTGATTAGAAGAAGAAGCGGGCGAAATCTTTTGCCGCCACTGTCGATCAAATGATGGGCAACTTCAGGAATCAAACTGACATCCGAAATAATTTCTTTATCCAGAGTTGCTTCAATTTTTTTGATGTCGTCTTTATAGGCTGCAAAGACATCTTGAATTTCCATGGAGTGATTATCCTTAATTATACGGTATTGTAAAAACTATATTTTATAATCCGTTCGGTTGTCAAATGAGATTTAAAGTTATTATTAGTCGATTATTTTTCGAATGAATCAAAAGCATCCCAACCTGCTAATATTATGTCTTCAACTAACTGAACATGCAATTTTAAAAAGAGATCTTTAAAAAATTAAATATTTATTAATTCTCCACGTCTTGGAACAATGACTTTGATATCCGGGAAATCCTTCTTCATATTCCTAATAAATATTCCGGTTTCGACAGAGCTGGATACCGGCGGGAAATCATCATCGAAATGATGCAAATAAATTGTCTTTGGTCTGATTTTTTCAATAAACGATAAGGCGTAGGTTTCCAAATCAGATCTTCCCTGAAATGGCAGCGCCAGAATATCAGGATCTTGCGGATAAACTTCTCCATCCGCTAGATTCATACTACCAATATGCATTATCTTCTTACCGTCGGCTTCTATAACATAAATAAGCGTCTGGCCCTCTGGGAACTTACTGTTAATTTTTAAGATCCTTATGAAACTGGCAAAATAGCGGAGAAGTCTTAGATTGAAAAATGTTCGCAATATTAGTTTTATATCAAAGTTAATATGTTTGCCTTGAAATACATGAATGTAAAAATCTCCGACGGTTAAAATTTGGCCAGGCCTGATAGCTTTGACACGTTCATGAGGCACACCTTGGCTGATTAATGTGTTTGCTGTGGGTTGCGAACAGTAAACAACTGCATCGTTCTCCGCCAAAATTAGCGGCACATCGGCCAGATGATCAAAATGGCCGTGAGTTATGAAAATGTCACCCTGATCTGCCAGTTCTTGGAGGCTAAAGCATCCCAACTTTTTGTTCCGGCCACAGAAGGGATCAAAAATAATGGTTTGGTCATTTTGTGTATATGATATTGTCGCCGTTCCAAACCATCTTAATTTCATAATTCATTTCCTCCTCTTAATTAAATACTGCTATCAAGGCAAGATGCTTGCGGTGGTGAACTCCCATAGAAATTTATCAACCTATTACTTCGGCAAACAGATCATAGTCGTCGGCTTCAGTAATTTTGCACTTCACGATTTTGCCGATTTGGGCTGTGCTGTTTTTAATATAAGTTATGCCGTCTATTTCCGGGGCTTGTCTGCGGCATCTCCCCATAAAGGCAAAATCGGCACGGTCGCTTTTTTCTTCAATGAGCACTTCCTCTATAGTCCCGATCAGGCTCTTGTTGATGGAGTTGGAAATGGCGGCTTGTTCGTTCATGATAATTTCGCGCCGCCGCTCTTTTTCCTTTTCCGATATTTGTGATTTGAGCTGTGCCGCTTTTGTCCCTTCTTCACGCGAGTAAGTAAAGACACCGAGATGGTCAAACTTTATTTCGCGCACAAAATTCAGTAATCTTTCAAACCTGTTGGGAGTTTCTCCCGGAAAGCCGACAATGAGTGATGTGCGCAGCGCTACATCGGGCATTATCTTGCGTGCCAGAGCGATGATTTCTCTGATCTGATTGCTGGTTACTTTGCGGCCCATAGCATGAAGAATAGAATCGTCAATATGCTGGATGGGCAAATCAATATAGCGGCATATTTTTTTGTTTGCGGCGATAGTCTCCAGGATATCCTTGGTGATATGCGCCGGATGAGCATAAAGCAGACGAATCCATCTAATAGATTTTATTCTGGCCATGCCGGCAAGTAGATCCGATAATCGGGGGTGGCTTTTTAAATCCCTGCCGTAAGCTGTTGTATCCTGACCGACTATGATTATTTCCCTGATGCCCCTTGCCGCCAGATTTGCGGCTTCTTTTAAAATATCATTAGGCTTTCGGCTGCGGGCTCTACCACGGATCGATGGGATCGAGCAATAAGAACAGCCGTTAGAGCAGCCGTCGGAGATTTTTAAAAAAGTGCTGACCGCCGTTGACGATAAAACCCGCTCATGTTGGGAAGTCATTAAAAAATCCGGCTTGGTAATCACGGCGGCGCGCCTGGATTTGTCTTGATTTAGTTTATTTAAGTGCGCGACTATATTGCCAACCTCTCCTACGCCAATAAACAAATCGACCTCCGGAATTTGGTCAAAGAGTTCTTTCCCATAGCGTTGAGCCAGACAACCGGCAACGACAAGCTGAAACTTGCTATTGGCTTTCTTTTTTTCTTCCGCGAGCGTCAGTATTTCTTCAAGAGCTTCCTCCTTGGCTGGATTGATAAAGGCGCACGTATTGACAATTACTATGTCAGCTCCATCGCTGCGCTCAACCAGTTGCAGTCCGGACTTACTGCACAAACCGCCCATGACCTCGGAATCAATTAAATTCTTCGAGCAGCCCAGACTGATGATATGTAATTTTTCGGGATTTGTTTTTTTCAACGGGGGAGCTTTCTAATCAAAACTTTGCGTGGTTTGGCGCCATCGGAAGGGCCGACAATTCCTTCGCGCTCCATTTGTTCGATCATCCGCGCGGCGCGATTGTAACCGATTTTCATGTATCGCTGGACAAGTGATATGGATGCCTGCCCAAGTTCACCAACCAGAGCGACGGCTTCATCATATTTTTCATCATAACCGTCTTGTTCATGCTGCGATTGAGATGCTTCGAATTCATACTTTTCAATGGAAGAATCATAGGCCGGTTGCGCCTGCATTTTGATAAAATCAACAATGCGGGAAATTTCCTTATCCGAAACATAAGCTCCGTGGATGCGCGCGAGTTTGGAAGTACCCGGCGGAATAAACAACATGTCTCCGTTTCCTAGCAGTTGTTCTGCTCCCGGTTGGTCGATGATCGTGCGTGAATCAATTTTAGAAGACACCTGAAAAGAGATACGTGTAGGAAAGTTGGCTTTAATCAAACCGGTGATGACATCCACCGATGGCCGCTGCGTGGCGATGATCAGATGAATTCCAGCCGCCCTCGCCATTTGCGCCAGACGTGTTAGTGATTCTTCCACATCGCGCGAGGCCACCATCATCAAGTCGGCCAATTCGTCGATCACCACTATAATATATGGGAGCTTGACATGCTTTATCGGCGGATCGTGGCGGGAAGTGGCCATTTCCGATGTTTTGAATTCATCATCAAACTGTATTTCGGCAGTATTTTCTTTGATCACGGATGCCGCATTGTCTTTAGAACCTTTCAGGAGCGCTTCATTATACGCATCAATACTTTTTACGCCCAGATCGCTAATGGTCTTATAGCGTCTTTCCATCTCTTCTACCGTCCAGCGAAGAACCTGCGAAGCTTTTTTGGGGTCAAAAACCACCGGATGCATCAAGTGCGGAATGCCTTCATAAGAAGAGAGTTCCAGCCTTTTGGGATCAACCATGAGAAACTTGATATCGTCCGGCTTGGCTTTAAAAAGAATGCTGCAAATCATGGCATTGAGGGCGACGCTTTTGCCGGAACCGGTTGTGCCCGCGATAAGCAAATGAGGCATTTTGGTCAAATCGGCAATAACCGGCGCGCCAACAAAATCAACTCCCAAAGCGATAGGCAGCCGCAGTGAAGATTCCAGGAAAGCATCATTATACAGCACATCCTTTAGAAAAACAGGGTCCCTTTTCAGGTTGGGTATTTCAATGCCGATTACATTTTTCCCTGGGATCGGGGCCAGAATACGAATGCTCGGAGCCATGAGCGCCAAAGCCAGGTCATCTGCCAGATTAGTTATCTTATTTATCTTGACGCCTGGTGCCGGTTCCAGTTCATACATGGTGATTACCGGTCCGGGCATGACTTCGACAACGCGGCCCTCAACACCGAAATCAGACAGCTTCTTTTCCAGAATGCGTGAGTTGGTGATCAGATAATCACGCTTTATCCGGGTATCCTTGTGAGGTGATTCTTCCAGAAGAGTAAACGGCGGTAACTGGAACTTTCCTCCTGGCTTGATCTTGGTAAAATCAAAATGAGTCTGCTCAATTTTTTTTGGTTTTGCCTTTTTAGATACACTTAAATTTTCTTCGAACACCGGTTTCGGACTTCTATCTATTTTTGTGCCACCGGAAACAAAATTTAAAAAAGACGCGAATCTGTTTTTGCAGTTAATAAAAAGATTTATGGCAAATTGATAAAGACGCGTAGTCGCAGCAACCACTGAAAACTCAACCGTGAAAATCAGGGAAACGATAAAAACGAGAAATAAAATAATATAAGTTCCCGCTGTATTAAAATAGTTAAGAAGAAGACTGATTATCGCATAACCAGCAAGTCCTCCAGCCCGAAGTTGCTCTCCATAAACAGTAAAACCTTCTCTGATTAAAAGAGACAGAAGCCCGGCAAAAGAAAGGGCAAAAAAGAAAAAACTCAGAAGCCTGTTGGCGGCAATGTTAAACTCTGGCCGTAAAAAATATATGAAAGAACACAGTAAGAAAACTAAAGGCAAGAGAAATGAACTGACACCTAAAAGACGGATTAAGGAATCGGCCGTGTAGGAGCCGAAAATACCTATGAAATTATGGGTCGTCTGACCATCGGCGACAAAGCGGGTAAATGAAGGATCTTGCGGATGATACGAGAAAAGACACAAAAAAAGAAATAAAGCCAGACCAAGAAACACCACTCCTTTAATTTCCCGGATTCTTTTATTATCAGTTTTCTGTTTTTCCATGTCCCTACCGGATGCATATTATTTAATTATAACTGATATATTGAAGCTGATTATTTCAGAAAAAAGACAATTTTACAAGTATGGTAAAAAATACTGGAGCGTCGTCAACACCAGGAATCAACGGATGTCTTTCCCCATGTCTCTAATGTTCTGGGCTCCTTCAGCCCGAAAACTGTCATGATTTTTAATAATGGTATTTCGGACTATCGTAATCAGCTCCTGTCTGTTTTCCAACGTAATATTTTTCACATCAATCGGTTTATCGATGACCAGTTTTATTTTCCCCGGTTTTACTTTCAGAGATCTTTTAGGCATAATTTCTCCGCTGCCGATGATCGATATAGGAACAATGGGAACACCAGATTTAATCGCCAGATAAAATGTGCCCTGTTTGAAAGGTTTAATTTCACCGAAGCGGCTCCTTGTGCCTTCAGGAAAAGCCATGATTGATTTTCCTTCTCGAATGCGCAAGGCTGCCTGATCGAGACTGCGCATTGCTTTTTCTCTATTATTCCTGTCAATTTCAATGTATCCGGCACTTTTCATTGCCGCCCCGAATACAGGAATATTAAACAACTCTTTTTTGACGAGCCACCGGAATTGACCAGGAATGTGCGCCAAAACAATTAAAATGTCAAAATCGCTCTGGTGGTTGGCCATGAAGATTTGCGGTTTGCCGCGCAGAATATTTTCCCTGCCAATTATTTGCACTTTTGTGTTGCAGATTAACAGCAGGATTTTAGCCCAAAGATTGGCTATTTTGTGAATATTATTTTCCGCATTGGAAAAAAGAGAAAAGATTACACACCAGAAGGATATAAACGCGGTTATGGCAACGCCCAAGGTAACTAACAGTGCCGAACGAATCATGTGCGTTCTTCCCTTTAGACCGAATTTGTTGTTAATTTTTTACTTGATTATACTACTGAAGTCAATAATGAATTATATGAAGAAACTGTCTTGACATATTAGATCGCTTATCTTTATAGTCAATTTCTCTAACAGGGCAACAATATCTGCTCTGATCAGACAATCATTCCCGATAAAAGGAGAAAAATTATGGAAGGTGTAAAATTCGATTTGAAAGGTAAAGTAGCTATCGTTACCGGAGGCGGAAAAGGTATCGGCCGGGCTATCGCCCTGGGGTTGGCCCAATCTGGGGCTGCTGTGACCGTCGCTGCCCGCAATCAGCAGGAGATCGAGGGTGTGGCCGAAGAGATCATCAAAATGGGCGGCAAGGCCATAGCCGTTGTTACCGATCTGACCATCAATGAACAACTCGAAAACTTGGTACAGAAAACGCTAAGTACTTTCGGGCGTATCGATATTCTGGTAAACAATGCCGCCCGGAGCTTCCTGCGCAGCCTTCTGGATTTGCGTGAGGATGGGTGGGATAAGGTTTTTGATACCAATGTAAAGGCCGCCTGGCTCTTAAGCAGAATTGTAGCCCGCCAGATGATCGAACAAAAAAGTGGTCAGATTATTAACATTACCACCGTGGGCGCGGAAAAGGCTGAGGCGGGTATGGCCGCGTACGGTTGCAGCAAAGCGGCCCTCAAAATGCTGACGCGCTGCATGGCCCGTGAATGGGCTGCCTACGGCATCCGTGTTAACGCTGTAGGTCCGACCTTGACACGTACGGAATTCAGCAAACCTATCTGGTCCAATCCGGACATTGCCAAGTTGGTGACTTCAGGGATTCCGATGGGACGTCTGGCCGAACCGGAAGAAATTGTCGGGTCCGTTCTTTTTCTTGCTTCGAATGCCGCAAATTTTATTACGGGTCAGTCAATATATGTGGATGGAGGCACTCTGACTTTTTAATTCTAAAGCCGCAGATGAGGATTATCGTCCTCCATGCCCGGACAAAATTATTGACTTCACCAACTCAAAGTGATAGGTCACTTCGTCTTTGATGATTGGTTTTGAGAGACAAATTTAAAGGTGAAAGTATGCTGGATATTAAATATTTAAGGCAAAACATTGAGATTGTCGCCAAAAAGATGGGCGAAAGAGGTCAGAAAATAGATTTTGACCGCTTTCTTGGTTTGGATGCAAAAAGGCGGGATATTTTGCAGTCGGTAGAAACTCTCCGCAATGAGCGCAATGATGCTTCCAAGGCAATAGGTGAACTCAAGAAAAAGAAACAGGACGCATCTGAGTTAATCGAGAAGATGAGTCAGGTGTCTGTAAAAATAAAGGAATATGATGAAGCTCTACGCATTACTGAAGAAGAACTAAATGCCTTTGTCATGATTGTGCCGAATGTTCAACACGAATCAGTACCAATGGGACACGGCTCCGAAGATAATACAGTCGTACGCACTTGGGGTGAAAAGCCGGTTTTCAGCTTTGAACCCAAACAGCATTTCGAGCTTGGCGAGAGCCTCAACATTCTGGATTTCGCGCGCGGCGCAAAAATAACCGGAGCGCGCTTTACGGTTTATCGAGGGGCAGGCGCTGCCATGGAACGTGCGCTGATCAGCTTCATGCTCGATTTACATACTGAGAAGCATGGATACACGGAAGTTTTGACGCCTTTCATGGTGAATGCGGAAAGCATGACCGGAACCGGCCAATTGCCAAAATTTAAGGAAGACCTTTTTAAAATTGAAGGGATGGAATATTACCTGATTCCGACAGCGGAAGTTCCGGTAACCAATATTTATCGGGATGAAATTCTGGAAGAAGACAAACTACCGATTTGTCTGGTAGCTTATTCTCCCTGTTTTCGCTCGGAAGCCGGTTCCTACGGCAAGGATACGCGTGGTTTGATCCGTCAACATCAGTTCAACAAAGTGGAAATGGTCAAGTTCAGCCAGCCGGAAACATCCTATGATGAGCTGGAAAAACTGACCGCCAACGCTGAAGATGTTCTTGAAAAACTGGGGATTGCTTATCGCACCGTTTGTCTTTGTACGGCTGATCTGGGGTTTTCTTCAGCCAAGACGTATGACGTGGAAGCCTGGATGCCCGGGCAAAATACGTATCGGGAAATTTCTTCATGCAGCAACTTTGAAGATTTTCAGGCACGCAGGGCAGCGATCCGTTTCCGGAGGAAGGACAGCGGCAAAGTGGAATTTGTTCACACATTAAACGGCTCAGGCCTGGCTGTAGGCAGAACCGTGGTGGCAATACTGGAAAATTATCAGCAGGCTGACGGCAGCGTCATTATCCCGGAAGCCTTGCGTCCCTATATGAGAGGTCTTGAACGAATTACTCTTTAAGGTAATCAGATAAACGAAGGAATATATTAGTTATGGAGGGATGGCCGAGTGGTCGAAGGCGGCGGTCTTGAAAACCGTTGACCGAAAGGTTCGCGGGTTCGAATCCTGCTCCCTCCGCCAGAAAATTATTACTTGCACTAATAATTATGTGTGCAAGTTATTCAATAAAGGCCAAAAACGGAGAGATGGCTGAGTGGCCGAAAGCGATCGCCTGCTAAGCGATTGTACGCCCTTTAAAGGTGTACCGCGGGTTCAAATCCCGCTCTCTCCGCCAGTTATTTTTGAAAAATTGAGTTGCTTTCATTAATGTGTTATTAGAAATACCTCAAATTTTTATCATCATATTTTGCGCCCATGGCTCAGCTGGATAGAGCGCCAGACTACGAATCTGGATGTCGCAAGTTCGAATCTTGCTGGGCGCACCAAATAAATCAAGGAATTATCCATTTGTGGTTAATTCCTTTTTTTCATTTGTGACCAGTTGTCTGAAAAACGCTGTTTATTTTGTTCATGTAGACTATCTCGGTGAGTGGCGCAGGGGAGCTTCCCCCTATGCTCTCTCAGAAGCGGACTTGAACCTCTCAGCTCATCCGGCTCCGAGGGGCCTACCCTCATCGTTCATGCGCCTTCTTGACGCACTTGCATCTACTAACAAACAACTTTGAGTATGGAATTGGGGTGATAATTACCAGTTGAAACGTAGAAGAAAAGGCAGGGCCATTGTTGACCCTGCCTTTTCTTCTAAATGATAACGAACTATAAATGTTTCTCTTTAAAACCTTCATTCCTTTCCATTTAAATTAGTAAATTATATTTTAAGCGATCCTTTTTTTACTGAAAGTAAAAATTCTAAAAAAAGACAGACAAAAATGATTTCCACTATCCCTATCAAAACTAACATCACATTCGCCTCTTTTAATGCTACGGTGATGAAACAATCAATTAAGAATAGTACTTTTGCAATAATGCCCGTCACCAAGATTGCATGATTCTTTGTAATATCACGGCTTACGATAATGTATCCGACGCCAAACGATATAATCAACCCATACATGGCATGATAAGGAAACAGTACTGTAGGCACGGCCATGCCTACAATACCGAAAGCAAAGGAAGGCATAAAAATCGCCCCCAGCCAAAAAGGGATAGCTGCTCCCAGATTCCATAGTCCGCTAATTAAATATAGATTTTTGTAATATGTGGATTTATTCATAGGTTGCCTCCATTTTGTTAAAAGGTTGATGGTTAGGTTGATTGGTTAACGTTTACAAACAATTATTTTGTTTTTTACACACGGAAACGTATAGAAGTGAAAGGAGGGCACGCAAAACTACTCCCTTACAGTTGTCCTGATAAGGGAGTAGTTTTAATCGCCTGACTAAGCAGATTAAATTTTAATACCCTTAATGAAATCTATATAATGAGTTGCTGTTTCCTGCGTTTTTTCCATCATTGGGAAATGGCCGCAATCCTTGATGATAACAGTCTTATGATTTTTTAATCCCTTTTCAAAAACAGGTACGCTGGAAACGTCAACAACTTTATCCTTATCCCCCCAAAGAATTAAAGTTGGTGCTTTTATATTCGACAGGTTTTTTTCGAGAGAGAAAAAATCAGGAGAGATTTCTTTGGCCTCCTTTTCATAAAACTGGCGATTGGCTAAATAAGTCTTGAGCATTACTTTCCTGAGTGGATAAGGTAAGTTAGGAGGGTTGACAAAAAAGAGTGCCATATTGCGTTGCATATCTTTGCTGTCTTTTATTGCATATATATTTTCGCCTTTTTCCATCATTTTAAACACTGTGCTTTTCTCCAAAGATGTGACCCCTAGGGCAGCAAAAAGTCCCACACTGACAATTTCATCAGGATAACGCACAGCAAAAGTGCCGGCAAATAAGCCGCCCATAGAATTACCCACTATATGAAATCTTTTCAGTTCAAGTGCTTGGGCAAATTTATGCAAGCGCTTCATCTGATTTGATAAATCATACAAGTCTTTCTCAATCATGGAACTTTCTCCGTAGCCGGGAATATCGGGGATCACCACATGGTAATCTTTAGTTAAATAACCGGCCAAATTTGTCCAGTAGTCTTTGTTTCCTGTAATGCCGTGCAAAAGTAATATTGTTGGTCCTTTGCCTCCCTCTAGATAAACAATGTTGTGATTATCGATCTTAATCTCTTTTTTAGTCAGGCCAGCCTTGCTTCTGGCTGCATCCATCATATAGCCGGCTACTTTTTCTGGGAAAGCATAATAACAGACCACTAACGCAACAATAAGTACTAAGATTGTAACTAAAACTTTTTTAGTCATGACAACCCTCCTTTTTTAGAAGCAAGTTAAAGTCTTATTTCGTTTTATGTTAAATAGATATTCTGAATATTGTAAAATGTAGACCTCCGAGGACCGAATTAATCTCTCGGAGGCTAAATATCGGCAACTTCCAATAACTCCTTTTCGCGCTGGAGTCTCTCATTACAAACTCCAAAAGTTAAAGGTCAGGTTTATGGTTTAACAGGGAGATAACTTTTTCCCCGATACTCCTTCCATAATGATCTGTCAAGAAGGAAATTGTGCTTAAAACTGGCCATATTGTCTTTCCAATATTATTCATTGCTAATTGAACTCATGCTTATTCGTCGAGGTTGGTGGCCTGTGTGTTACAGGAAGAAGTGTTCCTGACACATCTACCTGTTAATGTTCGTTTTTTGAAAAATATGAAAATATTTTCGCCCCCTCTTACAAACTAAAGCAAATTAATCAACATGGTATGATCGCTTCCTGCGGGGTAAAGGTGTTCACTATCCCACGTCTCTACGCTTCTGGGAGAATTCAGATTGCAGCTCAACATTCGCTTCACTCGATTTCGGCGAGTTTCATTATTGACACGGTATTATTTATATGGTATGTATTTTTACAAAAGTATGTATCTTTATTAGGAGTATGTATCGATATGGCTAAAAAAATAACTATCAGCGTTCCGGATGAGCTTTATGAAAAAATGACGGAATGGAAATCATCTCTGAACTTTTCCAGAGTATTTCAAAACGCCGTGTCCGGGATGATCCAAAAAAAAGAAGAATTGACATCCAAAATTAGAAATGAAATTGATCTTTCATCCATCGTGGATCGCCTGAAAAAAGAAAAAATAGATTATGAATTCAATATCTCGGAATGGGGGAAAAAAGACGGTCTCGAATGGTGTAAGACCGCTCATTTCCGCGATCTTCAGTACGCCCTCTCCTGGGTTCCTTATATAAACCCTGATCGTGATGAAGAGCTGGGCGATTATTTTTCACATATGCTTAAAAAGTATAAAAAGCGGATAACGGCAACAGGGAAAAAAGCACAGGATACCTTAAGCGATTTTTCCGAAAAATATCTGAAAGGATGGAAAGAAGGGGTTGAATTATTCTGGAACGAAGTGAAAGACAAGATTTAACCAGCAGTCAAAGTTAAATTGAATCATCATTTACGTCGGGGGCATTATATGAGATTAGGAAACACGGCCAAAGATTTTTTTGAAGAATACTTGCAGAGATATTCGCATGATCGACAAAGATTTTCAAACAGCCTTAAGTCATTTGCTGAAAGAAGCGAAGGCTGGTTAAATCACACAATTTATCAGTTTTATAAATGGCTTTTTGTTGTCCCCTTATTAATCACAACCACTTTGATATGTGGAATTCTTGCCATTATCATTGCGCTGCTGTTTTCGAAGCGCGCAGGCAGTTTTTGTGGCGTGATTTGGGCGAGAATAAACAGTTTTTTTACCCCGATGACCGTTACTGTCATCGGAGCTGAAAACGTAGAGCCCGGCACTTCCTATGTGATTACATCCAATCACCAGAGTCACTATGATATCTATGTTCTTTACGGTTGGTTGGGCCTGGATTTCAAATGGGTCATGAAGAAAGAACTGGAAAATATTCCGGTTCTCGGTTTTGCATGCAAAGTCCTTGGACATATTTATATTGACCGATCCCAAACGAAAAAAGCTGTTGGAACAATCAACGCCGCCAAAACAAAAATTGTCAACGGAACATCCGTTCTTTTTTTCCCGGAAGGTACGCGAAGCGGAGACGGGAAAATTCAACCTTTCAAGAAAGGCGCCTTCAAGTTTGCGATTGATCTTGGTATACCCATACTTCCTGTAACAATTAACGGTACCGGAAAGGTACTGCCGAAAGGAAGCCTTGATTTGATGCCCGGCGGCGCGACCATGATTATTCACAAGCCGATTTCCATAAAGGATTATCATGAAGAAACCATGAATGAACTTATGGATAAGACAAGAATGATTATTAACGCATCTCTGGACTAAATGGTGAATGGAAGGATAACGTTCCTTGATTGCATTCAAGAACAGACCATCAGCCGTATCACCGGCAAAATAAGCTCTGCCTGCTAACCATTCCAGACAAAACCTACCCCACAAGGTTCGATTGTTTTCCCACAGCCCTCTGCCAGAACTATGGTAAGGATGGAACGAAGGTTACCTCCACACCGGATAACCAAAGTTGAGGATTCCCGATCGTAATGTTGAATATTTTTCCAGGCGGCAATGTCTAGTCTACAGGAAATTATATAGGCTAACTCTATTAAATATTCTGAGGAGTAGAGGCAGGTCTACCTTTGAATGTTGGATAATTACAACGCGAAGTATAGGTTGGATACCAACAGATTAAAGTGGTTTTGCAAAACCCTCGTCTATAAATCCTCGTCCTTTTTTTCTGCTTCAAAAACGCCGGTGGCCGGATCTTGTTCTGGCGCAGCCGGCTCAACTTCGGTATGTTCAGCCGGTTGAATGAGCAGGGCAGCTTTTGGCACGGACTGCTCTTGCCCCTCAGATTCAGTAAACAAAGGCATTGATGCCATAAGCGGGATGCTCTCGGGCATGCCGCTATCCTGTGTGACTTCCATTTCCGGCGTGGTTGTTACCGGTGGCATGCCTTCAAGTAAAGCACTCTCCGTTTTTGTTTCCAGGGGTTTTCTTCGCCTGCCGCGATTTCTCCGACGGCTCTTCTTTTTAGGCGCGTCTCCCGCAGTTATCGAACTATTTTCTTCAATAACCGGTGGAATACTTTCCCCGTTTATGCGCACAGTTTCCTCTGAATAATCGGGTTGCTCCGAAACGTTTTCCGCGACTTCTTTGACAGTGTGATGGATTTCCTGTTTATCCCAGGGCATCTCGGTGCTGCCGGAAATATGTATGATCAGATCAAATGTCGATTCCAGTTTTATAAGTTCACTTCTTTTATGATTGAGAATGTAGCTGGCAATTTCATGTGGCAGAATTATTCTCAATTCAGAATAATTGCCTTTGACCACCTCCGTTTCGATTTTGCGAAATGCTCCCAGAGAAGCGTATTCCAGAGATGGCCGCAGACCGCTGCCTTTGCAGTAAGGGCAGGTAGTATAACTAATTTCCTGAATGGTTGATTGTTTTTTTTGTCGCGATAATTCCAGCATCCCGAATTTAGATATTCGTGAAAGTTGTATCCTTGCTCTATCTATAGTGAGGGCTTTTTTAAAGGCTTTTTCTACCTCCGCGATATGCTTTTTGTCCATCATATCGATAAAATCAATAACGATAAGCCCGCCCAAGTCACGCAAACGCAATTGCCGGCCAATTTCTTCACTGGCATCGATATTAGTCTTAAAGGCTGTTTCCTCTATTGTTCTTTTGGAACCGCGGCCGGAGTTGACATCAATGGTGATCATTGCTTCCGTTGGATTGATAATAATATATCCGCCGGATTTGAGATCTACCCTCTCCTGATAGATAACGCGTATTTGTTCTTCTAATTGGAAGTGGTCAAAAAGAGGAATATTTTCTTTATAGTGTTTGATCATTTTGAGAAGGCGGGGCATTCCCGCTTTAATATAAGCGCGCATTTTACGGAAGGTTTCAATATCATCAACCAGAATTTCTTCCACTTCCAGCGTCAGGTAATCGCGCAGAGAGCGCACGCCGAAGTCTGTTTCATGATAAATTAAAAGTGGCGCGTGGCTTACATTTGCTTTTTTGTATATTTCTTTCCAAATGCGCATCAGCAACTGGTAATCGCGGTGGATTTCCTGTTTGGTGCGATTGATTCCGGCAGTTCGCACGATAAACCCCATATCATCCGGGATTTTAAGCTGGCCCATGAGGTTTTTTATTTTCTGTCGGTCTTCTTCATCTTCTATTTTGCGGGAGATTCCGCTGCCTGGTTTGTTGGGAAGCAAAACCAGATATCTGCCGGGAAGAGAAATGTAACCTGTTAAAAGCGCGCCTTTGTTGCCGCTTGGCTCTCTTACAGCCTGAACGATGATTTCCTGACCGGCTTTGAGCACTGGCCTGCCGCCGTTCTGGGCGTTTTCCGGTTCGGTTAAATATTCAGGGCTGACATCCCGAAGTGGCAGAAAACCATCTTTGCCTCCGCCATAATCGACAAAAGCAGCTTGCAGGCCCCGTTCAACCTTAAGCACCTTGCCTTTGTAAATATTGCCGGTAATGGGTTCTTTGACCGACATCTGGATATTAAATTCAATGAGCTTGCCTTTTTCGTCAACGGTTGCCATGCGCATCTGCTCTTTATGCACAGCGTTGATCAACATCGTGTGTTTCATAAATGTCCTTTTTGGCCGCGTGCATTTTTGCGCTTACGCGCGCGGATAAACATCTTTTCGTCTATCCGGGAAAAATGCGGTACGGTCTTTTGTATTTTAAATAAAGGCGCTTACGTCGCCTTTACCAATTCTTAGTACTTCAATATAGTCATCAACAAGACTGATAACGCTCGACGGCTCCGGAATAATAACGCCGCCGTCTATAATCAGGTTCACAATGCGACCAAAATTCTCTGCTATTGTATAAGGATCGCCCAAGTCTTCACCTTCCGCCGATTTAACACTTGTACTGATTATCGGTTGCCCCAGTTCTCTTATCAGAGCAAGACAAATCTGGTTATCCGGAACACGAATTCCCGTTGTTGTCCTTTTTGGTAAGATTATTTTCGGCACCAGACGCGACGCTTCCAAGATAAAAGTGTAGGGTCCCGGCAAAAGCCTTTTCATTGTTTTGTAGGCGTAATCTGTGACTTTGGCGTATTGGCTGATATGTTTCAGATCTGAGCAAACAAAGCTCAATGGTTGTTTCTTATTTCTTTTTTTTAGTTCGTAAATTCTTTCGATTCCTTTTTTGCTGGATAAATCGCAACCTAATCCATAAACCGTATCGGTTGGATAAATTATTACCCCGCCCTCGCGCAACACATCAACAGCTTGCTTAATGAGGCGCATTTGCGGGTTCTGGCTGTGAATAGACAGCAATGCCTGACTCCCGATTAGTTGTTGCCTTGTGCAACGAGTAATACATATCAGGAATTAAGCGATTTGGCAACAAAATTAGCCAAATGCATGCTGATAATTATCACGGCGCCGATTTCTTATTGGCCTTGTCTTTACTGAGTTTATATTGGATACTATCAACAAGAGCCTGCCAGCTGGCTTCAATAATATTTTCAGAGACTCCGATGGTGCTCCAGAGTTCCTCGCCATCGGTGGAATCAAGAAGCACTCTCACTCCCGCTGCTGTTCCTTCTGAACCTTCAAGTGTGCGCACCTTGAAATCAACCAGGTGCATTTCTTTAATCTGCGGATAGAATTTTGTCAGCGCCTTGCGCAGGGCATGATCCAGGGCGTTAACCGGTCCATTTCCTTCAGCGGCGGTTAATTCCTCTTCACCGGCAACTGATATTTTAATTGTCGCCTGAGAAAGGCAAGCGTTATTTTCTGTGCGGGAAGTGACAACACTAAAGCACTCCAGTGTAAACGGATCAACAAATTCTCCGATCGCTTTTTTAATCAACAGCGAAAGAGATCCATCGGCAGCGTCAAACTGAAAGCCCCTGTCTTCCATAAGCTTGACTTCATGCACTATTTTTTTACTAAGAGAACTGTTTTTATCCAGATCAATGCCCAGTTCTTTAGCTTTGTATTCAACATTGCTGCGGCCGGCCATATCGGAGACCAGAACGCGGCGAGAGTTGCCAACTGCTTCGGGCTTTATATGTTCGTAAGCTTCTGAATTTTTAACCACCGCGTTGACATGGATACCGCCCTTATGGGCAAAGGCGCTGCGTCCGACAAATGGCCGCGAATTGAGCGGCAGAATGTTAGCGACATCGCTGATATAAAAAGAAAGATTGGTCAACTGCCGGATAGATTCCGCCGGTAAACAATATTTATTCATTTTCAGTTGCAGATTGGCAATGATAGAAATTAAATCTGCATTGCCGCATCTTTCTCCATACCCGTTAATCGTACCCTGCACCATTTTGATTCCTTCCTGTACGGCAGCAATGGAATTGGCAACGGCAAGTCCGCAATCATTATGCACATGGATACCGCTGCTATTCAGAGGGATGGAATCAGAAATTTTCTTCAAAATAGTGCTGATTTCATGGGGCATAGCGCCGCCGTTGGTATCACAAAAAACAATCATGTCCGCTCCGGCAGACAGCGCAGTTTTTACAACTTTGGTCGCGTAACGGGAATTATTTTTATAGCCATCAAAGAAATGTTCGGCATCAAAAAGCACTTCTTTGCCCAAGGATTTAAGATATCCAATGGAGTCGCTGATCATGGCCAGGTTTTCTTCCAGATCAATTTTGAGAATTTCGGTCACATGAAGATCCCACGCTTTTCCAACTATAGTGACAGCGGGAGTACCGGCTTTTACCAGTGCTTTGAGATTGGGGCAGGATTCAGCACGAATATGAGGTTTACGGGTACTGCCAAATGCCGTTAATTTTGTATTCTTAAATTGAGCAGATTTGGCCATTTCGAAAAAGCGCATGTCTTTAGGATTAGAGCCCGGCCAGCCACCTTCGATGTAATGAAAGTGAGCTTCATCAAAGCGCTGCGCGATGCGCAGTTTTTCTTCTGCTGAGAAATTTATTTGCTCGCCTTGTGTGCCATCCCTCAGTGTTGTATCGTAAATCAAAATTTGATTTTTTGTCATCCTGTGCCCTCTCTTTCAAAAAAAATCCGCTGCCGGGCTTGCCTGGCGGCGGATTAGAATCTGGTTTATTGCAATTTGCAACTATTCCACAACCAAGCCTCCTATGGGGAAGCTAATTATAATGTGACTAATTATTATCGTGTTCATTGCAAACCACCATCAATATGTAGGCTATTCACCCCAATCCCGACATGATACGCTATCGGGATAATTCGATTTACAAGTTTCAGTAGCTTAGATGCCCTTCAGGGTGCACTGCTTTTCTAAAACTTGAATCTCATTAATTTTTCTGTATTTTAATTTTTAAAGAGTATTTTGTCAACAAGAAATAATAAGAGGAAAATAATTGATTCAAAAACAGGATTTTCAAAGATGCCGGGATGTGCTACTGTAACATTAAATAACGAAGTTAATAAAGAGGGATATTGTCAACACATCAGCATTCAAATCATAATAATGCCGAATCATCTTGGGGCAAACGATTAGTTGTTTCCATGGTCATGAATCTGATCATACCTATTGTTCAGATTTATGGCGGTATTGTCGCGGGCAGTATGGCGCTAATCAGTGATGCCCTCCATAATTTAAGCGACTTCATTTCTCTGGTCATCAATTATGCCGCTCTGATTATCGGCAAACGCAGCCCGACATTCAAACATACGTTCGGTTTCAAGCGTGTTGAAATATTTGCTACCTTAATTAGTGTAGCCCTTTTGTATGGAGCTGCTTTCTATATTGCTGTTGAGGCGTGGCACAGGTTTAGCGAGCCTCAGCCCATAGCGGGACAATTAGTTATCTGGATTGCCGGCTTGGGTTTTATCGGCAATATAATTTCCGCCCTGATGTTGCATGCCGGTTCCAAAGTAAATTTAAACATGAAGAGCGCTTTTTTGCATATGCTAACCGATGCTTTTACCTCTTTAGGCGTTATAGCGCTGGGCATAGTGTGGCTTTCCAAGCCTTGGTACTGGCTTGACCCCCTGTTCTCCTGGATCATTGTGGCCATGATATTATATAGCGGCTGGGGACTATTAAAAGACAGCATCCTTATTCTGATGAACGCCACACCACATGGCATAGATTTGCAGGAGATTCAGAAGACGCTGGAAGCCATTGATGGTATCAAAGAGATTCATGACTTGCACGTCTGGAATCCGGCGGCGGAGAGTATAGCGCTTGCTGTTCATATTACTGTCCCCGATCAAATGTTGGGCAAGGTTGATGAACTGGCACAAGAAGTACGATTGATTTTATCTGAAATATTTAAGATAGATCATCCGACGCTGCAATTTGAATCCAGCACTTGTAACAACGGCCAGCTACTGTGTAGTATCGCGGAAAATGGCCACAAGCATCATAATCACGATTAACTACCGGAGTCTGAATGATATCAGAAATGGCTTCAGAATTTACATCTTTGTCACAAACTGCACGTGCTCAATTCCGGCGGTTCCATAATCGTAATTTTGTTTCGCCTTAAATATTCCGGGAAACCATATAAACGCTCACCCCCGTACTCCATAACTACTGCATCAGCAGGGCAATTATTCAGACAGCCAAAGCAGGCTAGACACTTCTCCTTATTAACCGTTTGCGTGGCGGGATTGATAGCTTTAGTCGGGCATTTTCTCACGCAAGTTAGACAGCCAATACATTTTTCGGTATCAACTGTATGCTTGCTGATAACTTTCTTGTTGAGCCAAGACATTGGCAGCAAGCGCAAACCTTCTCTCAGCGCTAATTCATATCCGGTAGAAATAGTCTCCCCACGGGTAATTCGATCCAGCGTATCTGCGGTAAAGCGGCGCACCTGATCAAATGTTGCCGCATTAGGCAGATGCTGCCCGGAAATCTGTTTGGGATTGTTCCATGTGGGCGTCGGATACGTGGCAATATTTCTGAAGGCATCCCTTCCAACAGGAACTCCGCCTTTGTCCGCTAAAAGTTTGAGAAGGTGACAAGAGGCGTTATGCTGATTGCCTTCCGGTCCGCCAAAGGAAACAAAGGCTGCAACCGGCGTTCCATTAATGGAAGGAATAGTCTCTAGCCAATCGCTGACATTGGTGGGAGTATCATAGTAAAACACCGGCGTGCCGATGATGATGAAATCATAATCCGGCAGCAGGTTTTTATCAAATTCCTGCATATCGCGAACATCTACCGCAAGGTCTTTACCTTTCAGGATGCAGCCGATAAGCCTGGCATATCTGCGGGTAAGACCTGTCTGGCTGTACCATAAAACCAGCACCTTCTTCGGATTACGTGTTTTTAATTCGGGATAAGCCGCTTGGCCCTCTCGTATCAGAGAAACAGGCAGGCATAGAGCAGCGCCAACAATAGCCGTTTTTTTAATAAAGTCTCTTCTTGTTTCCATATTGCCTCCTTATTATATTTTCACTTTTGCTCTCTGCCGATTCTGGTTATTGTTCCCTGAGCTGTTGCGCAGAGATTCTCTTTGCTGCCGCTTCCCTCATAGATGTCACAGTGGCAAACAGCCTGACTCTTTCCGGCGTATATAACTTTTGCCCGCGCAATAATAAAGTCGCCTGTTACCGGTCGCATATAGTTGATTTTAAATTCTGATGTGACGACGTTCGGGCCTAAGGCACTGGCTCCCGCGTAGGTGAGTGCATTGTCCGCGGCATAGCTGATGACGCCACCGTGCAAAAATCCATGCTGTTGTTTGAGTTCTTCTTTGATGGGGATTTTTAATTCGGCGCTGCCTTCGGAAAAGTCGGTTAACTCCGCTCCCAGCAGTACGCTGAAAGGTTGTAAGGCAAGCACTTGCCTCCCCAATGTAAGCATGTCATCCATCAGCATATTACTCCTTTTTATTATTAGAAAGCGGCACTAATCCAGACGTTTTTTAAAGCGGCCGATTGCGCCCAAAAAGACAATAGTTCCTAAAATAGCCAAGCCCAGATATTGAGGCCAGAGAACATCCAGCCCTACTCCCTTGAGAAAAATTCCACGGATGATAACCAAAAAATAGCGCAATGGATTGATATAGGTAAGCCACTGGACGAACGTGGGCATATTGGCAATGGGGAAAACAAAACCGCTGAGCATAAAAAAAGGCATGATAAAAAAGAAGGTGCTCATCATCGCCTGCTGCTGCGTGGCAGAAATGGTGGAAATGAAAAGCCCCACCCCCAGAGTACTCAGTAAAAATAAACATGCGGCAAAAAATAAAAGAATAATGCTGCCCTTTAAGGGTATTTCAAACCAGTAAATAGCAACGATAATTATCGCGCACAATTGAGCCAGAGAAATTATTATATAGGGAATGGTTTTACCGATAATAAATTCGGGAGCTTTCATTGGAGTAACAACCAGTTGCTCCATCGTGCCCGCTTCCTTTTCCCGAATAATGGCGATGGAAGTTAAAAGCAAGGAAATAAGCATGATTAAAAAGGCGACAATGCCCGGCACGAAGAAGTACTGGCTGTCCAGATTGGGATTATACCAGGTGCGAATGCGAGCATCGATTTTACCATAGCTCATTTGCTGCGGATACAATTCACGAATTGTATCGCGGTTATACTTGTCTATTACAGTGATAGTGTAAGCCATGCGCATTGAAGCCATATTGCTCATCGAACCATCGGCGACAATCAGAATGGGCGCTGTTTGGCCTTTGCGAATAATGCCCGCGAAATCCGGGCCGATCGTAATGCCCATATCAACTTTACCCCGCAGCATTAGTTTTTCCAACTGGTCATCGTCTGTTGCGTAATTAGTAATATGGAAAATGCTGCTGCCTTCGAAAGCGTCAACGAGTTTCCGGCTTTCATAAGAATGTGAATGATCGACAAGGCCAACGTTAATATTACGGATATCATAATTAACCACATAGCCAAAAACTAGCATCTGGATAAAAGGGGCAGCAAAAAGAACAATCCTGTTTCGTTTATCGCGAAATAGCTGGATGAATTCTTTGCGCACCAGTTCTCTGATTCGAAGCCAGCTCATAGGCCTTCCTTTTTTAATAAGATGTAGTTAGCAGTTGTAAGTAGCGTAAACATCAAAGCCAGAACTAACATGCTCGGCCACAAGTAGGCAAAACTGACATTGCGCAGGTAAATGCCGCCTAAAATATCAATGTAATATCTTGCCGGCACGATATAAGTAACAAGTTGCAAAACAGTCGGCATATTGACAATCGGGAAAACAAAATTGGAAAGCAAAACAGAGGGCAAATACGTGATCATCATCGCCATTTGATTGGCCATAAGTTGTGATTTTGTTGCCGTGGATATTAGCAAACCCAAGGCGAGCGCCACGCCCAGGTAAAGAGATGTTGCGGCCATCATCATCCAGAAACTGCCTTTCATAACTACGCCAAATAGTAATTGTCCTAAGAGAATCGCTACTAACACATCAATAAGTCCTATAATAAAATACGGGAAAGCTTTCCCCAGAAGTAATTCACCCGCTTTTACCGGCAGGGATTTGATAGTCTCCATGGTGCCGTTTTCATATTCGCGCGCGATGATGAGTGATGTCAAGAGCGCGCCTACGATCATAATGATAATCGCGATTATTCCGGGGATAATGAAATTGCGGCTTTCCAGATCTTCATTAAACCAGATGCGGATACGGCCATCCACAGGAGGGCTTATTTTTTCCATCCCCTGACGGTTAAGAAAAGAAAGAAGCAGTTTTTGATTGTATTGCTCGGTAAAAGACGTCAGGTAGCCGCGAATAATACCGGCGAAATTGGGATCACTGCCTTCAATAAGAATTTGCAGCGGAGTTTCCCTGTCGGCACCGATGCTTTTCATGAAATCAGGAGGGATGATAATGGCTACTTTTGTCCGGTCATGATCGAGATAATCAATGGCGTCATTTGTCCGCGACAGTCGTTCGGACACGTGGAAATAAGGTGACGCGTCGAGCCTGCTGATGAAATCACGGCTGAGCTCAGATTTATCGTAATCAACAACAATCGTTTCTACATTATCCACATCAAGACTCAGCGCATAACCGAAAAGAATAATGAGAAGCAGCGGAATCGCGAAAGCCAGATAAAGGCTTTGGTAATCCCGGATCAGATGATAAATTTCCTTGCGGATAAGCGCTTTGATTCTTAACGGGTTCAATTTTCTTTCCTTGTCATTAAGGTAATAAACGCGTCATTTAAATCCGCCTGAGGCGAATCGGGGCAGGCCGCCGCGATAATTTCTGCGGGACTGCCCGATGCCACAATATTCCCTTCATTGATCATAATAATCCGCTGGCAAAAGCGTGCTTCATCCATGTAATGCGTCGTGACAAAAACTGTAATGCCCTCGCCGGCAAGTTGCTGAATGAAATTCCAGAAATGCTGACGGGTAATCGGATCAACGCCGGATGTCGGTTCATCCAAAAACAAAATCTCCGGTTTGTGCAGAAGCGAGCAACCCAGCGCTAGTCTCTGACGCCAGCCGGGCGGCAATTCCTTCGTTTGACGGTTGCGTACCTCCTGCAGCCGTGCCATATTCAAAACCCAGTCAATGCGTTCTTCCCATTGACTCTCCGGCACATTATAGATTCCCAGATAAAAGCGCAAATTTTCGAAGGGCGTTAAATCTTCATAGAGAGAAAATTTTTGTGACATGTAACCTATGGAGAGCTTGATTTCTTCTGGCTCATTCATAATGTCGTGCCCGGCAACAAATCCCGCGCCGGAAGTGGGTGTTATGATACCGCAGAGCATGCGGATAGTAGTGGACTTGCCTGAACCATTGGCGCCGAGGAAACCGAATATCTCACCTTTTTTTACGGAAAACGTTATCTTGTTGACTGCGACAAAAGCGCCGAATTTTTTTTCCAGGTTCGTCACGGAAATGGAATCAGAACTGGAAGGTATCATGCTCCAGCCCTCCATCCACTTCTTTAATGCGTTCAATGATTGCTTCTTCCAGAGTTTTAAAACTGCCGCGAATAACAGCGGGTGTTGCTGTATCCAGAAGAATGGAGCTATGCATCAATCCCAGACTATCACAGCGTTCACCCTCGTCGAGATAGGCCGTGGAAACGAGAATCGTCATGCCTTCTTTTTTCATGTTGCCCAATATTTCCCAGAATTCATGACGTGATACCGGATCAACGCCGTTGGTCGGCTCGTCCAGAATCAACAATCGCGGTTCATGCACCAGCACGCAAGCAAGCCCCAGTTTTTGTTTCATGCCGCCGGAAAGATTACCGGCCAGCCTATCCACAAAAGGCAGCAAGTTGGAAAACCCCAGATATTTGTCCTTCCTTTTTTTTCTTTCAGCGCGCGCTATACCAAAAACATCCATAAAAAAATTAATGTTTTCACCGACAGTCAGATCCTGATACAGACCGAACCGCTGCGGCATGTAACCAATCAGGTTTTTGATTTTTCGCCTCTGGGTAACGACATTGAGGCCGCTTACGAGAATTTCGCCTTGTGTTGGTTTGATCATGGTGGCAATCAGTCTCAGAAGAGTTGATTTGCCGGCGCCGTCGGAACCTACTAAACCAAAAATATTGCCCTTATCGACAGAGAAAGAAACGTCCTTGACCGCCTCAATAAGATTAAAGCGCAGGCTAACATTCTTAACTTCAACCATGGACCGGAAATTTTCCGGAGGAGTGATCATTGAAGCACTCACTATTGCGCCAGCAATGCATCAGCTGGCATTCCCGCTTTTAGCTCAAAGTCGGGATTGACTATGGATACCTTAACCAAATACACCAGCTTTACTCTCTCTTTTTTTGTCTGGATAATTTTTGGCGTAAATTCTCCTTCCGGAGAGATGAAAGATACATATCCCATGTAGCTTTTGCCAGGGAAGGTATCTACTCTCACCTCAACTTTTTGGTTGGGTTTGACTTTGCCAATTTCTGTTTCATCAACGAATATTTTCAGGTCAACACGGGAAAGGTCGGAAATTGTGATTACTTCGCGTCCGGCATTCACGGTCTCCCCCGGTTCGATATTGCGGCTGGTTACTACACCGTCCATTGGTGATTTTAACTGTGTATAGCTTAACTGGATCGAAGCCTGGTTTAGGGCCGCAGTGTTGACATTAATCTGAGCAATCGCTGTTTCGATATCCTGCTTGGCTGCGTCAATTCTAGTAAGATTGCCCTGAGCCAGTTTTAAAACGGATTCACTTTCGGTAAGCTTAGATTTGGCCACTTCATAGGCTAGTTTCACCGAGTCGCGTTCTTTTTCCGTGACCACACCTTTACTGAATAGTTCTTCATAACGTTTGTAGTTCTTTTCAACATCTTTTAATGTGTCTTGAACTCCGGTTACATTTGCCTTGGCTCTGGCCACTTCCGCCGGCAGCGTTCTGCGGCTGATATCCAGTACAGTTTCTAGCTGTTGTTTTGCCTTTTGCGCCCGATCCAGGTTTGCTTTGGCTTGATCATGACGTGATTCAAATTCCGCCCGGTCCAGTTCTGCGATAATCTGGTTTTTGGTAACGGGCTGCCCTTCCTGAATGCTTACTTGAGCTATGCGTCCGGGCACCTGAAACGATAATTTTGCCTGCGTTGTTTCGATCGTGCCGGAATAAGAAAGCCCTTTTTGCTGATTATTTTTCTGACCGAAATAAACAAAAGATCCTACCCCGATAAAAAATATTATAAACACAATAATGATAATTTTCTTTTTCACTGTTCTCCTCCAATTTACATTTCTCGTCGTAAATTATTGTGAAACTCCAATTCCGAAAGCGAAGCATATCGGAGTTGGTAAGTTAATGAGACCCAAGCTTCAGAAACAAAGTGCACTGAAGCTTGCAGGTCGAATCATCCCGCGAAGCGAAGGGTATGAACCCCACAGCTTGCTTCGGGGTTCATACCCTTGATTAGCTGTTCAGTTTAACTAAATGTTTAAATAGTTAAGAGGAAATGTCAAGCGAATTAAATTCCAAAGAAACCTGCGGCAAAATACGAAGTTTTTTTATTTGGGATAAATATTAAATATATTGACAAGCTCATACCTATTCTAAATCAAAGATGATATCGAAGCTGTCAGAAGGAGTCTATAAGATGTATTGTAAACTAGTGCCCTTCAAATTATACTTTGAGGGAGCCGGTCCCCCTATAAGCGGGACCAACAAATATAGCGCTTTGATTTAGAATTGGTATAAAAAGGTAGTTTCCGATCCCCTGTGCAGGCAGGGGACCGGAAACTAATTGACTATTTCTTTTTACCTGCGGGTTTGGCAGATCCGGCAGGGGGTGCTTTAGTGTCGAGAAGTTCTACTTCAAAAATTAGTGTCGCGCCACCGGGAATGACGGGTGGCCTTCCTATATCTTCGTAAGCAATGTCAGAAGGGCAGACGAGTTTAGCCTTGCCTCCAACCTTCATCTTGGAGACACCCTCGCTCCAGCACTTGATAACCTGGTTGAGCGGAATTTCTGCAGCCTGTACGCGTTTTACTGAGCTGTCGAATACCTTCCCGTCAATAAAAGAACCTGTGTAGTGTATCTTGACGATGTCTGTGTTTTTGGGCTGTTTGCCTGCTCCCACTTTGATCGGTATATAAATAAGTCCGGAATCAGTCTTTATGGCTCCCTTTTCCTTGGCGGAGTTTTCTAAAAACTCCTTGGATTTGGCTTTTTCCTTATCAGAGGCAGCCTTCACTCTTGCCCTGGCAAGTTCATTGATCTGTTGATTATAGGCTTCCGGTTCGGCAAGTATTTTTTTGCCGTTGGCCTTATCAGTAAATCCCTGCTGCACAAAGTCGAATTCATCTGCAGACAAATTGAAAAAAGTAAGCGGCGCCGCAAGATTAACTCCAAGAGCATACAGAGCTTTCTCTCCTTCAGTTGATGGATTTGACGCGGCAAAAGCCGGGACCGCCAGCATGACAATAAAAATGGCTACAATAATTTTACGCATAATATTCCTTTCCTTTGTGGTTATTTTTTTAGCATGAGGTCTTCCCTCAATACTTGAGGGGGCAGACTATAAAACTAAATATTCCTTTAGTCAACTATATGTTTCTGAAAAAAACTGGAATCCGATGTTTTTGATATTGCACAAGAAGGCCTTATCCTTAAAAAATTAATAATCTGGACAATAATAGATGATATTATAATCTTCTTGACTTTATCTGCTTTTGTGATAATTCGACTACCCAGCGGTGATTTAAAGTAAATTGCTCCGCTTAATAAATGTGCTAAAGCACTGTATAATCAATTATCCTTAAATTGAACCCGTGCTTTGACACGGGTTTTTTTGTGAAACTCCAATTCCGAAAGCGCAGCGCAGCGGAATTGGTAAGTTGAACAATCCCCAAAGCGCAGCGCATGGGATTAATGGCACCTTTTTATAAACGAAGTACACTTAAAATGATTTTGCAAAGGAGACTGTTAAAATGCAGATTTCGTCAGAAAGCGTCAAAGTAGGTCATCCGGATATTGTCGCCGATGTTATTGCGGCTAATGTTATTGCGGAAATCCTGAAAGAGGAAAAAAAAATAGGCTTGGATTTGAGCAACATGCCTCACTGTGGTATCGAAGTTTTTTTGGGGAAAGGGATATGTCTTGTCGGTGGAGAGGTGAGGACAAGAGCTTACGTTGATATTGACGATATTGCCCGACAATCCGTTTTAGCTATCGGCTACAACCACGCGGCTGTAGGGTTAAATGGCCATTTGATGGGTGTCTTAAATGCCATTATTCCTCAATCTCCGGATATCAACCAGGGCACAAGTTGCCTTTTAAACAAGGATCATGAGATCGGCGCCGGGGATCAGGGTATCATGTACGGCTTTGCCTGCGATGAAACGCCGGAACTTCTGCCCCTTCCCTATGTTCTGGTCAACAGGATGATGCGGGCTTTTGAGAGCTGTGGAGATCCTATTTTTGCTCCGGACGGCAAGGGTCAGGTTTCTGTAGATTATGATATTCAGACAGGCAAACCGCTTCGATTGGCTAAAGTGCTAATGTCCAACTCTATTGATTACCGTTTTGTCAAAGGCAACCGCAATCAAGTCCGGGAAAAGGCAAAAAAGATTGCTTTTAATTGTCTGAAAGATTGTGCCGATAAGAAAACAGAGTTTATCTTTAATCCCACGGGCGAATGGGATGCCATCAATTCCTGCAGCGCTGCTGATTCCGGTGTGACCGGCCGTAAGCTTGTTGTGCAGTTTTACGGCGGCTATCCCGGCGCACAACTCGGTGGCGGCGCGGTAGTAAATAAAACTCCGGAAAAGGTTGATTGCTCTGCTGCATTCGGCGCCCGCAATGTGGCAAAAAATATTGTCGCCGCTGGTCTTGCCTCCAAATGTTCCGTCCAACTGGCCTACGCTATTGGAATTGCCCGTCCCTTTTCAATTTATGTTAACACATTTGGAACAGGGAACATTTCCGACGAAAAGCTGGGAAAAATCATTGAGGAACTCTTTGATCTTACTCCGGGCGGCATGATTGAAAGGTTTGATTTGCTCAACGCTAATATTTACCGGAAGATTCCACGAACATTTTTTCTGGATAACTACCCTTGGGAAAAAACGGATATGATCAAAAAACTGAAACAGGCAGCAAAATCTTAAATTTGTGGATAAAATTACAAAGGCCGAAGGAATCCCATAAAAATTAATGGTTTCTACCTTCGGCCTTTTTAATGAGAATCACATTTCAGGAACGGAGTGAACTGAAAGGTGTTAGTCGAATTATCCCGCCAACGGCGGGGTGAAGTGAAACCTGGATTATTATCAGTGAGAAAAATCATTCTTAAAAAAAATATGGAAGATATTAAACCACTCCATAATCTTCTGGAACAAATAAAACTCTCCGATCCCAAAGTTAATGTTGGCGGGCTGGTTGGCGCGTCGCGTTCTTACCTGGCTTCCCTACTTTTTGCCCGTTTAGAGCAAACTTTTCTTGTAATCTGCCCCGAAGAAAAGGAAGCCGCGGCGTTTGCGCGCGATCTGATTCTCTTTTTAGGAGAAGACAATGTAATTTACTACCCGCCGCTTGATTTCCGGACAATCGATATGTTCGCTTTGCAGAGAGAGGAAGAATTAACACGCCTCGAAGTTTTGGCTAAAATGCAAATAAGCCCGCAAACAGTTGTGGTTACTTCCGTGATCGCTTTGATGCAAAAAGTAATGCCATTAGAGCAGTTCAATCAGTATCTGCGCATAATTTCTACTGGCGAGACACTGAACCGCGAAGATTTTATCGAGCATCTGCTGTCCGGCGGTTACAAAAGAGTTGGCCTTGTGGGGGAGGCAGGAGAATTTAGTATACGCGGTAATATTATCGATATATTTCCGCCTACGGAAAAAAACCCGCTGCGTCTGGAAATGACAGGCGATGAAATTGAATCTATTCGCACATTTGACAGCGACACTCAGCGCTCTGTGGGCACAACGGATGCTTTTGTAATCTCACCGACAAGCGAAGTGCTCATCACCTTGCCGGCGCTGGAGCTGGCCACGCGCAATATTAAACGACGTGCTGATGATCTTTCCCTTTCCCGCGAAACCCGCAACCGCCTGGTGGAGACACTGCAAAATAATCCGGCCAATTCCATAAACCCTGTATTCCTGCCACTTTTTTATGAAGCATATGATAACAGCGGTGACTATTCCCCTAATAAACTAGGGAGATTTTTAGAATATTTACCGCAAAACACCATTATAGTTCTGGATGATCCGCTGGCGATAAGCCAAGCTGCTTCAAATATTGAGCAGAATATCGACAAATTGCTATTCAAAGCTAAAAACAGCGGCAAGTTTTATCTGGATAAAGAAAGCGCTTATGTTGCTCTGCCCAATATTTTAGCCGGATTGGAACGATTCGGCCAAATTTCCCTGATGGCTCTTCAGCTGGGTGAGGGCATGGATAGCCTCTCCAGAAACATTGTTTTTGAAACTAACCAAAATCTGCAGCGCGAAGAACCTCAAAAAGGCGAGATCAAGGAAGATGCTCTTTTGCGGCAAACTGCTCAGAAGATTAAATTGTGGCTTTCCTCCGGCTTGTTGATTATTTTTATGTGTCCGACACGGGAGGATTTGAATCGGATGCAGCACCTGCTTTTAGCCTATGATTTACCCGTGCAGATTACACCGTCGCCAGATTCACTTCTAGCTTTTATCGATCAGTGGGACGGCTATCCACAACTTATTTTATGGGAAGGAAAAATTTCTTCGAGTTTCATCTTTCCCGCGATGAAGCTGGCAGTATTAAGTGAAGAGGAAATATTTGTCAAAAAAGTGACCCGTCGCCGCACACGGCAAACGCTGGAAGGCGCTTTTCTTAAATCTTTCGGTGAATTAAAAGAGGGTGATTTTGTCGTCCACACCGATTTTGGCATTGGAGTTTATCGCGGGCTTAAAAAAATCAGCGTCGGTAAAATCGAAAACGATTTTTTAGTTCTTGAGTATTTGGATGAAGATAAACTCTACCTGCCGGTTAATACACTGGAGAAAATCCAAAGATACCTCGGCCCAGATGGTTATGTGCCGAAAATTGATAAGATGGGCGGAGCTTCCTGGGAGGCCGTAAAGGAAAGGGTTAAAAAATCGGTCCGGGAGGTTGCCGAGGATCTGGTGGCCATTTATGCCGCCCGTGAAGTAATGGAAAGAAAATCGTTTGCGCCGCCGGATCGGATTTATGAGGAATTTTGTTCTACTTTTGAATTTGAAGAAACGCCGGATCAGGCCAAAGCTATTGAAGATGTTCATCTCGATATGGATGATGTCAAACCGATGGACCGGTTAATCTGCGGTGATGCCGGGTTCGGCAAAACAGAAGTTGCCATTCGTTCAGCATTCCGGGCTGTTATGGACGGCAAACAGGTAGCTGTTCTTGTGCCCACAACAATCCTGGCCGAGCAACATTACCAGACTTTTGCGAGCAGGCTTAGCGATTTTCCCATTCGTGTCGAGGTGCTCAATCGCTTTAAAAGTACGGCCGAACAAAAGAAAATTGTGGAAGATTTAAAAAGTCAAAAGATAGATATTGTCGTAGGAACACATCGCCTGATTTCAAAAGATGTTGAATTTAAAGAACTGGGGCTGGTCATTATTGATGAAGAACAACGTTTCGGCGTGGCGCATAAGGAAAAGCTGAAAAAAATGCGTACCCTTGTCGATGTGCTGACTCTTTCGGCAACGCCTATTCCGCGCACGCTTCATCTTTCCCTTGTCGGCATCCGTGATTTATCTATCATTAACACTCCACCGGAAGACAGATTGCCCATAAAAACTTATGTGCTGGAGTTTGATGAAGATGCGATTAAAGCCGCAGTGGAAAAAGAGTTGGCGCGCGGAGGACAGATATTTTTTGTCCATGACCGGGTGCGTTCCATTTACTCTATCGCGCAACTTGTCTCGCGGCTTGTGCCGCAAGCGAGAGTCGGTGTCGTTCACGGGCAAATGAAACCGGCGGAAATTGAAAAAGCAATGGCGCAATTTGTGAGAAGGGATTGTGACGTTCTAGTGTGCACAACCATCATCGGCTCCGGTCTTGATATCCCCACGGCCAATACAATCATTATTAATCGCGCCGATAAATTCGGGCTGGCGCAACTCTATCAGATCCGCGGCCGTGTCGGCCGTGCCAATAAGGAGGCTTTTGCCTACCTGCTTTTACCGAAAGGAGCGATGCTTTCGCGCGAAGCGCTGAAAAGGCTGCAGGTAATCAAAGACTTTTCCGAGCCTGGTTCCGGCTTTCGAATCGCCTATAACGATCTGGAAATACGCGGCGGTGGCAATTTACTGGGACTTTCCCAGGCAGGTCATATAAGCGCTGTCGGTTACGAACTTTATACGGAGTTAATGGAAAAAACTGTTCGGGAAATTAAGGGCGAACCGGTGGATGAAGAAGAAGTGCAGCCGGAAATTCAATTGGGAGTCTCCGCCTTCATTCCCGAGGAATATGTTCAGGATGTCCACCAGCGACTGATCTTATACAAAAGAATTTCTATGGCCACTACTGATGAAGACATTAATCAGATCAAAAATGAATTGCAGGATTGTTATGGCGCATTGCCCGCATCCGTGGAAAATTTGTTGCAAGTAATTATCATAAGAAACTCCTTAAAACTCCTGAAAGGAAAAAAAATGGGCTATGACGGCAAATATTTGTATGTTCATTTCCGGACTGCAACTCCTGTTGATCCGGGGAAAATTGTAGCGCTTTATCGTAAGAAAATTAAGGAAATACGCTTTACACCGGACTACAAATTGTACATTCCCGCTCCTGGTCTTCCCGAAATGGAAAGATTGAAACAAGCCAATTTGTTATTAAAGATGCTTGCTCAATAAACGCAAGCAGGATATGAATAAAAGTTATGGATAATACAAATCCTCATTTATTCTCAAAAACAATGTCTTTAATGTTGAACCACCGTTATGTCTTATTCGTACTGGCACTTTTTTTTATTGTTGCCTGCGACAAAATTAATATTTTTTCAAGACCGTACGTAGCGACTGTAAACGGCGCTAAAATTTATCTTTATGAATATCAGTCCCGGTTAAATCAAAAAATGCCCATGTTGCCGAAAGATCTTTTGTTAAATCCGTCCAATTATAAGCGCCTGGAAGAAGAAGTTCTGGACGCAATGATTACAGAAAAAATCATGTACTTGCGCGCGCAGGAGTTGAATATTTCCATAAGTGCTGGAGAACTTGAAGCTAAAATTAGCGAGTCCAGAAAAGACTACGGAGAAGATTTTGCCAATTTGCTTGTGCAGGAAAATATCAGGTATGAAGATTGGAGAGATGATATAAAAAAAGAAATGCTCTTTAAAAAACTTGTCGCGGTTGATGTCAATGCCAATATTCGCGTTTCCGAAGATGAAGCGGAAGACTATTTTAATGAGAACCGGAATAATTACAAGGCGGAATCACGCGTTAGAGTTGCGCAAATAGTCGTTCGTGATCTAGCCAAAGCAAAAGAAGCGGAGGCGAGATTGAATGCCGGCGATGATTTTGCCCGAGTCGCCACAGAGATGTCGATAAGTCCGGAAGCAATTAGTGGCGGAGATTTAGGGTTTATTACTCGCCAGATCATGCCGGAACCATTGGACGACACGATTTTTAAATTACCGGTCAATAAAGTAAGTCCTGTAGTGCAGAGTGCTTATGGGTTTCATATTTTCAAGGTTTTGGAAATTCAGCCGGCAAAAACCAGAAATTTCGCGGATATGAGGGAAGAGGTAATTGCTGAAATTCGGGCGAAAAAGGAAGATGTGGCTTTTACAACGTGGCTCGAAGCGTTAAAAATGAAAGCAATAATCAAAAAGGAAAGTACAGTACTGAGAGAAAAAAATCAGAAACGAAGCTAGGAGGAGAGAACTCTATGGAATTGTGCAAAAGATTTGTTTTAATCATGTGTAGTGTAATGCTTTTGTGCGTGCCGGTTGGCGCCGAGGTTGTGGATAAAATTATTGCTGTTGTAAATGATGAGATAATTACCCTTGCCGAATTCAATATGGCCTTCGATCCCGTACTGAAAAATATCGAGGCTAATTATAAGGGGCCGGATAAAGGTGCGCTTATTAACCAGTACAAAGAAGCCATTTTGAAACGCCTTGTTGAAAATTTACTCATTGAGCAGGAAGCAAAAAAATTAGGTAAGAGCATTGCAATTAAAGATGAAGAAGTAATGGATGTGATCAGGGATATGATCGCGAAAAAAAATTCGAACATGAAAGAGTTCAAAATAAATCTTGCCCGTGAAGGAACCTCTCTTGAATCCTTAAAAAAAGAAATAAGAAGTCAATTGTTACGGATGAAGTTATTGCGGTGGGAGATAAAAGCCAAAGTAATGGTCAGCGATGAGGAAATAGGCGATTACTATACCAAAAACAGGCAGGACTACGAAGGTAAAGAAGCTGTCCGGTTAAAGCAAATTTTTTTAGCTTTTCCCGCTAAAGCGGATAAGAAAACAAAGGCTAAAATAAAGGAAGAGGCTGGTCAGTTGCGTAAACGCGCCCTGGCCGGTGAGCCTTTTGAATTTTTGGCCGTAAAATATTCTCAAGGACCGGGAGCGGCCCAAGGTGGTGATATCGGTTTTATTGAGAAAGGCACAATCATTGCCGCCGTTGACTCCGTGGCATTTAACCTGCCTATAGGGCAAGTAAGCGAAGTGATAGAATCCGACATCGGATTTCATATTATTAAGGTTGTGGATAAAAAAGGCGCTGGATTAAAGCCCATAGCTGCAGTACGGGAAGAAATAAAGGCAAAGATCGAAGATGAGAAATTGGAAAAGAAATATGAAGAATGGATCACTTCTATCCGGAAAAAATCGTTTATTGAAATAAAAATGTAATTAGCAGTAAAGCAAAATATGGATGCAATTAGAATCAAAGGCGCTTCCCAGCATAATTTAAAAAATATAAGTTTAGATATACCTCGTGATAAGATTGTTGTCATTACCGGTGTCAGCGGTTCCGGTAAATCATCACTGGCCTTTGACACGATTTATGCTGAAGGGCAAAGGCGCTATGTGGAATCACTTTCCACGTATGCCCGCCAGTTTATCGGGCAGATGGACAAGCCCGATGTGGAATCAATTGAAGGGCTCTCGCCGGCCATAGCCATTGAGCAGCGCACAGCCAGTCACAATCCCCGTTCAACTGTCGGCACCGTCACCGAAATTTACGACTACTTTCGCCTGCTTTATGCCGGCATTGGTATTTGTCATTGTTACCGCTGCGGGCGGGAAATTAAATCACAGACCATCGACAGTATTGTGGAAAATATTCTTGCCCTGCCGGTAAACACCCGCTTCAGTATTCTGGCGCCACTGGTGCGCGGCAAGAAAGGTGAATTCTCGAAAGAACTGAAAAAGCTTCAGAAAGAAGGATTCGCGCGCGTCCGGATTGACAAAGAGCTAAGAGATTTGGCTGAAGAAATAATACTGGCAAAAACAAAACGTCACGATATTGATTTGATTGTTGACCGCCTGGTATTAAAAGAAGGCGTGCGAAAGAGACTGCGCGATTCTCTGGAGATTGCCACGAGCCGCGCGGAAGGGCTCGTGCGCATAGTTTTGCAAAGCGGCGAAGAAATGCTTTATAGCGAAAAATATGCCTGTCCTGATTGCGGCATAAGTATTCCTGAACTAACCCCCCGCATGTTTTCCTTTAACAGTCCCTATGGCGCCTGTCCTAGTTGCAATGGATTGGGGTCGCGCACGCATTTTGCCGTGAATCTGGTTGTGCCCGATGCCGGTCTGTCCTTAAGGGAAGGGGCGGTAGCGCCCTGGGCCGGGCGTAACTCTCTTTATTACCATAACATGCTAGACGCGCTCTGTGCTCATTATAGGTTTGATATCAATACACCGTTTAATAAATTACCGGAAAAAATTCAAAAAGTTCTCCTGTATGGATCGGGCAATGAAAACATTAAATTTTATTCCGATCGCCCTGATAAAAGATACTTCGTTCATCGTCCCTTTGAAGGAGCGATAAAGCAGCTGGAACGCCGCTGGAAGGAAACAACATCAACAGCTGTGCGCAATGATTTAGGGCGCTACATCGATTTGAGCGCCTGCGATACCTGTCATGGAGCGCGCCTGAAAGAAGAAATTTTGGCAGTTAACGTTGGGGGAAAGAATATTTATGAACTCTGTCAGCTTTCTATTAGCGAATGTTATAATTTTTTTGATAAGCTTTCCTTATCCTCACAGGAAAAAATCATCGCGGAAAGAATTCTTAAGGAAATAAAAAGCCGCCTGAAATTTCTGCTCAATGTCGGCATGGATTATTTAAATTTACAGAGAGCAACCTTATCTTTATCGGGTGGTGAAAGCCAGCGCATCCGGCTGGCAACACAAATCGGCTCCGGACTGATGGGTGTTTTGTATGTGCTCGATGAGCCCACGGTGGGGTTGCACCAGAGAGATAATTTGCGCCTGATTGATACATTAAAAAAGCTGCGCGATATGGGCAACACTGTTCTGGTTGTGGAGCATGATGCCGATATGATGTTTAAATGCGACCACATTGTCGATATGGGCCCCGGCGCAGGAGCTCACGGCGGAGAGGTGGTTTTTCAAGGAACTCCGGCAGAAATTCTTAAAGATGACAAATCACTTACCGGCAGATTTTTGTCCGGCAAGGATTCCATAGCAATGCCTGCCAAGCGGCGTTCAATTACCGGCAGGCACATCGTTTTGGAAGGGGCCAGCGAAAACAATCTTAAAAATATTGATATTAAAATCCCGGTGGGAGTGTTCACAGCGATAACCGGTGTGTCTGGTTCCGGCAAAAGCACCATGGTTATTGAAACTCTTTATAAAGTAATGGCGCGCCGTTTGAATCAGCAAGATGGGTCCATGGGGAAAATTAAAAAGGTTGTTGATTTAGGCGGCATTGAACGCGTTATTATGATCAATCAGCAGCCTATCGGCCGGACGCCACGATCAAATCCTGTAACTTACACGGGGATATTTTCTTTTATCCGCGAGTTGTTTGCCAATCTCCCCGAGGCGCGTGTGCGCGGCTATAAGCCCGGAAGGTTCAGCTTTAACGTGAAAGGCGGCCGTTGTGAGGCTTGTGAAGGCAATGGTTTAAATAAAATTGAAATGCATTTTCTGCCGGATGTGTATGTAACTTGTGATGTTTGCCACGGCAAACGATTTAATAGCGATACGCTGGATATAAAATACAAAGATCAAAGTGTTTCCGATATTCTGGAGATGACCGTTACTCAGGCCTTAGCGTTTTTTTCCAATATTCCGCAGATAAAATCGCATCTGCAATTGTTCAGCGAAGTTGGTTTAGGCTACATCTGCCTGGGACAGTCGGCGACAACTCTTTCCGGCGGCGAAGCGCAGAGAATAAAACTTGCCCGGGAACTGGGCAAGCGGCTCAACAGTAACACTCTTTATATTCTCGATGAACCAACCATTGGATTGCATTTTGCGGATATTCAAAGGTTGCTGGATGTTCTAATCCGTCTGGTAGATATGGGCAATACTATGGTTGTCATTGAACACAATCTGGATGTAATTAAGTGCGCCGATTATGTTATTGACCTAGGTCCGGAAGGCGGGCCCGGTGGCGGCCAAATTATCGCATCAGGTTCAGTAGAAGAAGTGGCCCGGGAAGATAAATCACACACCGGCCAATTTTTAAGAAAAATTATTTCTTCGCATTAGGCAATCTTAAAATGCTATTATTTGTAGATACCATTCTTCGCTATATATTGGCGGACGTTATCCGGCGTAAGGTATCTTACAGAATTGCCCGTTTTGGCCATTGATCTTATGCGGGAAGAAGAAATATCCAGAAAGGTTGTATTGCGGAAGTATATGGCATGTCCGGTTGGGCCTTTAAATCCATCGACTTCCTTATCGTAAACAAAGCGTGCGGCAAATTCTTTTGTCAATATATTATCGAGGCCTTTATTTTTATAGCCGGGACGTGTCATTACGGCAAAATTGCATAGCAAAAGAAGTTTTTCCCAATCCTTCCATGTAGTAACTGCCTCAAAGGCATCCTGTCCGACAATAAAATACAGCTCTAAATTATCCATATATTTGTTTAAAATATATTCCACTGTTTCCACAGAATACGATTTGCCTGAGCGTAAGTTTTCCACCTCGGAAAAAGAGAAGTTGGCATTACCTTCGATAGACATGCGCACCATTTGTTCCCGATGGTAAAAAGAAGTGATTTCGGCTTCCAACTTGTGGGGTGGCCGGGATGAAGGAACAAAAATTATCCTGTTTAATTTAAATATTTCCATCATTTCTTCTGCGGCCCGCAAATGTCCGAAGTGAATCGGATCAAATGTTCCGCCAAAAAGTCCCCATTTCATGTTCTCACCTGTCCATTGCCGTAGATTATAAATTTTGTCGTTGTTAACTCCTCCAGTCCCATCGGCCCGAAAGCGTGAAGCTTGGTCGTGGAGATACCGATCTCCGCCCCCAATCCCAGCTCAAAACCATCACTGAAGCGGGTAGAAGCATTGACCATCACTGTTGAAGAATTGACTTCGTTTAAAAATCTTTGCGAGTTGGCGTAATCCTCTGTAATTATAGATTCCGTATGCAGGGAGCCGTATTTCTCGATGTGCGCGATGGCTTCATCCATTGTTTCCACAACCTTAACGGCCAGAATCAAATCAAGATATTCCGCGTACCAATCCGTCTCATTGGCGGCTTCAATATCTTTTAATATTGATCGTGTTTTTTCGCATCCTTTTAACACGACCCCCGCACTTCGCAATTTTTTAGCTACTTGCGGCAGAAACTCCGGGGCAATATCCTTATGAACCAGCAAGGTTTCCAGGGCATTACAGACTCCCGGGCGCTGGGTCTTGGAATTAAGGCAAATATTTATAGCCATATCCGAATCGGCACGGGCATCAACAAATATATGGCAGACTCCTTTGTAATGCTTGATCACCGGTATTCTGGACTGAGCAACCACGGCGCGAATTAATTCCTCACCACCGCGGGGAATTATCAAATCAATGTATTCATCCAATTGCAGCATTGTCGAAACAGCCTCGCGGTCGGTAAAAGGGATGACTTGAATGGCCTTGTGCGGTAGAAAACTATTACTTAAAACTCCCTCGAGAATGGAGGCAATGGCTAAATTGGAATTAATCGCTTCCGAACCGCCGCGCAGAATAACCGCGTTTCCCGATTTGAGGCAAAGAGCGGAGGCGTCAACAGTAACATTGGGACGGGACTCATAAATAATGCCGATGACTCCCAGCGGAATACGCATCCGGCCTACCAGCAGATTGTTGGGTCTGCGCCACATCGAGGTTACCTTGCCTATTGGATCAGGTAATGAGGCTACTTCCCGGAGGCCTTGCGCCATCCCGGAAATTGTGGCGTCATTGAGGGTAAGGCGGTCGATCATAACCTGGTGAAGTCCGGTTTTTTGCGCAAGGGCAACATCTTTGGCATTTTCTGCCAGAAGAAAATCGCGCTTGTGCTCAAGTTCATCCGCCATCAGCAAAAGGGCATTATTTTTTTCTGCCGAAGATACGCGGGAAAGAATTCTTGCGGCCAGTTGCGCGTCCTGTGCTATTTGTTTTATTGATGTCTTAATATCCATTGTTACCTTTTTTTGAGACGGCAGAATCACGGGTATGAACCCCAAAGTAAGCTTTGGTGTATCATACCCTCCGCTTTCAGCGGGATAGTTCGACTAACAAATTTTACTGCACTTCGTTTATAAATTTGAGTCTCACAATAAAAGCACTTGCATTTATTATATGTTTATTGATAAAAGCCGCCTCAATTGTCAAACTGACAGGCAATTGAAAACATAATGAGTCTGAGCTTTTGTCAAAAAGTAAAATCTGATGTTAATTTACAAGACAAAAGTTTATGTGTCAAGGTTTTTACCTGATCGGAAAAGATAATCAATGCGACGAATAAGAATTAAAGCGGGTCAACGTGCCTATAAAATAATTAAAGATGGTGGATTTAATTTTGATTCCATCTCCTCTTATTTTGGACCGGCTGTAGGGCCCAGATGGCTGATTGCCAGTGGATTTGATTTAACTCTCCTGACAAAAGGGATCTTGGGACGCGCAAATGCCGTTCATCTGATCGGTTCCTCCGCGGGTGCCTGGCGTTTTGCAGCCTGGTTACAGCCGCAGGCAGCCGATTGTTACCGCAAACTTATCGACGCCTATATCAATGTGAACTATTTAAGAAACGATACACCGCAAACAGTGCTTTCAAAACTCACCAACGTCATCAATGAGTATCTGGAAGACGATGCCATTCCTTTTGCCCTGCTCAACAAAAATTACCGTTTCTCCATAATTACTGCCCGGAGCCGCGGCCTAGTTGCTTCCGAAAATATCTGGTTACAAAAAATAGGCCTGGCCACTTGTTATTTGTTCAATTATTTCAGCCGTAGCAATATTTACCGTTTTACAGAAAGGGTTGTTTTTTATAATGGTTCCATACCGCCGCCTTTTTGCTTCAAACCTCAATTTCGTGGCCGTTTTGTTCGAATTAATGAAGTCAATTTCAAGTATGCTGTAATGGCCAGCGGAGCCATCCCTCTGGTTGTTGCTGGTGTGCACAATATTTATGGAGCTCCACGCGGCGTTTACCGCGATGGCGGCTTAATTGATTATCATCTTGCTTCCCAGTTTGCGGCTAAGGAAAATGATCTAATCCTTTTCTTTCATCATCAGGAAAGGATCGTTCCGGGTTGGCTGGATAAAAAAATGGTTCGCCGGGTCCCGGACGCGGAAACATTAAGCAATGTATTGATGGTCTTCCCTTCACAAAGCTTTATTGAAACGCTGCCGGATGGGAAGGTCCCCGATCGTGATGATTTTCTGACCTATATTGACGATCATAATCAGCGGATTAAGAATTGGCATAAAACCGTGGAATTGTCCGCGCCATTGGGCGAAGATTTACTGGAACTGGTGGCAAGCGGCAGGCTTCGGGACGTTGTGGAAAAACTGTAATACCGCCTCGTTATTTTTTGAAAGCAAAATGGTATAAGATGATGCCGTCCTACCCCACTAAAACCTTGATCTGATGAGTTAAAGTGGAACTAGAAGATAAAGTTTACAAGTTAAAAGAGCTATACAAGGATTGCGTGCTTTGTCCACGAGCCTGCCATGTGAACCGCGCGCAGGGAGATTCAGGTTACTGCCGTCTGCCCGCAAAGATAATTATGGATTGCGCGTTGGCGCATTCTGGTGAAGAACCGCCACTTTCAGGGAAAAACGGCGCGGGAACCATCTTTCTTTCTTCCTGCAATTTGCGCTGTATCTATTGTCAAAATTGTCAAATATCACATAGTGCCGCAGGCCGGGAACTGGATCCCGCGCAAATGGCAGCAGTCATGCTTGATTTGCAGAAACAAGGCTGTCACAATATTGAACCGGTAACACCAACACCTCAAGTGCCATTGATTATGGAAGCCCTTCTTCTGGCACGCGGGCGCGGACTGAAAATTCCTTTCGTTTATAACTGTGGCGGTTATGAAGATCCTCAAATAATAAATATGCTTGATCAGGTGGTGGATGTTTATCTGCCTGATTTTAAATACGGCCTGGAAGAAGACGCCGTTTTGTTTTCGCAGGCGCCCGGATATCCGCTTTTCGCTCTTGATTCGCTGCATGAGATGGTGCGACAGGTAGGTGACGATCTGGTTTTGGAAAACGGTGTTGCGAGCCGCGGCATAATAGTTCGTCATCTTGTTTTGCCGGGCAGATTGGAAAATTCTAAAGAGGTGCTGCGGTTGATTAAAAAGGAAATATCAACAACAGTGCCGATAAGCCTCATGTCGCAGTACACGCCGACTGCCAAAGTGCGCATTCATCCAGTATTAGGCCGCAGAATTACCCGCGATGAATATGATCAAATCCTAGATTATGCCTTGCACTTAGGTTTTGAAAATCTTTTTGTGCAGGAAGTAAGTGATCAGGAATTAACCCCAGATTTCAGCCGGAATAATCCCTTTGATTAATTGTGGAAATATTAATGATGAACCCGTAAAAATACACCAGGTTATCATTCTCACGCAGGCTTTCGTCCGTATGATAATTTTTCGACTTTTTACGACTTCATCATAACTTAACCGGTTGCGGAGAGAGTATAGCTTTCCAGAAGCGTTCCCGCGTATGCGTTATCAGGATTTTCAAAATACTGTTTAAATAGCGCCAGGCTTTCACTTCTGCATATATCAGGGGTAATAGTCATAGTTATTTCTGAATAGAAGGGTTTCAAGGTCACATGATTGATGTTCGTCCCTCCACCCATTACATCTTCGTAGGCAAATACTATCTTTGTTATTCCAGCAATAATGGCGGTTGAGTAACACATTAGGCACGGCTCAAATGTGCAATAAAGAGTTACATCGCTAACATTGGTATCTGCTTCCTTTTGAAACAGCCTCCTCAATGCCACTACCTCCGCATGATCCAGACGTTGAAGATTTGTTTTATCGCCTTTAACAAAGGCATTATCGGAGATGATTTTATTTCCCCTCACCAGCACCGCACCCACAGGAAGATAACCGTGTGCCAGCATATCTTCAGCGATTTTCAAGGCAGACTTCATAAAAACGGAATGTCTCATAGTTTTATTGCTCATTATTAGACTATAAGTTTTCCGGACTTGTATGTCAAAGTTATAGTTGGCCTGTCGACTGAAAGGAGCCATCTTGACGTCCTTCCCTCAGCTTTCAACCCTCGGCCCTCATTTAAAAAAAGATTTGATATAAAGAAGTATGCTAGTATAGTGAAGCATATGGTTTTTAAAGAGAATTATTTCTTAAAATGTATTTTAAATAGGGCGCTGTTGTTCCTAATAAAAGACCATAATAAACCAAAGATATAAGTCTGCACTTGCTATTGTTTAAACGTATAGCAGAAATGTTTTACAAAAAAAGATTGCTACATTGACGGAGGTCTAAATATGAAAAACGATTCAAAAGCAAAAGCTAATTTTCGTTCAGTCCTAAATAACTTGGAGTTGGGTAGCTTAAAAATTGAAGAAGATGACTGCAATGACAACCAGCAATCCTACTATGCAAAAGACAAATGGATAACTTACTATTACCAATATTATCGAGGTTGGCATGGGAGGGAACAGAAAGAAAATAAAAAATGGCGTTTCTGGATTGGGCTAAAATTAAATAAAAAACAGTATGATTTACCTATTATAAAAAAGCACCAGGAGCTTAAACCAGAGTACGATAAAGGCTATACGGTAAAGATTCGCTTCGCACACGAAGAACGATTCACTCCAATGCTACGAGAAAAATTTCCGATATTGCGAACACATTGGATCGGCGCTTACCTTGAAACCCCAAATCCAGCAAAGTTAACCGTTTCTCAGAAAAATGAAATAGCAGATCTAATAATCCAGCTTAAAAAGATAGAAGATTCCTTAAAGCCTCAAGTGCCTATAAAAAAAGGAGGAACGCCAAAAATAAAATACATAAGAAGACTGAGCGGGGTGCCAAGTGAAATACTACCACTACATAACGAACTAGAAAAAAAATTTACAAATTACTTATCAAAGAAAAAAAATATAAGGCTTGGGAAACCAGGGATTGACTACATAGATCTGACGTATACTATCAATAAAATTGATGTTCTTTGTGAGCTCAAACCAGAAGCGAATACAGCAAATATACGCTATGCCATCGGTCAGTTACTAGATTACAGATGCAAATATAAGGGGAAAAATAAAAATACACGGCTTCAGATTGTAGTCGGGAAAAAACCAGGTGAAAGCGACATCGCAATATTGAGAAGTATTCAAGATGAAATACCAATAGCCCTGACGTACTGGAATCAGAAAGAAAGAAAGTTTTATGATATTTTGGACTTAGTAATTTGACAAGAGAAAAATATTAAGGATCAGTTTATTATGTCAAGAGCAGTTGCAATGAAGGAAATAATAAGTTCAATTCATAAAGGAATAGAACGAGCTCATACCAATTATGAAAAAGCATCAGGCGGTGATTGGCTTTGGAGAGCTCCAGAATATTATTCTACAACATATGTTTTTGATGAGATTGCTAAACATCTTTATGGTGAAACCTTACGGTTGGAAGTAAAGCCAATTGATGTTCTTGAGAATAGTGGGGGAATTGGAAAAGGTACGCTTTCAAAACGAATGCAACGTGGCAGAATTGATATAGTTTTGAATTATTCAAATCCAATTAACGAACCGAAACCAAGAGGAATTATTGAGTTGAAAAAACAAGCATATTCAATAGAACAAATAAGTTCGGATTTAAAAAGAATATGCGAGGCATTAGTAAGGGGCAAAGGGAAAAATTCCCTTCAATTTGGAACCTGTTCATTTTTTCTAGCTTATACTGAAAACCATAAAACACCAAAAATGGATAAATGTATAAGAAAACTTAAAAATGATTTAGCCAACAATCCATTTCCTGACAATGTAAAAGCATCCCTATTTCATGGGGAAATACATAATGTGAAAAAGGAGGAAAGCTCCTGGTGTGTAATTACTGTTTTCATTCAAAAAATTAAATAATGTAATCATTGATTAAGGAATAGATATCAACAAAAATAAAGCTTATTGAGTTTCCCGAGTTTCTTTTGTATCTCCTCAACAAGCCACTCCGGCTGCAAAACTTTTGCCTCCTCCCCGAATGACAGTACCCAGGCTATCAGTTCTACTTCCGATGATGTGGTAAAATTCAGGATAATCTTATTGCGGCCTTTTTTTGTGATCTTCTGATCCGCACTCCAGATTCTTTCCGGAATATATTTGGCAGTCCAACCGGTAAATTCAACTTCGACTTCGAATGTCTCATCCTTCATTACGCCGAAGTTTTTATTGAATATCTTTTCAAAATCATATTTTTTGGGAAGCTTATAGTCTCTTTCGGTCAGCTCAATTTTCCTCATGCGGTGGATGGCAAGAAGCGGATCAAAATCATGCTGTGTGTGAGGCTTTTCTAATGAAGGCTCCCACTGGGCATGGAGGTATACGGTATCCCGGTGAGAAAATATTTTAAGAGGGTTTATATAGTAGGTTTTTGCTTTTTCCCCCGTGAGCGCCTGGTAGGTGATGCGACAGGTCTTCTTTAAATCCATCGCCTGTACAAGGGTGTAAATAATGCCGGAATAAGGCGTATAGTCAATATATCCGGAACGAAAAGCACCGAAATGATTGTCTGATGCTTTGCTTTCTTTTCCCAGTTGCGCATTGCTTTTTAATAAAGCGCGGGTGGCTTCTTCAAAGAGCTGTGTCCCCAGTAGGTGAGATGTAAAATCCCGGCACATCTGCAGAACGGTCAGTTCCATCGCGGAAAGAGGAGTCAAGGGCAGTTCTTTTCTTAATCGCTTTAGCGAAACATATTTTCTGTTCCCATCCATCCTTTCTTCAATCTCAACTCCATAGGCTTTTGTTATATCCTCCAGGAGACGCAAAATCGTTTGTTTAGAACAGTTGAGCATTTGGGCCAGTTGCGAAAGGGAATAACTGTCTCCGGAGAAGAGCAGTCGCACGAAGAGACTGATCAGTTTTTCCCCGTAAGTCCTGTATATATCTAGTTTTTGCGGCATAATGCCTCCCTTTAAAATATATTTTTATCATTCCACGGTATGGAATAATAGCATGATACTATATGTTCAAACAAGTAAAGAATTATAAGAATTAAGGAGGGTCAATTTATGGGATTTAAATTCGGGATGCGCAGGAAGTATGCAATGGATTTGATCATAGCAAGTGAACTGGGCGAGGAAATCCAGGATGAAAATGAAAAGTATGCGCTTTTTAAATGCGCGTCATATTTGATGGGTATTTTGTCCGTCCGACCAATTTACGATGATGAAACCATTCGGGTTCTTTTGTGGATATTGAAGGCGGATGCCCGGAGCTTTCTTGAGTTCCTCAATGGCTGTATTGATGATCGGAGTGATCGCAAGAGCAGAAATGAAATCAATCAACTGATGCATGATCCCGATGAATGCATTGAGTATATCAACAAATCTATCCGGACGATGCAGAAAAAGAATTATAAAAAGATGCAGCCGATTATCTGGGATCTTCTGGAAAAGAAGAAAGAGGCGCTTCAGTGCAAAGGCTCATCAAGCATTGAAAAGAAACTGACCGCTTTCAAAAAAATGTTTAAGTTGACGGAAATGGAAATCGAATTTTGCAGCTTAATGCTGGTAAATACGCTATGGAAAATTGCTGAATCATATTTTGTTGATCATTTGGAATGCCACTTTTTTACAAATCGAAAATATTTAACCAGTATGATGCAGGTTAGTATTGCGGATTTAGATAATGTGTTAGCGGGAACTTTATCCAAAATTAATTTCTTTGAAATGGATCGGCACACGTTCACGGTTACTGAAGATTTTGTTGAATTCTTCCAAAAGCCTTATGGTCAGGTACTGTCAAAAAAGTTCTACAAAAAAATGACCGCCAAGAGTATTCCGTTGTCTATGCACATGATTGATACAGAGCAGACCAATCACGTCTTGAGCCTGCTGAAAAAGAAGCCGCAAAAGGCAACGCATATCCTTATTTACGGCCCTCCTGGTACAGGGAAAACAAGCTACACCGCCGGTCTGCTTCAGGAGCTTGGCCTGGTCGGGTATGAAATCGCCAAAGATGAAAATAACGAATCCAAAATGCGCCGGGCGGCCATCATCGCCTGCTATAATATGAAGCAGAATGACGAAAAGGCGGTCATCGTCATTGATGAGGCGGATAATCTACTGAATACACAAAACGCCTGGTTTCGGAACGGTGAAACACAGGATAAAGGCTGGCTCAATAAGCTTCTGGAAGATGAAGGTATCCGCATGATCTGGATTACCAATTCCATTGATGCCATTGCCGATTCCGTAATACGGCGCTTTGCTTACAGCGTCCATTTTAAAGCTTTTAACCGCAGGCAGCGGGTACAGTTGTGGGAGTCTATTGCCGGAGCGAACAAAATAAATAAATTCTATGACCAGAAAGAAATACTGCAATTGGCGAAAAATTACAAAGTGAGCGCCGGTGTGATTGATATGGCCGTGCAAAAAAGCGTCGAGACCTATTCAATCCGGGGGAAAGACCAATGCAAAAAAGCCATTGTTCAAGCACTTGATGCGCATGAAGTACTGACACACGATGGTAATAAAAAGATCCCGAAAGATAATATTGAGGAGTGCTATTCCCTTGATGGTTTGAATATTCAGGGTGATTTGCCGGTAATGATTCAACAACTGGAAAAGGTTGATGTCTTATTGCGTCAGAGAGATCGAAAGAAGAATTTGAACATGAATCTCCTGTTTTACGGTCCTCCGGGTACAGGAAAGAGTGAGCTTGCCAGATACCTTGCCCATCATCTTGATCGGGAACTTCTCTGCAAGAGGGCCAGTGATATCATTGATCCTTTCGTCGGGATGACTGAAAGAAATATGCGCGATATGTTCACTGAGGCGGAAGACGATGATGCAGTATTAATTATTGATGAGGCTGATACTCTGCTCTATTCCCGTGGTCAAGCAGTGAGATCATATGAAATTAGCTTTACCAACGAATTCCTGACCCAAATGGAAAGGTTCAACGGAATACTGATCTGCACGACAAATCGGCTGAAGGATCTCGATAGCGCTTCTGTCCGACGATTCCATCATAAAATCGAATTTAATTATCTTGCCACTGAAGGAAATATCATATTCTATAATTTGTTTTTAGCGCCGTTGAGTAATGGCGAGATTGATGAGAAAACAAAATGCGCTCTGGCAGTAATGAATAACCTGGCACCCGGAGATTTCAAGGTTGTCAGAGATAAATATTTTCTTGCTAATGACGAGAAGATTACTCATGATGAACTGATTGCGGCTATTCAAGATGAGCTCCGTACCAAAGAGATATTCTCTCTATCCAGGAAAAAGATTGGCTTCTAAACCCACATTTTAAAAGAAAGGTTACCGATATGAAAAACGATCTACAATCGCAGGAAGTGTATCTGAGCAAATCCCTTTTTATTAAAGGCTTGCAGTGCCACAAATTACTCTATCTCCAGAAATATTGCCCTGAACTGAAGGACGAAATTTCTGATTCTCAGGAAGCAATATTTGCCGGTGGCAGAGATGTTGGCATCCTGGCGTGGGAGTTGTTTCCGGGAGGTGTTGAAATACCTTACGATGGGCTATCCCATCAGGAGCAGCTTGACCTGACGCAGCAAAAAATTAATGAGGGGCAAAAGACTATTTATGAGGCTACTTTCAGCCATCAAGGCGTCTTTGTCAAAGTGGATATTCTGCATAAAGGGAAAACTGGCTGGGATATTTATGAAGTAAAGGCATCAACAAAAGTCAAAGATGTTCATATTGATGATGTTGCCGTTCAATATTATGTTGCTTCCGGAACCGGCCTTCCTGTTTCGAGGGCATACCTTGTGCACATTAATAATAAGTACGTTCGCAAGGGTGATATTGAGGCTGCAAAGCTTTTTTCAAAAGAAGACCTAACTGAAGAGGTAATAGAAAAGCAGTCCTTCGTCAAAAAAGAAATTGAAAAACAGAAGCAAATGCTGCAGGGCAAAGAACCGATTATCGGTATCGGACCTTATTGTGACGATCCTTATATGTGTGACTTTCATGGCCATTGCTGGGCGCATGTACCGGAAGATTCCGTCTTTGATATTCGGGGAAAGGGGATTGACAGATTTTCTCTATATAATGATGGTTATCTTTCGATGTATGATGTTCCTCAGGATCGTTTAAAACCTGATCATCTTATGCAAATCGAATACAATCGCGATAAGCTGGTAAAAACCGATCAAAAGGCTATTCAGACTTTTTTAAAGACTTTGAAGTATCCGCTGGCTTTCTTTGATTTTGAAACCTTTAATACGGCTATTCCGCCTTATGATGGAATCAAACCATATCAGCAAATTCCGTTTCAGTATTCTTTGCATATTCTAGAAAAGCCGGACGGAAAATTGCAGCATCACGAATATCTGGCAAGGCCTCGTCAAGACCCGCGTGAGGATCTGACCAATAATCTGGTCAATCAGATGCCGGATAAGGGCTCTGTATTGGTTTATAACCAATCATTTGAAATTGGCATTTTAAAGAATCTTGCGGAATTGTTTCCTCAACAAAGAAAGAAGATTGAAAAAATTATTACTAATGTAGTGGATTTGATGGCTCCATTCAAGAATAGAGATATTTACCACTGGCAGATGAATGGTTCATTCTCCCTCAAATCTGTGCTTCCTGCCATGGTGCCGGAGTTATCGTATGAACATCTGAATGTAAGTGATGGAGGCATGGCAATGGAAGCTTATGCCGCGATGAGTCAGACTGACGACAAAAAAGAGATTGCGCGGATAAGAAAAAATCTTTTGGAGTATTGCCAACTGGATACACTGGCAATGGTGGAGATTCTAAAAAAGCTTTGGCAGATATGAAAAGCAGATTTTTATCTGCCGGAATGGAGGGAATTATGAAAGACAAGACAGTTTGGAAATACCTTGAGAAAAATGTATCCGCGGATGATGTGGAAAAATGGTTAAGCGAAATGTATTATGAACCTTATAAATACGATCCGGTGCTTCAATCAATTACATGGATAAAGGATCTTACGGCAGCAATAAAAAAAGTGGAACCATTAGTGGGAGATGGATTAGAGATTGAGTACTTATTCTGGAACAATCTGAAAGATTGGGAGTTCATACTTAATTGCTTTTCAATTGCCAGAGCTTTAGGTGGCATGAATATAGTTGAAAAGAAATTCGGCTGGCAAGGTGCTATCGAACAGCTAAAGTTCTGGGCGGACTCATTGACCAGCCATACTAACACCCAGAACTTTGTTTGTGGCGGGCCATCTTTTTTTAGGGATGTAGTACAATTCTTCTGGGGCAATCGTAAACTCATTAACCCGCAAAAATTGGTAAAAGATGTTATGGAGTATAAGCTTGAAAAAAAAGAAAGAAAAGAATAATTAGATCTAAGGAGCTTTTAATATGTCGGAAAAAGATAAAGAAATCATAACTGGTACTGTGACGAATATGGAATCCGGCGAAAGCTGGGGCGTCGAATTCAAATTATTCCCCACTGACATGGAGTTAATGGCAATTGTCAAAGTGGAGGGTATAGAAATATATGCAGATACTAATAACCAAAAATCTACGCAGCTTAATGTTGAATGTAAAGCCCTGGACAGTCATGGCTTTGTTTACAATCTTAATTTAGAGTTCACGCCGGAAACAATTGAAGAAAAAGATATGATAGCCGCGGACATGAAAACCGGTGTCATTTATATGGTTAAAGGGAGGTACAGTATTTGCCAGGAAGATTTGATCATAAATATCAGCGATCCGGAATACCTTCCCCTACCGCCATCTTTTGCTGAAGAAGATGTAAGAGAAGTTTTCAAGGTTAATGGTAACGAGTTGGCAAGAGTACAGTAAAGTGCTCTTATTTATGCGGAACTAATCGGAATTGGTGAAGATTATTTAATTGCCATCTTCCGCTATACCCTGTAATCCCTATACTTCTGGTGATTTGCTTCTATTGCATTTTAAAAATACTTACCCCTGCCGGAGGCTGAAATTGGAAAATATTGGTGGCAAGCCCGGTGTTTATGGAAATATTTAAAAAATGTAAAGTGGTATAGTTACCAAAGGTATCGTCGAAGTTGACCTGCAAAATATAAAAAATATTTTTATCGACAGTAATTTGCAGAGTATTATAAGAGGCGCTTTTTTCCCGCGGTGTTAATACCAAACGGTAATTACCATTTTTGTCCAAGGCATTAATCTGGGCATATTCAATGGTAAAATCATCTTTTAACTTTCCCAAACCAGTTAAAAACTTAATTAATACCTTTGATTGAAAGATATAACCAGCGTCCTGCGTGTAGACTACTTTCTCTTGCGGCAGGTAAAGCCATACTTTTCGGGCATTGATCACCATTTTCTTGGCTTTTGGCTTTGTGTAATTCCAAAGCATGTTTCGTGGATTCTGAAAAAAAACTACACCTTCTTCTACATCAGTTCTTTTTATAGATTTTATTGTTGTTTCCTGAATAAAATCAGCTTTGAAATCTATCGTTTGTTCATAAGTCTGTTGCAGGCGACTTATAACATCATCAATTGGAGGGAATTCTGCCGCATACGAAGGACAAACAAAGTAACTCCAAAAAACCGTCATGGCGATTCCCATTTTGAAAGCAATTAATGTAAATTGCTTAAAAACTTGAAGATTTTTTTTAATCATTTTTTTATCAAAATTATTTAAAAACATTGCCTTAAATGGCATGCTTTTTTCAATGAAGTTCATATCTGATATTTACTCCGGTTATAAGTTGTCAGAACTAAAGGGCATATATTTAAATGCTTGATTTTATTAAACATAAAACTTGCTCAAACCTTAGGCAATTTGGTGTAGAATCGTATCAATTAGGCACTTGCGGAGATTATCAACACCGTTATCAACAGCTTTTTCCACAGCATTGTGGAATACAAATCCAAGTGCCTGTATCCAAGGGAAAATTTCAGAAATACACTTATCCGGGGTTGGTTCTAATCCGAAATTTTGACGCGCCAATTAAAGGGGTCATCCTTCAGGCCATACTGAATTTGCAGAATTTCGTTGTACAATTTTTCGGCAACGGGACCTGTTTGGCCGTTATTGATCAAATATTCTTTTTTACGAAAATATATTTGACCAACCGGAGAAATGATTGCCGCCGTTCCTGAGGCAAAAGCTTCCTTCAAAGTTCCTTTATGCGCTGCGGCAATGACTTCATCTATAGTCAAAGACCTTTCCAAAATCTTCATGCCCAGATGGGTCGCTAATTTAATTACTGAATTACGAGTGACACCGGGCAATATTGTTCCGGACAACGGCGGAGTAATTAATTCGTCACCAATAAGGAAGAAAATATTGCTTGTGCCCACTTCTTCCACATATTTATTTTCTTTAGCGTCCAGCCAAAGCACTTGCGTATAACCCATATTGGTCGCAATGCGCATGGCATATAAACTGGCGGCATAATTACCACCAGCTTTAGTGTGTCCGGTTCCACCTGCCGCCGCTCTCACGTGTTCTTCTGAAACATATATTTTGGTTGGCGCGAATCCCTGAGGATAGTAGGCACCAACTGCGCAAAGCACGATAAAAAAGAGATATTCATTGGCCGGATGAACACCCAGCGCCGCTTCAGTCGCGATCATGGTCGGGCGAATATAAAGTGATGTACCCTCCCCGCCCGGAATCCAATCGCGATCAAGCAAAACAAGCTTTTTCAAAGCATCCAGAACCGCCTTTTCATCAACATGGGGCATGCATAATCTATCCGCGGAATCGTTCATCCTTTTGAAATTTTCTGTCGGTCGGAAAAGAAAAATCGCCCCGTCTTTGCCGCGATACGCCTTCAATCCTTCAAATATTTCCTGAGCATAATGAAAGCACATTGCTGTTGGCTCAAGTTGTAATGGCCGGTAGGGCTCGATTACAGCGTTATGCCAGCCCTGACCTTCTTTATAGGTCATCGTGAACATGTGGTCGGTGAAGATTTTGCCAAATCCCAGCTTAGATTCGTCAGCAGGTTTGGCCTTCATTTTTTCGGGTGTAGCTTTAATGATTTTAATTTCCATAATTTCCTCTTTGATTAAATTACCCTTTCCATATCATTAAATTAAACTGCGATCAAGATTTCGATACTGAATTGCCTCCGCGACATGAGCAGGTTCTATGTTTTCTTTGCCTTCCAGATCAGCGATGGTGCGTGAGACTTTCAGTATTCGATTCATTGCCCGCGCGGAAAGCCCGAGTTTTTCTATAGCCATTTCCATTAGTGCGTGCGATTCTTCATCAATGCGGCAAAAAGTCTTAATTTGTTTTTCCGTCATTCGGGCATTAACAGTAATGCCGCTATTACCGAAGCGTTTTTGCTGCCGGTCACGGGTGAGATTAACACGGTTTTTTATTACCGCGGATGATTCTCCCATTTCTTTTCCGGATAGCGCCCTATATTTAACTGAAGGCACCTCGATATGCAAATCAATGCGATCCAGTAGCGGCCCGGATATTTTCCCTTGATACTGCCTGATTTGTTGAGGAGAGCAGCGGCAGGTTCGGACGCGGTCACCAAAATATCCACACGGACATGGATTCATTGCCGCCACCAGCATAAATTTTGCGGGAAAAGAAGCTGTTACCAGCGATCTTGTAATTGTTATGGATCCTTCTTCCAACGGCTGCCTTAGTGCCTCCAGAGCATTTCTTTTAAACTCCGGAAGTTCGTCTAAAAACAAAACGCCTAAATGCGCCAGGCTTATTTCACCCGGTCGCGGAGTCTGCCCACCACCTACCAAGCCGGCATCCGATATCGTGTGGTGTGGTGAACGAAAAGGCCGGACGGCAATCAGCATTTCATTTTTATCCAAAGACCCGGCGACGGAAAATACTTTGGTTACCTCGATTGCTTCATCAAAAGAAAGATCAGGCAGAATAGTTGGCAATCTCTTGGCCAGCATGCTTTTGCCGGAACCGGGCGGACCGATCATCAGTACATTATGCCCGCCTGCCGCTGCAATTTCCAGAGCTCTCATGGCTTGCTTTTGCCCTTTGATTTCATTGAAATCCACATCATACTGACGTGTTTCCTGAAAAATTTTACTTATATCCAGCATCAGAGGCTCGATATTGCTTCTGCCGCTTAGAAATTCAACTACATCAGGTAAAGTATTCACCGGAAAGACATTAATCCCTTCGACCATGGCCGCTTCCGCGGCATTATCCTGGGGAACAAAAACGGATCGAATTCCGATTTCTTTTGCTTTCAAGGCAGCGGGCAAAACACCTCGCACGCCTTTGATACTGCCATCAAGAGACAGTTCTCCGATAAAAAGGCAGTTTTGCAGAGCATCTTCCTTAATTAATTCTTCCGCCGCTAGGATTCCCACGGCAATGGGAAGATCAAAGCCGGTTCCTTCTTTCTTAATGTCAGCGGGCGCCAGATTAACCGTCACATGACTGCGGGGGAAACGATAGCCGGAATTTTTTATGGCGGCTTTGATCCTGTCCCTGCTTTCTTTGACGGATGTGTCGGGTAAACCGACTGTAGCAAATTGGGGCAACCCCTGTGATATATCTACTTCCACGAAAACAGGATAAGACTCCATACCGATAACACTCATGCCGAATACTTTAATAAACACAATGTCGTCTCCCGCAATTATTTGTTGAAAAATACTAGCTAATATGAATATTTATATCAAGATTTTTTAATTGCAACCATTTTAAAGGAAATTTTGTTATGACCATAACTGAAATCATCAAAAAACGCTTTTCCTGCAGAACATATTCGGAGAGATCCATCGAAGATAAAGAACTGCAAGAGTTTCTAAGTATCGTTAATGATATTCATCAAGGGCCCTTTGGCAATCAACCAAATTTCAGATTAATTCACCTGACTTCTTTTACCGCTCAGGAAGCCAAAAAACTAGGTACATACGGTGTAATCAAAAATGCCCGGTTATTCGTCGTGGGAGCAATTAAGAATGGTCATCTGGCAATGGAAGACTACGGCTACTGCAAAGAAACAATAATTCTGAAAGCGACAGCCCTGGGTTTGGGAACATGTTGGTTGGGCGGAACTTTCCAGTCCAGCAACTTTGCTCTGGCAGTTGATTTGCAAAAAGATGAATTACTGCCAACAGTAACTCCAATCGGCTATCCAGCTTTGGAAAAATCATTTACAGAAAGAATGATGCGCCGTGTTGCCGGATCCGATAACCGCAAGCCCTGGTCTGATATTTTCTTCGCCGGAAATTTCTCCACACCTTTGACGCAAAAGCAGGCAGGAATTTACGCGGAAGCGATGGAGAATGTCCGTCTAGCCCCCTCTGCTTCCAACAAACAACCTTGGCGTATTTTATATGAAGCTAAGCAGAATATCTTTCATTTCTTCATCGCGCGAGCTTTTAGCTACAAATTAATGGGGGTAGTTTCCTTGCCGGATATTGATCTGGGTATAGCGATGAGCCATTTTGCCCTGACACTGCAGGAACTCGGCATAAAAGGTAAATGGCAAATTGATCCCAATGCTCCAAAAGAAAAAAAGCTGGATTATATTGCCAGCTGGCAAGGCGAAAATTAATCCCGGCATAAATATACGAAGATTTGAGTAATCTTCCTGCCATTTAGATTTCAAAGGATAACGAGGCGTTAATGAGTCTCCAATTTCAAAAACGAAGTGCATTGAAATTGGCAAGCCGAATTATCCTGTGCTAGCTGAGGCAAGAAAGAGGCACCGCGAGTCACGCCATGGCGTGATGCAGGAAGTCGATCCCGCTAAAAGCGGGACCAACAAAGTTAGCCAAAGAAAGCTAATTGGTATTAACTTTTATGCCGGCGTTTCAGCCTTGAGAACAGCAGGGAACTCAATGGGCACATCCACCGGATGAACATATTTATTCAAGACATCCTGTGTGGAATTAACTTTCAGTTTTTCAAATAAAAAAGAAAACTGTTTTTCCAACTCCGCGCATACCTTATTGCGTTTATCTGCCGGTAAATGCCATAATTCCAGTTTAAACGGGCCAAATCCCTTTTTCCGGGTCTTGTAAATAAACTGCTCTTCGGTATCCTTTTCTTTCCACTCGTCTTTCATTTTGTTTTTTAAATGTTCGTAAATTTTTTCTTTCAAATCGGGAGGGAAATTAGCGCTATCGTAAATAATATTTTGAAAACCGGTCGCCAGATGAATCTCGGCGGTACCTATTGCCGGGAATTTGTCAAAGGCTTCATCCGGAAGAGTGGATGCTCCGTGCTGAACAGCTCCGGCAAGACCGTATTGAGAGCGCGCCAACTGAGACAACTTTTCCAAAACATCAAAATCAATTTTAACTTTGGCTACGGTTCCATCGGCCAGAGGTACTCCACCATGCGTTGTTCCTGTTTGAATGCTGATCTTGCTTATACTTTGAGCGAATTCTCCGCTTTTTTTAAGTTCATCATTGTAGCCTTCCATGAAGACCTTTAATTCTCCTATTGTGCTGTTTTTCCCGCCGACCTCACCAATCTCACCACCAACAGAAACATTAATCCCTTCCGGTTCCAAATCACGAATCATTGTTGTGAGTTCTGCGGCCAGAGAATAGTTTACTTTTTGCTGTTCCTTCACAGTTGATTTGGTCAAATCCACCAACGTGGAGGTGTCGATATCAATATTGTAAAACCCGGCTTCAATTGCTTCCCAAATCAAGTTTTTAACCGTTTGAGTTTCTTTGGTTTTATCTGCGGCAAATTTTTTGGCGTTTATTTGAAAATGGTCTCCCTGCAGGAAAATCGGTCCTTGATGCCCGGCTTTAATCGCGGCAGCCGTAACGGCGCAGGTAAATTCGGCAGGACGCTGTGAAGTGTAATCAATTTCCGAACGGGCAATTTCAAAGATAACCGGCCCTACTTTTCCTTTAATTGCCGCGCGAAAAACAGCTTGAGCCACATCGTAAGTTATTCCACGTATATTAATCGCGGGAACAGTAAACCCCTTAACTTCCCCCCGTCCCATAGCCTCATAAAGGGGTTGAATAGAAGCGGACATAATACCGAGGGCTGCAGCCGCGCGGCGAATGAGCCAGCCAGCAGCGACCTGCATTGCCCGATCAGGGCTGAATACCACCGTATAAATCAAATCATCAATCAATTTATCTTTTAACTTTTCCTCATTCAATATGCGGATATCGCTGCCATCCACTTCCAGTATGCGCGCACATCCCTTTTTTAATTGCTTTTTGTTCTCGTAAATCATCTGCACTCCTTAATTAAACAAAAATTAATGAGACCCAGATATTACAAACGTAGCGCCGTAATATCTGTAAGTCGAATTATCCTGCACCAGCAGTAATATAGAACCCCTTCCATGGGGTTTATGCCTGTGGTTGTGATAAGAACTGTCTGGCCATTTGCACTTCTGCTTTGCTGCCGATATAAACCGGCGAGCATTGATTGACATTTCCCACCTTCAGGGCGAGGATATCTTCCTTGCCATCGGTAGCTCTCCCACCGGCTTGTTCTATAATAAAAGCCATCGGCTGTAATTCAAACAGCAAACGCAGCTTTCCCTGAGGCGATTTTTGCAAAGCGGGATAAGTAAACAAGCCGCCTCCCTTGATTAACACTTGGTTTATATCAGGAACAAAACCGCCGCTGTAACGCAGTTTATAACCTTCTTTTTCCAGTTGTTCGACAAATTTAAGGTGCGTCGGTGTCCAATCGCGGCGTAGACCGCCCGGTGAAAAGATGGACCCTTTTTCTTTCAACTTGATTTTTTCCTGTGACAGGAGGTACTCACCTTCACGATTAAGCACAAACTCATGCGCGCCATTGCCTGCTGAGTAAACCATTGTGATCAAAGGACCGTAAGTAATATAGAGAGCCGCCACCATTGTGTTTCTGCCCGTGTCCAAAACAGATTCCTTGTGAATGCCGATAATTGTTCCAATGGCCAGGTTGGTATCCACGAGTGATGAACCGTCAAGCGGATCTGCCGTAACTATATATTTTTCTTTGCCGGAACCGATCTTAACAATGTCTTCCAGCTCTTCCGAGGCATATTCCCGAACAAATCCGGAAAACTGCAACTGATTTTTTAATATATCATCGGAAATACGGTCCAGAGCAAGTTGGTCTTCACCATAAACATTTTGGAATCCGGCCAGTTTCCTGTTGGACTCGTGAATTTTTGCAGATATATACTTGCCGACAGTGGCAATTTGCCAGATGAGACGGCGTAATTCCACTTCCACGCCGTCCATCCACATGTGCCTTCTTAAGTCCACCATGTTTTTTGTGTAATCACTGATGCCTTCACCCATAATTACCCCCACAGCATTTTTTATCACTATTATGGTTTATTTGACAAGGTCATTGTTCAGGTTAAAAGACTGATAAATATGTTGCGTATTTATTAGCTAATATTTGCGATCATTACAAGCAAATATTTACTGATACCACCACGCATTTTGGGGCCGATATTCCCTTGACAGATAAGACCGATGCTCTTATAGTTTAGTCAAGAACATGCATGGAGTAAATATTATGACAAATCGTCGCACAGCTTTGGTAACAGGCGCATCAGAAGGAATTGGTTTAGAGTTCTGTAAGGAGCTTGCCGCTAAAGGCTTTGACCTGATTTTAGTTGCCCGCCGCGAGGTTAAACTAAAAGAGGCTGCGGCCGTTTTAACTAAAAATCATGGTGTAGCGTGTCATGTCATTCCCTGTGATCTGGCGAAAGCCAGCGCGGCACAATCGCTGTATAATCAAACCAAAGCTAAGGGCTTGAAAGTTGATTTTTTAGTTAATAACGCAGGTTTGTTATTTAATGGCGCATTTGATGCAATTGACCTGAAAAAGCAGGAAGATTTGCTTGCCGTCAACATTACCGCATTGACTTCACTCACCCATTTATATTTGCAAGACATGGTGGCGCGCAAAAGTGGTTATGTCCTGAATGTTGCATCCACGGCAGCATGGATTGGGATTCCTCAGCAAAATGTTTATGCCGCGTCTAAAAGTTATGTACTTGCATTCACCATTGCGTTAAATGATGAAATGAACGCTAAGAAAACAGGCGTGCATGTTACCGCGGTTTGTCCAAATTACACCGAAACTAATATGCTTCACAATGCCGCGCAAGGCGCAAAACTAACTATCCCCAAGTTTATGATTTTATCTGCTGATTTTGTCGCTAAAAAAGGGGTAGCTGCCTGTTTGAAAGGCAAAGCCATGATTATTCCGGGAATCAGCAACCGGTTGAATATGTTGGTTGTACAAATGATCCCTAAAATATGGATGACGCGTATCTTTGGAATTGTCTATCGTAAAGGGCAATCAAGCAAACCTTAGTGTAGCTTTTTTTATGATATTCTTGGAGTGAAAAATCATGGATCCTATTCAACCGGTTTTGATTACAGGGGCAAATGGTTTTATCGGCCAAACGTTGATGCGTTATTATAGAAGTCAAGGCGTCAAAGCCATTGGTGTGGATTTAAATGGCAAGGGTAACGATATTTTTGTCGGTGATATTGCCAACCCGGAAGAGTGGGGGCATTTACTTGATCAAACGCAAGTGGTTATTCATACCGCGGCACTGGTATCTAACGCCATGAAAGACGAGGATATGTGGCGGGTAAATGTATTGTCCACCCGTAATTTAATCGCCGCGGCGGCAAAGCACGGCGTTAAACGTTTTGTGCAGATATCCTCGATTGTTGCTTATGGTAATGCAGCCAGTGGTGAATTAGACGAAACTTATCCGGTACACGCGCATGGCGGCAGCTATGTGCTAACGAAACTTGCTTCTGAACATACAGTATTGACAGCGCATGCACAGGGGAAAATTGAAGTGGTGATTGTGCGTCCCGGCGATGTTTATGGTCCGGGTTGCCGGGTTTGGGTCAATATTCCGCTGGACATGATCAAAACAAATCAATTCCTGCTTCCGGCCAAAGGTGAGGCATTATTCCGTCCGGTTTATGTGGATGATCTTGTTCGTGGCATTGCCTTGGCGGCTTCTGTGCCGAATATTGGAGGACAAATTTTTAACCTTTCCAGTGACGGATATGTGACAACCAAACAATTTTTTACCTATCACTATCAATGGTTAGGCAAATCATCACCAATTTGTTTATCAACAGGACTGGCGTGGTTTATAGCGGAAATGACTTTCCGTCTAAAATTGATATTTGGTATTCGTAGCGAAGGTTCCGGCGCCTCCGTCCTTCAACTAACCAGCCGTGCATGGTTCTCCATCAAAAAAGCTCAACAGATGTTGGGCTGGAGCCCTGAAGTCAGTTTAGATGAAGGCATGAAACTTACAAAAGAATGGGCAAAAGAGCAGGGTTTGCTTTAGGGAGAATAGAGACTGCGAAATACACGGATAATTTGTGATGAAACCGACAAGCGATTTTCCACCTTTCATCTACAAATCCTTAGAACGGATGGAGAAAAGCATTGAATATCGCCAGTTGAAAGCAGCCGCTTTTGCAAGGGAAAACTAACAGGTATTAAAGGCTATGAGATTTATAGGCTCTGAACAAGGTATAGAATATTATTACACGCGGTAGGATTCTCTGCTCATTTTCTCCAGTAGTTATCTGCCTCCTCGTACTCTTTGATCAGGTCGTCTTCCGCTTTCTTGCGGAATGATTCAAACTGATAATCGCTCTTTATTTCAGCCACAGAATAGATTGAACCGAATCGAAAAAGAATCCTACTGAATGGTTTGGGAACCATGAAATGATCCCAGCTGTTCATTATCCAAGGGTTTTCATAAGAGACGATACCGGGGCAGATAACTGCATCAGTGCTTCGGGCCAATGAGATGAGGCCTGGTTTGACGGTGCATGGTGGTCCGGTAGGCCCATCTACTATGTGGCCACAAATATGGTTCTCGATGACTCCCTGCACCATGACTTGAAGTGCCTCCTTACCGCCCCGGGAGCTCGATCCCCGCACTGGAATCCATCCGATGTGCTGGACGACCTTGGAAATGAAATCACCGTCTCGGCTCTGGCTGATCATAATGCAGGGTGACCATTTGAATATCCTGGGAAGGAAAAAGCCACCAAAAAAACGTTGATGCCAACTGGAAATGATGACCCGTCCTCCGCCTTCCAGATGTTTCTGAATCTTTTCCGTGCCTTCGAATTTCACGCTGAGGGTCTTGGTGTACATATCTAACAAGTAATATATGATTGACGTAAGAAAAGTATTTAATAATAAGTATTTTATTTTCTTTGCAACAGACATGATAAGATTTCCTTTCCCTTTTTATCCATTGATAAAGACATGCTCTTCAGCAATTAATAAGCTATTGCTACTCTGAATATAAATTATAAGAAGAACGACTACATATGTCAAACTAATTTTGACCAAAAGATATGGGGCGCGGTATTGGCAATGATGGAATGATTGTATAGGGTTGGCCAATCTTCCAGTTGAGCAATCCGATTTGGGGCTGTTTCATCTGTTGTGAGAGACTCTTTTCGGCAGATTTCAGATAGCCTTCTCCAACACATCTCTTTTCCATGAGGCTTTATGAGTGTATGTATGCACCCCAGAAATAATCGCAATCTTTATAGAGCTTATCATTAACAAGAAAAAGCTTGCATAATTTTTCTGACATCTAAGTTATTGATTACAGCAAGGACGTATCAACAAAATAGCCTTATTTTTCCCACTTTAGAGTCGCAAAATTTTGCGTTTCTATAAAATTACCGGCGGTTCATAATACTTTGCATCGATATTTCCCGCCCGGTCGTTCTTCAGTGCCTGCGGCAGAAATTCCATAATATCTTTTGCCGTGATGCCGTCGGCGCCTTTTTTTGCCGCCGCCAAATCTCCGGCATAACCGTGGAGAAATACTCCCTTGCGTGCCGCCTCATTAGTGTTTAATCCCATTCCATACATTGCCGCGATACAACCGGTGAGAACATCTCCTGAACCGGCTGTCGCCATGCCGGCATTGCCGGTCAAATTGATATAAACTTTACCGCTGCGCGTGCCAATTAGTGAATGTGGCCCTTTCAAAATAACTGTTGCCTTAAGCGATTCTGCTGTATCCCGCAAAAACGCAATTTTATTGCCATTGATTTTCGCCACGGACTTTCCGGTAAGCCGCGCCATTTCCCCCAGGTGCGGTGTTAGGATTGTCGGCGCTTTCCTGCTGCGTAATATTTCCGGATTTCCCGCGATTGCAGTTAGACCATCGCCGTCAATGAGCAACGGAACCTTGATTGCTGCCGTCAACTCTTTGACCAGCATCACCGTTTCTTTATGTAAGGAAAGGCCCGGGCCGATGACCACCATATCTATTTTTGCCGCAGCCGCAAGCAATGCTCTTTTGTTTTTAAAGGCGATGCTTCCCGCCGCTGTTTCTTCCTGCGGCAAATAGACAATCTCCCGGCCTCGCTTCGCGATAACAGGCACAACAGATTGTGGAGCAGCCAGCCGCGCATAACCGCCGCCCGATTTTAAAAAAGACATTGCCGAAAAATACGGAGCGCCGTAGTAATCGGCTGCTCCGGCAATAAAAAGAACATCGCCCACAGAGCCTTTATATGCTTCCGCCGGTCGTGTGGGAAGTGAAACATAATCATTTGTTTGCACCTGAAACCCATCTTTGTCATAGAGAGCAGGCGGAAAGGAAATGTGGTTGACAAATAATTCCCCGCAAAGCTCGTACCCTGGATAAAGCATGTTGCCGATTTTGGGCAAACCAAAAGAAACAGTATAATTAGCTCTGACGGCCGTTCCCATTACTTCACCGGTGTTGCCGTTAATGCCTGAAGGAATATCGAGGGATAAAACTTTCTTTTTGCTTTTATTAATCAGCGCAATTACATCTGAGGCCAATCCGGTGACAGGGCGATCAAGGCCGGTGCCTAAAATCGCGTCAATTATTAAATCGCAATGGGCGATATCTTTTTTAGTAGTCGCTGCGCTTTCCAATTTAACTAACTCTATTGGCAGTTGCTTAATTATAGCAAAATTTGTTTTCGCAACACCACGATACTTGCTGCTATCGCTAAGTAAAGATACTTTTACTCTGCCACCGCAGGAATGAATCAAGCGGGCGACAACCATACCGTCACCGCCATTATTTCCGGAACCGCAGAAGATCACGAATTTCTTGCCGCTGATGCCGATTTCTCTTTGCAGCAAATTGACGGCCGCAAGCGCTGCATTCTCCATCAGTATTTCTTCGGCAATGCCCAGTTTCTCAATGGCATAGCGATCCATAAAACGCATTTCATCAACACTGGTTATCTTCATGAACGTCTCCCTTAAAGATTCGACGATATTTGCAATTACTATTTTGATATATGATTATACTACGCTGACAAAGTAATTTTGCCAATAACAATTTTAAATGATTTTTAAATTGCGTTTAATAGCGACGCGATAAAAAGTTATTTGCTTAACCGCTCTATTTCTTTAGATTTATTGGTTTAATTAAATTATAAAAAAATATCCGACTTTCTTGACTGATTAATTCTCCTGTGCTAGAGTCCGTCCAATCAGAAGATCCAATGCAAAATCTAAATAAGTCAGTAACTGCCGTGAAAGATAACAATAACCGGGTAATTTAAAGATGCAAAACATTTATAAAATTAAAAGAGCGTTTCTTGTTCCCTTCAGCGTCCTAATTTGCCTCCTATTTGTACTCCTTGTGCTGAGCTTGATTGCCGGGCAGACATGGGAGAAAATCATCTTGGCGGTTATTTTCATTAGTAGTCTAGCTATTGGTGTTGAAGCAGCCAGAAGGGAAATTCTTGTTAATGAAGAAGGGCTGACGCTAAAAAAGTTCTTCCGGATGAAGAATTTTACCTGGACGGAAATTACCCATTTAGGAGTTGTTGTTATGAAGAATAAAGCCTACTTTTTGTTAACAACAACCAATGGGTTTCATATTTTTTCCAATCTTTTTGGAAAACATACTTCCCTTATCCGGTTTCTTCGAGATAAACTCGGCCAGGAAAAAGTGGAAGTCGAGGTAACAAATTATTTGGAGTATCCCGTGGAAAGGCTTTCTCTAATTGTGATGAGTTGGGTTGCTGTTATAATAATTAGTATCATTATTGCCCTAAAGTTATTGCTTGCTTAACTATAGCTTAAGCGGTTTTAGTAATATTAATTTTATGTTGGAGAAAAAGAGAGGAACGAAAGAAAAATGCGGTCAAAAAAGCAAATTTCAGCAGTGCAGATAGGTAAAGAAACGCCTTACGCGGCTGTTGAAGAAATACTGGAGAAAAAATTGGAAGATATTGCTACTGTTTTAGCATCTAACGGTGATCGCAAAAGCAAACTTTACGAAGAAGTCATGTCTATGGTGGAAAAGGGTTTATTTAAAATTGCTCTGCGCAGATCTAATTATGTGAAGAGTTCAGCCGCGTTATTTTTAGGCATAAGTCGCAATACATTTACCGATAAGATGGCCAAATTAGGTATAAACTGTGAAAAAATCAAGTAGCTGCCAAAACGACATTTATGAATAGAGATGTAAAAAAAAATATAAGCTTGCCGGATAAGGTAGAAGCACTCTTAAAGAAAGGGGTTCGGATGACGAACCCTTTTTCTGTGGAAATCGGTAAGGAAGTTGATTTAGACAAGATTGCCAATTCCGTGACAATTTATGGCGCAACCAGGATTGACGGTGAAGAAACGATGATATCCCAGGATGTTCAGTTGGGATATGAAGCACCTGTAACTTTGATTAATTGTCAACTTGGTGCCGCGGTAGAACTCCGGGGTGGATATTTTACTAAGTCGGTTTTTTTGGAAAAGGTTACTCTGGGCAGCAATGCTCAGGTCCGCGCCGGCTGTCTTTTGGAAGAACAATCCGGTGGAAATCACACTGTAGGTTTAAAACAGACAATCCTGTTTCCTTTTGTGACTTTGGGCAGTCTCATTAATTTTTGCGATTGCCTGATGGCCGGTGGCACTAGCCGGAAGAATCATAGTGAAGTCGGCAGTTCCTACATTCATTTCAATTATACTCCTCATCAGGATAAAGCGACCCCTTCTCTTATCGGCGATGTACCGCGCGGCGTAATGTTACAAGAAACCCCCATATTTCTGGGTGGTCAAGGCGGAATCGTCGGGCCGTTAAAAATAGATTATGGCACCGTGGTCCCCGCAGGTGTTATTTGCCGCCGGGATTTTAAGGGCGGAGGAATGTTTTGGTCATCGCCTGCTTCATCTGAAAAGGGCAAAGAGTTTGTTGCCGGTGTTTATGGAGATATTAGCCGCAAAGTTAATTATAATATAGTATATGTCGCAAATTTACTGGCGTTAAGGCAATGGTATCTCTATGTACGTCGGGAATTTTTTATTAAAGAAAAATATGGTGATGATCTTTATTGCGGCGCCTACAATGTTTTAAATGAAGCTGTTGCTGAAAGAATCAAACAAATGCGTTTGTTTGCGCAAAACGTAGATAATTCCGTTGCCGCTGGTTCAAAAAAAATGAAGTCAGATTTATCGGATAGTGCGGGGCGTACTTCAAAACTATTTTTACAAAACTGGCCACAGATAGAAGAGTATCTTTCCGGCAACTATGAAGATAAAATATCTTTGAAGGTAAAAGAAAAATTTGTAAAAATAATGCGAAACCATTCAGATAAAGGCCTTTCCTATCTGGAGGCGATAAAAACGCTACAGCCTGAGCAAGTGAAAAATGGCAAGGATTGGTTGAGCAAAATTGTTGAAGATATTACTAAAGAATGCCTGAAAAAGTTTGACGCTCCGCGGTAACAGGGGGAATAATGTTTGTAATAAAAATGTCCGGAGCAATACAAAATTTATGCAGTTTTCTTACGGCCTGTCGGCTATTAATCGGCAAGCAACCCTCTAGTGCTCCTTTCCCCTCAATAATATTTTTCCCGGTTCTACCATTTCAGCTGAATTGCGGTTTTGCCGGATTAATGACTTTGCGGCTTCAGAAAAAAAGTGCCGGTCTTACTGCTGATATGACGCTTACTCAGTTGTGGGGGAAAAGTAATGGTTCCGGTTTGCAAAAGATTCTGACCGGGGAAATCGAAGCGGCATCTTGCTTTGGTGGTCTGGAAACGCTCAACCTAATGGAAAAAGTGACGCTGGAACTCAAACAGGAAAATGCCCAGGAAATTATTTTTTGTGAGAAGGCCAGAGCCCAAAAGCTTTTTGTTTTAGTTGCCGAGATGAATTTATTTCTCGCAGCCCAGGAAAAACTGCTGGAAGAAACCGCTGTCAGCTTTACTTCTACTGATTTGGAAATAATCAACAGCCGGATCATCCTGATCAAGGATCTTGTGTGGGGCTTAGAAAAAGACATACTGTCCAATTTTGAGAAAATTATCGATATTTCCGGAGCGAAAAATGCGTCAGCAATCAATTCAAATTCTTTTAAAAAATACCGTAAGATAAATTTTCTGCTCAATGCTCTGGACCGTTTGGAAGTGCGTGGTCGGGATTCGGCAGGTCTGCAAATTGTCTTTGTTCTGGAGCACGGAAAAGCTATAGAAAATTTAGCATCTAGCCTGAAGGAAAAAGGTTTATACGAAGATTATTTGATAAGATCTGAGGAAAAAGACCTTGTTAACGGTTCCATTCGAATTGCGTCAAATATAAATTCCGGCGTTCCAAAAAAAACAAGTGTGACTTTTACCTATAAAACTTTTTCCATTGTCGGTGAACTGGGACGCAATGTTGGCGATCTCAGAGGAATAATTAAAAAAGACAAAATCCTCCAATATTTTGCCGCGCAAGATACGGTATATGAGACGGCTCTAACTCATACACGCTGGGCTTCCGTCGGTTCGATTACGGAGGAAAATTGTCATCCCGTGAATGATTATAAGATGGATCAGAAAAACCCCATCTTTCCTTATTACCCCAATACAGCAGCACATATTAATGTTGTTTTAAACGGCGATATTGACAATTACCCGGCATTACGCGCCGGCCTTTCGGCTGAAGGCGAGTTGATTGCCCCGGAACTCACGACTGATACAAAAATTATCCCCCTGCAAATCGAGAAATATCTGAAGGCAGGTCTTGATCTTGCTGAGTCGTTTCGCCTGGCCGTGAATGATTTTGAAGGTTCACACGCGATAGCTATGACCAGTGATCTGGAACCTGGCAAAATGTTTTTAGCGCTCAAAGGCAGTGGCCAATCCATTTACATAGGGATCAGTTCTGACCAATATATGTTTTCTTCGGAACTTTATGGGTTGGTGGAGGTGATGCCTAATTTCATCAAAATGAATGGCGAGGCCGCCGCTGTGGCTGTGGGTGAAAGCAAAGCCGTTGGACAAATATTTATTTTAGATCAATCCTCCCCGGGAGGCCTTGCGGGAGCAAGAGGTTGCTATTACGACGGCACCAAAATTAATTTAAAGGATAGTGGTTTACAGAAGGCGGAAATTACAACGCGCGACATTGATCGCGGTGATCACCCCCATTTCTTTCTCAAGGAAATTGCCGAGTCCGCTGTTTCGATTAAAAGAACACTGCGGGGTAAATACCGTCTGGCCACAAAGGACAATTCTTTGCCGCAAGTAATTTTTAATTTAGGTGAAGATATTGTTCCTGCCGCTATTCGGTTAAAACTTCAGAACGGCACTATCAAAAATATAATAATTATCGGTCATGGGACGGCAGATGTAGCCGGCGCCGCAGTGGCTGATGCTCTGGAGCGATATTTAAAAAACAAAAATATTAATATAATGTCCCGAGTGGCTTCCGAATTAAGCGGGTTTTTTTTAAAGGATGATTTATCCGATTCCCTGGTGATTCCTATTACTCAGTCAGGAACGACAACAGATACGAACCGCGCTGTGGCTATGGCCAAAGAGCGTGGCGCTTTGATTATTTCCATCGTCAATCGGAGGCAATCGGATATCACTGCTAAATCGCACGGAGTATTCTACACGAGCGATGGACGCGATATTGAAATGTCGGTTGCTTCCACAAAGGCCTTTTATTCTCAAATTATTGCCGGCAATGTTTTAGCCCTTTTCTTCGCTCAGCTTTTGGGTGCTCGGAGAGATGATTATATCGCCGCGGAATTGCGTAATCTGGAAGGAGCTCCGCAGTTGATGGATCACCTTTTTGCCAAGAGGAATCAAATTTCCGCTACTGTTAAAAAAGCTACCGCGAAGAAATTCTGGGCGATAGTGGGCAGTGGCCCCAACAAAGCGGCGGCTGATGAAATCCGGATCAAACTCAGCGAGCTGTGTTATAAAACTATTTCTTCAGATATTGTCGAAAACAAAAAACACATTGATTTATCAGCCGAACCTTTAATCTTGGTTTGCGCTGCCGGCAATCCGGGGGCGGTTGTAGAAGATATCATCAAGGATGTGGCGATTTTTATGGCACACAAGGCCACGGTTATTGTATTTGCTGATGAAGGTGATGATCGGTTCGATAAGGTTGCCGATGCTGTAATTCCCATTCCGGTCGCACCTATGCCTCTGCCGGTGATCCTCAACGCTATGGCGGGACATTTGTGGGGTTATTATGCAGCCTGCGCCATAAATGAAGAAGCGCTTATGTTTAGAGAATTTCGGAACAATCTGAATGTGGCCATGGCACGGCAGGCAAAAATGAATTATTCTTTCTACGAGAGGATTGCGGATGTTCAGTTTCGCCGCCTGGTTAATGAGTTTTATAATAATTTTAATAATTCTCGCAATGATGGCGCCTTCAATTTGCTGGGTGTTCGAACAATTTCAGACCTTGTGCTTTTGGCGAAATATGCCGCAGGCAAATTACCAATGGAAGATTTCCGCCATGAGTTTAAAAGTGGTGAAGATTTTGCCTCACCGCTTGATCTTTTGGACGTCACACTGGGCAGGGCAATTGATGAGCTGACGCGGCCAATTGACGCGATACGCCATCAGGCTAAAACGGTTACAGTAGGCACAAGCCGCAAAGAAAAGGAACTCAAGGGAATTGTTTTCGATCTTCTGGAGGAGCTTACTTTTGCTGCAAAAGATCTGACCTACAGAAACGTCATGACCATAAGCAGAATCCAGCCTGCTATTTCTGCAGTGCGGGGATACACCGTTTACGCTATTGATAATCTTGACGTGCAGGGTAATCCCACCGAAGACTCGACTATTACGATACGGCAAAAAGGTGGAGTGGCCAAAGATATGAAATCGCGTGCGGAAACTTCCGCAATGCTCATGGGAACAAAGAGGACGATTGTCAGTACCGGTCACGTTTATATCGGGAAGGGCAAGGCGGACGGAGCGGCAATCGTTATTTTGCCGCTTCTGGGGGAAAATGAATTAGTCAGCAATCTTCTTTTACTCCATGTTGACTATAATGAACTTCTATCCAGCAGCAAAAAGAAAGAAGTTTTGGGTTACCGCTACAACGATATCCGAAATCTGGTAAATGAATATAACATGGTCTGGGACGACAATTATCTGGAAAAAATTGAGCTTGCTGATTTGTTCAGCGAGCCGTTGGAGGCTCTGACCGGGCGGATTAAGCAGTGGGCCATATCGGAACGATGAAGCTCTCCTGCAAACATGGAAAGTGCTGAGGAACAATCATGAAAACAAAATTTATCTTTGTCACAGGCGGTGTTCTTTCTTCGTTGGGTAAAGGTCTGGCGGCGGCTTCTATTTCAGCTGTGCTGGAATGCCGCGGCCTGAAAGTTACCAATCAAAAGCTGGATCCGTATATCAATGTTGATCCTGGAACGATGAGCCCTTTTCAACATGGTGAAGTATTTGTTACCGATGATGGCGCGGAAACTGATCTCGATTTAGGGCACTATGAAAGATTTACTTCGACCAGCATGGGAAAGGGCAATAATCTAACAACCGGCCAGGTTTATTTTTCCGTTATCACCAAGGAAAGGCGTGGTGATTATCTGGGTAAGACCGTGCAGGTAATTCCCCACATCACCAATGAAATTAAAGATTATATCAGTAAAACTGCCGCAGGTTACGATGTGTCGATAGTGGAAATCGGCGGAACGGTCGGCGATATTGAAAGCCTTCCTTTTCTGGAAGCGATTCGCCAGTTCCGTAACGAAGCCGGAAAACAAAATGCCATCTTTATTCATTTAACCTGGGTTCCTTTTATCAAGACCGCGGGCGAGGTTAAAACCAAGCCCACACAGCACAGCGTCAAGGCGCTGCGCGAAATCGGTATTCAGCCGGACATTCTGCTTTGCCGAACGGAGAACTTTCTATCCGAAGATATAAAGTCCAAAATCGCGCTTTTCTGCAATGTGGAAGTCACATCTGTTTTTACAGCCAAAGATGTAAGTTGCATTTATGAAGTGCCGCTGATTTACCACCGGGAGGGCTTGGATGCCAAAATTGTTGATCTTCTCAATATCTGGACCGGGCAGCCAAAGCTCGACGCCTGGGAAGAAGTTGTCAGCAAATTTAGTAATCCGCCTTTTGAAGTATGCATCGGCATTGTCGGCAAATATGTGAACCTGACCGATTCCTACAAAAGCCTTAATGAGGCGCTGGTGCATGGCGGGATCGCCAATAATTGCCGTGTAAAACTGAAATTTATAGATTCGGAAAAAGTGGAAGCAGATGGGTTAGGAAGTGATCTCGATACCGTTGATGGAGTTCTGGTGCCGGGGGGCTTTGGCATTCGCGGTATTGAGGGGATGATTATAGCTGCAAATTACGCGCGGGAAAATAATATTCCTTATTTCGGAATTTGTCTTGGTATGCAAATGGCCGTAGTGGAATATGCCCGCAATATTTGCTCTCTATCTAAAGCCAATAGTTCTGAATTTGATTTTCAGACTTCCCATCCGGTAATTGATTTGCTTCCCGAACAGCGCGATGTCACGGATAAGGGCGCTTCCATGCGCTTGGGAGCATACCCCTGTGTGGTAAGTCCTGATTCTTTTGCGTATGCGGCTTACGGGCAAAAGGAGATTTCGGAGCGTCATCGTCATCGCTACGAGTTTAATAATGACTACAAGAAAATATTGATCGATAAAGGATTACAAATAACCGGCGCATCGCCCGATGGCCGTCTGGCGGAAATTGTCGAAATAAAAGATCATCCCTGGTTTCTGGGATGTCAGTTTCATCCCGAATTCAAATCACGGCCGACCAAGCCCCATCCGCTGTTCAGCAAGTTCATTGAAGCGGCGCTCAAGCATGCCCGGAGCAAATCCAAAAAATCACCGGCAAAGCAGCAAAATCTAAAACAGGCTAAATAGAACAAACTAATTCAGGAATAGATAAAGATTTGAGTATGGCCTTGCATGGAATCTCATTTCACGTTATGAATATTTATTATAATGCGCTAACAATTAATGTACGAACTTCGCTTTTCCCAAAGGTCAGGCTAAACTATTCTTGAAAAAATTGCGCTGTTCCTTCCATCCCGCGCTTGTCACTAGGTTTTTGATATTTTGAATCATATCTTTATCCTTGTCTTTTTCCTCAACTGCAAGCTGTCCATAGGGGATTAGAAGATCATGAATCTTTTTTCTATTGTCTCTTTTTGGTCCATAGTTCCATCCGTCCATAAGTCTTTCAGCCATCCAACGACGATGTTCCATCTCTGATAATTTTTCAAAAAATTCGGGATCGTTTGCAACTTTATCAAAAATTGATAAGTCCTGACCATCAAACCCAATGGAGCGGAGCTTGACTGACAGATGGTCAGCAGACCAACGGTTTGCATCCTTCATAACTTCGTTCAAATCTTCCCACGCTGCGAGGGCAGTATTTTCTCTTTTTTTGGCGGGATAGAGTTTGGGGCATGTATCGTCAAGGATGGATGCATTAAGAATCAGTATTTGCGTTTGTTCAGCAAATGTAAGCCGGTTGAACGTTTTGCTTCGTAAATATTTAGTTTTGGCAACTTGTCTTTTTATTTTTGGCGTTAAAACATCTTTGTGCTTCTCACATAGATAATCGTAAAGATCAGGTTTCTTCAGAATTTGATTAAGAGAATCTATAGGGTTTTGTTCATCAATATTCTGCATGATGGGAACATCCTGAACTACAGATTGCAACAAGCTAAGAGGCGTGCTTTTGGTGAAGTCATCTTTCTTAAATAGAATCTGAGCATTGACATATGCCGAATGAATGGCTTGCGCAAGCTCGTCCGTAATCTCTTCTATCAGTACCTGATAGCTACAGGCAGCGTCATATATATTGAGACCATGAATATTTTGATCTACTATAAATTGAGCTTCTTTCCCATTTATAAGCTCTGATAGAGAAGAGCGCATGCAGACTATAATCGGCGTGGCATCTGAACCAAGCACCTTGCGTATCCGGAGAGCCAGAGAAATACCAATTGAATCGTCATCCACAGCGATATATACGGCAACAGGTTGTCGGCCTTCTGTGCCTATGATATCGGCTGATGACAACAGGTGTTCCGGGTCACGGTCAACAAAATTTATGCTGATGTCTGGTACAGCAAAAGAAGGTGGGATTTTGCCATCACCATATAAAGCAATAAACTTTTCAGAGCTTCCCTTTATATTGTGGTCAACTATGGAAATTCCCAGCTTTGTCCACTGGGTATAATGACCTACGCGTGCAGCCTGCTTAACGATATTTTCGCCTATTATGCCAAACCCTATAACCACAATGGGGATTGTGTCAGTAGAGAGACTTTGCTCGCCTGCATAAAAATCAGGAGGATATTTTTCCAAAATGACTCTTGCAGAAGTTTCATAGACATTGAATATGGTGGCATCAAAATAGTCATAAGTTTTTGCAAATAGTTCATGACAAGCAAAAATATTCCGCAGGCCTGATCTGGCAACATGAACATAACAGCGCAGGAAAATCTTTTCGCCCGCCTTGTGGGCAGCCTCTGCCAGATTTTTCCCCTGTTGAGCTATATTAATATTCGCGTTATCGTCTCCGGAAACAGCGAATAAATACTTAGCTTTAGCAGTATTTGCCTCATCTAGCACAACCTGATCCGAGGCCTCGCCGATCATCACCACGACATTCCGTTCCCTGCAACCTGCTATATCGGGATGATCCTTTTGTGCTTCTATAATAACTACCCGAAATCCTTTTTCTGTAAATATGTTCACAAGACGCATGCCTTTATCACCAAGTCCACATATAACAATATGGCCGGAGGTCTGTTGCAAGCGAATTAAATCGTATTTTTCTCTAATTTGTTTCCAAAACCCTTGTATGGTTGCTAAGATAGTAGCACACGCTGCTAAAAATTGAGCAATATTATAAAGAGTCTCTTGCATAGAGGGTTTGCCAATAATTATTAAAAACGAACTGGCAATGGCTAATACCGCTGCAACGATAAGCATAGCTATAATCAGCCGCCAGAAATACTTTTGAATCCAGCGGCCAAAAAGTGTGAATTTGGAAATAGTGTGCTTTACCATGTCTTAGTATTGGGCTTTCTTGTGATCATTGGGTAACACCGAAAATCAATGGCAGGTCATGCTCAGTATAATTACTCCCAATCAAACCACTTGTGTATATAAATGGATGAAGGTTGATCAAAGTAACGTCATTACCGACTTTCTTGAAATGGAGAGAAGCGGTGACAGCTTCATGAGGTTTTATGACAACTCCCTTGCTTCCGGCGTCTTTACTGGTAATCTTCTTTCCGCCTTTGGTAAAATACACGCCATCAACTTCGTAGCCCTTCCCCATCTTGTCGATCAATTTGGATCTCGCCCATGATTTCTTGGTAATATCATACAGGGCAACACTTTTCTCTTTCTTAAAATTATTGCGTATCCGGATTGTCAGGGTGACGTCGCTTTCCACTATTCCTATGCCGACAAATATAAAATCAACTTCACTGGCCCTGAGAGACGCAACATTAGGCTTGATCTCGGCTTTTTCCTCCGCCGCTTGTTCGACTTCTGTATTCTCGCTTATGGCTTCGGTATTCTCTCTTAAAAACGGCAACTTACCTTTCGCCAGCAATATCTCATCCTTTATCGAAGGCACAAAAATAAATACAGCGGCAACTGCAACAATGACAATGATCAACGAAGTGGCAATCAATATAATTTTCTTATTGGCATTCTGCCACCATCTAATTATCTTTTCACGAAGACCGCTGAATGCTTTGCGTAATGGATCGGTAAACTTTTTGATACGCTCACTCACAGGAACTTTTACAACGGCAATGTCGTCGGGAGTTGCATCCTGTTTCTCTGGCGTTAATTCTTTTTCCACAGGCCGTGAAGCTTTTGATTTTGGTACAGAATCCTGCTTGGAAGATTTTTTCTCTGTCAGATGAGCAGTTTCTGGCTTAGGAACCGAATCTTGTGTAGGAGATCTTCTCTCACTATAACGGGTTAGTGTTTGTTTTATACGTTCAGCAGCTTTTTCTATGCGATCTTCTTTTCCCTCAAAAGCATCCAGCCAGTGTCTTCCTTGAAGTTCAAGCTTAATAGCGCCCTCCGGCAGTATATTTTCGATTCGGACAGGGATAACTAAAATATTCTCCTCATCGGCCATGGAAATTTCTTTTATAACCTGTTTGGATTTATTTGACGCTGAAGAGAAGAGTAATACCATGGCGATTCCGGGATTGCCCTCAAGTGCTTCTATTATACCATCTCTCCAATTAAATCCCGGCATTAAATCTCTATGATCTATCCAACATCTGATTTCTCTTCCCTCCAAATGGTGAACAAGCGCATCGGCAATTTTTCTGTCTTCTGAACAATAACTTATAAAAACGTCGTAATTCATTTTCTCCCTCCTTCAAGATACACCGCATTGGCTTTTCGCCAAGAATCATCTTTGCCTCAAGGATTTGTTGCTTTATGTCTTTGAAGCATCCAGTTACATAAAGCATACTTCCGGAAACTTCTATATATTAACCACAATCTTTACTGAATTTCCAATAAAAATATTATTGGAAGTATTAATGACCATTATATTAACTCCCAGTGGAGAGGTTATCATTATTCATTTTCAATTGAAAGGATGTAAGTCTTTTAAAATTAATTAATACTCCTTTCAGAAAGATATATATCAAACGGTAGGGTGCTATGGACAACATTGCTCATTAAGTTTTTGACCGTCGCTCAACCGGCACTTTCATACTTATCAAGTTTTTTCCTTAGTGTTTTACGGGTAATGCCCAAGCGGCGTGCGGCTTCGCTTTTGTTACCGCTGCAAGAATTAATCGCCTCCAGAATGCTTCTTTTTTCAACCTCGTCCAACGGCATATTTTCCGGCGCAGAAAGCTGATCAATGCCACTAGCATTAGGACTATCAGCCATCAGCATCGCCAGTTCGTCAGCATCAATATATTCGGCACGGGACAGAACAACCGCGCGTTCCACCGCGTTCATCAGCTCACGGACATTGCCCGGCCAGCCATATTTCACCATTTTCTCCATCGACTGCGGCGTGAAACCTTTTATGTCTTTCTTATTCTTTGCGACAAACATTTCCAGGAAGTGCTGCGCCAGAAGAGGAATGTCTTCCCTTCTGTTTAAAAGAGCCGGAACATTCAATGCCACAACATTAAGTCGATAAAACAGATCTTCGCGAAAGCGCTTCTGTTCCATTTCTTTTTTCAAATCCTTATTAGATGCGGCAATCACACGCACATTGATTGCAATCACTTCCGCGCCGCCTACTCTTGTTATTTCCCTTTCCTGCAAAACTCGCAGGAGCTTTACCTGCATCGCGGCAGACATTTCACTTACTTCATCTAGAAATATGCTGCCGCCATCGGCCTGCCGGAATTTCCCTTCCCTTCTTTTATCCGCTCCGGTAAAGGATCCTTTTTCATGACCAAAGAGCTCTGATTCCAAAAGTGATTCCGTCAGTGCCGCGCAATTGATTTTGATAAATGGCGAATCTTTTCGTTGGCTGTTATAATGAATGGCGTTGGCAATCATTTCTTTACCTGTGCCTGATTTTCCGGTTATCAGGACGGTGGCTTCCGTTGCTGCTACCTGCGCCACGGTCTCCAAAAGCTTGACCATGAGCGGACTGCGGCCGATCATGTTTTGTGTGTCGAACTTTTGGCCCAACCTTTCTTTTAAATATTCAATTTCTTTTTTGAGCCGGTTGTGCTCCGTGGCTCGATTGATGGCAATTTGAAGTTCATCAAAATCCAGCGGCTTGGTGAGATAATCATAAGCGCCTTTTTTCAGGGTATCAACGGCTGTCTCCACAGAGGCATAGGCCGTCATGATAATCACCGGTATTGCCGGATTGATAATTTTGATTTGTTCGAGTGCTTCAATACCGGATACTTTCAGCATCCGAACATCCATCAGAATCAAGTCAAATGCCCTTTGGTTGACCGAATCAATTGCCGATGAGCCGTCGTCCGCCTCGTTGACATCATAGCCCCAGCCACCCAGCAGCTTCTTGAGCATGGTGCGGTGGGCCAGATCGTCATCCACAACTAAAATTGTTTGATTAGCTTTCATATCTTATTCCTTAACTCCTATTTTCTGTCATTACGAACACACGACAGTGTGCGTGGTAATCTCTCTTTTTTAGATTGCCACCCCCGATCAGGTCGGGGGCAGGCTGTGCCTTAGGGGCTCCTCGCAATGACAACGTTGATAATTTCTTGCGAGGCCATCATTTTAACGGAAAAAAAAGAAACACTTTTGTCCCAAGACCTGCCTCGCTTTCCACATTAATCTTGCCGCCGTGCGCCTCCATTATTTTCTGGACTACCGCCAGTCCAAGCCCCGTTCCAGCAGGTTTCGATGTAAAATAGGGATCGTAAATCCTCGGCAAATCCAATTTCTTAATTCCTGCACCATTATCTGAAATTATTACGGCCAGATTATCCGCCCCGGGCACAAACTCAATTGTCAGCTTGCCGCCGTCTTTTAGAGCTGCAAGAGAGTTAAGAAAAATATTGAGTAGCACCTGCTTAACTTTATCGGAATCACCTTCCACCTCCGGTAAATCTGCGGCAGCCACAATTTCAACGCTGATTTTATTTTTCTGTGCATCGGCAGCAATTAATTTTGTTGTATGCTGCACCAATTCAACAAATTGAACTTTTTCTTTTTTCAACTCCAGCGGTCTGGCAAATTCAATTAGTTGGCCAATTACGCGATTGAGCCTTTCTGTTTCGGCAATCATTATATCCGCCATCTCTTCATCTTCTTTATTGCCGGTCAGTCTTTCTTTAAAATAAACGGCAAATCCTTTGATGGAACTAAGCGGATTGCGGATTTCATGGGCAACACCAGCGGCGAGCGAACCGATGGAATTCAAATGACGGCTTCTGATCACTTCATTTTCCATTTGCCGGATCGCCGTAACATCTCGTATCAGCAGGATTCGGCCTGCGGGAATTCCTTCATCCATAAGCCCCGCCGCAACGGCTTCCCAGGTATGCTCTTTGCCTTGGGCAGAAATCAATTGAATATCCCGTTCCAAAAAGCCGCCAATTGCAGGAAGCTCGGCAAGTATTTTTTTCAGTGGCGCAGGCAGCAGGGTCAGGGCTTGTTTACCCAAAGCATCACCACAAGGAATTTCCAATACCGCTTGTGCCTTTTCATTACAGGTAACAATTTTGCCTTGATCATTCAGCGCGATCAGGCCAATAGGCATATTGTTTACCAGCGCCTCTGAAAAGATCGTGATACGTGATAGTGATGTGCGGGCAAGGTAATAGGATTGAGCCAGGAAAAGGGAAATGATGGCCGATGAACCGATCAATAAAAGAATCAGCGCGATAATGATCGTGTTTCTAGTATCTTCCTTGTCGGCCTTTTCAATTGCCGCCATATCCAAACCGACAAAAATAATCATATCGGTTTTCTTATTTTTGGAATTGTTTTGCGCTGGTTTTGTTTCCTGCGCGAATCTTTCCTGCGGGAAGAAACCGCGGTAAACTTCAAAAGTGCCCGCACCTTGAGGATTGGCAATCTGCCGCCACCAGATCTCGTGGGATAAAGCAAGTGGTCCGATATCTAAATCCAAGCCGTATTTATCACCGACTTGCGCCGGATCACTATCGGCAATTATATTGCCTTTGTTATCGGTGACAATGATGTAGTCAATATCCGGCTGCTGGGCGGTCTCTATCAATAACTTTTGCAGCCTGAACGTTTCGGTCTTCGTTCCCAGCGGACTGCGCAAACCGGCTTCAAACGACCGGATTAATGTCGCGCTTTTCTCCACCAGGAGTTCAATTGCCTGCTGCTTTTGCCGTTGAAAATGCGCGAATGTCATTACCGCGGAGACAACAGCCACAACAGCGATTGCCCCTATGACTACCCAAACGGAGATATTAAACCAAATTCTTTTCTTAGCTTTTAGTACCACTCTTAAATCTCCACTGCTCGATGGCTATTTTGTACCCACGTGGCTACCTTCACATGGGTACATACTATCCACTTATTACATAAAAAACGCAAACGATATTTCCACTGGTCTATAACTTTTATTGCATTTTCCAGCACTTATATGTGGTGGCATGACCATTGCTCTAGAATAGGGCTACTGATCAGCAACAAAAATATAAGAAGGAGATAAATTATGAAAAAACTAACACTAACATTGATGGCAATCGCGGTAGGTATGCTTTTTACCTCGCAGGTTTTTGCATGGGGGCCGGGTCGCGGGCACGGAGAGGGTAGAGATTGTGGGTATCGCTCTGAAGCTGGTTTTGAAAAATTAAAACTAACCGATGAACAAAAAACAAAAATTGAAACAATGCAGGATGCCAATGATAAAGCATTAAGACCGCTTAGGGAAAAGATGTTTGATAAATCAGTGGAATTGCGCAGAGAGTGGCTTAAGGCCAATCCCGATAAGAATAAAATTAATGCGGCTCAGAAAGAAATGAGAGCTCTGCGCGATAGCATAGAGGACAAAGATACAGCATTGAAACTGGAAATCCGTAAAGTGCTAACACCTGAACAAAATGAAAAGATGGCCAATTCTCATTGGGGCAGAGGTCCCGGATTCGGACCTCGTGGTGGAATGAGAGGCCATGAAGGATATGGCCCCGGAGCAGGAATGGGTGCATGCCAATAGCCAAAACATCCCATCCAGAATAAAAAAGGGGAGCATCTGCTCCCCTTTTTTATTCCTCCTTAGAAAATGTAAATATCAAATTTGGAAAAAATATTTTGACAATAATCAAGATTTGCACTAATATAACGCATATATTTTTCGTGAAGGTTATAAAAACGATGTCGAACATAGTGAGAACCCGAAATTTAGCAATCAGCATTTTGCCCCTGCTTCTAGGTCTCTCCCTGTTGCGCCTTTTACTTAAGGCCTTCAGCCCATCGTTTTTAGGTCGTCACTGAACTTGTGAAACAACTGATTACCTGAAAGGCCGGTGGGCGATAAAACCCACGGCCTTTTTTTGTGAGGCTCCAATTATGCAAACGAAGTGCCGCAGAATTGGTAAGCCGTAATGAGGCTCAAATTTCAAAAGCAAAGCGCTTTGAAATTTGTCAGCCGAATTATCCAATAAGCAAAAGCTATTGGAAACAACCCCGCACATGCGGGGTCTGTAAAATGTCGATTATGATATTTAAGTCTCATTGAGGGGGGAACACATGAAGAAGGATAAAAATCGAGTATATATTTTCGATACGACGCTCAGAGATGGAGAGCAATCGCCCGGTTCCAGCATGAACACTGAAGAGAAATTGATTCTTGCGAGGCAACTCGAAAAACTCGGTGTCGATATTATCGAGGCGGGATTTCCCATCGCTTCCGATGGAGATTTTGACGCGGTAAAGCAAATCGCCAGCCAGATCAAGAAATCGCAGGTGGCAGGGCTTGCTCGCGCCAACAAAGGAGACATTGACCGCGCCTGGCAGGCAATCAAACATGCCGCCAATCCCCGTATTCACACATTCATCTCCTCATCGGATATTCATCTGAAGTATCAGCTCAAAAAGAGCCGGGAGCAGGTGCTGAAAGAAGCGGTGGCCGCAGTCAGGCTTGCCCACTCATACACGGATAATATCGAGTTCTCGCCGATGGACGCCACTCGCTCGGATAAAGATTATCTGGTGGAAATGGTATCGGCAGTAATAGATGCCGGAGCTTGTACTGTCAACATCCCTGATACTGTAGGCTACACCATCCCGGAAGAATTTGGCAGCCTGATTGCGTATCTGTTTGCTCATGTTAAAAATATGGGCGAAACGGTTATTTCCGTCCATTGCCACAACGATCTTGGATTGGCGGTTGCCAATTCTCTTGCCGCGATCAGAAACGGAGCAAGACAGGTCGAATGCACCATCAACGGCATCGGCGAGCGAGCAGGAAACACGGCGATGGAAGAAGTTGTCATGGCGTTGCAAACACGCAAAGATATGTATGGCCTCTATACAAAAATTAAGACCGATCAGATTTATAAAACGTCGCGTCAGTTGACACAGATTACCGGCATTCCTGTACAGCCCAACAAGGCCATCGTCGGCGCGAACGCCTTTGCTCATGAATCAGGCATCCATCAAGACGGCCTGATCAAGGAAAAAATTACGTATGAGATCATGACGCCTCAATCTGTCGGCATCAGCGATACGCATATTGTGCTGGGTAAGCACTCCGGGCGCAACGCCATTTCTCATCACTTGAAAAAAATGGGTTATATGCTCAACGATGAGCAGGTAAGCAAGGTCGCCGCAAGGGTTAAAGCGCTGGCTGATATTAAGAAAGACATTTATGACGAGGATCTAGAAGCCATCCTGTATGAAGAAGTTTACCGCGTAGAGGATAAATATAACCTGGTGTATCTAAATGTGGTAAGCGGCAATGTGGCAATTCCAACGGCGACCATGGAAATGCAGGTGGAAAAAGATCTGGTGCGCGCGGCCGGTTTCGGCAACGGCCCGGTGGACGCGACATTCGCGGCAATCCGCAGCATTACAAAAACCAATTATCCGCTGATGAAATACGCGGTTAATGCCATCACCGGCGGCTCTGACGCGCAGGGCGAAGTAACAGTCCAGCTTAAATATAACGGACATCCCGTCGCCGGCCGCGGCGCTCATCCCGATGTCATTGTCGCTTCGGCAAAAGCTTATATTAATGCCCTCAACCGGCTGGAATTTTTGAAAGAAAACACAAAAAAGGTTAGGGTTGAATAAACATTAAAAACATTATAAGGACATTTCACGTTTGAAACGAGGAGTATAATTGTGGGGAACACTATTACTGAAAAAATTTTAATGGCACATACCGGCCTTAAGGAAATCTCGGCAGGCCAGCTGATCAATGCCAAAGTGGATATAGCTTTAGGCAATGACATTACCGCGCCTATAGCCATCAAGGAATTTAAAAAAGCACAGGGTAAAAAGGTCTTTGATAAAGAAAAAATTGCTTTAGTGCTTGATCATTTCACGCCGAATAAGGACATTAGTTCCGCCCAGCAATGCAAGTTCATTCGGGAATTCGCTATTGAACAGAAGATAACTCATTTTTTTGATGGCGGTCAAGTTGGGGTTGAACACGCCCTGTTGCCGGAGCAAGGAGTAGTACTGCCGGGTGATCTGGTCATCGGCGCGGACAGCCACACCTGCACTTACGGTGCTTTAGGCGCATTTGCTACAGGCGTGGGCAGTACTGATCTAGCCGCGGCCATGCTGACAGGAGAGCTTTGGTTCAAAGTGCCGCAGTCGATTAAATTTGTAATTAACGGCAATATGCCCAAATGGGTTTCGGGAAAAGATTTGATTTTGAATATCATCGGGCGCATCGGCGTTGATGGAGCTCTTTACCAGGCAATGGAATTTACCGGTGAGACTATTAGTAAATTGCCGATGGCGGACAGGCTTTCTATGGCTAATATGGCTATTGAAGCCGGGGCTAAAAACGGCATATTCGCTCCTGATGCCATTACAACTCAGTACGTTGAAGGTCGGGCAAAACGCTCTTATAAATTTTACTGTTCAGATGCTAATGCCGTCTATTCAGACACTATTGAAATCGACGCAAGCAAGCTCGAACCTCAAGTGGCTTTCCCTCATTTGCCGTCTAATGTCAAAGGCGTAAGCAAAGCGGGCAATGTGAAAATAGATCAGTCGCTTATCGGTTCCTGCACTAACGGACGGATTGAAGATTTAAGAATCGCCGCGCAAATTTTTAAAAACCGTAAAGCTGCATCTAATGTAAGGTTGATTGTTGTGCCGGCAACGCCATTTATTTATAAACAAGCCCTGCAGGAAGGACTGCTCGAAATATTTCTCAATGCCGGCGCGGTCATCAGTCCCCCATCATGCGGCGCCTGTCTGGGAGGACATTTGGGAATTTTGGCGGAAGGTGAAAGAGCAATTGCCACAACAAACCGCAATTTTGTAGGCCGCATGGGTCATCCCAAAAGCGAGGTTTATCTGGCAAGCCCGGCGGTCGCTGCAGCATCTGCCATTTTAGGCAGGATTGCATCACCTGGAGAACTTTAAACAACCTTGAGACATGTATTTGCAATATTAAGTCTCATTAACAAAAACAAGTCCCGATAGCCTAAGGCTGCGGGATAATTCGACCAGCAAACTTCAATACGTCGCAGATGACCTTTAGGTTGCTTCACTTTTGAAGTTTGGGTCTCATTAAAAAAGGATTTTTTAAAATGATATTTCAAGGAAAAGTCTGGAAATTTGGGAATAACATCGATACCGACGCTATAATTCCGGCGCGCTATTTAACGACGTCCGATCCGCAGGAACTTGCCACCCACTGCATGGAAGATGCTGATCCAAAATTTGTCATGAAGATAAAGGCAGGTGATATTATTTTAGGAGGAGAAAACTTCGGCTGCGGTTCCTCACGCGAGCACGCGCCCATTGCCATCAAAGCGGCGGGCATTTCCTGCGTGGTAGCCAAAAGTTTCGCCCGCATTTTTTATCGCAACGCCTTTAACATGGGGCTGCCTATTTTTGAATCCAGTGAATTGTTTGAAGCAATTCAAGAAGGGGAAGAAATAATTGTGGATAGTGTCGCAGGAACTATAACACTGGTCTCAAAAAATAAAACATTTCGCATTAACCCCATTCCGCCCTTTATGGAACAGTTAATTGCCGATGGAGGCTTGATGAAGCATCTTGCCGTGAAACGAGGAAGATCGCGGGTATGAAACCAAATCAAACTTTGCAAGCATTTTGTAGCAAGCTGCTGGGTATCATACCCTCCGCTTTGCGGGATTGTTCAACTTACCAATTCCGCAGCGCTGCTCTTTCGGAATTGGAGTTTCAACAATGAAAAAGAATAATTTTAAAATAGCCGTTTTTGCCGGCGACGGTGTCGGCCCGGAAGTCGTGATCGAAGCGTTAAAGATTTTGAGGCTGATTTCCGATAAAAGAGAATTTAATGTATCCTTATTCGAAGGACATGTCGGAGGCAGCGCCTACGATCGGTTTGGTGTTCCACTGCCACAACCAAGTCTTGATCTGGCTCTGCAAAGCGATGCTGTTCTGCTCGGAGCCGTGGGCGGCCCGAAATGGGAGAATCTGGATTATAGTTTACGGCCGGAAAGAGCACTTCTGGGATTGCGGGAAAAATTAGGCCTTTATGCTAATTTGCGGCCGGTCACAGTATTTAACGAGCTTTTGGATTCCTCTCCGCTCAAAAAAAGTGTTGTTCAGGGCATCGATATCATGATTGTTCGCGAATTGACCGGTGATGTTTATTTTGGTCAGCCGCGCGGGATAACAAAAGGGCAGGACGGCAAGCGCAAAGGTGTGAACACAATGGTTTATGCCGAAGATGAAATTGCCAGGATTGCCACTCGCGCCTTTGAAATTGCCCGCGGCAGAAAACAAAATCTTCTTTCAGTGGATAAGGCCAATGTTCTGGAGACCACCGAGCTATGGCGAACCGTGGTTACGGAAGTTGGCCGGAATTATCCGGAAGTGACTTTAAAGCACATGTACGTTGATAACTGCGCGATGCAGCTTATCCGTAATCCTAAGCAGTTTGATGTAATTGTCACAACCAATTTGTTCGGAGATATATTAAGCGATGAAGCGGCCATGCTGACCGGTTCCATCGGCATGCTTCCCTCGGCATCTTTGGGCAAAGATAGAGCCCTGTATGAGCCGATACACGGTTCCGCTCCGGATATAGCCGGGGAAAATATAGCTAATCCGCTGGCAACAATTTTATCGGTGGCCTTGATGCTGCGCTATTCGCTGGCCATGCCCGAGGAGGCAAACTTAATTGAAAAAGCCGTTGCGGAAGTTTTAAAAGAAGGCTTCCGGACGCAGGATATTTATTCGGAAGGCAACAGGCTTGTCGGCACAGAGGAAATGGGCAACCAGACAATAAAAAAACTTGAGCAACTGCTTAATTAGACTTAACCGGAAGGATAGGACTGTGAAGGGGAAAATACGGGTAGTTGATGACGATGTTTCTGTCCGCGAATTATTTTCCGATGTATTTACCGAAGCGGACTATAAAGTGATTGCCGCTGATGGTGGAACAGAAGCGCTAAAACAAATGAAAAGCCATTAGGAAAAGTTGAACCTTTATGCCCGATTCCTTAATTTTTCCGGGGAACATATTAATTGAGCCCCCTTACGCAAAAATCTATTCCCGCCTCGGATATAAAAAAATATTAACAAAACTTTCCTTGAGTCAAAAAAAGGAAACTGATCGCTTTATTGAAGAGGCGGTATCATATATCTTGATTAAAGGATCAATTCTACGAACTACCATCAGTAAAAACGATGGAGAAGAAATTACTCTGGCTGAAAATTTAACCTTTCGCAGCAAAAAGTTGTCCGCACTACTGCGGAATTGTCCGGAAGCCGTGCTCATGGGTGCAACTGCGGGAAGCGATATCATGGATGCAATACAGGGAAAAACAAGCCAAGATGATCTGACCGCGGCGGTAGTTTATGATGCTACTGCCAGTGAAATGGTCGATGCGGCGCTGGGTTGGATTATGGACTATTTAAATCAGCAAGTGCGCAGAGAAGGGAAAAAGCTTTTGCCTCGGCGTTTTTCGGCGGGATATGCTGATTTTAAACTGGAAAATCAAAAAATGATTTATGAAAAACTGCAAATGGATAAAATCGGCGTGACCATTAATTCCGGGTTTATTCTCTTGCCGGAGAAATCAGTTACTGCTATCAGCGGCATTTGCGGATAACACTCAAAAAGATTTGCCTCTCCGCTCTGAACCTTGCGCACCTCCCTGGCATAAGAAGACTTTTTTGACCATATCAACAATCACGGGTATGAACCCCAAAGCAAGCTTTGGAAACTGATTCCGCAGCAAGCTGCGGTGTTTTATATCCTGCGTATGCTGGATAATTCGACCAACAAACTTCAGCGCACTTTGTTTCTGAAGTTTGGGTCTCATTACCCTCCGCTAAGCGGGATAATTCGACATGCAATTTTCCGTGCACTTCGTTTCTGAAACTTGTGTCTCATTAACTTAACAATTACGCTACGTCGCAGATGACCTCGTGTGACCCTATAGTGACCTTTAGGTTATTCAGGTTATTAGGTTACTGTGCTTTCGGAATTGGAGTTTCACAATAAAAAAATCCACATTTTTTGCGCTAAAGATGATATAAGAGCGCACCTTAAAGAAACATATGCAAATCAGGATATTTTTATGACAAAAAGCAGTAAAATTATAAAAAATCTGACTAATAAAATTATTATTTTGGATGGAGCCACTGGCACAGAGCTGCAAAAAAAGGGATTGCCTTCCGGAGTTTGTCCGGAGCAGTGGTGCCTGGACAATCCGCAAATTATCCGCGATGTGCATGACTCTTATTCAAAAGCTGGAGCACAGATAGTTTATAGCTGTACTTTCGGCGCCAATCGCTTCAAATTCAAGCAATACGGAATTTCAAAAGACATCCGCCGGATTAACTCTGAACTGGTTTCACTGGCCAAACAAGCCTGTGGCAAAAAAGTGCTGGTTGCAGGAGATATCGGACCTACCGGCTTATTTATCGAGCCTTTCGGCCCGCTGGCTTTTGAAGAAGCAGTAGATGCCTTTAAAGAGCAGGTGCGCGGCTTGATTGACGGCGGCTGTGATCTTATTGTCATCGAAACCATGATTGATATTCAGGAAGCACGCGCGGCGCTTGTTGCCGTTAAAGAGATAGCCGACATCTTTACTGTTGTATCCATGACCTATGAAAAGGACGGCCACACACTGGGGGGAACTGATCCGGTAAGCGCCCTCATTACATTGCAGAGTCTTGGTGCCGATGCCGTGGGCTGCAACTGCTCCACCGGTCCTGAAAAAATGCTGGAATTTATCGCGGCCATGAAGCCCTATGCTACGGTGCCACTGGTTGCTAAACCCAACGCCGGAATGCCTCGCCTGGAAGGCGGTAAAACGGTCTTTGATATGGACGCTAAAACTTTTGCCTCTTATGGTCGAAAGCTTGCGGCAGCCGGAGCCAATATGATCGGCGGTTGCTGTGGAACCACACCTGTTCATATCGGTAAGCTGGCAAAAGCAGTGACAGGTAGCAAGCCAAAATTACCCTGTAGAAAGTCAATCAGCGCGCTTAGCTCAGCACGAAGTTTTTTATATTTAACGGATAATCAACCGCTTTGCATAGTCGGCGAGAGAATCAACCCCACCGGTAAAAAAGCCCTGCAGCAGGAACTGACAGAGGGCAAGATGTCGATCATTCGCCTTATGGCTCAGGAACAGGAAAAGCAAGGCGCAAACCTGTTGGATGTAAACGTCGGCCAGCCCGGTATCGATGAAGTAAAAACAATTAAAGCCGTAATCGGCCTTTTGGCGACAACGACTAAACTGCCGCTGGTTGTGGATTCTTCTCGCATAGAAACTATCGAAGCCGCACTGCGGCTCTATCCTGGGCGGATGCTGATTAACTCCATCTCTGGAGAAAAAGAAAAATTAGACAGGCTTTTGCCGCTGGCTGCCAGGTATGGAGCCATGTTTATTCTGCTGCCTCTGACCGGAGGCGATCTGCCTAAAACCGCGCAAAAGCGTCAAGCCATGATCAACAGCATTTTTCTGAAGGCCGGAAAGTTTGGCTTCACCAAAGACGATTTTATCGTTGATTGCCTGGTCATGGCCGTAGCTTCCGATCCCGTCGCGGCACAGGAAACTCTCAAGACGCTTAGCTGGTGTACCGAAACGTTTAAAAGTAAAACCATCCTCGGCCTTTCCAATGTTTCTTTCGGTATGCCGGGGCGTCCCTGGCTCAATGCTTCATTTCTGGCCATGGCGCAATATTGCGGCCTGACGATGGCCATTGCCAACCCATCCAGTGTGGAGTTGATGAATGTCAAAAAAGCAAGTGACACGCTAACGGCTAAAGATAAAAGTACCCTGAGCTTTATTGAACATTTTTCTGTCCAGCCAGGTTCTGCATCGTCTGCCGGTGTTGGAAAAGAAACCGCTACTCCTCGGGAAAAAATTGCCGCCGCAATAATCGAAGGCGACAGGGAAAACATTATTACTTTAATTGATTTAGAGCTTGCAGGCGGCACACAGGCCTCAGATTTAGTTGATCAGATAATGATCCCCGCCATTGTCCGTGTGGGCGATTTATACGAAAAGAAGATTTATTTTTTACCACAGCTTATGTCCGCCGCAGAAACAATGAAAAAGGCGCTGGCCTACCTGGAGCCCCACTTAAAGAAAACAGCGGCGGCAGGTAAAGGTAAAATAATAATGGCAACGGTCAGGGGTGACATTCATGATATCGGTAAAAATATTGTCGCCCTTCTTTTGAGAAATTATGGTTATGATGTTATTGATCTGGGCAAGGATGTTCCCGATCAGACAATAATTGACGCGATGAAAAAAGAAAATCCCGATGTTGTTGGTCTTTCGGCGCTGATGACAACTACGATGGTGAACATGAAGGATTTGATCGACCTTGCTCGAGCCAAAGGGATCAAAACCGATTTCCTGGTTGGCGGGGCGGTTGTTACCGAATCCTATGCCAGCTCAATTGGCGCGTCTTTTGCCAAAGACGGAGTAGAAGCGGTCAGAGTTGTCGAAAAATTAATTAAAAAATAGATATTTTACCTGATGACATTAATTAATCTTAAAATAGCAAAACAAAATCTCTTATGGGCTGTGAGTGCGTCGATTATCATTCACGTAGCCGTAGGCTCGCTTCTCATTCTGGGTTTGCTAAGCGACGGACACTTCACGCCCGCTTTAAATAAGTTAAACCTGGCATGGGTTTCGCTGGAATCGGGAAGCGGTAAATCCACAATCTTGCCTCAGGAAAAAAAGGCAGACCGAAACCAATTTCAGTCAGATAAAATAAACGCAATTCCAACTATCAGCACCACCAAGAACCTACCTGTTCAGAATTACGCAGTTAAAGAAGATAATGTCGGCCAGGCAGTAGAAAAAGAGAGTTCCGCTACTATGTCGGGCGCAACTGCAATGCCTGCAGTGGGGAATTCAGCCGCTTTTGTAAGTGCCAGCCCGCTTTATCGAGAAAATACTCCGCCAATATATCCGGCAATAGCAAAGCTTCGGGGTTATGAAGGTGTTGTTCTGGTGAACGCGGAAATTTTACCGGATGGCCGGGTGGGTAACACGGCAATCAGCAAATCATCCGGCTACACAATTTTAGATAAGTCGGCAATGGAAGCAGTAAAACTCTGGAAGTTTGAACCGGCAAAAAGAGCGGGTAAGCCTTTTGCTATCCGCGTCAAACTGCCCATTAAATTTGTTTTGCATGATGATAACTCTTCATCATGAAGCACAACCCGGAGGAAATAAAATGACTACCGAAGAGTATAAAGAACGTCTAGGCCAAATAATTCTGGCCAGGTCTTTCAAGTATAGTGACAATCCGCCTTTCACTCTGGCATCCGGCAGGCAAAGCAACTTCTATTTCAATTGCAAACCAACAACTCTTGATCCGGAAGGGATGAATCTAATCGGCATAATTGTTTTTGATATGGTCAAAGGCTACGATATCACGGCGGCAGGCGGTTTGACGCTGGGAGCTGATCCCATTGCCAATGCTCTGGCTTTAATTTCCTACCAGAAAGGAAAGCCGATCAAATCTTTCATCGTTCGCAAAGATGCCAAGGCACACGGCACCAAAAGTGCGGTTGAAGGCAATGTTGTGGCCGGTGAAAAAGTTCTCATTATTGATGATGTCATTACCACAGGCGGCTCAACCATTACCGCGATTGAACAGGCGCGTCACGCCGGGCTCGTGGTCGAAAGAGTTATCACACTGATTGACCGGGAGGAAGGCGGCCGGGAAAATATTTTAAAGCATGTTAATCATGTGGAATCAGTTTTCACCCGAACCGAAATAATGGCGCTTCGGGCAAAAAACAAATGATTAATCAATCAACCTTTCCCCAACCGACACTTAAAACCGGCGATATACTGCATGGATTTAAAGTCCTACGTGTGCAAATATTTGCCGATCTGCGGGTTACGGCCTACGAAATAGAGCATGATAAAACAGGCGCCAAGGTTCTCCACCTGCATTCATTTGACCGCGAAAATTTATACGCGATCGGGTTTCGCACACCGCCTGCTGATTCCACGGGATTGCCCCACATCCTGGAGCATTCCGTGCTGGCCGGCTCTGAAAAGTATCCACTCAAGGATGTTTTTAAAGAATTGATGCGTTCCACTCTGCAAACTTTTATCAATGCCTTCACTTACCCGGACAAAACAATTTATCCGGCAGCCAGCCAGATCAAAGCCGACTTTTACAATCTTGCCCGCGTCTATACCGATCTGGTTTTAAAACCGCGTCTGCTTAAGGAAACACTTAGTCAGGAAGGCCACCACCTGGAACTGGCCACACCCGGTGATTTAGAAAGCCCGCTGATTATTTCCGGCATAGTTTACAATGAAATGAAAGGGGCGTATTCTTCTCCCGATTCGCTTATGTTTAAGGTTATCCAGGAAAATCTCTACCCCGACAGCGTTTACGCTTTTGATTCCGGCGGAGATCCCGATGTAATTCCCACTCTTACTTATGAAAAATTTAAAAAATTTCACCGGACATATTATTCCCCGACCAACGCACGATTTTTTCTCTACGGTAATATTCCCACAGCCGAGCACCTTCAATTTCTGGAAGGAGAGCTTGCGGGATTTAACCGGGTAAAAGTTGATTCTGCAATTCATAGTCAACCGCGCCTCACCAAGCCACGTAGCGTTCGCGGTAAATATCCTGTGGGCAAAGATGAATCCCTGGACCATAAAGCAATGGTCAATATTGCCTGGATGCTGACCGAAAACTGCGATTACGAGACTGCTCTTTTTTTAGAGATTATCTCCGGGCTGCTTGTCGGCAGCGCTGCCAGTCCTTTGCGCAAGGCACTGATTAATTCCGGTCTGGGCGAAGATCTTACACCGACTTCCGGTATGGAATCTGATTTGAAGCAACTGCTGTTTTGCGCCGGGTTAAGAAACACAAAAAATGCTGATGTAAAAAAAATTGAAAAACTGATTTTTGACACACTGCGAAATATCGTCGCCTATGGATTTGACAGTGAACTCATCGAAGGAATACTTCATCAGGTCGAGTTTCACGGCAAGGAAATAGTCCGCGGTTCTTATCCCTATGGCATATCTTTGATGGGTCATGTTTTTCAGACCTGGCTCTACGACGGCGATCCTCTAATCGGCCTGGATTTCCCCAAGACCATTGAAGATATTCGTAAACGCTGGACAGCAGATCCGCAAATTTTCCAAAAGATGACTAAAGAGTGGTTAGTGGATAACCCCCATCGACTGCTGGCTGTTATGGAACCGGATCCGGATTTCAGCTCGAAGAAAGATAAAATCTTTCAGAAGAAAATGAAAAAGTTGAAATCATCGTTGACCAAAGAGGAGTTGACCAAAATTGATGTTCAGGCGCGAAAGTTAAAGGCTTATCAGTCGGAAGCGGATACGCCGGAAGCCGCGGCCATGCTGCCTAAATTAAAACTCGAAGATATTCCGCGGGCAATTGAAACAATTCCTACACAAAAAAGCACGCTCGAAACTGTCCAGACTCTCACGCATGATCTTTTTACCAACGGCATTGCTTATGTGGATTTGGTTTTTGATCTCGGCCATATCCCAGAAGAGCTTCAGCCCTATCTGCCGCTTTTGGGGAAAATGACCACCGGCATGGGCGCTGCCGGTTTCAGCTATGAAGAAATGGCCAAGCGCATCGCGCTGAAAATGGGCGGTTTCGGCTATGATCTTTCCGCCGGATTCACAGCGGACGCGAAAGCAAGCTTTCAGAAAATGGTTTTTTCTTTCAGTTCGCTTTACCGCAACCTGCCCGAGGCAATAAATATAATCACCGATATTCTAAGCGCAGGTGATTTAAGCGCGGAAGCGAGAATGCGCGATTTAATCTCGGAGAGAAAAAATAATCTGCAATCGGCAATAGTGCCGTCCGGCCATATATTTGCCAAAAGAGCGGCAGGTGCAGCAATTAGTGTGCCTGCCTATCGCGATGAACAATGGAATGGACGCACCCAGTTGAGGTTTGTCCAGCAAAAGGCAGGCAATTTTGAAACGGCAAAAACCGGCCTGCGGGAGAAGTTACAACACTTGAAATCACTGGTCTTCAACAAAGAAAATATGCTGATCAATATTACGGCTGATGATCAGGGCATAGAACTAGTTCAAGAAAATATTGTACATCTTTTACGAAAACTACCCGCTAATAAAGCTGTGCAAGAAAAAAAGCAGCCGCAACTGGATCCGGTTTACGCCGGGATCGCTGTGCCCACTTCCGTATCTTATGTTGCCAGCGTCTTAAAAGCGCCGGCATACATTGATCCGGCGGCAGCGATGCTAATGCTCGGTTCCAAAGAACTATCCAACAGCTATCTTTACAAGCACATTCGTGTGCAGGGTGGCGCGTACGGCGGCATGTCGTCTTTCGATCCCTCGCTGGGTTTATTTTCATTTATCTCGTATCGTGACCCGCACATTGCGGAAACGCTGCAAATATTTAAAGACGCGCAGGCCTTCTTTTCTCGAAACGAAATGGCTGCCGACGATATGGAAAAAGCCATCATCAGTACCATCGGTGCACTCGATAAACCCCTTGATCCTTCAGGACGCGGCTACGCGGCTATGATGCGCATTATTGCCGGGGTGACAGACGAAATGCGTCAAAATTTTAGAGATAATGTTTTATCGGCAACACCTCGCCAGGTCAAAGACACTCTGAAAGATTACTTTTCTGCCGTCGCGAAATCAAAGTCAGTCGCGGTTTATTCCGCAAGCGAAAAGCTTGCCGAAGCCAACCTGGTGCTGGAGGAAAAATTGATTGTGGAAAATCTTATTGAAGAGTGATGCTCTCGTCAAAAGTCCAATAATCGTCATGCCGGCAGGAAAACACGGCATATCACCTAAAGGTCACGCGTGTCTGGAGACACCGCTATCCAGAACATGTTGAATTAAGCAGGAGATTTTAATGAAAAAGAAGATCATGATGTTCAGCGTCATCATCGCGGTTATTTTCATGCAAGGATTTGCCATAGGAGCAGAAGAACAGGTTACCCCTGAAAAATCAAAAGAGATCATCGAAAAAATACGCACCATGACCATACCCCGAGCTAAAAAATATCGCGGAGTTGAGTCAAAGAGGAATGTCGAAGTAAAAGAATATGACTCCTCTGGAAAACTGATCGTAACCCATAAGTTTGTTGCGGTCAGAAAAGACTATTTCTATGAACCGCCCGAATCCAAAGTCCTGAAGTATGAAAAAAACGGAAAAGATACGAAACCAACAGACTATAAGGAATTCAAGATCGATCCGACATATCCGGTTTTCGATAAAAATGGTGAGCAGTATTATGAAACAGCAGTGGTCGCGGTACAGGTTATAGGCGGGGTTAAATGTTATAAAGTAAAGGTCACGCCCAAACAGGCCACCTCTCGTCATTTCAGCGGCCACATCTATTACAAAACAGATGACCTTGAACCTCACGTTGCCGAGGGAACCCTCGGTAAATTGCCATGGCCGTTCAAAGAATTTTATATGCGCTTTTACTTTGTTAAGCAGAAAGGGTATCCGATATTCAGGTCTGGCGTGATAACCATGAAAGCCGATGTGCCGGTGTTGTTCGCTGACCATAAGTTTGATACGACAATAGACGTCATTGAAAGCAAACCCATCCCTTATTGAATTTGCCAGACGGAAAAGCGCATGGAGGACATGAATCAACATATAAGGCATAATTTAAGTTTGGTCAGGTGGATCGATATCGAAATATTTGTGGACGATCCAAGTAAAGGTAAAAGAAGAATTTGGCATAACAATGGTTGGATCTGAACTGTCCAGGACAAATTAACTGTCCTCAAAGAGAAAGAATGGAATTTCGAGTATGTCAAGCAAACGTAAACGACCGCCGTCGAAATTGACGAGTAAGTTAAACCCAGGGAAAATAAGCACCACTGCGTCAACTGCATCGAAAGATGTAGATCCTCGTATGTGTGGATTAGTAGACGCGGTGAAGCGCGGATGGTACCGGTTAGAAACAGGAGAACTATTTATCGGCTTTAAGGTCACCAGGGACGATATTGTTCTGGATGTGGGATGCGGTGAAGGGAATGCCATACTGTTTTGCGCAAAACAAGGCGCTCACGTTGTCTTTTCGGATATCGATGTGGCAAACATTAAGGTGCTGATAGAGAAAGCCAAAGAAACAAAGGCAAGAAAAGTTGAAGGCTTCGTTAGTGATACAACGCCATTACCACTGCCTTGTGAGTACGCGACTAAAATCCTGTCGATGGAGATGTTGGAGCACACGTTAAACCCTGAAAATATTTTGGCGGAGCTAGTCAGAGTGGGTAAGCCTGGTGCTCAGTATTTAATCACAGTGCCTGATTCCCGATCAGAAATGCTGCAAAAACCTTTTGCTAAACCTGTCTATTTTTCGGAGCCAAACCACATTCAGGTTTTTAATAAAGAAAACTTTGTCCGGCTAGTGGAAAATTCAGGATTAAAAGTGGAAAGATATGATACATGGGGTTTTTACTGGACTGTCTTTATGTCACTATTTTGGATAGTTCATCAGGAAGAATGTTTTGATGGTGCCGTTTTGGACTGTATCAAGTCCCCATATCATCCTGTTTTGCAGAGTTGGTCAAATACTTGGGCTGGATTGATGGAATTGAATGGCTCTGAAAAACTCTTAGCGTCCTTCGATAAATACTTACCAAAAACCCAAGTAATCATTGCGAGGAAAGAGTAAACTATTTTTAATCCGTATGCGTGAGTTATCAAATCTTTGCTTGGCTCATTAGTAATGTCGCGTACCACAATTCATTTGATTCTAAATTAAAGAACTCTTCAATTAATTTTCTACTCCACTCTAATCAGCATCGCATCGCCTTGCGCATGTCCGGAGCAGATACCGCATACACCCCAGCCGCCGCCGCGGCGCTTTAATTCATAACCTAACGTCATTGCGATTCGAGCTCCGGTTGCCCCGATTGGATGACCATAGGCAATCGCCCCACCATTGACGTTCACCTTTTTATACATCTCTTCTTTAGTCATCCCCAGAATCGAGCGGCAACTTACCAGCGCAACAGCGGCAAAGGCTTCATTGATTTCGATAATATCCATCTGACCGAGCTTCATATCGTTTTGTTCCAGAATCTTTTTGATAGCCAACCCAGGTACAGTCGCGATGTCCTTTGTTGGTTGTGATACTTCAGCGTAATCTACAATAGTAAATATAGGTTTAAGACCAAGTTTGTCGGCTTTTTCTCTGCTCATCAAAAGACAGACATCACCGCCGTCATTAACCCCCGGCGCATTTCCGGCAGTTACACTTCCGGGTTGACCGGTTACGGTGCTTTTATGGTCGAATACAGGCGAAAGCTTTGCCAATCCTTCAAGTGTGGTCTCCGGCCTTGGTCCTTCGTCCTTATCCATCACCATCACTTTTTTACCCTGCTTAATTTCCACAGGGAAAATTTCATTATCGAGCTTTCCCTCATTCATCGCCTTGACGGCGGTCATCTGCGAATTCAGTGCCCACTCGTCTTGATCCTCTCGCGTAAAGCCAAACTCATCGGCCACTTCCGAGCCGTGAATGGCCATATGACGGTTATAGAAAGCATCCCACAGGCCATCATAAACCATGGCATCCACAACGCGGCCATTGGGCAAGCCCATCCTCGTGCCCCAGCGCATATCAGGCAACACAAAAGGGCAATTGCTCATGCTCTCCTGCCCACCGGCAATACAAATATCCGCGCGGCCCAAGAGGATCATTTGAAAAGCAAGATCAATCGTCTTGATGCCCGAAGAACAAACTTTATTGACGGTAATGGACGGTACGAATTCCGGCACTCCCGCCAAAATGGTAGCCTGACGACTGGGAACCTGGCCGCAACCGGCAGGAACAACCTGTCCCATAAAAATATAGTCCACGTCCGCCGGTTTTACCTTACCTTCTGTTCGGCGCAAAACTTCCTTGATCGCCATAGCACCCAGTTCCATTGCCGAAAAATCTTTGAGTGCGCCGCCCGCTTTGCCATAAGGTGTCCGGCAGGCTTCCACACAAACCACTTCCCGGAATTTTTTGTGCGGATTTTTTATTTTTCTACCCATTGTAGTAAAATCCGGCTTTCTTTTCCCAAACTTCGCAATAGGCGCGTTCTTATAGATCTCTGATCTAGTTTTATCCAGTCTTTGCGGCACTTTAGACATAAAATTTCTCTCCCTTTTAGTTCTTTAGGTGTTGACCAATCCAGTAAAATCAGAAGCTCTTAGATTAAATTTTAATTGAGAGTTTTTTTCTTACATATAGATTTTTTTTAGTCAACTGTTTTGAAGTAAGAACGTTTTTACAGATATAGAAATTAACGGCTAATATACCCTCTATGATCAGGCCAGTTGAAACAATTTGACGAAAAAATAATAATATTATAGATAATTTTTCAATCTCTAGAATGAAAGACATTGAGACTCTTTAATGAATAAAAGTTTAGCCTTACGAATCCTGTTACTGCTTGCCTTAATCGGTCTGGCAACTTATCTTTTTTTTCACTTTGACCTGTTCAGATTCTTTCAGGACAGACATCAAATAATTCAACTCATTAAGTCTTACCGTTACGGTGAACTTATCTTTATTTTGATCCAGATTGTCCAGGTTGTAGCCGCGCCGATACCGGGAGAATTATCAGGTTTTATCGGCGGTTATTTGTACGGCCCGCTCTGGGGAACGATTTATTCCACCATCGGTTTGACACTGGGCTCCTGGCTGGCTTTCATGCTGGCAAGATTTTTTGGTGAGCCGCTTCTGGAAAAAGTTGTCAAAAAAGATGTCTTTGAAAAATTCGACCACTTTATGGAACATAAAGGACTGACTGTTTCTTTTCTGCTTTTTTTGATTCCGGGATTTCCTAAAGATTATTTATGTTACATTATGGGCGTCAGCCGGATTCCGGCATTGACGTTCATTATCATTTCCACCATCGGCCGTTTCTTCGGCACGATGATGCTTTCCATCACCGGTAACATCGCGGAACATGAACAGTATCTTCTCCTTGCCATAGTCGTTGCTGCGGGAGTAGTTGTCTTTTCCCTTGCCTATTATCATCGAGATCGCTTACTGGAAATACTCAAAAACAAAAAAAATGACCAGCCGGATAATCCTGATCAGTAAGCATATTATATTTTTCTTTTGTCCAATACTTTGGCGATATTCCCGTTTTTTCTGGGTAAACTTTTTGCTTCCACCAATTTTACAGAAACATTAATGCCGACAATTGAGTTGATGCGTTTTTTAACCTGTTCCAAGAAAGACCTCTGTTTTTGCAGCTCTAATTCAAAGATTTTGTCCGTTATCTCAATGACAATTTCCATGCTGTCCATTGATGCGCTACGCTCGACAACAATCTGATACGGGGCAGCGCCGCCAGCGACACTGAAAATTGCTTCCTCAATCTGTGAAGGATAAACATTTACTCCTCGAATTATGAGCATGTCGTCGGAACGCCTCGCTATTCTTTTCATGCGTACCAGAGTTCTGCCGCATGGACAGATAGTATAGTCAAGACTCGTAATGTCTCTTGTCCGATAACGAATCAGAGGGTAAGCTTCTTTGGCCAATGTGGTGATCACAAGTTCACCTTCCGCACCGGGTGGCAGCACAGCGCCGTTATCGGGATTAATAATCTCCGGCAGAAAAGCGTCTTCATATATATGCATACCGTTTTTGTGCGAGCATTCGCCGGCGATGCCCGGGCCAATCAATTCAGAAACCCCGTAATTGTCAGTGGCGCTAAGCGATAGACTTTGCTCAATTTCTTTGCGCATGGATTCCGACCATAGTTCTCCTCCAAAAAGCCCATACTTAAGCGAAAGTGATTTGGGATTAACACCCATTTCTTCCATTCGTGACGCCAGTTCCAAAGCGTAACTTGGAGTGCTGACCAGCACCGTTGATTTATAATCCTGCATAATCATAATTTGTTTTTCTGTGTTTCCTGTGCCCATGGGAATAACAGACGCGCCAATAGTTTCCGCGCCATAATGCACGCCAAACGCGCCGGTAAAAAGACCGTAATGAAAAGCTATCTGCACTAAATCATCAGAAGTGACGCCGGCGGCGGTCATAAAGCGCGCTACAAGATTAGACCAGAGACGAATATCGTTTTTTGTGTAACCGACAACAATCGGCTTGCTGGTAGTTCCGGAGGAAGAATGAATACGGACAACTTCCCGCAGAGGCACAGCAAACATACCATAAGGATAGTTGAGATTTAAGTCTTCTTTGGTGGTCAGCGGCAGTTTTGTCAAATCAGCTAGAGTTTGAATATCTTCCGGATTGATACCCAGTTCATTAAATTTTTTCCGGTAATGGGTAACATTCTTGTGAACCCGATTGATTGTCGTCTGCAATCTTTCCAACTGCAGCTGCTCGAGTTCATCGCGTGATATGCATTCATTCTTCGTATCCCAAATATTCATTGTCATACCTCCAAAAACCTTTTACTTTTTTATAGATAATGAAAATGGTTTATTTTTCGTAATGTAAATCCAAATTTCCCGTTTTCATGGGGCTGTTCAAAAATGCTCAGATACAAGGCGCGCAAGAACATAATCGCGAGGCGTATATAAATATACGTTGAGCGGTTAGGTTTGAAGCGCAACGCAGTAGATGAGCGTTTTTCAACAGCATCTTTATCTCTCCCAAATCTCTTTTTTATCTCTTCCCAAATACGCCCGTTGAACGTCTTTATTTTGTAGTAACTCGGCCGCGGTTCCTTCCAGAATCAGGCGGCCGGTTTCAATAACGTAACCGCGATTAGCCATCTTCAAGGCAGCTCGCGCGTTTTGCTCGACCAGGAGAACCGTAGCATTACTTTGGCGGGAGAGAGTTCCGATAACCTTGAAAATTTCCTGAGAGATCATTGGCGCAAGCCCCATGGAAGGTTCATCCAGAAGCAGCAACCTGGGTTTGGCCATGAGCGCGCGGCCGATAGCCAGCATTTGCTGCTCACCCCCGGAGAGAGTTCCTGCCAGTTGTTTGCGTCTTTCCCGCAGAATGGGGAACAAGCCGTACACCATTTCGATTGTTTGTTTGGCTTCTACCTTACCCGCTTTTGTTTTGTATCGCAGGTAAGCACCCAGCTCAAGATTGTCTTCCACGGACAGAGGTTTAAAAACCTGCCTTCCCTCCGGCACCTGAGAGATGCCTAGCTTAACGATAATGTGCGGGGCAAGAGAGGCAATCGGAGTATTATCAAAGACAATCTCACCGCTTTTCGGCGGCACAATGCCCGATAAGGTATTAAGCAGAGTGGTTTTGCCGGCGCCGTTTGCTCCTATCAGCGTAACAATTTCACCTTCCGCCAAGTGCAGAGAAACATTCTTCAGCGCATGTACCTGACCATAGAAGGTGTTTATGTTTTTTATTCTTAACATGGTTTTTTAATTTGTCATTGCGAACGCACGACAGTGCGTGTGGCAATCTTAATTCAGATTTCTCGCTACACTCGAAATGACAATCCTCTATTTACGATTCTCCTAAATATGCCGCGATGACTGCTTCGTTTCCCTGTATTTCCCTCGGAGTTCCTTCAGCCAGTTTTTTCCCCAGATTTAAAACAATAATTGACTCACAAATATCCATCACCAGTTCCATATCATGTTCGACCAGCACAACCGTTATTCCCAGTTCTTTGATCCTGCGGATGAGGCCCGCCAGTTCAATAGTCTCGCGGCTGTTTAACCCTGCTGCCGGTTCATCCATCAAGATGATTTTTGGTTCCACTGCCAGTGCCCGGGAAATTTCCAAAAGTCTTCCCTTACCGAATGGCAAGCTGCTGGCGGTCAGATCGGCTAATTCCGCAAGGCTGGTAAATTCCAGCCAGTACAGCCCCTTTTCTTTGATATATTTTTCTTCCCGAATCTGGCCGGGGAGCTTGAACGCGCAGGAAAAAATACCGCTCTTGCTTTTTGTATGCAGCCCCACCATGACATTTTCCAGAACAGTCATTTGTCCAAACAGCTCGACGTTTTGGAATGTCCGCACCAGACCGAGTCCTGCTAGAGTCTCCGGCGCGAAAAGCGATATATTTTTCTCCCCAAGATAAACCTGCCCCGATGTCTGCGTATAAAGGCCGGTCACGATATTAAAAAGCGTAGTTTTTCCCGCACCGTTTGGGCCGATAATTCCGGTGATTGACCCTTTGGTAACTGAAAGGGAAACATCTTCCAGAGCGGTAAGTCCGCCGAATATTTTGTTTATGCCGTCTAGCCTAAGCATTGCTTTGCTTCCCTCTAATTTTGCTCATGACGAATTTTGCCAGCATCGAAAGCCCGCTAATCAGGCCGCCGGGCATATACATGGTGATCAGTATGAGCATCAGGCCGTAAAGAACAATATCAAAATCCTTAAACACGCGCAATAATTCCGGAAGCATCGTTAAAATTGCCGCACCCAGAAATGAACCATAAATGCTGCCGAGCCCCCCGATAATGACCATTGTCACCAGTTCTACAGAAAAATTAAAACCAAAGGCAACAGGTGAAATAAAAGTCATGGTATGGGCATAAAGGCTTCCTGCGATAGCTGATAAAAGAGCGGATACAGTGAATATCTGTACTTTCAGGACACGGGCATTGACACCCATAACGCGGGCTGCCACCTCTGAATCATGAATAGCACGAAGCGCGCGGCCGATTCGGGATTGAGACAAATTGATCGATAATAACATCACGCCCAAAGTAAATATCCAGATCAGATAATAATTATTCCAGTCATTATCAAAAATTAGTGAACCGATGTGAAGGTTGGGAATACCGGATAATCCTGACGGGCCGCCGGTCCAGCCGACAGTTTCATTAAAGGTTATATACATTATTATGCCGAAGCCCATCGTGGCCATTGCCAGGTAATGCCCTTTTAACTTCAAAATGGGGAACCCGATGACAAAAGCCAACCCCGCCGAGCAGAATCCCGCCAGCATCATGGCCTGCCAGGGGTCAATCGGGAATCGAGTGGTCAGAATTCCGGAGATATAAGCCCCTAATCCAAAAAAAGCGGCGTGCCCCAGGGAAATCTGTCCCGCGTATCCCAAAAGTAGATTGAGAGCTACGGCCAGCATGGTGTTGATGCCGATGAAAACCAGTACATTTAAAAAATAGCTGCCCTTCAGAAACAGTGGCGTTACCAGCACCGCTGCGGTAAAAAATATAAAAATGAGTATCTGGCGTTTTTCTTTCGTCATAGTTTACGTAACAACAGCAAAGGGCCGTGCAGGGTTTAAACTCTCTGTGTCTCTTTCTTTTTGAATAATCCTTCCGGTCGTACAAAAAGTATCAGTAGCAGGATAATAAAAGCAATGGCGTCTTTATAGCTTGCCGAGATGTAGCCCGCGCCCAAAGATTCCAAAAGCCCCAGTAGAAGTCCTCCCATCACTGTTCCCAGGCCGCTGCTCATCCCACCAATGATCACCGCGATAAATCCCTTTAGCCCCAGCATTATGCCCACGTCATAGGATGTCATCGTGAGCGGCGCGATGATGATGCCGGCCATTGATCCGATAGCAGAGCTGATGACAAAGGAGAGCAAAACCATGATTTTTACATCAATACCGACAAGGCTTGCGGCATAAGAGTTATAGGCACAGGCACGCATGGCTTTTCCGGTAATTGTAAAATTAAAGAAGGCCTTGTTTAAAATAATTATCAAAATACTTATGCCGAAAATCCAGAGATGCTGCGGTAGAATTGTAGCACCCGCGATATACAGAGGATCGTTGCCCGAAAAAGCGGGCAGCGCGTGGGTATCTTTACCCCAGATCAGCATCGCCGCGCCGCGCAGGAAAATGCTGGCACCGATCGTGATGATAATGAGGCTCAGCGGCTTGGCATTTTTTAGCGGTCGAATCGCCAGGCGTTCAAAGGCAATGCCAACAACAGTGGCAAGTGTTATGGCCAGGGCAATTGCCGGTACGATGGGCAATTGTAAAAAAACCAGAAAAAATATTGTCAGCATACCGCCCAGCATGACAAATTCACCCTGGGCAAAATTGATGATGCCGGTCGCGTTATGGATAATGGCAAAACCAAAACCAATCAGCGCGTAGATCGCGCCGTTGGAAAGTCCGGATAAGATATACTGTGCTAATTGGCTGGAGTTATCCATTAAATGTGTTTGTCCAAAAGATATTAACGCGGTGCAATCATTACACTATTGATTGCACCGCGTTTTTGTTGGTCTATCTTAAATCAATTTTTTATTTAACTAAAGTCCACGCCTGATTTTTAACTTGTACCAGAACAAAAGCGTCTTTAGTCAATCCGGCATGGTCTTGCGGAGAATAGCTGAAGGTTCCGCCAATACCGGCAAACTTTTTAGTTTTTTCCAGCTGATCGCGAATTGCCGCGGGATTACCACCACCTCTTTCAATGGCGCCTTTGATCAGCATCATCGCGTCCCAGGCATGACCGCCAAAATGATCACCCTCAACGTTGTAGAGCTTGGAATAATTATTTATGTAGCTAAGCAGTTTCTTTTTCTGCAGTTCTTTATTGGATATCTGATTGGCAACAATGACACGGCCGGAAGGAAGAATAATTCCCTCCGCAGCATCTCCGGCAAGTTCAATAAATTTTTTGGAGGAAACACCGTGGCTCATAAATAAAGGCAGTTTGATTCCCAGTTGCTTGACGTTTCTGGCCACAATAGCCGGCCCGGGATTAGTTCCCCAGCAAATAATGGCCTGCGCTTCACCGCCGCGAATTTTTGTCAATTGAGCGGTCATGTCTGTATCTTTGGGGCCGTAAGTTTCATCGGAAATTATTTGAAAGCCGGCTTCTTTGGATTGCAGAACAAGTTGCTCTCTTCCTGATGAGCCAAAACCATCGGACACAGTCAGAATGGATATTTTATTGATTTTTTGTTTCTTTAGATACTCAAATATCCTGGCTACAGCCAGCACGTCATTTTGCGCGGTTTTGAAAATCCATTTTTTAACCGGATCTGTTATCTTGATTCCCGCGGCGCAGGAAATAAGCGGTATTTCGGCTTTTTCGACTATGGGAATTACAGCCATACTGTCACCGGTTGTGCTGGGGCCAATGATCGCCACCACTTTATCATCTTTAATTAACTTGTTGACACCCTGTACAGCCTTAGTGGCATCTCCTTGAGTATCGATGACGATAAGCTCCAGTTGACGTCCCTTTATGCCGCCGGCCTTATTTATCTCGTTGACCAGCATCTGCGCGGTGTTGCGTTCCGGTTCACCTAAAAAGGCTGCCGGTCCGGAAACAGAGAGCAGCGCCCCAATTTTGATCGGATCAGCCGCTATAACTGATCCGGCCATAAACATTGTGATTACTAAAACAAAAAATATTCTCCAACCACTTCTGAACATAAAAACCTCCCCCTGATTAAAATTTAAAGCCCCTACACTAATTCTAAATATTATCAGCTAATTGTAGGAAACGTAAATCATAGATAGGATTTAGAGTCAAACGAAAAATGACTCAACCCCAGCTTAAATTTTAATGTTCCCCGCTTTCATTGTCTTTGTGGCCTTGAAGATGTCCAGCGGAAACTTTTTGTGAACTTCTTCTAGTTTTGCCAGAAGCACCGGATAGCCAATGCTTTGAGCCAGCACAAAGGGTCCGAAAGGTGAACCGCCGCCGTTGGCCATGGCCAGATCAATTTCTTTGGGATCATCCGCGACACCCTCTTCCAATATTTTGGTTGCCTCGTTGACTTGCAGAGATATTAAGTGGTTCACATCAAATTCCTTTGTGGCTTTGGAAAGATCGATATTCGGTCTTCCCTGAGACCAGTCATAGAAACCCTTTCCGGTCTTTTTGCCAAGATTGCCGGATTTCAGGTAGGACATAAGCGCATCAGAGGGCTTGTATTCCTTGGAAAGAACTGTAGCAAAATATTCAAGGCCGTGTGCGGCAACATCAATACCTACATAGTCCACAAGCTCAAAAGGTGGCATCGGCATGATCGGCTTTAGTGCCGCATCCAGCTCTTCCGGTGAGGGATGTCCGGCTTCCAGAATTTTGGAAAGCAATACCAGTGTGGGCTCGTTGACCCGGTTATAAATAAACCCCGGCGAGTCTTTCTTTACAATAACCGGAACTTTTTTAATCTTTTTGGCAATCTCATATCCGATGGCAACGGATTCATCGGAAGATTTACCGCCTTTGATGACTTCAACAAGCTTCATGAGGATAGCCGGATTGAAAAAATGATAACCAATGACTTTATCCGGTCTTTGAGTGGCGGATGCAATATCCGTGATGCTGATGTTCGAGGTGTTGGATGCCAGAATCGCGTGTTTGGGAGCAAATTTATCCAGATCGGCAAAAACACTTTTTTTGAGTTCCAGTTTTTCCGGAACTGCTTCAATGATAAAATCGGCGTCTTTCACCGCTGTCTGCAGATCAACCATCGGCGTAAGACGCGCCAAAGCATCAGTATATGCCTCCGGAGTCAATTTTCCTTTTTCCTTGAATTTGTCAAAACTCGCCTTGATACCGGCCATACCCTTATCCACATACTTTTGTTCGATGTCGCGCAGCACAACTTTATACCCGCCTAACAGACAACAGGCCGCGATTCCGTGCCCCATGTCACCCGCGCCAATCATGGCAATTTTTTTTACGTTTTCAGCTTTCATGATAAATTTCCTTCCTTTCAGTATGATGTTAAATGCATAAGTCTCTCCTCAGAGACTCAATATCTCCGCCGTTCATTACTCATTTTTTTACCAACTATTTACGAAATTAGATATCATTTTATTGTGAAACTCCAATTCCGCAAGCGCAGCGGAATTGGTAAGTTGAACAATCCCGCACAGCGGAGGGTATAATACCCCGCAGCTTGCTGCGGAATCTGTTTCCAAAGTTTGCTTTGGGGTTCATACCCGTGATTTTGTGATCACCATTGCTTGATTTGCTCATTCCGCATTCCTTTGTAGAGGCTTCGGGATTTCTGATTCACAGGGAACGCCGGTGGCGCAAAGCCCGCACCCATAAATAAAGACGTGATAATGCTTGTTGCAATACTTCAGAGAGTCGGCCACTTTTTGATAACAGGTTTCCTTATCATGGGCATTCTCTTCTGTTATGGCATCCACCGGGCATCGCTTCGCGCATTTCAGGCACGGCCTGCCTTGATAATGCAGACAGTGGGCATGGATATCCTCCGGCCGCTGACGATTGGGCGCGAGCTTCAAATTGACCACAAAGCTGCCCAGCCGATGCGCCACCCCTTTTTCCGTTATCAGGAAGTCATGCATTCCGAAAGTGCCAAGCCCCGCGGCATAAGCGATATGACGGTGTGACCAGGGGGATGCCCATCCTACTTTCGGATAGCGCTTCTTATTGAACATAGGCGTCACATCCGGCGCGATGGCCAAAATTCCCTGTACCATCAGGTCGGTCACAATCTCACGCACAAACGTCTGGCTGAATATTTCGCCCAAAAGCCGCGTCTGTGCCCATCGCTCTGCCGGCCATTCAACGGCAGCGGCATTGTCCATTTTTGTTTTTTGGGTAAATGGCATGACAAAAGAAACCACGCTAAGATCTTCCGGATCAGGCGGTTTGACACCGTTATTTTCCGCTTGCCAGCGCATGATTTCCCAAGGGGTAAAATGGTGATGTCCTACGACTTCTTTGAATCGATCAAAAATCGGATCATTACCACGAACGAATCCAACCAGCGGTTCTTCGAAAATTCGTTCGCCCAAAAAGGGATACTCCATCTGGTTGTCCGGGTGACCGGAAATTTTATCTTTAATAGTCCGAATAAACCAATCTTCATCCAACAGAGTATTCGTATCGCGCAAGCGGGCATCCTGATTCAGGGCTGGTTGCAGAGGGAAAAACATCCCCCGCATCTCGCCTATCGCATTTTTCATTCCCTCAATATCGGACAGGAATGAAACCCGGCGATATCGATCTTTCATACCCTTGCGTTTACTCATTTTCTATCCCTACGACTTATTCTTTTCCTCATAACTGATCCCCTGTTTACTGTTTCCACTTTTGTTTCCTAACACCATTGTCATTTTGCTTAAAAGCTTTTTCAGGTTAACGGGAAGTTCGGTGTTAGCCGCGGCGATAGTCAATTTCGGCACGCCGCCGAAGATCTGGTAGGCATGATTGAGCACCCGGTCATCCCAGATAGTCTGCAGATCGTTTTTGATCAAGGTGTCGGAAGCGATGGCCGGTTTCCATCCGCCCAATTTGCCAACGACAAAGTAATTGGCCAAACGGGCGACAAGCGGGCTGGTATTGACAAGCCCATCCTGTTTATCTGCAGGTATCTGGCGTTTGTTTTCCAGAAGCCAGGCCAACGACACCATGTCGTGGGCAACAACCGATTCCGCCGCGATGATCAGTCCGGTTTCGGGTTGATGAACATATCCCGTGTCCGGGCCGAAGGTGGTAAGGATTTTATCTGCGGCAGAAATAACCAGGCGCTGCTTTTGGAGCAGTGTTCGGGCAGTATTGGCTTCGGCAGTTTTCTCGTGAAAAGTGGCGGCATCCCGATGGTATTCCAGGCGCGTGTCCGTCCGCCAATAGCCAACCGCAGCCTTCAAGCCCAGGGTGCAGCCGGCTAGTACATGACGTCCGCAACGGGGCATGAGGATGATGTGTTGCACTTCTTTGAGGATATTGGGCATCATCAGCCCGCTCTTCCAGTGGGTGCCTGCCGTCATCGGATCTTCATAAAAAGCGTTCCATCCGGCTTCTTCGAAAAAATGAAGTTCCCCACCGGCAGCCTCAGCTGCTTTGGCTATGCCGGCGGCCTCCATCAATTTGCGGGTACTGCCGGAGAGGCCGGTAGGCGAAAGTTTTACATGCCCAATTCCGGACATATCGCCCACGATAACCCGCCCGGCGCCTTTTTCCCTGAGCAGTGCCACCATAGCGGCGATGGCGATAGGGCTGGTGGTTGATGGGTATGATGAGCCGGAGTTGAGAACCGGCTTGATGAAGACGGCATCATTTTTTCCTAACCAGGAAAAATCGGAGGCAGCCAAAGCCGATTCCCGAACGGCCGATTTTATGGCCGCTTCAGAAGATCCCTTGGTCACACCCGCGAGGACGACACGGGCTTGACGATTCAATGCCGGCGACATGACTTGGGAAACCGCTTTGGAAGCGCCGGAACTTTCAGTAGAACCACAAGCGACCAGTGCCGATACAGCCACCACACCTTTCAAAAAATCTCTTCGCTTCATAAGTTCGCTCCCGTAACTTCTTCATTATATCCTTAAGATTGAAATTATATATTTATGTGGGTAATTTAATCACCAACGGCCCGCGAGTCACGGCGCTTTCCTTCCCCGGCCGGAGCTGGGGGATTCCAAGTCGCGGGATTGAAAGATAGAAGACACATTTCTAACCACTTAATTCAAAATACTCATTAATGGATTCAAAAGCGACTTTGATCATTAAATCGATATCCTCTTGTTCCACTACGTAAGGCGGCATGAAATAGATGACGTTTCCTAATGGGCGAAGGAGCACTCCCTTTTCTAGGGCGATCTTGTAAATACTGTAACCAACTCGCCTCTGCCAGTCAAAAGGTTTTTTGGTTCGTTTATCTTTAACCAGTTCCAGCGCACCGATCATGCCGAGCTGGCGGTATTCACCTATATGCGAGTGAGAGTCCGCAAGCGGTTTTACCTTATCGGCAATCATTTTGGATTTGATCTCATTTTTTGCCAGCACATTTTCATCTCGAAAAATAGCAAGAGATTCGCAAGCGGCGGCGCAGGCCAATGCATTACCGGTATAGCTGTGGCTGTGCATAAAGGCTTTCAGTTCTTTGTAATCTCCGTAAAAGGCCGAATAAATTTCATCGGTGGTAAGAACAAGCGACAAAGGCAGATAACCGCCCGTGATGCCTTTGGACAGACACAGAATATCGGGGCTGACCTGGGCGTGCTCACAGGCGAACATCTTGCCGGTACGGCCGAAACCAACGGCGATTTCATCGGCGATGAAATGAATTTTGTAGTACGTGCAAAGCTCCCATAGTTTCTTTAAATACAGCGGAGGATATATTTTCATCCCCGCCGCGCACTGGACAAGCGGTTCGATGATGATGCCGCAGATTTCCTCGGAATGTTCAACAACAATCTTTTTTAGAGCTTCAAAACATTCGGCCTCGCAATTCTCCCGGCATTTATCATAGGGGCAGCGATAACAATCCGGCCCTATAGCTTTGAAAGTGTTTAGCAGAAGGGGCTGATAAATTTTGCTGTACAGATCAAGATCGCCGACAGAAAGAGCCCCCAGCGTTTCTCCGTGGTAGGCATCGGTAATGGCCGCAAAACGTGTTTTACGGGGATGGCCTGTCTGCTGGTGATAATGAAAACTTAATTTGAGGGCTGCTTCGACGGCTGATGAGCCGTTATCCGCAAAAAATACTTTACTTAGTCCCGGCGGTGCTATGCGGATAATTTCTTCCGCTAGTTCGATTGCTTTCTTATGAGAAAAATTGGCAAAGATGACGTGCTCCAGTTTTTCCAGTTGCTTACGAATCGCGGCATTGATTCTTCCGTTGCTATGACCAAAGAGGTTCACCCACCAGGAGGAAACAGCGTCGAGATAAGACTTTCCGTCTATATCGTACAAGTACGCGCCTTTGCCCCGTTCAATGACAATCGGCGGGAAATCTTCGTAGTCCTTCATCTGTGAGCAAGGATGCCAGATATATTGCAAATCTTTTTTCTGCCAGCTATTCATAGTAATTCGCTCTACCGTATAACCCCCAAATCGCGTCCGATTTCGGCAATGGAATTTAATGCTTGTTCCAAATCCTCTCCTGTATGTGTGGCCATAATGCTGATGCGCAGGCGGCTTGTGCCTTCAGGCACAGTTGGCGGGCGGATTGCCGAAACAAATATATTACGTTCCATCAACCGATTGCTGAAAGCAACTGCCAAATCCGGTGCGCCAACTACGATGGAAATAATGGGCGCTTCATTTTCCGCAGCAGCAAAACCGGCATTGCGAAGTTCCGCGCGGAACCAGGCGGCATTCGCCAGTAGGGTTTCCCTTCGCTGTGGCTCCGTTCGGATAATCTCTAGGGCTTTTCTCGCCACGGCAATCGTTGCGGGAGACAAGGCTGTAGAAAAAATAAAACTGCGGGCTGTGTTTATCAGATAATCAATCATGCTTTGCTTCCCGGCGATAAAACCGCCTTCGCTGGCCAGCGCCTTGCTGAGTGTACCCATTGAAATATCGATTTTATCGCTCAAGCCGAAATAGTCCGCCGTGCCGCCGCCATTGGGACCCAACACCCCTGTGGCATGGGCATCATCAACCATTAACAGAATATTATTCTTTTTGGCTATTTCGACTATCGCCGGAAGAGGCGCAATATCTCCATCCACGCTAAAAAGTCCATCCGTAACGATCAGTGCTTGTCTGTTTGCATTATCCTGCACCTTGCGAGCAAGATCTTTAGTGTCGCAATGATTATAAACGATGATCTCAGCCCTGCTCAAACGGCAGCCATCGATGATACTGGCATGATTTAAGCTATCGGAAAAGATAACCCAGCTTTTATCGGCTATACTGGATATCGTGCCCACATTGGCCATATAGCCGGTATTAAAAAGCAGCGCTGCTTCTGTCTTTTTAAAGAAAGCGATTTCTTCTTCCAGCTTTTGGTGAATTTCATAGCTGCCTGTTGTCAGTCTGGAGCCACCGGAACCAACTCCATATTTTTCGATAGCATCGCGCGCCGCCTGTTTCAGACGATCATCATCACAAAGTCCCAGATAACTGTTGGAAGACAGCAGCAGATAATCTTTACCGTCAATTTTTATATGCGGCCCCTGAGGAGTCTGCAGATGCCTCATCTTGCGGTATAATCCGTTTTTTTTGATCTGGTCTAGTTTTTCATTAAATCTTTTCATCTACTATATGCTTTCCATCAGCCTAATTATCTTTTTAATGTCAATGTTTTTTTCAAACACATCGGCGATGTTTCCCGGCTGAAGTTTTTCCGTATCAACACCGGCAAGAGCAGGTAGATTAAAGATTGCGGGAACGCCGGAGAGATTTCGAATTGTTTCAATGTTGTCTATTTCTACCGGGGTTTGTCCGTTGCCGTTCATAACGATTCCCTTGATCTTAAGCCCCGCGCTTTGAGCAAATCTGAGCGTCAACAGCGTGTGATTGATAGTTCCCAGGCCGGTGCGGGCAACAAGCAGGCAGGGAACACCCAGTTCACGGATGAGGTCATGCTGCATAAAGCCCTGATCATTCAAGGGCACAGCCAGACCGCCCACGCCTTCAGCTATAATCATTTCGTAAATGTTTTTTAAGTATTGCAATGTATCTTTGATAATAGCTAAATCAATTGATCTGCCCTCCAGACGGGCGGCAAAATTAGGAGCTACGGCATTTTTAAAAGAAAAAGGCGTTATGTTCTTGGGGTTTTCGGCAAAGCCGGAAACTGTTTTAACAAATGAAGCGTCTGTTGATTGATAAGAACCGCCCAGCATAACTTGACCGCTGGCTACAGGTTTGAAATATGCCGCCTTATATTTATTGCCCAGCAGCAAATGCATCAAGCCTGCCGAGACAACGGTCTTTCCTACCTCTGTATCCGTCCCGATTATGAATATTCCCTTGGACATTCAGTGTTCCTCAATTATTTTAGTCTCACGCATAATTGCAATATCAAAAGATGCAAACCAAAGCTATCAAAAAAACCTTGACAGGCGCAGGATAATAGGTGAGTTTCCCAAAACCCATCTATGCTTCATCAAGGAGATCAAGATTTGCTCAGAAAAATAATGCTCTGCGTGACTTTTTTCATTGTGGTTGCCGGGTTTTTTTCCTTGTATCTAGCTTTGAAGAATTCGCCTGCAAATGATCCGTATGCTGTTTCCGGGATCACTTCGCCAACATCGATCAGCAGCATAATTGGTGAGGGAGAAACGCTGTCTGCCGTTTTTAAGAAACATGGCCTCAGCATCGATGAACTTTTTGCCATTAGTCAGGCCGCAGCCAGCGTCCACAAGCTCAAAGAATTGCATCCCGGACGGCCATACAACATTATTATCGATGATAAAAAGAGCATCAATTCTTTTACCTATGGCATTGATGATAGTACCATTTTGAAAATTGAACGGGTGGATGGCAGTTTCAGAGCACAGAAATCAGTCATGCCTTATGAATCGAGCGTGCTGACGATAGGTGGGCAGATAGAAGATAATCTAATTTCAGCCATCGGCACGCAAAGAGAAGATCATTTGCTTGCCCTGCAGGTATCGGACATATTGGCCTGGGATATAGATTTTACCTGTGATTTGCGTAGAGGGGATACATTCAAGATTGTTGTTGAAGGCCTCTATCATGAGGGAAAGTTTAAGAAATACGGGAAGATATTATCCGCGGAATTTATCAATAACAAGCAAAAGTATCAGGCCTACCGGTTCGAGTATGACGGGACGGCCGGTTACTATGACGCAAGCGGCAAATCGCTGAGAAGGGCTTTTTTGAAAGCGCCGCTAAGCTTCCGCAGAATTAGCTCCTCATTTACACGTAAGCGCCTTCATCCTATCCTGAAGATTTACCGGCCTCATCACGGTGTTGATTACGTAGCGGCTACAGGCTCACCTGTCAGCGCAACCGCTGACGGGACTGTTGTCTCAGCCGGGTATCAGGGTGATTACGGAAAGCTTGTGGTTATAACGCATCGTAACGGTTATAAAACTTATTACGGACATCTTTCCCGCATTAAAAACGATTTGCGTCCGGGAAGCCAGGTAAAACAAAGTGACGTAGTTGGCTATGTCGGCTCCACGGGACTTGCCAGCGGCCCTCACCTGCATTATGAAATAAGGCAGGGTGGCAGTCATGTTAACCCGCTTAGGTTCAAAGTTGATGCCGGAAAAGCCATACCGTTTACTCAAATGACTGAATTCCAAAAAGTCACCGGGACTATGGATAAAACCTTCGCATCAGCTATATTTCATAATAAGAAAAATGAGCAAAGCAAGAACAGTGATATGAACATGGTCGAACAGACTGCATATTATTTCAGGTTAAACTGAGTTTTGTTTTTATGGATTTAATTGAAAAACTGAAGAACGATACCATCAAAACAAAAGGGATTAGCGCAAGCGATGCGCTGGAGCTTTTTATCGAAGGCTCGAATAAGCCCTGGCGTGTCATGGCCGCCGCTTCCGAAATTCGCGAACACTTCAAAGGCAGGGAAATTATCCTTTGCGGCATTACCAATGCCAAATCAGGTCGCTGTTCAGAAGACTGCAAGTTTTGCGCTCAATCTTCTCATTATCCGACAGACGCTCCTTCCTACCCGCTAAAATCAGCTTCGGAAATGATTACTGAAGCGGATGATGCCGCGCGCTCAGGCGCGGAGTTTTTCGGTATCGTTACCAGCGGCAAACGGATCAAAGCGAAAAAAGAATGGGATGAAATTTTAAAAGCTGTAAAGGGCATTAACAAAATTGGGATCAAAGCCTGTGCTTCACTGGGGCTGATCTTTACCGAAAAGGCCAAAGAGCTCAAAGCGTGCGGGCTTTTCCGTTATCATCATAACCTGGAAACATCGCGCAGCTTTTTTAAGAATATCTGCACAACGCATGACTACGAAGAAGATGTCGAAACAATACGCAACGTCAAAAAAGTCGGACTTTCAGTTTGCGCGGGCGCGTTATTCGGCATGGGGGAAGGTATCACCCACCGCATCGAGCTTGCGGCGACACTGCGGGAGTTGAATGTTGATTCCGTACCTTTGAATATTCTTAATCCTATCAAAGGAACACCGCTGAGCCACATGCTGCCGTTACCACCACTGGAAATTCTCATGACTATAGCAGTCTTTCGTTTTATGCTGCCGGATAAGGATATCAAACTTTGCGGCGGCAAGGAAAAGAATCTGAGGCAATTGTTACCGCTGGGGGTTATGGCGGGCGCTAATTCTCTGATGACCGGCAACTACCTGACAACTACCGGACGTGACAGCAAGCTCGATCAGGAGATGATTGCCGATCTGGGGCTTACTGCTACGCGGGAAGCAAACTACTGTAAGTGCAACGCAGAAGGGGAAAATTCCTTTCTATCCCCCGAAAAAGTAAAAAGAAAAGCAGTAAAGGCAAAGTCTGCGGCAAGACGCCCTCAGAAGAAATGATATACAACAGGACAAAATTAAGTTGATGGTGAGTTTAAAGATAGGTTTACTCACTGCTTCCTGAAGTCCAGCATCCAGCAACTTTATCAAAAATACTTTATTCCAAATGGCAATCTTCATCAGCTAGCTATTAATGGATCGATTTAGGTTTTTATATCCTATTGCTTCAAGTGGTCACACCTGTACTTTAGTACAGTTGACAGACAGTTCAATTTGTTTCCTAATATATTTATAAAACTCACAAGTGGGCCATGATTCATTTTCGTCTGGCCTATGGCTCAGCTTAAGGAAACAATAGTCCAGAGAGAAGAGATGAACAGGGCATTCTTGCGACAGGACTTGAAGATGAGAGAACTCAAGGAACGGATTACCTTGCAGGAAAACCGCGGTTCGTAAAAACCGATCCATTTTTATTTCTACCCGGCATCGTTTACCACGGCAAGGAGCATATGATGAAAAAACCATCAGGAACAAAAGAAAAATTGCCAGAAAAGATTACCAGCTCAAAGAAAAAAATCAAGAAACAGGGGAAATCAAAATCGCCGCGCAAGCCGACAGAGATGGATATAGAGGAACGCTACAAGGCGCTTTTCGACAAATCTCTCGACTGTGTATATTTGCACGATTTTGCAGGAAACTTTCTCGATGCCAACAACGCGGCTTTGAATCTTCTCGGTTACAGGAGGGATGAGCTCCTTTCCCTGAATTTAGCGACATTACTGAGCGAAGATCAGATACCCACTGCCCTTCAGGTTCTGCAGGAGATTTCTGACACCGGCTACCAAAAGAATGTGACTGGGTATCGGCTGAAGCGAAAGAATGGTGATGAGGTTTTCGTAGAAACCATTGGCTCCGTTATCTTGCAAGAGGGAGCTCCTTATGCGGTACAGGCGATCGCACGGGACATCACTGAACGCAAACAGGCGGAGAAAGAGCTGAGCCACCAACATGAGATGCAGCAAACCATCCTTGACAGCATCCCGGTCATGGTCATGTTATTAGACCGCGAAGGACACTGTCAGTTGGTTAACCGCTGCTTTCAATCCGTCCTCGGCTGGTCACTTGAAGAAGTATTGCAGCATAAGGACATATTTGCCGAGTTCTATCCCGACCCGGAGTACCGAAAGTATGTGTTTGCCTATATCAAGAATGTTGCCGGATCGGAAAGTTGGAGCGACTTTAAGACCATGACACGCTATGGGCATATAATCGATACATCATGGATCAATGTACAGCTTTCGGACGGGGCTACCATTGGTATCGGGATTGACATCACCAATTGCAAGCGGGCGGAGGCGGAGGCCCAGGAAATCGAGAAACGCTGCATGACCATTCTCGAGACAGCCATGGACGGCTTCTGGATGACGGATATGCAGGGACGCCTGCTGGATGTTAATGCGGCTTATTGCCGAATGAGCGGCTATAGTGCGCAGGAACTGATAAACATGGGGGTTATGGACCTGGAGGTAGCTGAAAAGACCAGTGACATAGCTACCCGAATCAAAAAACTTATGGAGCAAGGTGAGGATCGTTTCGAGTCACAGCATCGCCGCAAGGATGGTAGCATTTATGACATCGAGATTAGTATCAAATACCTGCCTACCGAAGGTGGGCGTGTTGTGGGTTTTCTGCGCGACATCACCGAGCGCAAGCTGGCGGAGAAATCCCTGCGCGAGAGCGAGGAAAACTATCGCAATCTCTTTGAGAATGCCACAGAAATCATTTTTGTAGCTCAAGACGGCAAGGTGGTATTTCAAAATCCGAAGGCCTACACGATATCTGGTTATTATGATACGGAAATCATACAAAGGCCATTTATTGAGTTTATCCACCCGGACGACCGGGATATGGTTGTCGAACGGCATCTAAAACGAATGAAGGGCGAGGATGTTCCTCCCACCTATTCTTTTCGGTTTATTCAGAAAGACGGCGGCGTTCGGTGGGTAAATCTGAGTGCTGTCATGATAGAATGGAAGGGCAAACCGGCCACTTTGAATTTCCTTACCGACATCACCGAGCGCAAGCGGGCCGAGGAAAAACTTCAAAATACCCTGGAAAGTCTCAGGAAGGCAATTGGCGCTACCATCCAAGTCATGGTGTCTGCTATTGAGTCCAGAGATCCCTACACC